>Ga0114957_1004783_pt1 | contig 11473 bp, 11 predicted proteins | sample BantaG_FD_87175 | JGI IMG/M metagenome (GOLD analysis project Ga0114957, IMG submission 87175) | Marine algal microbial communities from Bantry Bay, Ireland - BantryBay_4 metaG | ecosystem: Host-associated > Algae > Red algae > Unclassified | place: Bantry Bay, Ireland | collected 2014-11-21 | reverse complement strand
CAAGTGGTCTTGGCTGGTTTTTGACTATCATAAAACCGGTTGCCCGCTCATTGTCCGAAGCGCTTGGCTATCCAATGGAATGGGCCAAGTGGTTACTGAATGCGCTGCCATGGCCCATAGTGATAGGGTTGGTGACAGCGCTTGGCTGGTATGTCGGGGGCTTGGCAATGGCTTCGCTCAGTTTTTTTGGCCTGGTGTTTGTATTGTTGTCAGGGTACTGGTATCCAAGTATGAATACCTTGTCGCTGGTGTTCGTGTCCGTACCGCTGGCCCTGCTTGGTGGCATGTTCATCGGTATTCTGGCGAACGAATTTCCTCGCGTAAAGGGCGCGGTTCAGACGGCGCTGGATGTGATGCAAACCGTGCCGACGTTTGCGTATTTAACACCACTGTTGTTTTTGTTTGGTTTTGGCCCGGTAGTGGGTCTTATTGCATCAGCCATTTATGCAGCCCCACCAATGGCGCGTAACGTTATTCTCGGTCTTGAGCGGGTAGAGTCAGATATTCGTGAAGCGGCGATCATGAGCGGTGGCAATCGTTTACAACAGCTTTTTTTAATTGAAATTCCAACCGCTGCCAAACAAATTATGGTGGGTGTCAACCAGTGCTTAATGGCAGCGTTATCGATGGTGATTATTGCTGCTGTTATCGGTGGCTTTAACGATATAGGCTGGGAAGTATTATTGAAAATGCGCAAAGCGCGTTTTGGTGACGCGCTACTGGCAGGGTTGGTGATCGTTGTATTTGCGATTATCATTGACCGTATTAGCCGGGCGTTTGCAACTGAACGGCGTCGCTACGATGCGCGCATGGTCTGGGGCATTCTGGCGGTGTCGGTTGTCGTGGCAATCGTGACCTTTGGCCGTTATGCTGATGCGTCGACGTTTAACCTGTTTTCGTCGGTTGCAGACTGGGTTGATGCCGGACTTGGCCGCTATACCGCTCAGCACGGCGTTGCGCTCGATCAAATAAAGAACAATGCCATGTTCTATGGCTTGCTGCCAATGCGAATTGGTCTCGATGATTCGGTGTTGCCATTCACCTGGGGTTTCCAGTGGACCAAGACCATGACCATGTGCCTGTATGCTGGCGCTGTTGTTATTGCTGCTCTGCTCGCACTGTCTGGCCGTCTGAGCAAAGGGCTTCTTATTATTGTGCTGGCAATTGTGATTGAAACCGGCATTACACAATTGCCATGGCCATTCGTTTTTTTCGGTATCACGGCACTTGGGTTTGTTGCTGCTGGTCGAAATCTGGCTGTAGTGGTGGCGTGCCTTTTACTGTTGATTATGCTTAGCGGCCTGTGGGACAGGGCCTTGTTGTCGATGTATCTGTCAGGCGTGTCAGTAATAGTCTGTGCAGTTGTGGGTGGCGCAATAGGCTTACTGTGTTCAGTGAGTACTGTGGTATGGCGAGTTGTTCAGCCCATTTGCGATATGTTGCAAACCATCCCCTTATTTGTGTTTCTGATTCCGGTGTTGATGTTTTTTCAAATTGGCGAGTTCTCGGCCTTTCTTGCGATTTGCGCTTACGCCATTGTTCCAATGATTCGTTACACACGACACGGGCTGGTTGCCACACCCGATGACCTGATCGAAGCGGCAGTGTCTTCGGGTGCTACGCGCTGGCAAATAATGAAAGAAGTGCGGATTCCGTACGCAGCACCGGTGCTGCTGGTGGGTCTCAACCAAACTATTCTTTATGCATTTTCAATGCTGGTGATTGCCGCGCTCATTGGCACAACCGGTTTAGGACAATCGATTTATGTTGCGCTGGGGCAGGCGGATATTGGTTTGGGTATTGCAGCAGGTGCAGCGATGGCGATTCTGGCGTTTATTGCCGATAGGTTAGTGCAGGGGTTTGCAGCGGAGCGGCGACGAGTGTTGGGGTTGTAAAATGAGCGACAACGGCGCAAATGATATCGCCATATTGCCGAGAATGTTCAGCCTGTACACAGAGCGATGCCGTCGTTTTTATCAGGTAAAAACACGCCATAGCACAAAGCGTCAGCGGCCTGAGCGGAGAGACAGTTGAAAACGACACATTGGACCGTGGTCCCGGCAAAATTGTTTTTATTTTTGCTAGTAATTTCAATGATGCTTCAGTTCGGAATTATCTGATGCCCATAGATTCACTACTGGGTAACCTGGATTCGTTTACCAAAATTGCCGTCAATATCGCTGCTGTATTCGCCGGCTTGTGGGCGATATATACCTACAAGAAATCGAAGCGTGCAGAAGCCACAAAAAGAATTTTCGATTTGTACACATCCTTTTATTCTAACGAAGAATACTTTTGGGCGAGAGATACGTTTGAGCACGACTACCACGGCGTTGTGTCTCCGTTGGTCGAAAAGAGGGTGACAGACAGGCACGTTAAGCTGCGCACGGATGAAATTGAGCATTTACGCCAACTTGATTTGATGTTTAATTTTTTTGAACACCTTATTTATCTTGAAGAACAGGGAATTCTTCAGCGCAGTGATCGTGAGGTTTTTTTTGAGTATTGGTTTGATTTTCTTGCCTATCCTGAACGGGGCGGCCTGCGGCGGTATTTTGAGAACTGCGGATATGAACGTTTGGCCATACATACAAAAACACATAAAGAGGAGTACGTTGCGCTCGATGCGGCTCAAGTGGCGTTACTGAAAACGCAGGATAATCAGTTTGATTCTGAACCGTTTCGCGCCAACGATGCGTTAGTAAAATTTGTTGAATTGGAGTGCACGATAGCTGACACCTATCAGATATTTAAAGTGGACAGTGTTGAAAGCATAAGACGTATCGATTCGCTTCTCGGTTATTGCGCAACAGAGCGTTCGAACGGTCGTGTTATCAGAACGAATTTTCGGATGACGAACTGCAATCTTGATTGTTGGGTGTATTTAAATGACCATTAGACAAGCTTCGGAAAGTGATTTAAGCAAAATTCGCGCGTTTGTAAAGAAAAATCCACCTCTGGGGTTTCACTCCCTGTACACCTATTGGGTTTTATGTAGTCAATTCAATAAGCTTTGGTTTGTTTTTGAAGAGGACAAAGAAATACTGGGATTTATTGCCGGCGTAAAAAATCTGTCTTCGGTTCCAACCGCGCTTATTTGGCAAATTGGTGTTGACGAGCGAATGCGCGGCGAAGGCGTTTCGCGTCAACTCATTGATGCATTTTTAGCGTCTTGCAGAGAGTTACACATAGAGAAAGGATTGGTCACCATCGATCCTGAAAATAAATCCAGCCTCGGATTGTTCCAATCGTATTTCACAAAGCACTCAAATTTTGAACGGTGCGGTAGCCTTGATTTGAGCGATGAGTTTAGCGAAGTAAATGAATACGAAGATATCTATTCATTTAATGTTTAGAGGAATTTCACGATGACGTCAGAACTTCCGGTACCCGACGCTGAATTCACCAACTGGGCAATCACTGAACTCGCTCAGGAGAAAACGGACCTATTAGAATCATCACTTCAGGGTGTACATCCGTCAATTGTTGGTAAGTTGATTGAGTCCTTGCATCCTGACCAGCGATCAGATTTGTTAGCTCTGCTGCCTGAGCAGGCAGTCGGTGCCGCGTTGCATCATGTATCAGCAGAACTGCGAAATCAGCTACTGAATAAAATTAGCGCGCCCAGGCTCACACAAATAGCGGAATATCTGCAGCCGAACGAGCTTGCCAGCACGCTGGATGCGCTGCCGGATTCAATCAGCGATAGTGTCGTTAGCTCCTTGGATGCTGAAAACCTTGCGCGGGTGAATGCGGTTCTGGAATACGAGGAAGGAACCGCAGGCAGAATTATGACGACAGATGCCCTGAGCATTAAGCCGGATATAACGCTGCGTGTGGTATCGAAATGGTTACGCAAAAAAGATGCTTTGCCACCATACACCAGTTCACTGGTGGTGACAGATGAACACGGTGTGTACCTCGGTAAACTACCAATGAGTGCTGTGGTGACCGGAGATCTGGATGCATTGGTCGAGTCGGTCATGTTAGTTAGTAATGAGACAATAGCGGTGTCTGCGAGTGAACATGACGTTGCACAGCTGTTCGAACAGCGACATTTGGTTGCAGCCGCAGTCGTGGATGATGAGCAACGCGTCGTGGGCCGCATTACCGTTGAGCGCGCCATGGACATCCTGCAGCGCGAGGCTGATCACCAGCTTCTGAACAGCAGGGGCTTAAGCGACGAAGCTGATTTGTTTGCACCGATTGTTCCCAGCGCGTTGCAACGCGGGGTTTGGCTTGGTATCAACTTGGCAACCGTTTTCTTAGCCGCCTGGGTTATTGGTCAATTTCAAGTGGCTCTGGATGAAATTGTTGCGTTAGCGGTTCTTATGCCTATAGTGGCGAGCATGGGTGGCATAGCCGGAAGCCAGACACTGACACTCACCATTCGCGGTTTGGCGCTTGATCAAATTGTGCGAAGTAATGTGCGATGGCTTACGACGAAAGAGCTCGGCGTCGGGGCACTTAACGGTATCGCCTGGGCGGTGGTTGTCGCCTTGGTGACTTATCTTTGGTTCAAGAATCCGGGTTTGTCGCTCATTATCGCCACGGCAATGATGATCAATTTAGTCGTAGCGGCAGCATCTGGCGTTATTGTCCCTCTCGTTCTGAAAAGACTCGGCTTCGATCCGGCGTTATCCGGTGCAGTTGTTCTTACTACGGTGACTGATATTGTCGGGTTTTTAAGTTTTCTGGGTTTAGCGTCCCTCTTTTTGTTGTGACGTTACCTACTGTAACGGTACATTCAGAGTTTGTAGAGCGGTAATGCTGGAAACTATAGCTACAAATAGACTGTTAATAACGTTCTGCCTGGTACTGGTACTGCTCGTTATCAGACAATTCCTTCGTGCTCGTGTGAAGCGTTCCAGGGAAATACTGACAGCCGATGAGCGCAGACAACTCTCGTCAATTCACTACACGACACTTGTACTGGGGTTGTCATTGGTTTTCGCACTGTGGCTGCCTCAAATACAACACATGCTGTTGTCATTAACGGCGATTGCTTTGGCGTTAGTCATAGTAACCAAGGAGCTGACACTTTGCTTTTTGGGAGCAATGCTTAGAAGAACCTCTAATTCATTCGAGATAGGTGACTGGATATCTGTGGGTAGTCAATTTGGCGAGGTTATAGAAAACAATCTTCTGACAACGCTAATACATGAAATTGAGACACGATCATATACGTTTACGGGTCGTACCATTACCATCCCCAATAGTGCATTTTTGTCTCAAACTCAAATAAATCAGAATTTTTTGAGACGCTATCAGTTCCACCGTTTTTCAATTGTAATCGACCCGGTCGCTTTTCCGATGGATGCTGAAGACAGACTGCTAAAACGAATTGAGCATCTGTCAAAACCATTCTCCGGAACGGCAGAACGTTACAATGCCATGCTTGAGAAGAGAACCGGTGTCGATATTCCAGACGCCAATCCTTTGATCGAGTTTGGAACCAATGAAACCGCACGTATAGTCACTCACATTACGTTATTTTGTCCGACGGAATCCATTGCTGAACTAGAGAAGGCCTTGCACAAGGAATTTTTCTCGTGGTACAGGTCAAATCGAGTGGCTTAACGGAAGAACGACCTCATTCAACGTTGACTGGCTGAGGAGGACAACGGCACGTTGTTCCAGTGCTACTGCGATGGAGCTGAGATATTGAGACTTTTGTACGCTTTTTCAGCTTCTTCAACGAGCTTCTCGCCGGTTGTCACCATCGCGTTACCGTCGGCAATATCCTCTTCACCATCGGCGATTTGATCATTGCCTTTGCGCACTAATTTATTGCCTTTTTTTATCATTGCCTGGCCTTTTTCCCATTTCTTTCCAATACTGGATACCACTTTTCCTTCGGCCTGCACCGAATTACCGAATGATGGGCTATTACTGGCGCAACCGCTGGCTAATATAGCGAGTACAAATAACAAGGTTGTAGTGTTGAGCACTGCGTGCTTCATGAGCGCGTTTCCTGACATTTCCTGAAGAGTACGGAGTGTAACCTGCGGGGCTCGAGTAAATGCACACTGTGGTTAAGCAATTCTGTATTTTAAACTCTCACCACGTACGTCCTGTGAACAACATCTACTTCTACAAATCGGTCTCAGCTTCAAGTTTTTCGGTTTCCTGGCCAATTTTGGTTGCCAGGTCTTGTATTTGCGGACGTCGTCTCCGGCGTGTTCTCGCAGGAACCATCCCGCGCATGGACTCCAGCTTCCCGTAACAAAGCAGTTTATCGTCGGGTTCGAGTATGCGATCTTTTCGTGGATTGGGTATCACTTTGCTGCCTCGATAAAGCGTCAGTATGTTCAGATCTTGCTCTGATAGTTGGGTTTCGTGAATACTTTGTCCGACGAATTTAGACCCTTCCGGTATGTATATTTCGCTGACGCCATAACCTTTGCTGATGGTGAGCCTTTGTCTTATATCAATTTCGGGAAAATCCACCTGAGCTGCAATGTAATCAACCACTGCACCGGCAACGTCCAGACCGGTGCACGTTTCAATGCCTTCAAGTCCTGGGGAGGAGTTGACTTCCATTATTTGCGGCCCGGTCTTTCCTTCAAGCATATCGACACCGGCTACCCTAAGGCCCAATATTTGTGCTGCGCGTACCGCCGTTTCCCGGTACTCAGCAGATAACTCTACGCCTTCTGCAATCCCGCCACGATGTACATTGCTGCGAAACTCCTGCCCTTGTGCAACGCGTCGCATAGCAGCAACAACTCGATCGCCAACCACAAACGCTCGGATATCTTTACCTTTACTTTCGGCCACGAACTTTTGGATGAGCAGTTTTTGCTTTTGACTCTGCAGCAATTCAATAATCGCTTCCGCAGCGTTGGCAGTTTCTGCAAGCAGTACGCCGATTCCTTGCGTGCCTTCAATTAATTTGATAACAACAGGTGCGCCGCCGACACGCTCAATGGCTGGAATCACATCCTTTTTGTCTCTGACAAACGTGGTTCGTGGAATACCAATATGGTGTCGACTTAATATTTGCAGGCTGCGTAATTTATCGCGAGAATTGGTAATACCATGCGCAGTATTCGCACAGAAGATATCCATCTCCTGGCACTGGCGTACTACGGCCGTACCATAGTAGGTGATAGAGGCTCCGATTCTCGGTAGCACCGCATCGTAATGGCTCAGCGGCTTTTGTCGGTAGTAAAGATCGGGCACACCCTGCTGTAAATCAATCGCAAATTTCAACGTATTCAGTACCTTGACGTGATGGTTACGTTGCAATGCGGCTTCTTTAAGGCGTCGGGTGCTGTAGGAATTTGGACCGCAGGAGAGAATAGCGAGTTTCATTTTTGGTTCCTTTCTCGAAGGAGTGAGCCTATCGGCCAAGCCAGCATTTATCTGACCCTGCCGGTACACCGTATCGTGTTGAGCAGTAAATTACCAGTGGTAGAAAACTCGTTGGTCGTGCATTATTTCGTTAAACGACGTCTTTTACCCGTTAGATAAGATCGTGAAGGGTCAACAATAATTCGATTTTTCATTGCGCTTCGTCCAAGCAGCATACGGAATCGCATGTCATCGCGTGAAGTGAGTGTTATCTCTATGGGCCATGAAAGTGATCCCAGGGTTATGCGGGATTCTATTACCCAGCGTGATTCAACATGGCCGCCGGAATCTCTTATATCGCGTTGATCAATTAAGTTGGCAACACAGGTTGTTTCCGCCTCGTTGTTTCTCTGATGCGTGTGTATTTTAAATCTTACTAAATCTACGCCATTCTCAGTCGCCGGTGTAATTTCAAAAGCGTGCAGGGCTGATGTGCGTGCACCAGTATCTACTTTCGCTTTGATCATTGGTATGTTGAGGTCATTTAATGATACCCATTCACGCCAACCGAGAGTGGTTAATTTTTCTGAGCACGTTATTTCTGAGCACATAGTGTTACTATTTTCGAATCGGGAACATCGTCAGTGTATTGCTGTCGTAGCGCTTAATCTGTACCCGTCACGTATTTCCAACAGGCCATGGAGCAGTGTATATAAAGAGTATATATAAAGTGAGATTACTATGATCACTAAAACTGACCAATTTGGATCACTAAAACTGACCAATTTGATCTAAATACACACTTTTAGCTTGCCAACGACTCAAACAATACACTTATCGATTAATCATGAATTGTCTCCGCATTCACAGCTTTGGTCTCGATACGATATTGTTCAGGCCAATGTTATGAATAGCCCGTTTGAAATCGCCGGCGTCACTGTCGAATCCGGCACCAGAACCGTCGTAGACGTCCCGTTACCGAAGTTGAAAGCCCACAGCAATCTGGCGATGCCTGTTCATGTGATTCATGGTAAACGAAAGGGGCCGGTGCTGTTTGTCAGTGCTGCTATTCACGGTGATGAATTAAATGGTATAGAGATCATTCGTCGACTTCTGGCAACGAAAGTGGTTGGCAGGCTCAGTGGCACGCTGGTCGCAGTACCGATGGTCAATGCATATGGTTTAATGAATGAAAGCCGTTATTTGCCCGACCGACGAGATCTGAACCGGGCGTTCCCTGGTTCAGAATCAGGTTCGCTGGCTGCTCGATTGGCTCATTTGTTTGTTACAGAAGTCGTCACACGGTGCACTCACGGTATCGATCTGCACACCGGTTCCAACCACAGAACCAATTTACCTCAAATACGGGCAAACCTTGAAGATCAAGAAACAGAACGTTTAGCAAGGAGTTTTGGTGTGCCTGTTTTGCTCAACTCGGCAACCCGTGATGGCTCGTTGCGAGCCGCCGCAGGAGACCTGGGTATCCCCACATTGCTCTACGAGGCGGGCGAAGCATTACGCTATAACGAAGTTGCCATCAGGGCAGGTACTGCCGGAATAATTGGTGTTATGCGTGCGCTGGAGATGTTAAAACCGGTAAAAAAGCAATCAAGGCCAAAACGGCAACCCTATATTGCACGCAGCAGCAGTTGGGTGAGGGCTCCAGAGAGTGGGATGCTGAATACAGTGATCGCGCTTGGATCGCAAGTCAGTAAAGGCGATGTGCTCGGCTACGTTAATGACCCATACAGTAATGAGCGGGTGCGTATTCTCGCCAATGCCGATGGCGTAGTCATTGGCCGATTGGAATTACCTAATGTTCACGAAGGTGACGCGATTTATCACGTCGCGAAATTTTCCGCAGACAGTAACGATGTCGCCGATTGGGTTGAGACGTTTCAAATGGGCCATTCTGATGAAGACTCATTGATTTAGCAGTAAGCTATTCTGAAACTCAGATTCGAACAAACCTGCAGATAAAAAGTCAGCAAGTAAAAAGCCTGCGTTTACTCTCTAAGGCGACGGAATAGCATCGCTTCGTGGTCGGAAATCATGTTATGAGAGACTTGCCAGCGCATAGAATGGTAAGAGGCATGTCGTATCACTTCGTACCTCAAGCTACCTTATTCAGATGAGATGCAACCTGGCGTTCCAGTGCACGAACGGTCAGTGAATGCACCGTTCTCAGTCGGATATTTTCAAACTGTCTCACGTGTTTTTGAACAGTCGCCAAGCAGTCTTAGCTTTACCTTGTGTTCCAGATTACAGAAAGTGTCTAGGAAGAAACCCCTGTAGCGGTGTACTGGCCTTACCCTGGCCCGTATCGACTGGCGCATCGTTTTTCGTTGTTTTGCTTGGTTGTCTGTGTCTCTTTTTCTGTAATGTGCCATTGACTGCCGCAACAGAATTTTTTGCCTTAAATACCCATGCGGTGTCACTGAAGTGATTGATCTGTGCGGGTGCCAGATAAGAAATTTCCATTGTCCCATTCTCTTAAGCGGGCTATTGCCCATCACCACAATTGATCAGGAGTAAGGTCCGTGATCATTATGCGGCGCTCTGCAGAAGAGCCAGTTATCGATTGCATTCGACTGACAAAAAGTTCTCCTGCAAATTTGATTATCGGCTTAATATTGGATAAGTCAATACATTGATTATTGAATTCAATCCTTTTGACGACACTTTTGGCGCAAACAGAATGCATTAACGATGACTGCGTTTGATAGTGTGCTTGGCGAAGCTGTATAAACCGCCACCTCAAATTGATCGGGCGAGACATGACCATATGTTCGATGGAACTTGAAGATGAAAAAAACTTTAGTCGAGGGTCTTGTACACCAGACTCCAGCTGACTTGCCTCAGGCACTGAAGAATAAAAATGCGGTGAAAAGACTCTGGAAAAATCTTACTCCGATCGCTCGAAACGAGTTTATTTGCTGGATTGAAGATGCAAAACAAGCCAAACTCGCGAGGTGCATATTGACCGAACAGTCGAAGATTTGATTGGCGGCCAGAATCGACAACGTCATCGATTCGATCGACTTTTAACCTTACCGATTTTTATCAGTCGAATGAGCGGCCAAAACAACATATGGCTCAGAATTAAATGAGCGTTGAGCAGTTCAGAGTATCGTTCGGGTTGTTCAATGGCCGCTCGTTTGGGTAATTCATATCCAACAACCATTTGCAAAATCAACAAACTGCATAAACCGAGAAAGTACAGACCAATCGATAACAGTTGCGGTGTCTCGATTAAATTAAACTGCCACAACTGGGTTCCAAAACTCCAGCCAATCGCCATACCAAGCACCAGTTGAGCCGTGACTTTCCCAAGCTGGCAAACCATTAAATACTCTTCTAAATCCATGCGAATCAGTAACGTTCGGCACGATCTATCAGGTTGATTCGGTCGGACTCTGTCGATTCGCGCCATCTGCACAGTTGCGAACTCAGCGGCGACGAACATGCTGTGCACGATGATCAACACTAATACGCTGGCAATTAACGTCATAGTTTTCCAGCTCTCCATGTAAAGACTGAATAGTCGACTCTGAACGGACAAGATAAGTCACAGGTTTACGTCAGTTCGAACAACTAATAAAAATATATTATTAAAATGATATAAATATATAAATTTACTTATCAATAGAAACAACCCACTATCCCCCTATCGCAGTCAGTCCAGCTAACGCTGGACTCAAAACGGAGGGACGGTATTGACATTTTTGGAACAACGTAAAAACACGAAAGAGCTCGATTCGACAGAGCAATTGGCCAGGCGCTGCCAGGTCCGCCGTGCAGGCTGGGAGATGGAGTTGAGCCGCTGGCTGGAAACACAGCGACCATGGTTGTTACGTCGATGCACTTCCCGTTTGCGTAATGCAAGTGATGCAGAGGATGCCGTTCAGGAAATCACAGTGAAGGTGATGCGATCTATCGGGCAATTTGAAGGTCGCTCGCAGCTTCGTACCTGGCTTATCCGAATCACCGACAACCACTGTTACTCGAAAAATAGAAAAGCTGAGGCGAGTGATATGAGTGATTTCGTGGAATTTAGCATCCAGCTTGTAGAGGGTAGCCATGATCAGGCCACAGCCGAACAGATGGAAATCGCTTTACAGAACGATGCGCAGGTGCAATCCGTGTTGAGTACATTGTCGCCGAAGAATCAGGACGT
>Ga0114957_1004780_pt1 | contig 11479 bp, 10 predicted proteins | sample BantaG_FD_87175 | JGI IMG/M metagenome (GOLD analysis project Ga0114957, IMG submission 87175) | Marine algal microbial communities from Bantry Bay, Ireland - BantryBay_4 metaG | ecosystem: Host-associated > Algae > Red algae > Unclassified | place: Bantry Bay, Ireland | collected 2014-11-21 | reverse complement strand
GTCCCACCGACATCGATTCCTAAGATTATATTTCCCACTATTTTATTACAGTTACTTTCTTAATAATTACATCTGCTTCTGGTCTATCTGCACCATCAGTCTTAGCTCCAGCAATCTTATCTAGTACATCCCATCCTTCAATCAACTGACCATATACTGTATAATTCTGATCCAATTGAGGCGTACCACCTACTTTTGCATACTGCTCTTTTATCTCTTCTGGATATTCAAATCCAGCTCGTAGCTCTACCTGCTCTAATGAGCGAGCATCTACACTCTTTCCATGCACAATGTAAAATTGCGAACCACTAGACTGCTTCTTTGGATTACCCGGTCCACCCGTTCGGGCCGCAGCCAGTGCTCCTTTTACATGAGCTAACTTAGTCGTAAATTCTGCATCCACTTTATAGGATGGACCGCCAGAACCTAATCGGGCTCCTGCTTTTGCATTTTTACTCTGAGGGTCTCCACCTTGTACCATAAAACCACTTATGACTCTATGAAAAAGTAAATCTTGATAATACCCCTCATCCGCAAGTTTTATAAAATTATCTCTATGCTTTGGGGTTAGGTCAGATAGCTTAAAAACCATATCTCCCATGGTCGTCGACATATTTATCAAGCATTCCTTAGGTGCATTGATTTTTATCTTTTGGCTGGAGGCGATTATTTTTCCTCCTTTGATTGCGGTTAAGGTTACCGTATAATTTCCCGATAGCAAATACCTATGAGTCGGTTCTTTTTCCATGGACGTATTTCCATCTCCAAAATCCCATTTATAACTATCTGCGTTAGTTGAACTATTATTAAAGGTAACGTCTACTGGTGCTACTCGATTTCCTTCTTTTATTGCAAACTTAGATAATGGTTTTGCACAAGAAGTCGCTAACAATATTATAAAACTTAAATAAAATATATTCTTCATTATTCTACAGTTACTTTCATTTTAATATCTTCTACTGGCCTTTCACCGTTTACTTGAACACTACATAATTTATCGATCACCTCTAAGCCTTCCACTATTTCCCCAAAAACAGTATAGTCCATATCTAATTGTATAGTGCCTCCTAAGTTTTTATATTTCTCTCTTTGCTCTGGTAAATATTTTATTTTTTTTCTATTTTCCCAACTATCAAGAACATTATCGGTGATCGGTTTTCCTTGTACAATATAAAACTGTGACCCGCTGGACTGCTTTTCTGGGTTCCCTGGGCCTCCTTGTCGGGCGGCTGCTAGTGTTCCTTTAAAATGAGGAGCTCCGATCTCTGCATCTACCTTATATCCGGGACCACCAGTGCCTAGTGAAACTCCAGGACCTGCTCCTCTAGAATTAGGATCTCCTCCCTGAGCCATAAAACCATTTATTATTCTATGGAATAAGAGGTCATCATAAAAACCTTCATTGGCTAATTTTACAAAATTATCACGATGCTTAGGAGTACTATTGTAAAGCTTAAACTTCATATCTCCTAAGTCGGTGCTTATTTTTACATAAGTAAATCCATCTCCACATGATGATAATACTAGAATCGCAAGAATCGATAAACTTAGATTTTTTAGTGTTTTCATTTATTGATTTTTATCAAAATACTCAATGATTTTTTTCTTTAAAATAACTTCCTGCTCATCCACATTAGAAGCCGCTATTTTTTTATTTATTTCCCAGTGCGGCCATCCATCATGATCTCTACCTTTAAAAGAGTAATGTCCTTCTTCCTCCAGTAAAGTACAAACCGCCACATGCATTAAATCTCTTTTTTCTTCTTTAGAAAATTCAGACTGCACTCTCCCATATTCCTGAACCCCTATCAAAAAAAGAATCCCTTTTAAATCTGGTAGATCTTTAGACCTCAAAGAATCCTTAACAAGATGCCTGATCCGCAACCATTCAAATTCAAATTTCCATTGCTCCATTTTTGCGCATTTAGGAATTGCAAATATAATGTTTTAGATATAAGCTTAACAAGCCCTTTTAACATAGATGTTTTATGAGGAAATGAACGATTCTTACGTATAAAAAAAGATATAATCACTCATGACGTAAATACGGAGATATTCTAGCTGCTCTATTTGATGGAAGTATAGAAGCTAAATACCCGATAATTAATACCGTAATAATAACTACTAAAAAATCCATCCCTTTTAACTGAATCGGATACGCATCTATTATAAAGCCTGCTGGTACTGGAACGATTCCAAAATAAGTCTGTAGCAGATAGAGCGTTACAGCTATCGATATTCCGATGATAATACCTAGTCCAGTAATTAATAATCCCTCAGTAATAAATATATTCTTGATGTCTTTTGGGTTATAACCCAATGTCTTTAAAATAGAGATATCTTTTTTCTTATCGAGAACAATCATCCACAGGGAGCCGACGAGATTAAAAGCAACAATAAATAACGTTAATGAGGTAATTAAGAAACTAATCCATTTTTCAATATTCATCAATTTCAAAAAAGCCTCATCTTGCTGATATCTATTTTTAATTTCTAAAGTAGGACCTAAAAGTGCTGCAATATCTTTACGTATTGCCGACTCAGAAACAGAACCGTCCATTTTTATTTCTAATGCCGATACCTCATTCTTTTTATCTAAAAGTTTGCCAGCAAATTCTAGAGAAGAGATCATAAACTGATCTTCTTTTTCACTTTGAACAGAAAAAACCGAAGACGGATAAATAGACATCGTCTTGTAGTCTTTTTTAATAAGTCCCTTTTTCTTTCTTACAGGCATGTGGACTTTGACTGGTGTCAATGCGTCTCGCTGATTTATAGATAGTTGATTATAAAGTCGGGCACCTACGACCCCGTAATTAATTCCATTATCTCGCAATGTATATTTCCCAAAATGAATCGCAGAATCCAACTGACTCACTTTTAAAAAGTCCTCATCTACACCTTTTACTGCTCCTACTATTTGAGAGCCTTTATATTCAAAAAATGCTATTTCTTCTATTGTCCTTGATACCGAATGGATTCCATCTATTTTCTTTAAAGAGGCCAATTCTTCATCATTCAACGAAAAGAATTTTCCTTCAATCGGAGTGACTTTAAGATCTGGATTAAAATCATTTAAGAGACCTGCTATCAGTCCTTCAAATCCATTAAAAACAGAAAGGATTAAAATTAAAGCTGCCGTACCTATAGACATACCTAAAACGGAAATACCCGTAATCCAATTGATGGCACTGGAAGACTTATCTCCAAATAAATATCGCTTGGCAATTTGAAATGCTAATGGCACTAATTTAATTTTTCGTTTCCAATACTGATGTCATAACCCAGTGCCTTATACAAAACAGAGTGTATACGTGGTCGATAATTCTGTTTGCCAAATTTATAATTCTTCATCGTAGGATAGGTACGATTAGATAAGAATACATAGACCAGGTTTTCTTCTGGATCCACAACTACAGTCGTTCCTGTAAATCCTAAATGTCCAAAAGCTTTATCGGATGCCGCTTGAGACATATTCATTTTTTTCTTTGGCCCTAGTTCTTTCATGTCAAATCCTAACCCTCTACGCGTGGAGCGATAGTGTCTTTTTGTAAATAATTCTACGGTTTCTGGTTTTATATATTCTTCTCCCGCATAATGTCCTCCATTAAGCAGCATCTGCAATATGACAGCTGCATCTTCTGCATTAGAAAATAATCCTGCATGTCCTGCAACTCCGCCGAGCATAGCGGCACCCATATCATGAACATAGCCTTGTACTTTTCCATCTCTAAAGTATGTATCTTTTTCAGAAGGTGGTATCTGATTAGCTTTTACCCTTGTTCTAGGATTAAACAGGGTGTTTTGTAATTCTAATGGCTGATAAACTTCTTTGCTCATAAAAGAATCGAGTCGCTGACCAGACTGCGCTTTTACTATTTGATGGGTGAGATAAAATCCGAGATCACTATACTTATAATCCCTATCCTCTTTTAATGAGGTTCCATAAATTCTACTGTAAATGGAATCTACATAATCGTTACGCATATATAAATCATCCATTACTTTTATCCCAAACGAATCAGTAGCTACTTTTCTATAATAAATAGGATCTGGTTTATAGAGCCCATTCTTTTTTTTCTTTTTTGATTTTGGTATTCGAGTGCTTTCATAAAAAGGGACCCATCCTCTCAGGCCCGCATGATGTGCTAGAATATCTTCTAAAATCAAAGTCTTTTTATTACACGTATCTAATACTGGTAAGTATTTTACTATGGGATCATAAATACTCAATTTTTTATCATCTTGCAATTTCATTATAGAAATCGTAGAAGCTAATATTTTAGTAACTGACGCTAAGTCATACACGTCGTTATATTTTACCTTTCTCTTTTTATCATAGGTATGATACCCAAAAACTTCGTTATAAATAATCAGTCCATCTTTTGCACACAAAATTTGACAACCCGGAGCTGCTTTAGTATCAATCATTTCCTTAACTAGCTCATCGATATACTTTAAACTGTCCGATGACATTCCGACTCTCTCTGGACTTCCATATCCTAGTCTTCCGATCCCTGAAATAAATAATCCCGTTCCATAAATTAGATTTTCTGAAGCCGTAACAGGAAGTTTTCCTCGTATATCAAAGACGCCAAATAAAGCCTGAGCCGCCTTATTTTGATTAATATCATCTTCGTTATAGGCTAGTAATAAGGTTTCTATTTTTTCAAAATATTTTAACGAATAAGGACTCCCAAACACTGTAAGAATCACATCTGTTTTTTCTTCCAGCTCTCTCACTAACGTAAACATAGATTTAGTAATTCCAAATTTTTTAGATTCGTACTTACTCATATCATGGATGCTTACAAAAACACGATCATATTTTGATAGCTGATTAACTAAGGCATTGCTTGCAGAACCTCCTATATTTTTTGAAGTAAAAAGATGATCGCATTCCACAAATTTTGAAATCGTTTTTTGGAATGTCGTTTTCTCTGTTGCTCCGATGGCAAGAGTTGCCATTTTATGCTTTCTTATTTTTTTAATCGGAATTAAGTCATGATCATTACGGACCATTGTTAAAGCACTCTCGACCAGTTTCTCTTTTAAAATAACAGACTCCATATCATTTACATCTTTAGATATCTCACTGAGATTTTCAATCTTTTGCTTCTGAGATAATCCTAAATCATATTTAGCGGCTAGAATTTTAAAGACACTCTGATCTATCCGATTCCATGTAAGGGTTCCTTTTTTTATACTCTCCTTTATCTGCGTAAGCGCTTTAGGGATATCTTCCGATAGTAATAGTAAATCATTACCCGCGATAAGCGCTTCTACTTCTACCTCTCCTTTTTTAAAATGCTTAGACACTCCTTTCATATCTAAAGCATCAGTCATAATCAATCCCTTATAACCTATCTCTTCTTTTAAAATACCTGTAACTGCTTTTTGCGATAAGGTCGTGGGCCTATTTTCTCGTGCATCTATGGCAGGCATACTTACATGTGCAACCATCATACTACCGACGCCCTCTTCTGCCAGTGCTCTAAACGGCATCAACTCTATATCCTGAATACGATTTATATCATGTGTTATAACGGGAAGATCATAATGAGAATCTACATCCGTATCTCCATGACCCGGAAAATGTTTAGCACACGCCATTACATTTCCATCTTGTAATCCTTTGGCGTAAGCCCGACCTTTAGAAGATACATTATACTTGTCCTCTCCAAAAGATCGATCGTTAATTACGGGATTAGAAGGATTATTATTTACGTCTACAACGGGAGCAAAATTTACCTGAACCCCTACTCTTCTACAATGCTCAGCCACTTTTTTTCCCATCTCATAAATCAATTGCTCATCTTGGATAGCTCCTAACTCGAGTTGTCTAGGAAAACTCATGGCATCATTTTTAAAACGCATACCCAGTCCCCATTCTGCATCTATCGCAATCATTAAGGGAATATCTGTTAGATTTTGATACTCATTAATAATTCTTGCTTGTTCCCTCGGCGTACCTTGGAAAAAACACAGACCTCCTATTTTATTTTCTTTGATTAATTTTTTTACTGCTTTGTAGTGATCTTTTTCCTTGAGGCTAAAAGCTCGCGGCATAAATAACTGACCTAGTTTCTCATCTTCTGATAATTCTTGCAACTTAGCTTCAGCCCATGTAATAGCTTCGGCAGTATACTGAGCAGAAATCTGCAATGACATTAATAAAAAACCCACTCCTAATAAATACCTCATAATCTGTTTTAATTAAACGCGTTGGGGTCTAATTGTAATGCCTTCTTTTGATAAATATCCGCATTTTCCATGTCTCCTGTATTTCTATAAGCAAGCGATAAGTTTTTAACAAAGCTTACTTCATTAGGATTTGTTTCTACTAGCTTTTTAAAATAAGGTAACGCATTGGCATGTTGTCCTCCCATACCATACGTAACTCCTAGTAACCGGATCGTCTCTTTATCATTAGGATTTACCTCATACGATCGATTGAGATATTCTAGTGCCTTACTTAAATTACTTTGCTTTTCTCCATAAAATCGTCCTTGATCTCTTAAGGCGACTGCGAGATTATTAGTTCCATCCCTATTTCCTGGATTTAATCGTAGTACCTGATTATATTGCTCTATTGCTTTTTGGTAATTAGATTTATAATAGTAGGCATTCCCCAAAAGCAAATAGGCATTTCTATAATTAGGATGGATTGATATCGCTTTTGTTAAGTGGGTAATTGCCTTATCGACCATTTGTATTTTTACAACCTGATTATTTTCTTTTTCCGATTTAGTGATCAATGATCCCCCTGCCGCATTTTGGATCTTTGCAGAATTAATCGAAGTTTCTACATCTGTCTGAAAAAGGGTGAAGTCATTTTCCCATACCATATTACGTGTAACGGTTTTCACCGAATAAAGAGATAGTATCACTAAACTCAAAGCAGCAAATGGAATCATACCATATTTTTTAAACACATATTTTACTAGTAGTATACTTAGTAAAAGTGCAAATCCTACGGATGGCATAAACATAAATCGTTCTGACATATTAGTACCGATCGGAAACACTAGATTAGAAACTATAGAAAGTGTTATGATAAAATAGAGAATGCAAAAAGTAGGAATACTCTTTTTTCCATATCGATAAATAGCAAAAAACAACAAGGTAACATAGGCAATAACGGATAACCATACTTGCCAGTTTTCAAAACTCATTATCGGGATATGATATGGGTAATAATCATGCGTTAAGGTTACAGGGGCGATTAGTAATTCTAGATACTTTCCTAATGTGTAAAATATAGTTCCAAATTTTTCTCCCACGCTAAAATCTACGTAGCCATTACCTTGGACTTTGAGGTATGGATTGTTCATCAATTCCATCGGTTTACCTCCTAAATCAAATCCAAGTACAGAAGTTCGACATATCAAAAATGCAATCGTCGCCGTTACTACTGGTACCATTTTTTTAGCTATAGCTCCGATAGAAATATTTCTAAATAGAAATAAAGCTAGTGGTATTACAGCAAGGAAAGTGATTGTATTTTCTTTAGACATCAAGGCCAGAAAAAATACCACTCCAATGAGAAAACCACTGAGTATTTTATTCTTTACTGGATTTTTAAAGACCCAAAGCATCGCTAACAAGCTTCCAAGTAAAGCCATGATCTCATCTCGTCCTTTAATATTTGCAACAACCTCGGTATGAATAGGGTGAGCAATAAATAATAATGTAGCTAATAAGACCAGCATTTTATTTGCCTGTGTAGCTTTCTTAGGAATAAGCATTCTACTCAACACCATATAAAGAATAATGCCTAATAAGCCATACCATAAAATATTCATCAAATGACCGATAAATGGACTCTTTCCAAAAATCTGCCATCCTACGGCAAACATAACGGGTGTAAATGGTCGATACCTTCCACCAGAAACTAAATTTGCTTTCCCTTCTTCTTTAAAAAATCCAAAAAAGGTATCCTTAGTAAGTAAGCCGGGAATTCCTTGGATACCCTGCGTCGTATACATGTTATCATAAATGACGATAGCATCATCCTGCGTGTACTCATGAGTAAGCGTATTTCCATAAAGGAAAACAGCAACTAGAAATACTAGTAAATAGTGCAACTCTGTTTGTCCCCAAAACCCTAAATCAGCAACAATTTTTTGCGGCTCTGCTAAGGGAGACTTCTTCTTTTCTAATTTCTTTTTCTTCTTTGATGCCATCTCAGCATAAAGCTAAAGTTTATCGCTTATTTATTTACTGTGTAGGTAAGATTTGTTGGATTTGGTAGTTTAAAAAAAATGGTATCCATCCATCTGATTTCATGGGCGGAAAATATGAACATCGAGTAGGAGTTCAAAACACTCATCCTATGTACCTCCAATTTTTAAACGGTCATCATGAGATTAAATTACGAGGTTAACTTTTTTTCCGCTTTCTTGATATAACTCGTTCGCTTACTTTTTTGAGGGGTGCTCGATCGAGCATCTTTTTAAGTGTTTCAATGTCTATAGAACGAGTAATCTCTATTTCTTTTGGCTTTGCTTTAAGTGCTTTTTCAGTTATCGTTAGTTTCTCCTTGGTCTTTTTTAATTTGGATTTTAGTTTTTTGATTTCGGACTTGTACTGATCATGTACTTTTTTAGATAAGTCCGTGGTCATTGTTTTTTTAGCCCGAGTACTTTGTACTTTAGGTTTATCCGTTGCTTTTTTCAATTTATCTTCTAGTTCTTTTGCCTTCGTTTTTAACTTCTCATTCTCATCCTTTAAGGCATCGATTGCAATATTTGTAACAGCTATTTCCGGCTTAGGTGTAGGCGCTGGTTTTTCAACCACTGGGGTCGGAGAAACGATTGGGCTTGTTTTACTATCCGCTATTTGCATTTGTAGTTTGGAAAATTTTTCTTTCCATAATGATAGGCTCTGTTCTGTTTCACTTTTTTCTCTATTGGCTACAGCCAATGCATCATTATTTTTACTCAATGTAGTATCCATACTAGACCTTAAATTAGAAAGTTCGTATTCCTTATTTTTAAGTTGGTCCGCATAATCGTTTGCGTCTTTTTTACCTAAAAACCATCCTATAAAACCTGTCAAAAGTCCTGTTCCTAATGCATATAAAAGCGGTAATAAAATACAAGAGTCCATTTTATAATTTTTAAAGGTGTTAATCTATTGAAATTTCGATTCTACTATTTTTTGCTTTTCCTTCTGGTGTATTGTTAGATGATATAACCCGATCTGGACCATAAGCGATGATATTCATTCGTGAGACATCCATTCCACTTTCCATTAGTTTCTTATATACCACTTGACCTTTTTCTTTAGAAAGCGTATTATTTTTTTCTCTGCTACTCGCAGATACCTCATGACAGGAGATATCCACTTGCAATTTAGGATCTAGACTCATATACTGAGATAGGTCAAAAATAGATTCTCGCTGTTCGTTAGATAAGATAATCTCGTCAGTACCCGATTTAAAATATAGTATAATCGGATTGTGCTCAAACTGCACTTTATATTCTGTGGCAGATCCCATCGATGTAGCATCCATGACTGCCAGATTTAAAGTCGAGACTATTTCTGGATCTTCAGACTTCATTTGGTTTGCATCTAAGTGGATTCTATTACCAGAAATATTACGATCTAGAAAAAGTTTTTTTAGGTTATTGGCTCTAGCCAATCCTAGATTAGGAAAAACACTTCCATTTTTTTCTTTGTGGCCATAAAATCCTATAATTTTTAAATGCTGTGACTTATCAGCAATGAGCCTACTTAAATAGTCATCTATTTCTTTACTAAATGGAACCGAGAGCGGTTGATTAAGCTGATGTGCAGAATAGGCAAATAAATTTATTGCATTATCTTCTCCTAAAATAACCGCGCTACTCCCTACCGCTGTAGAAGGCGAATTATCAATATTGGATTGGGAAGTTGCATTAGAACCGGAACAACAAGTTTTACTTATATAAAAAAGCCCTCCGATTAACCATATGAGCAATAAGCCTATTAATGGTAATACTCTTACGTTAGCCATTTTGTAGTTTTCTTTAAGTAATAGCAAAGATGGTACAACTTAGACAACCTACAAAAGCCAAATGGACTAAATACCTGATTTATCCTGAATTATACATTTTTAATGTCTAATTCATCCTTTGGAATGACTAAAAAATTAAAATCTAAAGTTTTGAAATGGATAATCTCCTACAAGCCAGATCTACGAAAAGAGCCTCGAGCCTGGAATAAATTTTAATAAAAATCCATGATTAGACAAGTATATAATTATTAAAACCGATTCTATGTCATTCCGAAGAGTCTATAGAATAATTAAAATGTACTACAAATTAGCTAACTCGATAATCTAATAACGATGGTTTTTACGACCATTATTATAAATAAATACATCGCTCGGCAACGACGTCCTGTGTTTATCTAAGATCAAAGGGACACTATTTTTGTAATCACGTGTTTCTATCTGTATTTCTGCTTCTACTGGTAAGGGCTGGGTCGGTGCAGCAAAAGATTGCAACATAAATACACCTCCAAACAACCAAAAAACCAATAAAGTGCCTAGGAATAAAAGTCTTTTCCTCATAAAGTTCTCAACTATCTACTTATTAGACAGCTTAAAAACGAAATATACCTATCTGAATTGCGATTAATTTAGCTTAAATTTTACGGGAACTGTATAAAGCACTTTAACGGGTCGTCCATTTTGTTTACCTGGTTTCCAATTAGGTAATGATTCCATTATTTTTTTAGCCGCTTTTCCTAATCCTTTATTAGGTTTTCTAGCGATGGTTACATTAGAAACAGCTCCATATTTATCCACGACAAACTGGACTATTACGGTTCCTTCTATTCCATTTGAACGTTCAAGAGATGGATATTTTAAATTCTCTTGAATAAAGTTTAAGAGGGCAATATCGGAACAGTTCCGTAATTCCTTTCCAGAATAATCATCTAAAGAACAATCTCCGAAGATGGGCATCTGATCTACAAAGTCCCACAACTTATCATCTATAACGTCTTGCTTTTCTACAATATCTACTACAGGAGCTACCTCTGGCAGTTCAACTGGTGATGAACCAGTGAACTCCACTTCCACTTCGGGATATTTAAAAATTTTTTCTTTGACAGATTTCTCTATTTTCTCTACTGTCTCAATTTTTGTCGGAATGAGCTCTTTTGCTTTCGGAGGATCTGGAGGTGTCGGTGGAGGAACAACCTTTTTCTCATGTATGGTCGCTGGTGTCGCACTAATAAATGGAGAATCTACTATATCCACTTCGTACGGTTTATATGTAGGAGCCACTGCTTCAACATTCATCACACAAAAACAAAGCAAAATACTTATTGCCAAAGAAATTTTAAATAGCATCGGTCTAAAACGATCCCATGAGGGATAACGAGGAGTATAAGATACAGCATTCATAACTTGATATTTTATAGTTTTAAAAAATCAAGTCCGGACTTATCTTATAGATGAGGATTCAATAAGAATTGGTGTACTAAG
>Ga0114957_1004777_pt1 | contig 11484 bp, 9 predicted proteins | sample BantaG_FD_87175 | JGI IMG/M metagenome (GOLD analysis project Ga0114957, IMG submission 87175) | Marine algal microbial communities from Bantry Bay, Ireland - BantryBay_4 metaG | ecosystem: Host-associated > Algae > Red algae > Unclassified | place: Bantry Bay, Ireland | collected 2014-11-21 | reverse complement strand
GTATGATACTCTCCTTCTGGAATATTTAAAGCGTCATATTTTTCATTTATAAAATCTAACTCTATTCTTCCACTAAAACGATATTCTGATTCCGATAGCTTTACATCTACGAGATCCTCTGAATCATGCTCATCCTCAATTTCCCCAAAAATTTCCTCTAAAATATCCTCCAAAGTAATAATCCCTGCCGTTCCTCCAAACTCATCTACGACACAAGCGATACTCGTCCGTTCTGCAATAAACTTATTTAATAGTAGTTGGATATTCATCGCCTCTGGAACATAAGGCAGCATCATCATTATCTTTTTAATCGAAGAAGGGTTTTGCAATAATTGTTGATGATGCACATAACCGATCACATTTTCTACATCTCCATCAGCTACTATTATTCTCGAATGATTGCTTTCTTTAAAAACTGCTAACAATTCATCCATCGATGCAGTGATATCAATATCTGTTATTTCAGTACGCGGAATCATACAGTCTCTAACTTTAAGCTGATTGAGATTTAGCGCATTGGTAAGAATCTCTTTATCGATGTTTTCATCTTCCTCAGAAACTTCTTCATTTATAAAATGCTGTAGATCTATCATACTAAGTGCATTATCTACTTTTTCAATAGGTGCTCTAAAAATATACCGTAAAATAGAACTAGATAACTTAGTCATTATCCATGTAGGAATAGCTAAAAGCCATTGAAAAAATTTAAGAGGATAAGCCGCTGTATATAAAAAGCTCGTAGCATATAATCGAGAAAATATCTTAGGTAAAAATTCACCAAATATTAATACCACAACGGTTATAATAATAGTATTTATAATAAGGACCCAGTATGCATCTGGATTAGATTCTCCAAATAAAGGCGCTAAAAACTTAGTCATTAGAATGGTAAAAACAACTAAGGCAATATTGTTCCCGACTAAAGCCGTCGCAATAAATTTTCGAGCATTTTGATACATGCCGTAAATTAATTTACCTCTACGTGTCCCTTTGTCTTGGAGTACTTCGATTCCTAATTTATTGGACGATACGAAGGCTATTTCAGACCCGGAAAAAAAAGCCGAGAGTAATAAAAAAATGATTATACCTATGATCAATCCCATTATTATTGTACTTTTTTTACCGGAGGATTTTCGGAATTTGCTTTTTCATTATTCCCCAGATTCTTTACATAATCATCTGCGGTCATTTTTGAAGAGAAGCGATTTTTTATTTCAAATCTGGTAAACTCAGAATTCGATTCAAATCCGTACCCATAACTCGTATCTCCTTTTTCAGGCTGAGTGATCATCACAAATTTATTTGTACTTGCTATCTGTTCTTTCTCATCCCATATCAACTCTGCAGTTTCTAATTTTTCGTTATTTCTATTTATTAATACAACAGAATCTCTGACTACGATTACGTTTTCTACTTCTTTTCTCATCGCATATCTGGAATCTAACCAAGCAATCGGATTTTTATTAACATCAAAAAACTCTGCATGTATACCGCGATCAAATTCTTCATAAGGGGCTCTTTTATCTAGATGCCTTTTAAGAATCGGTGCCCTTAAGACTAATTTAATCTGAGCAGAATCACTATAAATAATTTCTATATCCTTTGCTGTTTCAATTTTGATTTCTTCTTTTCCCAACAAGCTATCTACTTCCTTCATATCGTTTGAGCAGGAAAAAGCAATAACAGCAATGAAAAATAATTTTAGTTTTGTCATCCTTTTATTAAAGTGACATGACCAGAATATCCTCTTGTATCATCAGCTCCCTCGCTATCACAAAATTCTATTTTTGCATACCATGCAAAAACTTGAGTACTTAAGTCTTCTCCTTTAAAATCTCCATCCCAACCGAGTGCAGGATCGTTTAAAGGTAAATCCTCTCTAAAAAATATGAGTTCTCCCCAACGATCATAAATGTAAAATTCTCTAATGATAATCGCAGCTGGACCTCCATACAATGTATATCTATCATTTAAATTATCTCCATTAGGCGTAAATGCATTAGGACCATAAATAGGATAATCTTCTTCTACAAAAACAGTCATCATATCAGATGCAGAACATCCTACTAAATCAGTTACCGTTAATATATAAGTTGTCTGTCCCGGTGCAACAGCGATAGGATCTAAGCAATCTAAACAGCTCAATGATACATTATCTACAGGATCAGTGGCACTCCACATTATACTATCTCCTGCCTGCTCTGGCGTGTAGGATCCAGCAAGCTGAGATTCAAAACATAAATCAACTGTTATGTCTGGTCCCGCATCTACAATTAATGGTGGCGGAGAAGTAATAGGTACATTTATAGAATCGGTACATCCCTTTATATCTTGAATATTAATCTGATAGGACCCAGCATCTAAACCTGCAAATACATTAATGGGAAAAAAATCTCCACCATCGATGGAGTATTGATATTCCGGTGTTCCTCCAGATCCTTCCACTTCTATACTTCCATCAGGAATCGTGGAACATACTAGATCCTGAACATTGATAATATCAATTTCTATATCTATTATTTCATCGCAGCAAGGCTCTGCAAAAAGAGGTAACACTTCTGTAACGATGCATCCTAAATCAGATTCTACCGTAAGCGTAATAAACTTATCTCCAAAACTATTATAGATCACCTGATGCGGTCCCTTAGTATCTGCCGTAGCTGGAACTGCACCTTCACCAAAATTCCAATCGTAAGAAACTATAGTTCCATTAATAAAATTACTAAAGTCTTCTACTGTGAAAAAAGTGTCACAACGTAACCCTTGATCTGGATCAATCGTAAAATTGACTTCAGGTCCTTGGAACGTTCCTGTCCCTCCAAATTCTATTTCAAAACCGATACCAGAACTCGTAAAATTACTTATCCCCAAAGCATAGCTTTCTCCAGCTTGCATTACTATCGATTGGACAAAGCCATCTTCATTAGATTCACAATTAAAATCCTCAGAGGTATCCATGGAAGCATCATTCATCCCAGTGAGGTCACCACAGTTATCTGGGTTTGATGGACTGTTAAAGGCACAACGCAAATGTTGTTTACCCGTACAATCACCAACACCCTGTGGAAGTAAATATAAAGCCCAGTCTAAATCATCACCAGGTAAAATCGGATCTAAGACAAACGTCAAGGTTCCTGTATTTTCACATGTCCATAAAAACCATGTAGATTGATCTTCCACTAGATTAGTTACATTTCCCTGTTCATCAGTCCCACAAGGGATATTCCCAAATTCCATATTATCCACACCAGCTCCTATGACCGATTGCACAATAAAAGGAGATTTATCACAAAGTACAGCTCCCAAAACACAATCTTGTTCCGGCTCCGTAGGTGGATTAAAATTACGAGTACAAATAGTAAATGTTCCTGTCGTATTGGCTCGACCTCCTACTCTTATCAAATAAGATTGACCGATTGTAAGATCTCCTCTAAAAATGTTAGCTGCTCCATCATTTTGAGTATCAGAATCACATCGTAATTCTTGATAGGTATTACAACCATCATCAATATATAATGAAATTTCAGGTTGCACTAATGTTCCTCCAGCCATCTGGCCATTTGCGTTTCCAGATACCGTAACATTAATCGCTCTAGCAAAAGATATAAATCTAAACCAAACATCATTATTAGAATCTATCCAACATCCAGGCGTTCCTACATTAGGTGTACCGGGCCCCGCATTTATATTATCAAATTCTCCTAATCCAGAACAATAATCAATCGGATCAGCAATAATAATTGCCGTAGAACAATTTGTATTTACAGGTTGAGCAAAAGCTATTTGGCTTACGCCAAAAAACATAAATAAAATGATGTAAAAATGTCTTCTCATCTTAGCATTATATTATGAAGGATTTAAGAATTCTTAATCTTCTTCAATGAATTACGACGCAAATGGTAGTATAATAACGAAGTTAAGGATAAAATCATTTTAAAGAAGCTATATTTTCACCTATAAGGCGTTTTGGCGATATATATCTAGCTATCACTATATATAATCGAATGCGGATTCATACATTTGCAATTTAAAAGAAAGTAAAATGACCTTTAAAGCGGAGATTAATATAATGCCTCATAAAGAACTACTAGATCCTCAAGGAAAAACAGTAGCAAAAAATATGAAAAACATCGATTTAGATAACATTATCGATGTAAGAATAGGCAAGCATATCGTAATGGAATTAGAAGCGGATTCTAAAGAAGAAGCGGAAGCCAAAATAGAGCTCGCTTGTAAGAAAATTCTGGCTAATGTGATCATGGAAAAGTACGAGTACACGGTTACTAGCCTTTAAATTTTATTATGTTATATCTGGTCCCCACTCCAGTCGGAAATATAAAAGATATAACCTATCGTGCCGTAGAAGTTCTCAAGGAAGTAGATATCATATTATGCGAGGATACTCGAGTAAGTCGAAAATTAATGCAGGCATACGGAATAGATCAAAAATTGATTTCCTTTCATGCCCACAATGAGCATCAGCAACTCGATCGCTGGATTACAGAATTAAAAAACGGAAAAAGCATTGCTCAAATTAGCGATGCAGGTACACCTGGTATTTCTGACCCCGGATTTTTACTCGTACGTGCATGTCATGAAAATGAAATACAAGTAACTGCTCTTCCCGGAGCAACTGCTTTTGTGCCGGCTCTCGTTTCTTCAGGGTTACCTTGTGATCGATTTCATTTTGAGGGATTCTTACCCCAAAAAAAAGGAAGACAGACTAGACTTAAATACATTGCCACTCTAGAGTCCACCATAGTTTTATACGAATCCCCCCATCGATTGATAAAATGCCTCACTCAGATCTCAGAACACTTTGGAGAAGAACGAGAAGTGGTGGTTTGCAGAGAGCTTAGTAAACTATATGAGGAAGTGATTAAGGGAACAGCTTTAAGTCTAAAAGATAATTTTGCCGCTCGTCCATCCGTAAAAGGAGAAATTGTAATCGTTATTGCTGGTGCTATTACTTAAATCTATTTCATAGCTTTAAACTATAATGTTTACTCGAACCATTTTTTATTTATACTACTTTCTAGGATGGCTCCTATTCTTCTTCCTTGCCAGAACCATTTTTTACTTCAGTAATATTTTCCATTTTGAAGATCAGGAACAAACCTTTTTTCTTCTATCCTTTTTGCACGGTTTGCGATTAGACATTTCTCTATCGTCTTACTTAATGTTGCCTATCCTTAGCTTAGGGATAATGGCCACTTTTACAGACAAAACTACCTTTTTAATTAAGAGCTTAAAAGTGATTACATTCTTTTATGTAGTTTTTTCTATAGTAATGTTACTCGTAGATACCGTAATATATCCGCACTGGGGTATAAGATTAGATGCGACGATACTTACCTATTTAAATACGCCTACAGAAATGCTTGCCTCTTTAAAATCAAGTCAATTAATAATTGCTGTTGTAATATTTATAAGTAGTGTTAGTCTGACATACTTTTTCTTCTCGAAAATAATAAGTAAGAACTTTGCCAAAACTTCTAGTCGAGATTTATCCATCTTTGCCATTTACTTTGTATTGATAGTAATTGGGATTAGAGGAGGGCTACAAAAAACCTCAATAAATCATAGCAATATTTACTTTTCTACAAATCAATATGCTAATCACCTCGCTAACAATGGTGTTTGGAATTTTGGTCATTCTTATTTTAATGAAATATATAATCAAGACAATCCTTATGCTCTCTTGCAAGAAGGTAAGGCTCACAAAATAGCCTATACGCGAATAAAAGAAATCCACGAGGTAAAATCTTCCGATAAGAAAATACTCAACTGTTCCAATCCCAATATAATTTTAATCATATGGGAAAGTCTTACAGCCAAAGTAGTAGGTCCCTTAAATGGATACCCAGATGTAACTCCTAATCTAAACAGACTGAGTAATGAGGGATTACTGTTTACTAATTTCTATGCTAATGGAGATCGCAGTGACAAAGGTTTAGTTTCTATATTAAGTGGATACTACCCACAATGCAAAAAAAGTATTATCAAAACACCTACTAAAAGTAAAAATCTTCCCTTCATTACTAAGCCGTTTGTAGACTCATCATATAACTGCAGTTTCTATTACGGGGGTGACTTAAACTTTGGTAATATGAATTCTTATTTATTAAATGCAGGATTAAACGAAATCGTTTCTGGAGCAGACTTTGATAAAAAAAATTGGAATAGTAAATGGGGAGTGCATGATCATGTCGTTTTAGAAAAAGCATTTGATGATCTAAAACTAGAGGGCACTAGCTCTTTTTTTAAAACGATATTTACACTTACTAGCCACGAACCTTATGAGATTCCTGAAGAACCAAGGTTTAAAGAGGATACTGAAATAGATCGTTTTAAAAGTGCTCATTACTATACAGACCACTCGATTAATCAGTTTTTAGAAAAAGCAAAAAAAGAGGATTGGTGGGATAATACTTTAGTTATTATTACTGCTGACCATGGACATAGATTACCTATCGTTAAAGGAAATCATAATGCTCCACAAAAATTTCATATCCCAATGTTATGGATAGGAGGAGCGCTAGATAGTACAGGCGTTATTGAAAATTTTGGATCTCAAAAAGATATCGGATATACCCTCCTTTCAGAATTAAATTATACAAATCAACTAGCAGATTATCCATTTTCAAAAAATCTACTTATTCATTCTAGTAAAAACTATGCCCACTATATTTTTAACAATGGTTATGGGACTATAGATAAGAATGGGTCTGTCTTGTATGATTACCATGCGCAAAAGATTATAGAATCCAGTGGAACTGATATCGATACGTTAGAACTTTTAGGGCAGGCCCTAACACAGTCGGCTTATCAAGATTATCTAGATCGATAGAAATATGTAAATATTATCGATATAATAAAAAAGCGATCACTACTAAATATGCATAGGTCGATTCTCGAAAGCGGCAAGAGCTGCTTCCTTAACGGCTTCCGTATATGTAGGGTGCGGATGACAGATCCTTGCCATATCTTCTGCGGACGCTCTAAATTCCATAAGAGAAACCGCTTCCATAATTACATCAGCTACTCTTGCGCCGATCATATGTACTCCTAGTAACTCATCTGTATTCTTATCTGCCAGTACTTTTACAAAACCAGCTGTATCCATGCTAGCTCTCGCTCTACCTAACGCTTTAAATGGAAACTTACCCACTTTATATTCTATACCGGCATCTTTTAATTCTTGCTCTGTCTTTCCTACAGCAGACACCTCTGGCCATGTATATACTACCCCAGGAATTAGGTTATAATCTATATGCGGTTTTTGCCCTGCCATGTACTCAGCTACATAGACTCCTTCATCCTCGGCCTTGTGTGCAAGCATCGCTCCTTTGATCACATCTCCGATAGCAAAAATGCCAGGGACATTTGTTTCTAAATGATGATTCGTTTCTATTCTCCCACGATCATCTAAGGCAATCCCTACATTCTCTAATCCTAATCCCTCAGTATACGGTCTCCTTCCGATAGCGATCAAGCAGTAATCCGCCTTAATATCAAATGTATCTTCCGCGTCTCTTTTCTGAACACTCACATTGACAGAAGTTTTGGTCGCTTTTACATCAGTAACCTTATGTTTTAAATGAAATTTGATTCCTATTTTTTTAAGAGAGCGTTGCAATTCTTTGGCCAGATCCTTATCCATTCCACCCAGCAACTTATCTTGAAATTCCACTACTTCTACTTCTGTACCGAGTCGAGCAAAAACACTTCCTAGCTCCAGACCGATAACCCCTCCACCTACCACTACCATACGCTTAGGAAGCTTATCTATATTTAATGCTTCCGTAGAAGTAATCACTCTTTTTTTATCATAATTAAAAGCAGCCGGAGTGATCGGTTTAGATCCAGTTGCGATTACTATTTTATCCGTCTCTAGGTCCATCGCTTTACCATCGGAAGAGGTAACTGTTACCGTATTTTTATTTTTAATAGACCCTACACCGACGTGCACATCTATTTTATTTTTTTTCATTAGGTAAGAAACCCCATCACAAGTTTGTGAGACTACATCTGATTTACGCTTTATCATTTGCTTCATATCCAACTTCACGGTATTTACGCCGATCCCATGTTCTTTAAAAGTATGAGTGGCGTTATGATAATGCTCAGAAGAATCTAATAGTGCTTTAGACGGAATACATCCTACGTTTAAACAAGTGCCGCCCAGCGTACTATATTTTTCTATGATGGCAGTCTTGAATCCTAACTGCGCTGCTCTAATCGCGGCAACATATCCTCCAGGTCCCGATCCGATTACGGTAACATCGTACTTCATAAATTCTAATTATTCTTATTGGTATTATTATTCTTGTTATTAGGACTTGGAATATTCGCTTTGCCTTTATTTGAATCTGGTCTATTCTTATTCTGTTTGTTGGTATTCGGCTTATTCGTATTTGGTTTAGGTCTATTCGTATTGGTATTTTTAGAAGAGGGTTTAGCCGTATTGCCTTGCGGCGAATTAGTATCTCCTTTAGGCGAATTAGGTTTCTTTCTTCTTTGATTTTTATTCCTATTATTTCTATTACCCTTTGATTTAGGTTTAGGCGAAGAAGAATCGGATTTAGACTCGGGCCTACGCGGTCCTCTTTTTGAATCAGGCTTTCTTGATCTCTTTTTATTCCTACCTTTTCTGCGTTTTACATCTGGTAATTGGACAACATCCGTCATCTCATCTGCCGCAAAAGTGATATCTTCTTCTTTAGCCATTTCTAAATAATCTTTTACAGGGAAAAGATCTTCAGGATTTTCTCCTGATTTATTAAGTTTCAATATTTCTTTTACTCGATCTACTCCTATCGGTACAATAGGACTTCTTCTTCTCTCGATAACATAAGAGTAGTACATAATTCTTTTAAATATGTCTATCTTAATAAGCTGAGCTTTACCTTTTTCCGTAAATATATAATCCGCTTTTTTGGGAAAATCTTCTATGGCATCTAAGTATGTATCTAACTCATAGTTTAAACAACATTTTAGTCTCCCACACTGTCCAGACAATTTAGATTGATTAATAGCGATATTTTGATATCTAGCAGCGGTAGTAGAAACGGATTGAAAATCAGACAACCATGTAGAACAACATAACTCACGACCACATGAACCGATTCCTCCGATTAAAGCAGATTCTTGACGGGCACCGATCTGTCTCATCTCCACTTTAACTCTAAACTCCTTAGCGTAGTTTCTGACTAATTCTCTAAAATCTATTCTCCCATTGGCAGTATAATAAAAAGTCGCTTTTCTTTTATCTCCTCTGTATTCAACCTCTCCTAATTTTAAATCTAAGTCTAGGGTACGAGCAATCGCTCTCCCTTTTATAAGTGTATTTTTTTCTAAACTTCTCGCTTCATCTAATTTTTCTAAATCTCGATGATTAGCTCTACGCACAATTTTATAAGAAATGGCAGATTCACTTACCGATTTCTTTTTCATCTGTAATCTTACTAGTTCGCCAGAGAGGCTGATACGTCCTACATCATACCCTCCATCATTATCTACTACCACCATATCACCTGTGATGTATGAGGTCGGTTGATCATTTTTGAAAAAATTCTTCCTTGTACCTTTTTTAAAACTTACTTCGACATACTTATAAGCCATCGGATCCGGAATATCCAAATCATTAAGCCAGTCAAAGGTGTTCATTTTATTACAAGACCCAGATGTACAATGCCCTTTATCGCCGCATCCCTGGGGGACTCCATTTTTTGTAGTACTACAACTTCCACATCCCATTATTTCAACATTTATATATTAAATCGAAACGTGTTTATTATGTAATAAATTACATATTTCCATACTCGTATGGGTCAATTCTATTTTGACGTTTGCGTTTCTTGACAAATTATAATGTAAGTTATTTATAATCTGCGATAGTTTTTCAACTTTATGTAAATCAATGATTTTTTTCATTTTTTGAGCTGATTCTTGCTCCGAAACAGATAATCGCAAAGGTAGGTCAGTAAGTAGAGATAACTGGTACTCCCTTAAAAAATTTAAGAAATAATCTAAAAACGCGTTTTGAGCTGTTTTTCCCAATTTTGCAAAATCATTTACCCAATTAAAGACATCTCCTGGTTTACTATCAAGTAAATAAGACAAGCGTAACCATTTTAGTAATTGCCCTGAAAGCTCAAAATCACTGGTATCATTAAGGAGATTTTGCGCTTTTCTAATGTTTCCTTGGCTTAAAAAGATTATTTCTTCATGCTTACTCTCATTTACATTATTCGCTTCTAGATAATCTTTAATCGTCGCATCCTGATATGGAGGCACTGGAAAAAGCTGACATCTAGATAAAATCGTATTTAAAATCAGTTTTTGATTCTCAGCTATCAAGAAAATAAAAGTATCATCTGGCGGCTCTTCTATCAGTTTTAATAGTCTATTTCCCTCTTTTCCTAAATACTCTGCTAAATAAATAATCATTACCTTATTAGCACCTTCAAATGACTTAAGCCCTAGCTTTTTAATGATCTCATTACACTCCGTCGTATTTATGTTTAATTGTTTGTTCTCGGCATTGATTTTTTCAGCCCATTCTTTGGCACTAAAAAAGCGAGAAGTTTCCAACATATCCCTCCAATCGGCTAAAAAATCTTTGCTCGTGGTATCTTCTCTTTTCTTATTATCTTTTTTTATTACTGGAAATGCAAAATGAAGATCTGGGTGTAATTGTCTTGAGCTTTTGAGGCAAGCTTTACATTGGTTACACTTTTTACCCTGCTGAATATTTTGGCATAAAAGTGTTTCTGCCAGCTGCAACGCTACATCTAAGGTTCCCCATCCTGTATTTCCTAAAAATAAGAGTGCATGAGGAACTCTATCTGTTTCTACAAGTTGAGATAATTCTTCAGAAATTTCTGGTCTATCTATCAATACTTACCTTTGTGCAAAGATACAGAGTCTTAATTATTTACTGTATGTAATATGATTTAAACCTAATAGACTATTTAAATGTTTGCCTTATATGAGAGTATCTATCATCAGAAAAGCCCACTTTAATGCTTGTCATCGATTACATGTTAAGGAATGGACGGATCAAGAAAACGAAGAAAAATTTGGGTTATGTAATAGCCCTAATTATCATGGCCATAATTATAATCTAGAAGTAAAACTTACTGGTGAGATAAATCCTGTTACGGGTTATTTAATGGATCTTAAAGATTTAAAGGATATTATTAAATCAGAAATAGAAGATCGGTTTGATCATAAAAATTTAAATCTCGATACAGAAGAATTTAAAGACCTAAATCCTACAACTGAGCATTTTGCATATGTCATTTATAATTTACTACGCAATAAAATAGATTCTTCTATTGACATAAAAATACGTTTGTGGGAAACGGATCGAAATGGCGTAGAGTTTCCAGCGGATTAAAAAAATATTCTTTAGTACTTATTCCATTTAAATATTAGAATGTCGGATATCTTATAATAGAATTAGACAATCTCTGCGTT
>Ga0114957_1004775_pt1 | contig 11486 bp, 10 predicted proteins | sample BantaG_FD_87175 | JGI IMG/M metagenome (GOLD analysis project Ga0114957, IMG submission 87175) | Marine algal microbial communities from Bantry Bay, Ireland - BantryBay_4 metaG | ecosystem: Host-associated > Algae > Red algae > Unclassified | place: Bantry Bay, Ireland | collected 2014-11-21 | reverse complement strand
GCCCTCCGGGTGGAAGGGTGGCGGCGCCTACGGAGGTAGCATGCGCTGCCTCCCGCGTTGAGCTGCGGGTCGTCCGCGACGATCTCTGCCGAGGGCTTGCCATCTGAAGTGTAGAGCGTCGAGTACAGACAAAAAAAGGAAAAGAAAGACAAGCTCACGCGTGGTGTTAGTCCCTGTCCACGCACGACACCGATACATGGCCTGATATCGCCACGACGCATCGACATACAATGTCAATCGCGCTCTGGATCAAGCAGGTACTAGTCCCCGCAGGTCCAGGGAGCATACCATGTGAACGCAAAAGATGTACGTCTTGCACTTGTGAGGTGCACAGCAGCCAACGAGACATGTAGAGCCAGCCAAAGCTGGTGGTGCCCGGTGCAGACGAGCTGCGCTCGGCGGCCACCCGCAGAAACGGCGCGTGCACGGCAACGAGAATTCCAATGAGGATCATCAAATCCCGACGCCGCAAGATCCCTAATATTGTGTTCGGAGTACATTCCATCCGAGCAAATCGGCTGAACTGGATTTTTGCTTGGCGAAACATCAGGCATAACACCTGAATCCATCCTGGAATATTTTCAGGGTGAGCGCCATCGTGCTCATCGCTTGTGTCCACTTCTGTTTGCTCCCCCACTCCCACGCCGCACACGAGGTCTGTCGCACCGCCGCTGCTCACGGCCACCCCGCCTTTGTTCTATGCCTATGAATGGGCCCTGTATTGTGCTGCTGTAGCTGGCGCGGCGCTGGCGGCCGCGCCTACTCGGTCTGGCGATGGGGGAAGACGGCAGCCTGAGGAGTCGGCGGCTACATGGCGCTCGCACGCACTGCTGAAGCACGTGAGTGGTCTACACGGCGACGATGGGCGGGCCAGCGGAGCTCGACCCCGTACCGCGGCCGTTGGCCGACGGGCTGGCGCGTGTCCGGTGCCCCCGTCGGCGGCCGCCACGCCAGCCACCACTGGCCCGCCGACCTGCAGTGCCGTGTTTCAGTGCGTCGCGTATCACGGGCGGTGGGCGGCGCCGCTGCTGCGGACAGATTTTTAGTGACGGGTGCCTCTCGTATGCGCCATCCCTGTCGGCGAAGTGCAGGCACGACGCCACAAGCGCGTCGGTGCCGTGCCCGAGTAGCAGCGATATGGTTGCGTGGTCAGCACCGCGGGTTCGGCGACGGCTACAAACATTGCTCCATACGAGAGAGCTTCCTCAAGCCAATATCACAGGCCACGACCGGCGCGGCGGCGGGTTGGGAACGTAGGCCATTTTCGGCAGCTGGTGCTGTCGCGGGGAGGCGGGGCATTGAACACAAAGGGCGCTCAGAGAGAACGAAAGGTTGGGAGGGCCACATCTTACAGGTGTGGCGTCTGCGCTGCTGACGCCCATATTTTCGTTGAGCTGTCCGTGCGCTCGTGGCGTGACAGTAGCAGCCACGGGAGCTACAGGCCGTCGGTGGTTGATTCAGCGACCGCCGTCGGCGGGCGGCAGCGTGGTGCATGGTAGGCGGCAGCGCCACCGCCAGCACCGCCGCCGCCTCAATGAACCGGCGGCGCCGCATCGGAACCATTCGCCGAGCGTGGCGGGGCGGTCACTGCCGATCGTCCGGTGATGAAGGGACGGGGGTACGAAAGGTGCCCGCCACCTCGACGTGTACGGCATCCACACCGCTGCAACGGCGCAGTGGCCGCGCGAGTTGACGAGGCACGCGCCATCGGGTGTACCCGGGCACGTTGTCCACAGGCACAATAGCTCGGCGTGTCCGTCTATCGGGACGTTTCAGCCCGTCCCACCCGCTACGCCCCTCCCCTTCCGCTCATCCGAGTCGGCGGCCGCCTGGTGACGGCGCCACTCGAAATCTGCTGCTATTTCCGCCACAGCCGCCGTCTCGGCTACCACTTTCCGGCGCGGACGGTGGCAGGGCCGGGGGGACTAGCAGCCGGCCGGGTTGCGCGGAAGCCATCTGCGCGTGTCAGCGTACCCCGGCTGTGACCTCGGCGGCTCCGCCCGCTTCTCTGACTGACTGTGTGCCCTGAACCGTTGCTGTGATTCTCGGCAATGGGTAGACCCACACCCTTTCGCCTGTGACAGGATCATGGAGGCGGCGGCAAGCGGCGGCAGGCGCCTGCGGCGCCACTCGCGCGGCCCCGATTGCTACAGAAGCACAGCCGCCACGGCGCAGCGCGCGTCAGAAGCGGACGGCGGCGGCGCGACGGGTTGCTGCTGCGATGACGGCGGTGAGGTCAGCAGCAGCCGGTGAGAGCGCCCGTCCCTGTAGCGGTGCCTCAGACCGGCTTTGAGAGCACCGCAGCTGCAGCCGCTGCATCTCGCCCCTGACGCGTCGCGTGGGAGCATTAGGGCTTCGGTCTGCACCGCCGCCAGAAATGTAAAAGTAGGTAGAGCGCAACAAACAGCCTCATAGTGTGCAAGGCAGAACAGTGTCAGAGCTACCGCGATCGCCATAGGTCGCGCTGTGGGATAGAAATCCGCGATGTTTGTGCAAATGTGTTTACGCGATAGACACACAGTTCCACTCACCTCATTAAGATCCATGTAATCCTGAACAGTGAAGCTACAGTGAGTTTCCGCTACAAAATAGAGAGTTATTTGGCAGGACCCTTGCAGTTTTTCATGCATACCCCTCTGCACGACCTGGAAAAGAGGCTCATTGCAGAAACGGTCTCATGGCCGGCGATCCTACAGCGGGAAATCACTGTATCCCCACGTCAATTCACAAACTTTAAAGAATTTGCCGGTGACTTCAATGTTGCTACACGCAGTGCGTTGTCATTACGAGAGACTCGTTCAAGTGAAAAAATGGGTCGTCAGTCATCCGTTCCAGGCCGTCCAGGCCGCTTCTACGCATATTGAGCGTAACCAGAGGATGACCGACGGGGGTGAGCGTGCCAATAACGTGATTTTCATTCCAAAGTAGGCTACACTAGTCCCCCCAAGGCGACTAGTTGACCGACTAGCCCGGCCCTACGGAATAATAACAAAGCGGGTTGGTGCGCGTGACGTACGGCCGCCCGTACGCGGCCAAGTCACGCGGAAAAAGAAGAAAATGGGCGCCAATCCCAGAAGGCGAGCCCCAACAAGCACAATACAAGACCGTGTCGCCACCGTGATGGCGGCGCGCGGCAGAGCCGATGCCAGCCAACGGCCGCCGTGGGATGGAGGGTGGGCGACGAAAAAAAATGAACTCTGCCGGCCACAGGGGCCGGCGAGGAAGACGCGCTCGTCTGCTTCTTGAAGCCGTCCAGCTCCCCGCAGCAGTCCGCTGACGACGCCGCCGCGCCCAGGGCGCTACGGCAGTGGCGCCCGGCGACGAGCGGCAGCAGCAGCCGCGTCCCCGGCGCGCGTGCGCGCCGGGGGCGCGGGGGTGAGGAGGGGACGAACGGTCCCCCACCCCGATGCCCCACAAGCGCCGCCCGCTCGCCAGACACCCGTCCATGCCACCCCCACCGGGACACCCCCGACAGGGCGGCCCTGCGTGCGGCGGCGGCGACGGGGGGGGAAGGCGACAGCAGAAGCGGCACCAGTGGGGAGGGGGAGACACCCGCCCGTGGTCGGTTGCCTGGTTGTCAGTGGCCACCGTGGCCGTCCGATTCCAACGCGGCTGCGGCGGAATCGGTACTTGACCGGTTACAGGTACAATGGCCATTGAGGACAGAATGAGAGAGTCTCGTGTAACCAGGATTCACTGCATTTCTTTTCGATCTCAATAGTTGGGTTTGTCTGTCCCGAATGGGTGTGTTTCGAAGCGAATGTTATAATTCAAAATTCTTCAAGCGGCCATATCCTGTCCAGAACGACTCCAGTTGGAGTGAGATTTTATCGTCAAGTGCCGCTTACGCTTTGGTGCGCCTCTGTCGTTTTTGAGTTCCGCGGCATCTCGTGGCAGAGCCGCAGGAACGCCGGCGCGACGCTCGAGCACTCCCGCGCGCGTGAACCTGTGAACAGGCACCGGTCCGCGACGGCTGTCGGCCGCCACCGCAGTCTTTCCCTGCAACATGTTTGGAGGCAAGACGCGGAGCCTTTGTTGGAGGGCGCCGCCACTGACGCCATGGCGGCCACGGCCGGTGTCGGTGGCCGCTGCATGTCGGGGGCGGCCGGTGCCGCGAGAACGGCACCTCTGGTTCCCGTCGCCGTGCGGGGCAGAACCCCCCTGCGAAACTGGGGGCGGGTGCCGCGGGTGGTCGCGACGGAGACGACTGTCGGCGTTTGTGCCGGCGAGAAAGCACCTCGGGAAATATTCGCCTACATAGTGAGGCACCCATCACTCAATGACCAGGCGACAGCGACTCATGGATGAGTTTTCCTGACTCAATAGATGAGTATTCTTGACTCAATAGTGATTCATCAGAGGCTTCAGGAATGGGACTACCCTGGCTTGTGATTGGTTCTCAGGACCTGACAACCCGCGCTTTTGATTGGTCCTCAGGACCAGGTCAGGGCAGTATTATAGATATTAACGCTTGCTGACTAACCAATACTAGCATTTGTTTACTTAGTGCCACGGAGCGATCTGCGTAGTGCCGTGTCACGACCAACCTACACCACACTCACAGGACAAGCCCCGCCACCGACAAGCCCCACCTGCTCCTTTGTGTCGGGGAACGAGCAGGGCGGAACACATGAGAGAGCAGCGAAGGAAAGACAAAACAGAACGCAAGAGAAGAGAAACGGCAAAGCAACACGCCAGATACACGAAGAAGATGGCCAGCAGCGCAAGAAAAGAACAAGCTCATACCGTCAGGACCTCCTCTAAAGTTGACATCTGCAAAGTGCACAGGACAGTGTTCCCCTCCCCCGTCCACCAGAGAATCATCCGCGAGTACTACGTCCCCCCCACCCCACCGGAATAACACCCGAGGCACCGAGAGAGATGCAATATGCCAACAAAAGGAGGCGATACAGTCGCGAGGACTTACCAGTCGGATGGTGGCAACGGGGGCCACCGAGAATAGATGCTCAAGTGACAGAGGCGGGCGGTGGAGGTGGGGGGGGGTCGCGACAGGGGGGGGTCGCGGTGCGGGGGGGGCGCGCCATAGGGTGGTCGAGGCGGGGGGAGTGGTGATGGGGGGGGAAGACGACGGGAACGGGTGACGTGGGGGCAGCATGGTACCCCCAAGTTAGGCATTAAACCCCATTGTCGACTGCCTGGGACCCCGGCACGGTCCAGTTACTCACCTCGTAAGGGGCCAACCCCACGGCGCCAAGAACCTCGGTCGCGCCGGCGACCATGGCGACGCCCGCCGCCTCCTCCGGCAGCGGCGCGTCAGCCGTCAACGTCCGCTCTCAGCAGGTGCCCGCGTGCGACTAAAGCGCGTAGGCCGACCCATGCGCCGGCCGCAGCGCGGCGGCGGCGGCTAAGCTCGCCGGCCATGCCCCCCGCGTCTGGCCGGCAAGCCCACACATGAGGTCGACCGAGACCGCGGGCACCGCGGCGGCCGCCCGCCTTACCACCTCCACCGCCTCGGCGCCGGTGTGGGGCTGGTTTGCCACCGCGAGAAGGCGGTCATCCAGTGCCTGCACGCCGCCCGACGCGCGGGTTGCGCCCGCAGACGCAAGCGTCGTGGTCTTGGCCGCCGAGAAGGTGCCCGAATCCATGTCTATCATCACCTTGGCCGCGGGCGCGACGGAAAAGGCGCTCCGAGCCGCCGCCAACAGCCGCAACAAGCCGGGGGTGGAAGTGAGCGACGGCGTGCCGCCGCCAATGTAGACCGTGACGAGATACGGGTGAGGCGCCCCGGCTGGGACCGCCGCCTGCGCCGCGGCGACGGTGGCGGCGAGCTCCACAACGAGGGCGTCGAGGTCAGAGGCCTCCCTGGGCGGGTGCGTGTCGACGGCGAGGCCGTCGCCGCCGAGCGCCGCGTCGCCTGTGGCAACGATGGGGATGACGCAGTAGTGGCAGCGGCGGCAGAAAATGGGGAGGCGCATGTACAGAGCGGTTGCGGGAGGGGGAGGGTGCGACGGCGGAGGGGGGCGAGAGGGTGGGGAGGGGTGGGGGGGGGAGGCATAGGGGGTGGGGGGGGGCGCCGGTCGTAGCCTTCCTCCGCCGAAGCTGCCGTGGCCGCCGCCGCAGCCGACGCGGACTGGTGGCGGCTGTCGGCCGCTCCAGCGGTGGGTGAGGCGGCGGTGCGGTCGCCCCGCGCGCGCTGTCGGCTCGACGCGGTCGCCACCGTATATTCTTCTCACTCTACAGTGATTTCCCGCTATAATGTCGCCGGCCATAAGATCGTTTCTGAAGTGAGCCGCGTTTCCGAGTCGTGCAGGGGGGTCAATATGACAATATGCCAGGGCCTTGCTAAATAACCCCCAATCTTACAGCGGGAAATCACTATATGCCCTCACCCAGGTTCTTTTTCTATGTGTTTCTCAGTCAATAAGAGGTCAAGTGATTGGCAATCCCTCTCATCGGACTTTTCAAATTGCGCGACTCGCGTCGTCCTATCGGTTGAGGAGCGACAGCAGCATGCAACGTTGATTCAATGCGCCCCATCAAGAGGTGCGGACCTAGATCTTGCACGAGTGCAGGATGCCGGGAGCTGCCGTTTGCCGTAGGCTAATCCTCGCAGCTGTCGCTGGCCGTGTTCGTTTTGTTGGCGTATAATAGGAACCTACTGTGTGGTTCTGTTTGGACCCGGCATAACATCTGCGGAGAACCTCGTGATGGCCCGTTGAGGAGGATGCGCGGATGGTGGGGGATGCTCGGGGTGCGACCAATTGCGGACGCGGCGGTCGGGTTGCGGTGGTATTTGTTGCAATTCGCACGGGTGTGGCCCGGACGCATGAACATTTTCATCAGAAGGGGAGCAGGGGGCCTTTCAGTGAAGGTGTCGTATTGAATTCGGGAAGGAAGGGCGGTGGGCAACTCGGTAGCCGAAACACGGTAATTTGTCGCTCGGAAGGTGGAAAGTAAGCAAGCACACACTTGACCATGCCTCCTTTTCTTGGAACAAAGGTAGGAAACTCCCACTTGGAATGAAAAACCGATAATCCGCACCAACCTGTTTGCCTGTAAAGTACGTTTACGTTTTGTGATTGGCTAGACTAGGTGTCTATATGACGGTCCAAAGAAGAGCTAATGACAAGCTCGAAGCAAACACATGAGAGTTGGGAATCATAGAAGGCATACAATTTAGTATACTATTGTATAGAATGTTCGGAAAAGGCAGCTGACAAGAAATCGGGCACTATGATATGCGTTTACCCAAACCATGATATACCCATCCAGATCCGATGAAGGACGTACCTTCTTTGTTGGCAGTGAGCACCAGATCATCGAACCGACGAAAATAGACCTACTATATTGTACACAATTCTCCATGCACAACGTTCCGCAAAACAACATGCACAATTCACTACGAGACGAGTGACAACTAAAAAGCAATGGTGAAGAGACTGTTTCAAGCTAATGCCATCTCACGCTTCCTCATTCATGCACTTCACGCAGTATGCGTGCACCTCAGTGTATCCAAACTTGGTCTTGGCCTGTAGTCGTTCTTTGCGTTCAGCACGCAGCTCCTTTCCCAGCTGCAGCCAGCCCCCGCGCCGCGTGGCCAGCTTAGCAATCGTGCCGCGCTTTGAGAGCATGGTTGATGACGCCTTGCCGAACGGCTGCCGCGCAGCCAGCGCCAGTCGCGCCTCGGAGCCTCGAAGAAGCGTCTTGAGAGCCGGAGATGTGCCAACGCCGATCTCCCACGAGGTCTCTACAGCTTCTAGCATCTGCTCAAAATCTGCTGGTAGCTTGGGCAAGGAGAAGGGCTTCTCAAACACAGAGGGTGGGGGAGCTTCGCGACAGTTGGTCGACGGGTGGGGCAGGACCGAGAATTGACCTTCTGCGGCATCAGCGCCACCCTCCGGCTCGAGGCCGCACCGCGGCGCGTCCGACGATAGACGCATCAGCGAAGCAGAGTCATCTTGACGAGGACCTCCTCGAGTGGCAGACGCCAGAATCGCGTCCGACACGGAGAACTGCGCCGCCAAGCCAAACGGCGCAGTGCTACGCTTGTGCATGCTGATCATGTTGTTAAGATGCAGCTTAATCTCCCGACACAGGGCACGAGTGCTTGAAGATGATCCCGGCTTGTCGTGGGACACGGAAAGCTTTGCGGCTACGCGGACATACGGCTCAAGAGAGCCGCGGATCGGGCGGCCAATGAAAGCGCGGTGCAGTGGATTAACCGTCGCGGACAGGGGAAGCCGCCCATCACTCGTCCGCGCGTCGACTGGGCCGACAGCTGGCGGCTCCAGCGTCTGGGCGGCCACCACGTCGCCGGAGGAGAGCATCTCATTGTCGTCGCCGCCCTCGCGGGCGGCGAGGGACGCTTCGCTTGTCATGGCTCCGTCGGAGAAGAGCAGGGTGTGCATGAGAAGCAGCGCTTCACAGAGTACGCAACCAAATGGAGCAAGCGGGATTGTGTCATGCTTTCGTGGTGGTTTCCTCTGGGCAGGGTTGACACCTGCTCCAAAAGTGTCAGCAGCCTTCGCAACCACGCTGCGTACAAAGTGCTGTTTGAATCATGATCAAATATTGGGATGGCCAGACCACGGGCGTGACCCGCGCCTGCGAGCCGAGTACAGTCCAGTCCTCGAAGGGGTGCCCGCGTACATCAATTGGTAGCTAGGTAAAAAACATCATTCGGACCCGTATCCCATCCTCAGAGTAGGCATGGGCAATCGATAAACTGATATCGGTAGATATTGACTATATCGGGCAAACTTCGTAATCAATTAGATATCGATATCTCCACGCTATATTTGGGTTAACCAATTGGGGAGTAAGTGTATGGCACAACCTGCATCGGCCAGTAGTCGTCAAGTCTGAAGCCAAAATTGTTTCACGCGGGTAGAAAGTCTGGCTTTTTGAATCGCACTGTGACACGAGCCTACCGATGGTCGGTCTCGCCAGATCTTCCACCACCCTCGTCGGTGACGCTTTTCACGGCAATGGCGTGTCTGACGCGTCCTCAGCTGTGCCCAGGTCATCTCGGTCAAGGAAAGAGCGGAAAGATTTGCACGCTGTTGCCCTTTTTTCAACTTGCCGCCGTGGAACCGCGCGCGGGCCGCAACCATGGAGAGACCGTAGCGCGACCCCCGGTTTGTGAGAGGTCTGTCGGTCACGCACGCTACTGGTGCTGGCGACGACCTTACCTCCACGCCGGTGCCTGAAGCGGTGGCGAGGTCATCTAGAGGACTCCGTCTGGCACCCCGCGATACATACTGAACGTGGTGTTCCGACAGGAGGGCGCGGACGGGCACCGGTGCATCATTTCAATAACAGGGCATTGCACATATAAATGGTATTTGACATTAAAAAACAGCAAGGAAGTCCTATCTGGAACCGATTTTCTTCGTATTTATGAGCATATCGATACAAAATCGATACTCCTCTGTGACTGAAATCGATTCAATCGATTGGGGGCGGTCATCCGATTGCCCACTTTATCCGAGCGAGACTATGCCTGGCGCCTAAGCAGCATTGTGTTTCCTTGAATTTCGCCATTCGAGTGCACTGGAGCCGACAGAGCTGATCCGAATGTGTCTTCGACTGGCTGCCAGAGTGCGCGTTCGAATCGATCCGTTCATGCTGTGGTGGTGCTCCATCTGCGAGTTCTTCCACCTTTGCGTGAAGGAATGACGGTCTCCCAGGTTGGGCGCTCAGTGGCAGTATAAGATGAGTGGCGTTGCTGTCCTGACGCCTCGATGTTTCTGACTGTGCTGCTGGCTGAACCGCTACGTAGATCTTCTCAACGCTCGTGCGCCCTCCTGCTCTGCTACTTGCCTGATCCGTGATTCACAGTGGCATGCACCGCAGGTTCTCAAATGCGCATTGTCATGACGTCTGGGGGTCGGCGAAGCTTTGCAACGTAGCATGATGGAGAAAAATGCGCGAGCTTAGGGCTGACCCGCACCAAACACCTTCGGTCATGTGTCCGCCGTGAGCCAACGCGATGTGTGTAATGCGCCAGTGCTAAAAGAAACCACTTTTTCACCAGCCGGTGGCTGACGCGATACACTACAATCTTGTACTAAATTTGGAACCATATTTACCGTGTGGTAGCGACACCGACGCGAAGCTGCCGTCGACTTCAAGCAATCTTGTATCTCAGATGTCAATTGCCACCTGTACAGTACAAATTCAGCGAAAAGCTGGCCAGGACCGACGGTCGTCCGTCAGGACTCAATAGAAATTCGATTATTGCACCCGCATGAGAAACGCTTCCAGGAACATCCATCTTTCGCACAGAGGCCGACAGAACAGCTTTGTTTAAAACATCTTCAGTGTTCTTTCTAACCTGAAACTGCGCAACGTGACGACGACAATCTTCAGCATGTGACAAGATGCTGAGGTGCAATCTCAGCAAGGCTGTGCAGCACGCCTGTGGCGTGCAATTTCATCTGTTTTGGGCGTGTCACGCCCTCCATTCCTCAATATGATTGGGGGCGACAGGGGCTTGAATGTTTTACTTACACGCATGCCAACCATAGCATCAAGTAAAGCGCCCTGAATGCCACATGGGGAGGGTGCTATGAAGTATTTGATGGCTGCGTTCAACTTATGTCCGCCATTTTGACATTTTGTCCGGGGCGTGAACCGGTTCGTTCCCCTCAGCGGGGCGTTTCCAAGGGCGTTTTTGGGCGTGCATCGCCTATCCCGCCCTCAAAATAGGGGCGTGACGCACAACCCTAAAGATCAGATCTCAGCGTGATGAGGCAACCGACCATTTACAGGGCTTCCTGGAAGCTGTCCAACAGCAGAGATCTGTCTTTTCTGATTAGAGGAGTCTTCTACGACGCAGCGTGTCAGAGCTAGACAGAAATCCTGTACTGCTGTTTCGTGGGGCTGTATTCTCTCCTCTAATTGAGGGGCTACTCTACGCCTCTGACACCTTGGTACTTTTCTTAGGGAGTTCTGCACAGGCCAAGAGGCGTGCCCCTCGGGTCAATCGACACGTACTACCCATTGACTTGCTTAGATTTGACAGGCCTTCGTTCCCACCGCGGAGCGCTACGTGCATGCCATCCTCCTTCCCTTTTCGCCCCCACACACCATGGCATCGACTCCTGCGGCCGCGGCCTCGGTTTCTTCTATCCCCCCTCTTGCCCTCAGCGCGCGACCTGCGACCGATGGCCGCACTCGCGCAGCACGTCAAGAGGAGTGGTTACCCGTCGTATCTGGTTCTGAGGACTATGACGCTGTGGCCTCGGCGGCGCATGTGCTTGAGCTCGGCCGGTCCAAAAGCAGCACTCGCGTGCATGCGAAGATGAGGTCGGACTACATTCGGTTTTCTGCTCGTGTGAAGGTTGATCCTATGTTTCTGACCCTCACGACGGCGGCCCACGTGGCCAACTTCTACTTTGCACGGACTAAGAAGTTCAAGCTGGGCATGTCAACCTCGAAGCACATTTCCGCGCAGATGACGATCTTCTTCAACGATCTTGGACATACTGGGACGTGGGCGACTGGCAAAGACGCCCAGAAGG
>Ga0114957_1004773_pt1 | contig 11488 bp, 2 predicted proteins | sample BantaG_FD_87175 | JGI IMG/M metagenome (GOLD analysis project Ga0114957, IMG submission 87175) | Marine algal microbial communities from Bantry Bay, Ireland - BantryBay_4 metaG | ecosystem: Host-associated > Algae > Red algae > Unclassified | place: Bantry Bay, Ireland | collected 2014-11-21 | reverse complement strand
TATTCTCTTGGGATAAAATTAAATAAATCTATCAAGTATAAAAAATTGATAAAGAGGTTAATTATTAAAATTAATTTTGAATGACGAATTTTGTCCCGATAGCTATCGGGATGAATGAATCGAAAAACTTGTATTCACTTGGCTTAAAAAAGCGATATTGAAACCTTAATTTCAATATCGCTCTTAATTTTTCAATTTATAAATGCTACCTATACAATTCCAAATAACCTTGGAACACCCTATCATCATCTGCATCATTTAATTCCAGCAGATAATAATAAGTCCCATCGGGCAAGTCTCGTTTTCCATTAAAATCACCTCCCCAATCATTTTTGTAACCAATAGTTTCATAAACTAAATTCCCCCATCGATTATAAATTTTTAGAGAACTATTTGGATAATCCAAAATACCTGCAATATGGAAAAAGTCATTGACTCGGTCTCCATTAGCTGAAACCGCATTGAATATAACAATATCCGTACATGCTATAAAAATGCATACACTTGCGGTATCACATCCATTTGGATTACAAACGACATAAGAGAAACTATCGACCCGCTCACAAAAATCATCTCCCGCATTATAAGTAACGGAGCAATCTAAATTCATAGTAGCTTGACCATACAACGGTTGTTCTAAAATATAAGAAGTATCAATTCCTCCAAAGATGATGTCGTTTGCTTTAACATTGACCACTACAGGTTGACCAATTTCTACTGAATCTTTATCATCTACCAACATTGGTAAGCCTAAATATTCTTCAACCGTGATACATAAATAAGTCGTATCACAAATCCCTTGATCGTTACAAATTTGAATACAAGCAGAATCTTGTCCGATGTCTAATCCAGTATATTCCACCGCTAACATTCCAAACATTTCAAAAAATTCTACTTCGGTTCCTGAGGAATCAATACAGAAATTTTCAAGCGTTACAATATCTCCTTGTATCTCACTTGTATCAATAAAGAAGGTATCTGATTGTCCTATAAAAATAGTATCACAGAATGTACTTGGCATAATCATATCACAAGGTGGAACCTCTACGGTGTAATTAACTGCACAATTTAAACTATCCGTTAAATTCAATTCATACATTCCAGCAGGAACATCTGTACGAATTTGTGGATCATCCGTACCAGGTAAATCTACCCAGTCGAAAATATAGGGTGGTGTCCCCCCTTGAACTTCAAGCTCAATGACACCACCCATATTACAATCAGGAATTACGGTGAAATTCAATTCCAAAGTTTCCGCAGATTCTATGGTGAAGCAACCTTCACCTGCTACACAACCATTAGCATCTGTAATGATCATGCAGTAATCTCCCGCAGGAAGACTACCATTTTCAAACTCTTCGAAACCATTTGTTATTATAGTATCAGCAGGTGTAGCAAAAGCCATATCATAATTGATGGTGAATAATATTTCTCCATCAGCTACACCCGTACATGATGTTTCTATTGTATCTGTTATTACTACTGTTGCAGCAGGAACATTATCAGTCAAGACAAAATTATAAACTAACTCACACCCATCACCTGCGGTATCGGTAATAGTAACGGTATGCATTCCTGAAGGAAGATTAGTACCTGTCGCCACTCCACTATCCCAACTAAAATTATAATTGCCACTTCCTCCAGTTACCGTCAATGTAACTTGACCATTGCTGACGCCACAATCAGGAGCTTGATCTATAGTTGCAATTGCTTCCAAAGGATTTTCTTCTCCAACTGTTACCATGATTGCATTCGGGCAATTTGGAGTAGCAGGATTTGTGATGGTTACAAAATGAACGCCTGCTGTTAAATCATTTCTAGCAGAATCAGTCGAGTTATCTGCCCATAAGAAATTTAGAGAATCAGGCATTAGCGTTGCTGTTCCATCTGCTGAAGCACAAGTTGCAGGCGAAGTCATCGCCGTAGCATTTGGGCCATCATAATTTTGAATTAAAAGATAAACCGTTTCAGAACATAGCGGATTCATATTATTTTGAATCGTTACTTCGTACCCACCAAATGGTAAGTCGGTTCTTCCATTTCCAAGACTATCAGGTGTTCCAATATTTGGACTCCAAGTAAAAGTATAATTTGCTGGATCGTTGTATAAATTAATCAATGCCTCTCCTTTTGCTTCTCCACACGAAGATTCAACTGTAATCACACTACTGACATCAATTGCCTCACAAGGACAATCATCTATTGTAATAGTTACAGTTGAAGTATCTCTACATCCTATTGCATTTTCTACCGTCAACATATAAGTGGAGGTCATCATTGGTGCAACGGTTACACTATCGCCTGTTCCTATTGATGCTCCATTTTCAAACCATTCCACTAAAACACCAGTTCCTCCAATTAGTAAAATAGAATCTCCCAAACATGAAGAATTTGGTGCATTTAAAATACTTGCAACGGCTGCTTCATTAACGCCTATGGTAATAGAATCAGTAGCGATACATCCCAATGAATCTGTTCCAGTTACCAAGTAAGAAGTTTCAATAGTAGGCGATACGATAATCGCTGGACCATTTCCTATTTGAGTATTTGCAGTTATATTTTCCCACACATAAGTATCCGCACCACTTGCTGTTAATGCTATTTCATCCCCATTACAAATAAAGGTGGTCGAATTAGAACTAATCATTACTTCTGGAGAAGCTAATGTTTGTATCACTACATCAGCAGTATCTGCAGCCCCTGGGAATGCATCATCCATTACAATCACTTGGTAGTTATAAGTAGTGTCTGCAATTCCATTTGTAAATATCGGATTAGGAATATTGTAAGCACTTAAATTACCCGTAGAAGGATTGTTAGCATCCTCTATCCAAGTATAGTTGGTACCACCGGCAGCTACCAATGGAACTTGCATTTCTGCACAAATTAGAGTATCAAAAGGTTCAACTGTTGCAGTTACCGCATTTCCAATTTGAACGACTACAATTGCCTCGGCGGTACAACCTGAAGCACTTGTTACCGTAACGGAATAATTAGTATCCATCGTTGGGGTTGAAATAGGTGTTGCGCTAGTCGCATCATCCAATGTTCCAGTAGGTGACCAATTATAAGTATATGGAGCAAAACCTCCATTTACAGTTGGAGAAAGTGTCGTACTACCTCCAGGTTGAACAAATACAACTGGCCCTGGATCAACTGTTATTCCTAATGCTCTGACGATGTTTACCGTATCTCTCGTTACACCTCCACAAGCAGGTCGGTTGGTTTCTAAAATATATCTTAAAGTATCCTGAACCATTGCGTTATGATTGACCGTCAAAACTGGATCAGGAATATTAGTTGCACTTAAATCATTGGTTGAAGCTGGTGAAATTGCGAACCAATTAAAGGTATAATCTGTAATGGATCCACAAGTTGGATCTCCAAGATTTGCAGTAATTGTAGTTGGCATTGTTGCACAGAAAAGTTGGTCATCACCAGCATTTAATAACTGAGGTTCACCTAGTGGAATTTCTGCAATTTCACAAATATCTAAACCGGCCGAATCAATTCTAACAATAATACCACATACCTGATCATTTGGAACAGGAATAGTATGATTGATCGTTAAGATTGAGTTGGCTGCAATTGGTCCATTTTCCGTAATCGTCAATACTAATGGATCACCAGTATTCACATTTCCTGAGGCATCCGCATCAAAATAATATTCTACATCAATGGGTACTGCTGGGAATGCAATTCCATTGTTCATAATCGCGCCATTAAAAGTAATGGTTTCTGCATCTACACCAGAGCACATACTTGTTACCTCATTTATTGCAAAACTCAATGTGTTTTGTCGAACTGGTAAATCAGTCAACTCTCCATTATTAACGGAAGTAATAGCATCTACTTCGCAAATGAGACCAGACACTACACATGTTAATTCTTTTCTCTGAATGGTATTTAATCCAGCTTGTAAAGTGTCAACTGCACAATCAATATCAGGAGACGTAACATTAAAAGTAAATATTGCCGAATCTCCTTGTAACAATCCAAGTGGTAATTCCCAAACTAAAGTTTGGAAGTTGCCATCCATGTCAATTTCAGGTTCAGGTAAAATCCATCCACCGGGTTCAACTGATACGGTTGTATTTGGATCATAGACTACAAACTCAGGTAATACCAATGAAACCAAATCTGCGGTATCTGTAGCTGTGGTGGTAAGGTTGGTCACAATCACATCTAATGGGCCACTTCCATTTGGAATCAATGCACTATTAGGAGAAAATTTGATTTCGAAAATTTTATCTAAACCTGCGGCAGCTCCATTTATTTCAATAGGAAGTGTTTCTCCAGATTCAAAGTTGGTAGAATCTCCACAGTTTTTCACTCCTTGAAAACCATAATACGAAATCGAACCACTCATAAAATCACAGTCTGTAACAAACTGATAACGGATTATCATTTGGTTAGAATCAGTTGGATTTAAAGGATCAAATCCTGGGAATCCATTTTGATCTAAGTAACTATTTAAGTTTGAAAAATCTGCGTATTCATAAATATCCCCTCTACTTGTTGTAGTGGTAAATACAGGATCAACTGGAACCGATTGGAATGAACTTCCTGATGGGTACGCAATCTCTACGCTTCCAGGAACTAGTGAAGTTCCAGCCATTGGTAAAATGATTTGAGTTTTCACATCATAGGCAGTTCCTAAATCTGTATTTCTCAATAAAATTGCAATCGTATTCGTATCACAAATATTTGGATCAACAGTCGGTTGCTCTACAATATTGGCATCTAGGAATGGATCCAAAGTGTTGACACTTAATGCCAATGTTTCATCCACACAAGGAGGATATAATTCAGGATTCCAATTAGCCTCATCATAGGCAATACAATTCCATCCTACTCTAGCATTAAAATTGGTAGTACCACATTCTGTTACCAATGCTTTTACTCTCACCACATTACAAATATCATCAAAGGTGGCAGTCGCACTTCCCACTTCTAATCCATTGGTATAGGCATAATAATTATTTCCTACACTCCCGTATTGACTGACTGTCAATGGAATAACATTTAAAGGGTCAGATATATCTTCCATAGAAACAACTTCAATAGCTCCATTAGCATCTTCCAATGCAAACCAAGATAATCCTGCTCGACCTACAAATGAAGTATTACAAAATTGTAAATCCCAATATGCTGTATCTCCTGCCAAATTAAAATTAGGGTTTGAAGCCGTTGTCAAATTCAACGTAGGAGGATCAGAATAGAAAATATTATTAGGTTGTGTTTCTATAATTTGTTCCGAACAACTTCCATCACCAATGACTGATGCGTAGTAACGATCTCGGAAATATATTTGTGGTAAAAAATCGTATTCATTATTGTCATTCGCACTTCCCATTTCCGCTTCACAATTTGCAATAACTCTTATTCTAAAACTAAAAGCATAACTCTGCACATTATTTAAGGCAGGCACATATTGTAAGGTATCAAATAATGCAACATAATGACCACCATCTGATGGATCAAATCCTTGAACTGAAAAATAATTATTTCCATGAATTGGATGACCCGGTACTGAAATTTCAGTTTCGAATGTGCTAAAAGAATTTAGGATTGCTGGATCATAATCTATCACAATAGAATCAACTCCTATTGCTTGACGAAACTCTGTTCCAAACCATTCCACAAATCCATTATTGATGGTAATCAAATTATAATTCAAAAATTTCTCTTCACATCCAACAGGGAAATCACTACTAGTCGGGAAGTTAACAATGGTTTGATTTTTAGCAACTGTAAATACTTCTCCAAAATGATCACAGGCTTCCTCTACCCCATCTACCATTCCATAACCAAAGGCTCTAAAATTTGGAACATTCATAAATTGTCCTGGGTATGGACCATCAGGATTTAAAGTAAAATTACCAAGATATTCTACCGTATCACCTGCTACTAATGTCAATCCTAAATTAGAAATACAATCATGTAAATCAAAATTTAAAGTTTGAACACTATCGACTGTTGTGGTGGTTAAAATAGACTGATCAATATTACAAAAGAACTCATTTCCTCCATTTGTAAAACGAACCGTTCCATAATCAAATAAGAAAGTTTGAACCGTATCCATACTCTCATCAGGGTTACTATAAGTAACGATCATCCCCAAACTATCGTTTAGTGGCGTGTCTCCCACTACATTTACAATTTTCATTTCAATACTATCACAAGAGATCGCAACTTTTTCATTTGCCAAATTTTTATCAAAATCAGTTTCATAAGTCGCATCAGTATATCCAAAAGTTGTTCTATTTACTTCAAAAGATTTGGTAGCTACTCCAACAGGACAAACGAATGTCATCGGAGGACAAGGAGGCATTTCTGCATGAAGTTTTGGGCCTTGCAAAGTATCACAATGCCACAAATGACGACAATCACATGGTGGGCAATAATAGGCAAACTCATATGGAAATTCTACAAAATCCAAAGGTGCGGTACAGTCCGCAGTAAATCCCATCACTACCTCAAATTCGCCTCCTATAAATGCAGTAGAAGCCGCATCAAAAATTAAAATTAATGTATCGTTGCTAATGGTATTGCTCAATAAAGGAATCGGAACAGTACCATTATTTCTAATTAATTGAAACGTTCCAATCTCTGGATTTACTCCTGGAGGTAATTTTACTAAAACTTGATATTCTTCTTCGCCGTTACAATTTTTCTCAAAGAAACTCATCGAACGCTCCACCCTTTGACGAAGGTAAAAAGTATCTTGTTCTACAAATGCATCTACATCTCCCTCTGTTTCTGTATCTGAAATTTTATTGTTAGGTCTAAAATAATTTCCTCGTAAACGCACTACTCTTTCTTGACAAGCATTATCATAATCGACTCTTGCACTAAAACTTGTTCCTAAATCATTAGAACAATTGTCAGCAGTATTTTGAGAAACGGAACAATCGACCTCATAATCAATTCTTACTTCAAAGGCATCTCCTACTCCTAAATCGTCAAAAAATCCATCATTATCTAAATCCTCTAAACCTGTTCCCGCTCCATCAGGGTCACTTGCAAATAAAGGGTTATCATCAATCATGGTCATTGATCCTGACAATGGAACTACAACCCCTGAAATAGTAATTTGTGTAATCGTATATCCTTTATCAACAATGTCAAACATATTTCCAAATCCAATTCCTGCTTCCAAATTTAACATTCCTCCAAATCCTGCATCAATCTCTACTCCATTATTAGTAAAGGTAACCGAGCTTGAACCCGCTTGACAATAGCCTGCACTTATATTAGGAATCGTTCCAGAATCTTCAACTTGAACATTCGCAGCTCCTTGACCAATTTGAACAAAATCAGATGTAGATATAGTGTTACAAAATCGAGAATCACACCCCCATGAAATATCATGAAGAGATGCTCTTGAATCATTACAATTTAATAAACAAATATTTTCTGTGATGGTAACCGTTTCATTTGGATCAAAATTCATATCATTATTTCCTGCTCCTCCTCCTACTGTGTTGGCAACAAAGTGAGTACCGTCTATTGTTCCTTCTATTAAAGTATCTCCACTAACCAGCATTGTTTTCGTTAGTGTTAATGGTATTCCATTAACCAAAATACTTTCTACAAATATTCCATTCCCTTGCGTATTCGTATAAACGACTTCATTAACAAATCCATCTAATCCAGAATTTGTTACCACAATATCTCTTGAAAAACACTCTCCAGATCGTACTGCCGAATTCGTATTATTAACTACTGACGTAAACGACGGAACAGCAAATGCATCTCGATATTCCGTATTGATGTCACTTTCTTGGAAGGCACTCCCTCCCATGGTGTAATCAAAATTCCAAACATTTTGAACTTGAATAGCATTGTTGGCAGATAAGGTATCGATGTATTCACATTTAGCAGCAATTGTAAATGTAATGTTAATTGAAGTGGTTCCAGATGGACTTAAATCGGGAAGTCCAAAAACTGGATTGTTAGGATCAGCATTACTAGTCAATGCAACTCCTGCTGAAGATTCTGCTCCAATAAACTCCACCAATTCTACTCCTTTGAATAAATCTAAAGTAGCTACAATATTCATCCTCGCATCTGGAGAAAGACCATTCAAGCTGACCGCAACTGTCGCGGTATCAGGTTCACCACATATATTCAAAAAGTCGGGCACCGAGGTGGGACTCTCAAATTCAACCTGAAGGTTATCTTGAGCAAATAAATTAGCGAGTGGTAGAAATAGAAATAATAGGGTTACATAAATGAAGTTTAATTCCTGATTCATCTAGGTACGTTTTTTACATGAAGAGCCTCCTGCTTATTTTTATTTTGATAGAGAAAAGTCAGCTTGGGGTGCTCTACAAGGATTATAACTTTAATAAAATAAGTACTGCGTACATAAAAAAAATCTAAACCAACTTGCTTTTACGGTTTACAGAAATTTCTAGGGTTGAAATTTCTTTAAATTCGTAAGTTGGTTTAGATTTTTTTGTACTACCGTACTTTTGTCCAAAATCGTACCAAAAAGAGGGAGTTTATTTACATTTTATATATTATTATTATTTTAAATTCATTAAATTCAAAAAATATTAAATATTGATTATCAATATATTACAAATGAAAATAATTTTTATTTGAAAAATATAATGATTTACTTGACTTTATATAAATAAAAAATAAAATTATATTATAGGACATGTTGTGTCACATTTTTAGAAAAATAATAAGCATTAAGATTAAGCATTTATAGAGACCTGACTTATTCATTTTTTATGTTAAAAAATTTGGGGTGGAGAGTTTATATTTACAGATATTCAAAACATCAATGATTTATCTATTATTTGGCAAATCATATTAAGTAATTTGAAACCTAAAATAAATATGAAAGTTTCTCTAAACAAAATATTTACATTATTAGTCGTGTTAAGTTTTTTTATCCCTCAATTCACTTATACTCAATTATGTCCGACTTCATTTACATTAGAACCTATTTCTGGTAACAATATAATTACAAATATTTCTAACAATGGTGATTTATTTCCATCATATCAATCTGGCGGTATTGGACTAGGTTCTTTACAACCGCTCGGTCATCCATTTCCCTTAACCATTTGGAGAAACAGTCTTTGGATTGGAGCAAAAGATGACCAAGGAAATTTTAAAGCCACCCGTCCTTATGGTTACTCGCCAGGACCAGTCATCAATGACGGCGGTACACTTAATTTTCCCTGTGAAAATTATGATCAGATATGGACAGTAAGCGGCAATGACATTTTAAAACACATTGCTGACTTTGAGGATAATGGAATAATTGATACGCCACTTCCTTCTATTTTTTCTTATCCCGCTTTAGGAAATTCTTTTTTTGAAAACCTTAATGGATTTCCTCTTTTTGATTCTCCGCAAGGATTAGCTCCATTTAATGATATTAATAATGATGGAATATATAATCCCGAAAATGGAGATTTCCCATTACCTTCATCAGTTGACCCAAGTACAATTCCTTATCAAATCTCATGGGCAATTTTTAATGATGGTGCTAATGTTCAAGCTCTAGATAATGCCTTAAATGCTGAAATACATCTTTCTACTTGGCTGTTTCGATGTGAGGATAATGAAGTGCTCAACAATACCATCTTTACATCTCATAAAATAATAAATCGGGGAAATGAAAATTTAGATTCCTTAATCGTTGGATTATATTCTGATAAAAATATTGGTTGTTATTTTGATGATTATATTGGAAGTGTCCCAAGTCTAAATACTTTTTATGCTTATAATCAAGATCTGTTGGATGGTACGACAGGATGTTCTTGTGATGGTATTCCTACTTTTTGCGAAGTTCCTCCCATTCAATCTACTACTCTTTTAAATCGCAGTTTAACTTCATATACTTATCTTGGCGATAATTCCAGTACCAATCCCATTTTACAAAATCCAGATAACGATACAGAAATTTTCAATTTATTAAATGGAAAATGGAAAGATGGAACGCCACTCACCTTTGGAGGAAATGGCTACGGTGGAACTCAACCAACTAGTTTTGCATTTCCCGATAATCCAAATGAACCTACTGGATGGTCTTTGGTAAATAATCCTCCAACTGAGTTTATTAATTTCAAGGGTGTAGGAAGTTCTTTTGTTGGTAATTTAAATCCGCAACAATTTATCACATTGGATATCGCTCATACTTTTCATCCCAATACTAATGGGTTGCACTTGGAAATGATTGATTCCATGTTGAATAATGTTCCTATTGTCCAACTAGCCTATGATGAAAATTTTGCCACTACTTGCTCTTCATTAAATTGTTTTGAAGACTGTGTTTGGGTAGGTGACGCTAACCGTGATAGCATTGTTACAGTTGATGATATTCTAGATATAGGTTTGATGCAGGGTGAAATTGGAACTCCTAGAAATACTCCACTAGTTTGGGGACCATATGGTAGTGAAAACTGGGGTAACACTTTAAATGGAATAGATTTAAAACATACAGATTGTAATGGAAATGGAACTATTGATATTGATGATTTTACCTACGCTCAATTTTACTACGAAAACTCTTATAAAATAGGAAACCCACCTGCTGACTTTTATACTACAGGAGATGAAATATGCATTGTCTCCCATAATGAATTTACCATGAATCCTTTGCAGACTGGACTAACAGGTAGGATAAGAGTGTTACTTAATCAAGCTTTTGATATTTATGGTTTATCTTTTACTCTCGAATTTGATACGGCTTATTTAACAATGAATTTTCTGACTGATTTTAATATATGGGAGGATGGTAATAATTCTTTCTCTATGACGAAAGATTTATCTAATCGTGGAGAAGTACATTTTGTATCGGTCAGAACCGATGGTTCTAATAGCTTAACTAAAGATGGTTCAATTAGTAATGTTATCATATTTAAAAGCCTCCTTACTGATTATCAAATTGTCGAAACACTTATTCGACTCAAAAATATCAAAGCTATTCTTAATGACGGAACGGAGATAGCTTTTGGCTCAAAAGATTTGTTAGCTCGTATTTTTAATAATGATGGCGAAGGTCAAATCCTTAGCAATGAAAATTTAGAAACAGAAAATATTCAAATTTTCCCAAACCCTGTTTCTAAGTTATTAAATATAAAAACTAAAAATATCGAACCTAAACATTTTACAATTTTTGATATTTATGGAAAAAAAGTTTTAGAAAACAATACCTTTTCAACTTCCGAAATTCAACTTCCGATTGACCATTTGACTCAAGGTATTTATTTTTTAAAAATAGAAATAAAGGGAAAATCATTTATCAAGAAGTTCGTAAAATTTTAGCAGCTAAAGAAGAAATGTTTTTTTACTTTGATTTAAGTGTGTAACAAATTGGATGTCATTTTTTTTTGAATATTGAATGCTGTCATTCCGAGCGAGGAACGAGTCGTTTGTCATTCCGAGCGAGGAACGAGTCGTTTGTCATTCCGAGCGAGGAACGAGTCGTTTGTCATTCCGAGCGAGGAACGAGTCGAGG
>Ga0114957_1004768_pt1 | contig 11492 bp, 7 predicted proteins | sample BantaG_FD_87175 | JGI IMG/M metagenome (GOLD analysis project Ga0114957, IMG submission 87175) | Marine algal microbial communities from Bantry Bay, Ireland - BantryBay_4 metaG | ecosystem: Host-associated > Algae > Red algae > Unclassified | place: Bantry Bay, Ireland | collected 2014-11-21 | reverse complement strand
TTCAACTCGTCTTAGGAACAACGATCTAATAGATTCAGAATTATGACTAATATTTTTTGTGCCTAACTTCGTTTAAAATACGCGCCATAGCTACGGCTATGTCTGTGTTTTTAACCTCGTTATGCACAAAAACTACCTACTCAAAATTTCTTAATGCTTAAGACCCCAACTTATGAAAACCCAAATCGCCTTCCTCTTAGCCTTTCTTTTATGTGGTAGTATACTTACCGCTCAAGATCATCTTTTTATAACCGGAAAAATTATTGATAAAAAATCAGGAGATCCTATTTCCTATGCACACGTTGGTATTCCAGAAAAAGGAATTGGTACCACTACGGGTTATGACGGTAACTTTCGTTTTAAAGTTCCCAAGTATTATAAAAATTCCACTATGATTGTTTCTTATATTGGTTATAAAACCTTCCGTTTTCCAATCAGTCAAATTAAGGAAAGCATGATTATTAAACTGGAAACAGCGGATAATGCCTTAACCGAAATTGTCGTCATCGAACCAAGCCAGGTGGAAGATATTATCAGGCGTGCCGTTAAGAATATTCCAAAAAATTATCCAACCCACGCAACCAAAACTTTGGGGTTTTACAGGGAGTCCAGAACCGATGAAAATTTGAATTATACCTACATGGCCGAAGGGGTTTTGACGATTTATAAAAACAGTTATAAAAGTAGTAAAGAAGGCTATGTGAGTTTGGTTCAGGGGAGAAGAATCAATTTAAAAAACCCTTTGGATACGGTTATCAGAAGTGGATTTACCTCGGGACATATGGCAGCCCACCGTTTTGATATCGTTCAAAATCGGGAAGATTTTTTACAAGAATTATATTTTCCAGTTTATAAATATTGGATTGAAGGAATGACTACTTACAATGAAAAACCGGTTTACATCATTGGTTTTGACAAGGACCCGGAGGGGCAGCCTTTTGTAAAAAGGAAAAAAGGAATATTTGGTTTTGGTAAAAAAAATCAGGAAAATGGTAGAGACCAGAATATCATAAATATTGGAAAAGGTAAAATAAAGTATACTGCCCGAATGAAAGGTAAAATTTTTATTGAGCAGGAATCCTACGCCATCATTAAGACAGAATTTGAAATACGAGAAGAAGGGCTTAGGAAAAGAAATGATTACCCACTCTATTCGGGAAACTGGGATGGAAATTCCTATACCGTTAACTATCGAAAAGTAGGGAAAAAATGGTATTTCAGTGATGCGGTCCGAGAAGGCGACTACAGTGGTGGTGGAATATATAGCAATGAAATCAAGATCACAGAGATCAATCCCGAAAAAGCAAAACCACTCCCCTACCTTGATCGCATCAGCCGGGGAAGCGCTTTTGCTCGCATGACGGGTAGCTATAATCCAGATTTTTGGCAGAACTATAATACTACCCCTTTTGGTTTGGACCTGGCAAAATCAATTCAACAAATTGAAAATGCCCAAAAGGCCAAAGAGGTTTTTGACAATGACTATATGTTGTTGTTACAAAGCCAAAGAGATTCCATCAAAGCAGCAGCAGAGCTGAAAGAAAAAACGGAAATGGCGGAAAGATTGGCGCGTGGTGAAATCAGTAAAATTGATTTTCAGGAGATGATTATGGAGCAACGTCCGGTAAGAAAGAGCAAGAATAAAAGAGATTTTAGTGTTTTAAAATTTATGTTCGGAACGGGAACACACCTTATCACTACGCAGCAAGACAATCTAAGTCTCACATTGCTTTCTGATGATGAAAACCCCAGCACTATTACCAGTTTAACGGATGATATTGGTACCCGAAATTTTGAAATTATTTCCTATTGGAATTTAGATTTTTCCTTTAGAAAAAATTTATTTCTCCGGTTTGGTTCGGGCTGGGATTATGGTAATAGCATTTATAAAGAAAAAAATATTGGGTTGGGAACACAATTAAATTTATCCAGACAACGCCCTTTTTATATCAAAGCGATTGCGCAATATAGTAATCTAAAATATGCCAGAAAATTAGGGAGTGCAGATGCAGACTTTGGGAAATTCAAATTAAATGGTAAAAAGTTTAAAGGCAATTCTTTCAACCTGTACTATGGCAATCGTACCCACAATCTTAAGTTGTCGGGAGAGCTCTCAATCGAGTTGGATCCCGGTCGGGAATTTTACGTAAGAGCAGCTTACTGGATACCTTTTCATCAGCGAGCGGATGTTTGGGTAAAGGAGAGAAAGCAAATATTTAGAAGAAAAAACTGGATTTCAGCGGCGGATGACCGGATAGAAATATTTAGGAATGACGCTCCTTTTATAGATGATACTTTACCGGATGCGACCTTTTCTATTTCTGTAGGATTACTGTTTAAGTAAGCGGTACACTTACTTTTATTTATCATTCCAACCTCATTCCAAAAAATAAAAAGCCAGAATCATAAAATGATTCTGGCTTTTTATCAAACCTCCATCCTTTCCGCGCTATTCTGCTATTATAAAATTCAAAAATTTGCAACCTGATTTTCCGGTAACTTTTACAATATAATACCCGTTAGGCAATGTATCAATATCGTCAATCGCTAATTGAACCGGTCCATTATTCAACTGAATCACTTTTTCAAATAACTTATTGGAATTCCGATCGAATATTTCTACGCTTACCTCATCCTCTACGCCTTCTGCATCCTGAATAAACAGCATCTCTTTTACTGGATTCGGGTATAACATTATAGAAGTGCTAAGTTCTACTTTAACAACCGCTACTGGTGAATATTCGTACGAATCATCCTGATCAACCATTTTAAGCCGATAATAATTCCACCCAAAAAATGGTGCAGGATCATTGGTTGTATAGTGTGCAGGAGTAGTACTTTCCCCTTTACTTTTCACATACTGAATCGATTCGTAAATAATTCCATCCGTAGAACGTTCTACCAGAAAGTGACTTGCATTTATTTCAGATTCCGTCTCCCACTCCAGATCAACACTGCCTGATCGAGGCGTTGCTTCGAATTTATTCAATTCAACTGGAAGTGCATTGGCGGAACTTGTGGAAGCCAGTGTAAAGGTTTCCGCACCAAATGGCGGCGGCTCACTAAAAGCACTCTCAACAAATCCACCCGACCCAACAAATGCAGCAGACTCTTGACCATAACTTACCCACTCGGTTCCATCCCAGCCAGCAACCACCAAGTCAGCAACCTCCGCTATACCCGCTTCATTGGAATCTTCCCAGGTCAGTGTAAGATTTAAGTCTCCCGTATTCGTATTTTTTTCTACAATCCAGTGTCCGTTTGTACTTACATTATTAATACTGGATTCAAAAGTTTCTGCACCAAACGGAGGTGGCTCACTTAAATACTGTACGGTAATCTCCGATAGTGGATCGCTAACAGGCGAAATAGTGATTGGTGCGTAAGCAGTACTTGTTCCGATTGGGAAGACAAAATCTTGTCCTCCAGTTGATCCCAGCTTTTTGACGGGCCCTTCGATGTAGGCCGTGCTGCTACCAAAAATTGTAGCACCTTCCTCTAATACCACCATCGCGGTCGAGTCTGTCATCAAATTACCATTGGTCAATATTAAAGCATCTTTAACAATCAGATTTTCGGTAAGGGCAAATGGTTGAGTCGAGGTATTCTCTAATCTGACTTCTTTAAAAAACAATGAATCTGTACCTGAGCCAGGCAGTTTACTTTCAGGAATCGCTTGCGGACTAGAACCATTCAAGATCAGTGCCCCATCGTTTGCCATAGTCAGTTTACCAAAGCTATTTTGACGAATGAGATCACCTCCTAAATATATTTCTCCCTGCTCAATGATATTTATGGACACCTCATCTTCTGCGGAAGCATTCATAATAATATCGCCACCTACCGTTATAGTTCCACCTGTTCCTTCCGCCTCCAGTTTTGTTTTAGCTCCATCAGAATCCAGGTATACATTGTCCTCAATGTATATACTACTAGCTTCCTCTCGGGCTCTTAACTTAGCAAAATCATTACTTGATGTTGACGAATTCAGGACATAAACACTTGAAAGTACCTGAAGGCTGGATGCATCGTGTAGCGTAATTCCCGCTTCTGCACCCGTTCCGGTTAAGGCAAGTATTAAGCTATCTCTGAAAATAGCCTGAGCATTGTTATACAAACCAAAATTAAAATCCTCTCCCCCACTATTTGTAAAGGTTGTTTTTCCAGCTACATCTAAAAATGCATCGTTTCTTATATCAATTTCTTTAGTTCCTTCACCAGAACCAGCACCCTTATAATCAAATTTGAATGATCCATTGATAAATGTTTTTGAGTTATCAATTAGCGTAAACCTAAGGTAATCATTTGTATTATTTGCTGTAGCTCTTACGAAATTAAAGTTCCCGTCAACAATTAAGGTAGCTTGATCCGTTACTTGTAGATACAAGTTTCCGCTATTACTATTCAAGACAGCTTTTACATTATTTAAAACCACTAAAGAGTCTGATCCATTTACTTCGAAACCTGCAATACTTGTGGCACCATTAAATAAAGAAAGGCTTTTGATCGTTTTTTTATTATTGAGAACTACATAAACCATATGTTTAATAACAACATCATCCATTTCTCCCGGAATCTTTCCACCACCGATATCCCAGGTATTCGGATTATCGAAATTACCTCCAGTAATAGAAGTAAAAACTTCTGCCGTAATAACATTAGTAAAAAGAAAACAGATAAGAAAAGTAGATAAAAAAGTAGTACGTATTGTCATGGATAAATTCATTAACGGGGCTGAGCGTTAGGTTATGTTTTAATCTAGGACGGGGAAGAAAAAATTTGGGAAGGGGAATATCTTCCTTTTCTAAGGCAAAAAAAATGCCAAGATTATAGCTTTATTTAATTACTAAAAAGCATGATTTGTGTGGAATAAAATTTGCATATAGTTACATCCGGTCTTTATTTTAGGAATGGCGATTAAATAGATTAAGATAAAAGGGAACTATTTTTTTGCCAATCAAGGACTTAAAATGGGCGTTATGCCTCGCATAATAACCATTTCATGGATGCAGAGTGACGGAAAAAGAGGAAGCATAGAATCGTCATTTATTTATACCTCATTCCTTATCTACCCCAGCGTAAATTTTATGAGAATTATTTATATATTCTTTATTTTCTTAATGCAAATAACTGCTCAAGCCTCGAGTCAGCAGGTAGATAGTTTACTTCAGGTACTCACACACCTTCAGAAAGATGGAACCAAAAAGGAAATAGCTCGCACCCACCTCCTGTTAGGTGATCGGTTATCTTCCAAAACTGAAGAAAAATACAAACAATCTATCTATCATTTTGACCTTGCAGCTGAGATATTACTGGAGATAGAAGATTATAAATCAGCTGCTGATGCCATTTTTCATGCTGGCACCAGCTATAAAAGAACAAACAACTTTCAGAAAGCATTGGAAAACTTTTATCAAGTAGTAGAATTTGAGAAAGGTCTGGTTAATGAGTCGAGGAGAGCCAATGCATACACTCAAATCTCTTCTATTTATCAAACATTAGGAAATTACGAAAAAGCATTTGAACAACAAATGCAAGGATTGCTCATTTTTGAAGTAGAAAAAGATTCTACGGGGATCGCAAATAGTCATTATAATATAGGAACTATTTTCTTTTATCAACTTCAATATGAAAAAGCACTAGAATCTTATCAAAGCGCAAAAGAAATCTGTGATGCATTAAATAAACAAAATATTATTTATTCTTGCCTAGCCGCATTAGGAGCGGTACATGCTAAGCTAGAACTTCACGAGGAGAGTCTGGATTATAATCGTCGGTCACTTGAACTGGCTGAAAAACTAAAGTATAAAACAGGAATCGCTTATGCAAAAGGTAATATCGCCAGTAATTTTGTTACCCAAAAAAACTATACGAAGGCAGAAGCATTTTATAAAGAGGCCATCCAATTAAAAACAGAACTTGGTGATACCTACAGCGTCATCGGTAATAAAATTGAAATTGCCCAATTATACATAGAATGGAAAAAACCAACGGCCGCAAAGCGCTACTTAGAAGATGCGTTAAAATCTGCTAAGGCGCTCGACTCCCGTAGTCGGCAATCTGCTATTTACAAACATCTCGCGCTGGTGTATGATCAATTGAATCAGCCATTAATCGCTTATAAATACAACAAGCGGTATGTATCCATGAAAGACTCTCTGCTAAACGAGAAAACGCTGGAAGAGATGGGCGCATCTAAAAGACGATTTGACGTTCAAAAGTCTGAACATGAAATTCAAATGCTTAAGAAGGGGAACGAGTTACTAGGAAAAAACGAAGAAATTCGTAAGCAACAAATCTACCTGTTTGCCATTACTACTTTTGCCTTTCTCATGTTTTTACTTTGGAATAGAAATAAGTTAAAATACCAAAACAAACTCAACAAGTTATTAGAAGAAAAAAATCAATTATTAAACTCTAAGAACGACGAAATCCATATTAAAAATAAACAGCTGGAACTGTCCAACGAAGACTTGCAACAGTTTGCGTACGTAGCTTCTCATGATTTAAAGGAACCGCTGCGGATGATCAATTCCTACACCCAACTCTTAAAGCGAAGGTATAGTGCTTCCTTTGATGAAACAGGAAATGAGTTTATGTTTTATATTACGGATGCGGTGGGAAGAATGGAAACGCTGTTGAATGACTTACTGGATTTTTCAAGAGCCGGTAGTCAGGACATCCCTACAAAATTTGTTTCTACGAGTGACGTCATGATTATGGTAGAATCAAATTTGCGACATCGACTAGAATTACTAAAAGCTACTTTGGTTATCAAAAACGAAAACCTACCGCTTGTCAAGGCACACCAAACACAACTTTTGCAATTATTACAAAATCTTGTTAGTAACGGTATGAAATTCAGAGGCGCGCAAGATCCCATCGTAGAAGTAGATGCGCATCCTATAAAGCATGGATATGTCTTTTCTGTAAAAGACAATGGTATCGGAATATCTGATAAAAACCTGGAGAAGGTTTTCGAAATGTTTCGTCGCTTACATACGCGCGAAGAATACGAAGGAACCGGTATTGGACTGGCTACTTGTAAAAGAATCGTTGCTACCTGGGGTGGCGATATTTGGGTAGAATCTGAGGAAGGACAAGGCAGTACTTTTTTCTTTTCCGTTCCGGACTGTGCTGTTCAGATACCTGCGGCGGTGAACGCAGAGGTTGTTGTGCTGAGGCGATAGAAATGCCTGTTGACAGTATTTATAGGACATCCTGACTTTCGGCCTTTAGAAAGGTGCACCCATATTCCTGTTTTCAATTCCAAGGTCCATTAGTCGTTACATTAACTATTTTTCCGTGTTTATATATTTTGTATAATCCACCTGCTCCACCTAACCAAAGGTTTCCTTTTTTATCATTTGCCATACTCATAATCGAAATAGGCACCTCATAATTTTTGAATTCTTTTCCGTCAAATTTATACACGCCATTTTCTTTTGTACCTATCCAAATATTACCATCACCATCTTTGTGAATTTCGTGAACATCATCATAATTAAATACTTTTATTTCTGGTAAAGAGATGATCGTTTTTCCGACCAATTTATTAACGCCTCCTTTGCCCGTTTGCTTATCCTGGTCTAAAAAGTCTTTTGCACCATTTCTCATCCCAACCCATAAATTATGTTGATTATCGATTTCGACTTCCGTAACATTATTAGAGAGCAATCCATCTTTTTTTAGATAATGCGTAAATGAAATTCCATCGTATTTAGCTATTCCATAACCATCTCTTGAAATCCATAGGTTGCCATCCAAGTCTTCTTTTATTCCTGTTATCCAATCTTTTGTGTCTGGATTAATGCGCGTTTCTACTGCAGGATAAGGAATTGGAAAGTGCGTAAATTCTTTTCCGTCAAATTGATAAACACCACCCCACGTTCCAATCCAAAATTTACCTTTACTATCGATAAAAAATTGACTAACCATATTGGCTAAAAAATCATCTTGTTTAATTCGATAATTTGTAAATTTTTCTCCATCATACTTTGAGATTCCATCATCTGTAATAAACCATAACATTCCATTGCCATCTTCTTTAACACTGGTTACTCGATTGGATGGCAGTCCGTCTGCTATTGTGTAATATCTTAAAAGATGTCCGTCAAATTTTGCCATCCCCTTTTCAATTGTTCCTATCCATAAATCCCCTTTAGAGTCTTCCAATATTCCTGTGACATATTGCCCAATTTGGAAAGAGGCTGCTTGTTTATTGGCACTATCGGTGTCGGTATTTTTTAAGTTTCTGTCCTGTGAATTACAAGAAAGGGATAGTAGAGAGATTAATGTTATGATAATGTATTTCACTTTCGGTTTATTTAGATGATGGAGAACGGCTCCGCTAAACGCCTTGCCCAGCTTTTACTCGGGATGGACGTTCTAGTCATTATTCGCAGCTGACTTTTTACTTAATCTTTTTTCAAAATCACTAATAGTATTTACAATTTTTCCAAAATCAGGATGTGCTAAATTACAATAAGCGACTACTCCAATATTACTTGTTGGGTTAAAATAAAGAATTGAATATACACCAATACTTCCTCCTTTATGAAGTCTATAACCTGGCGCTGAAATTGCCCAAAAAACACCTACATTGTATTCATCATTCAAAGCACCTGCATCCTGGTCTTCAAATTTATCGCTACTCAATTGTGGATTGAGCAAAGTCTGATATGATTGCGCATCTAAAATCTTGCCTTTTCCATTTAAACCTTTCATCATTTCAACTAAATATTTCGATAAGTCATCCCCATTAGATTTTAAATCGCCACATGGTTGTCCTGAATCAATAGCCCTTGGAAACTCGAATACTTGAGATGGGTATTCTTTTTCATATTGAATATATAATTTGGAGATCGTTGAATCCAAATCTTGATATTCCCAGTATGTATTTGTCATGTTAAGAGGCTGAAAAATATGTTTTTTTGTAAATTCAGAAAAGGGCATACCTGAAATACGTTCTACGATTAGACCAGCAAGGTTTGCTCCTTCATTAGAATATTCATATTGCTCACCTGGCTTGAAATTAGAAAAATTACTTTTAGCATACCATTTACCATTGGGTGTAAATATTTCTTCTATATATTCTTCCAAAGGCAAAGCGGTTCCATCCCAATAGTAGATGTCTTCTGCTAATTGTTTGGGCATTTCATCTTTGTTATATCTTGATTGTTCTACTAGCTGGCTTGGTCTTTTTTCTCCATCATCAAAATCATCATTAAGTGAAGAAGTATGTGTGACAAGATGTCGAACAGTAATAACCGTTTTAGGAAAATGAGCGCTCCAAATCTCAAAAGGCAGAAAGTCATTGATCGGGTCATCCAGATTCAATTCCCCCTCTTCCACCAATTTCATTATTGCGACGCCAACAAAGGTTTTAGAAATTGAGGCAATGATATTAATAGTTTGAGGTGAAAACTTATGCTTGTTTGCTATATCAGCATACCCAAAGCCTTTTGAATAAATTATATCATCCCCTTTTAGTACAGTTGCAGCAAATCCAGGTATAACGGTTTCTTCGCTTATTTTAGTTAACCTATATTCGAGAGAATCAATTTCTTTTTGTAAATGATGACGGGATGATTTTGAATGATTTGGTTTCGAATCATCATTGCATGATAAAATCATGACAAAAACAGCAGTCATAAATAATAGAACTTGGAGGTTTTTCATATTTTATATTTTATATTTTTTAATTATAGCTAACACCCAATACCCTCCAAATCACACAACAATCTAAAACTACACACATCTACACTTTCCAACCAAAATTTATCAAAAATCACCAATCCACACACAAAACAGCCAAAATCATAAAATCAATAACGTATAAAACGTTTTAAGCCGTTTACAAACGACTACAAACGGCATTAAACAGCTATTCACCGACTATTACTACTCACTCCCCTTACCTTTGTATTAGAAACAAACGACAACGACCAATTTATACGCAACACCTATGAAAACGGAGTATTCAACATTCTTTTATCATTCAAATTTTCAACAATGAATAATCTTAAAAACAGCGTACATTTAATCGGACACCTCGGAAAAGATCCCGAAATCCGTACATTTGAAGATGGTCGCAAACTTGCTAAAGTAACGATTGCTACCAAAGACACTTACAAAAATTCCAACGGCGATAAAGTCATCGAAACCCAATGGCACAACCTCGTCGCATGGGGAAAGACCGCCGAACTGATGGAAAAACTGCTATCAAAAGGCAACGAGGTTGCCATACAAGGAAAACTCACCCATCGTACTTACGAAGATAAGGAAGGTGTCACCCGTAATTTTACGGAAATTGTCATCAATGAGTTTATGAAAATTGGTATGGCCATGCGCGCTTAGGAATAAGCCAACTGTCCACCAATTATTTACGGTAAAAGAAGTAGGAAAGACGACATCTTTTCTACCCTTTATCATCTGAGATCCACCGACGATGATTGATGTTTTATACAAACGCCCCGCTCATCGACGAGAGCTGGGGCGTTTTTTATTTAGGATCCTTATTTTTTTCACAGCTAATTTTTTCACAGCACAACCAAATTAATATCCTCTCACATCACCACCCAAATTATCCTTTACCGAAATTACTTCAGGACCACCTTCATAATTAATCATTCCACCCGTACTGGCATTCGCTTTTAAAGTTTCCGTAGCCACGACTTTAGCCTGACCACCCGTATTTGATTTTATATAGGTACGCTGACAAAGCAATCCGTATGCATTGAGCATCCCGCCTGTTATCACTTTAGTACGTTGACTGTAAGCTTTTCCAGAAAGTTTCAGCTCAGCACCAGAAGCCGTTTTTAAATCAAGATCATTGACTTCAATATTTATCTTTCCCTGTGCACCACTGGAAAATTCTATTGCTAAATAATCCCCCATAATTGTGCTGGCCGTTTTTACCCGCGCACCCGCAGCTGCCTTTAATCCATTCAATCGCTGATATTCAATGACTACTTCAATCGGTTTACTATCGTAACTGTCAAATGAAAGTGGCTTGTCTCGCTTTACTTTTAATACGCCATTTTCCACCGTGATATCTACCTCGTGTAAATCATATTCTACGTTGACCCGATGCGCTTCCGACTCCATAAGAACTACCTTCAGATTTCCCCAAATACGTATCTGATCAAAATCAGCAACAGCAACACTCCGGGCATTTAACGAAAAGGTAGCTAGCAAAATCAATATAAAAGGCAATAAATTTTTCATGAAAATAATTTTGAAGGTTCGTTTCCCTAATGACAATACCGCTTCTTCAAAGGTTGCACCGTAACTGTCAACCTATTCTTTATGCGAATGAATGGCTAAGGGGTCAACACTCAAAAACATTCCTATAAAGACATCATAAAGGTAGAAAAAGCCCCTGATTTCTCAGAGGCGCTTTGGTATTTTCTTTTTCTTGCTTGATAGCTGTTTCTACACGGATCGGGTAAGTCAGGAGGATTGCTCCTCCCTTCTCCCCTAAGAACGGT
>Ga0114957_1004766_pt1 | contig 11494 bp, 6 predicted proteins | sample BantaG_FD_87175 | JGI IMG/M metagenome (GOLD analysis project Ga0114957, IMG submission 87175) | Marine algal microbial communities from Bantry Bay, Ireland - BantryBay_4 metaG | ecosystem: Host-associated > Algae > Red algae > Unclassified | place: Bantry Bay, Ireland | collected 2014-11-21 | reverse complement strand
TCCTTGGGCTGCGCCAGATTATCTGATTTCCAAAAAATGAATCGCTGACGCTGAAGAGTTCCTTGGGCTGCGCCAGAATATATGACCTGCAAAAGATAAAGCGCCGGCGGCCACGGAGGGGCTGTATCAGAGCTTTACTGCAAGGAGCTTTTTTTCGATTCAGCTTTGCCGTACTCGCCTGAAAGGCGAAAACAACGTAGCGATGGGCAACGCCCATCGGTCCAAATTGACGGGCACATCAAGTCTGAAAGACTTGCACAAGTTGCAGAAGATTAATGAAAACATTGCAGACCGTAAAGGCGCTGAATCAATTTCCGATGGGCGTTGCCCATCGCTACGCTCTACCAGCCTTTTAGACTTGGGATTCACTGCCTACAGCTTTGGCTGCTACGCACACCTTAGAATTAAACGGATACGTTTTTACACCCTACAATCTGGTGTGATACGACCCCAAAAACCAAGACGCTTAGGCCGTCTTACCAGCGTAGCGCTGCTTGAGGAAAGAAACCGCTTCGGTGACTTGAGCTCCATCGACTTCGTGGGCTTCGAACTTCTTGCCCAGTCCATCGGGAAAGGTAATGCATAATTCACCGCCGAGATGCTCCTGAAAATCCGCTAGACCACCCAAGACCTCAAGACTACCATCACCGAGGGTGCGTTCGAGTTCCGTGGTCCAGAGCGCCATACCGGCATCGGTGAGCCCTTTGAGGATCAAATCGCGCTCGGCTTCGGTTATCCAATTGTTCATGCAGGCGTAGGTCGAATCGATTGCGATACCGATGGCAACCGCCTGACCGTGGCCAATGGCGTAATTCGTCATGGACTCTAACTTATGCGCGGCCCAATGACCGAAATCGAGAGGACGAGCCGTGCCCATTTCAAATGGGTCCCCGTTGGTAGAAATGTGGTGCAAGTGAAGCTCCGCGCAACGGACGATCAGCTCTTCCATCGCATCTTGGTCGCGCTGCTTAATCCGCGGTGCGATATCACACAGCCGATGGAAAAATTCGCGGTCCTTGATGATGGCGACTTTAAAGGCTTCGGAGACGCCACCCAACCAGCCCTTGAAGCTGAGAGAGCAGAGGAAATCAAAATCGTTAATCACAGCCCAAGGCGGTGCGAAGGTGCCGACAGTGTTCTTTCCGCCGTGCAGGTTGATCGCGTTCTTCACCCCGACGCCAGCATCGTTTTGTGCGAGAACCGTGGTGGGCAAGCGAACGAGACGTAAACCACGATGGACCAAGGCGGTAGCAAAACCGACTGCATCGAGTACTGCGCCGCCACCAATCACAATGACGTAGGACTGGCGACACATCTTGTATTCCAAGATGATGTCGATGATCTCCATCGTCTTGCGATAATCATTCTTGGAGGATTCGCCGCCCACCACCACTACGGGATCGCGGACGAGCTCGGTCTTTTCTGGATGCGCGGCAAACCAGGTTTTGATTTTCGAATTCAGATCGGGCTGCGCTTGAGCCACATCCTGATCAACCACCACCAAGCAACGGGCCCGGTCGTTCACCGTCTTGATTCCAGACGCGCGATGCAAGACATCCTGCAACTCGTTGGATTCCGGTTCGAAGATGCCACGGGTACTGATCACGGGAAAATCGAAATCGACCGTGAACGCCATGTCGTACTGGTGACGGGGCGGAGCATTTTCGGATGGCTGCGGTGGTGTAGATTTTGTCATGGGTTACAATTACCTTCTTGTTATGGCTTTTCTGCCCCCAAATCGGGATGAAATCTGACGCAGTTTGACCTGCGCTGCTCATTATTCATCCGCGAAAGGCACAAACCCTTTCGCAAAACCTTCGATTCGAGGAACACCCACTTGTAATGCAGGTCTCGTGCCAACACCTAAGACGATCAAGGAATAATATAGGGCTTAAAGACCGGATTGTGACGGTCGGCTAAGCGTTTTAGGTCGACGATGCGTGAGCCGGTCGACGGGTGCGTACTCATGAACTCTGCAGGCTCATGACCTGCGTGGGCGGTTTGCATGCGCTTCCAGACTTCGGATCCTTCAGAGGCGTTGTAGCCAGCAATAATCGCAAGCACCATCCCGAGATCATCCGCTTCGCGTTCGTCGCCACGGCTCCAGGGAAGCATGAGGCCCATGTTGGCGCCCATGCCGGCGTACTTCATCATTTCAGGGCTTAGCTGACCGGACAAACCGGACAGCGCGAGCTGGACGCCCATTTGCTGGACGATGCGCTCACGGCTGTGGCGCAGTAGAGCGTGAGCCACTTCGTGCCCTATGATGATGGCAAGCCCGTCATCGTTACCAGCAATTGGCAAGATCCCATCGAAGACCGCAATTTTGCCGCCTGGCATGCAGAAGGCATTTTTGGACGGGTCTTTGACGAGGTTGACTTCCCACTTAAAATCGCGGGCGCTTTGAAAGCCATAAGGCTGAAGCGCAGGAGGTACTTTGGTTTCATAGACATCTACCGCCTTGATAATTCGGTTGGCGACTTCGCGGATGCGCTGCGCCTCGTCATTCTCCTGCGAATAGGATTTTTGCTTAACGAAGCCTGCGTACTCGGCAGAAGCACGGCTTTCGAGAGCGGGATCAACCATGGATCCAACCATATTCATCCCGCTTGTTTTCAGCGAGGCAACGGTCGAACAACCGATGCAACTGAAGCAACCGAATCCGAGTAAAACCAATAAACTAATGCGAGTGAAATGTTTCAACATGCGTATCTCCTATATATGAGACGCTAGTTTACCGTAAAATATTCTTTGGGAAAACTTTATTTCATGATGCGAGTTGACGCGGGATCCTTGGTCGAAATCGCTTGAACCTTTTGAAGGAAAGCCGCTTCGGTCAGAACCTTGCCTCCAACCATAGCCCATTCACTGGTCTGAAACGGTGGCTTTCCACTCCCCCCAAAGGTGTCCTGATAGATGGTCCAAAGTTCTAAACGCAAGCGGTCGAGATAGGTCTGATAGGTCATTGAAATGATAGCTTTCTGGCGAATTACACGGGTGGCGGACCGCTTGACTTGCCGCTCGGAAGAACCCAGATCAACGGGACGGTCTAGAATCATTTCTGCGTTGCCGATATTCCCAGGTGTCCCGCCGTCACTGCCAGGAAACCCATCACCGCCGCCGGGCGTGCCGCCGCCGGGGCAATCAACCACAGTGACCAAGCAAGAATCTGGAATCACCTGCCATTGACTGGCGCCAAACTTCACAATGGCAATCGCCTTATTCTCAATATCTTCTTCACAATCTGCATCAGAAGCGACCTTGCCCTTCAAGGTGATGCAAAAGATTTCTCCGGGCGCGAGCCCTGTGATTTCCCAAATATAAAATGAGCCACTACTCGACAAGGGAGCCATGGAAACAGAGCCGAGTTCGAAACCGGAAGGCAGGAGGTCAATCAAGAAAATCGAGGGAATATTTTTCGTTCCGCAGTTCTCTAGGCAGAGGTGAAAGTCCAGTGGCTCCCCAGGCTTACTGACGTCAACTGAAGCTCGCTTGCTTAAGGTCAAGCAAGGCTCACAGGTGATGTGAAAACGAACTACGCCGTGTACCGAAATTGATTCCGGTAAATCAGGATGCACTCCAATTCCATCGACATGATTTTCGAGCACCATACCACAGAGGGCTGGATCGATAATCCGCCCGGTGACCTGAAGCGTGACGCTAGCTCCTGCGGCTAAGGGGCCGGTTAGAAAAAGATCAGATGCAGGATCATCCGGCGACTCGGGTTCGGCCGCGATGCTGGTGCTTTGCACGGTAAATCCTTGAGGGTACGATTCATAGATAGCGGTTTCAGCAAAATCTAAATCCCCGGTATTTGTCAGGGTAATTTCGAACTGCATGAGTTGCCCTAGATTCACCGGGTCTGTGACGAGGCTCTTGGTGATGGTAAGTCCAATCGGACTGCAGAGGATGCCATCTTGTGGGTCGACCGGAAGGCTCACGCTTTTGCTACAACCGCTCAGGGGATCAAACACATCGAGTACCACGGTTCCAATGCTCTCCGTCCACACGACCTCCACGCCTTCATCTTGAGCCGTGATAATCTCACCGCCTTGAATCAGCCAGTTGACCTCTAGGCCATTCCCAAAAACATCGTTATGGTACGCGACGGAGATTCCACATGCAGGCGCGACCGGCCCCGTCAGAGTCGGAGTTGGAATGCTTGTAATGCTCACCGAAAGGCTTACGGATGTGGAACAATTCAGATGCAGCGGATGCTGAATCAAGGCTTCAACCGTCCCGACGGAATCGAGCCAAAACACTTCGATCTCACCGGGAATACTTTCGAAGAACTCGCCTCCGATTACCTCCCAAGAAATAATCGATGCTTCTTCGGTGAGAGAATAGAAGGTAGCATTCCCGTCGCAGACGGTGGTATTCCCGGCGATGGAGTATTCCGGCAAGCCGACCTGGATGGTTTGGCTCATTTCCCCGCTACCAAAAGTGGCGGTGATGGTGTAGGTGCCCGGTGGGAAGCTATGGAGAACGGTTCCGACGGCGGTCTCTGAGGTTCCATCCCCGAAATCCCACACGACCGGCTGACAACTACCAGCAGGGCTAAAGAGAAAGGATCCACAGGGGGCATCTTCATTTCCCGTAATGGTGAAGGCGGCCTCTTCTGGGGCTTCTACGTGATGAAAAGAAAACGGGAGATATAAACCTGTTCCCCCAAAATCCAACTCTAGCACTTCATGCTGAAAGCCAGAGGCATTGGGATCATTCTCGGTGACCGGAGTTTCTGGATAGATAAACCGGCTCAACGCATCGCTACTCCCCCATGTATCACCATAAATATATCCATCTGGACCGTGTTTGAAGGTATAAATATATGCTGTGTTGGGGACTACTTTTGGAACATATGGCGGTGGTTCACGCAGGTCGTATTGTTGAATTAAATTGAGTGGTCCATACCCGGTAAAATATAAAATATTACCTGACTCGCTAAACGTTGCTCCCCGAGCGAATTCGATGACGCCGTAATCAATGTGCCCCCTGAAGGTTGGCTCGCCGGTGGCACGATTAAAATCAAAGACTTGGTTACCTACTAAAAGTCGCTGCCCATTTGGGCTCACATAGATACCACTCAGATCATCATCAAAACCATGGGGATAGCTACCAGAAAAGGTAAGTTCCCCATTGCTGACATGATACACCCCAATTTGTTGGCTTGGATAAAGAACCAAGAGCCAGTGGGTTTCGCCATCACAATGCTGCATCACGTTCATCATCCATGCCACCTTAATTGATCCGTCGTCAGCTACCTCAGCTCCGGGTGGCCCAACTGTGATGGGAACATTTTTATCCAGCACCACGCCATTCAGGCCTGATGGGCCGAGCTCTAATTCCATGGCTCGCAAGCCTTGGCGAGCCACATACAAGGTGTAGCGATTTGGATCATCTTGATGCCTGAACGCGATTTTCGCACCTTCTCCCCCTCCGTTTACATAGATGTAGGGATCAGCCAATCCTGGCCCGGCGGTGAACTCTTGATGGGCGGCATCCCATAGGCGAAAGGTGGAATTCTGAATCGTTACTCCGTCAGAAGTTTCGATATACTGCCGTCCCCCATAAAAAATCAAATTCCCTTCCGAGTCATGATAATTCATCACGCTTCCGGTATCATGAATGGATTCGGCATTAAACGCGCCAAGGTCTTCTTCAACATCTCCGGTTTGAGGAAAACGAACCCCACCAAACCGGCCCCAATGCCAAACGGCGTTGGTCGCGGAAATGGTCCGGTTCGTCAAAACGTAAACATCGCGTTCCCATGAAAACACCGAGGTTCCATTATCGATGGTTAGATGCACGGGGTATACCCCGGGGTCGGCCATCGCTGAAACAAGGAACTCTGAGCTTGATGATGGAAAGGCATTCCCATCGACAGCCCAGGTATAACTTACGTTCGGGCCCGGTGGATAAGCCGCCCGTGCGGTAAAGGTCTGCGAGGTGTACAGCGGTTCTGGCTCAACGAGAAATATCGCAGATTCGGGAGCAGGAATGCAATCGACTCCGGTGAACAAGAGGTTTGCATCGCTGTGCAGCCACGATCTTTCGTTGTCTAAAAAGAAATGCATGCGATCACGCTGCCCCGCAGTAAAGGTACTCGAGCACGCGTCCTCTCCGTAATCCATATAGTTTTCAATCTGGTCGGGTAAATTATTGTCTTCGGCACACGAATCACCGGCAGGACAATTGAAATTCGGCTGAGCGACGGGTGGCGTATCACAAACTCGATCCCCAAGTAGCGCGCACGAATTGGTCGTCATCCCGGCGCACCCACCGTGAAACGTGTGCCTTAATCCCAACCAATGACCCACCTCATGAACCAAAACATCTCCTTCGGCATAGTCACTCAAGAGGTCATACTGATCCACCCCAACGCCAAAGGCATCATACTGAATCATGATCATATCCGTGCCTTTGGCCCCGCCGGGATATTGCGCATAGCCCAAAACATTTCCGCTCCCGCCTAGGATTGATTTCACTACCCACACGTTCAAGTAGGCCTCAGGAGGATACGCCGCCTCGGTCAAATTAAGCCGAGCCGTTAGATCCGATGCGAAGTGAACCGTATAGACATTCGTATGGCGTAAGATGCCCGAAGTGGGCTCGCCATCCGGATCCTTCTGAGCCAAACAAAAATGAATATTCATCCCCTCGGATCCACCATCTGGTTGCCCCGCATAAGACCATGGATCGCCAAACATTTGATTCAAGGCATCGAGTTGCCCCAAAACTTGCTCATCGCTTATATCAGCAAAATCGCCTGCTGGATCGCCAGGGTATTTTACCAAATGAAACACAACCGGAATGGTATATACCCCATCGATTGATTTATATTGCGTGCCATCCGCTTGCTTTATCGTTACATGCTTAGCCCAAGCAGCGTCGATCTTTTGCTGCTTTACAATCAAATCTGGTCGAAGCGCCAACTGTTCTTCATGTAATTCATCACACACACAGGTTTGCGCCTGCACCCAGACCGGGGCTAAAAGGAACAAAAACAGGGCACGAAGGAGCCCAAAACACATCTTAAATTGATTTTTCATGACTCCAACGACTCCTAACTTACAGTAACAAGTGTAACATTGGTATCGCCTATAATGACGATTGGGACAATGATATTTTAGGAATCGCTTCTAATCGAATACAGTAGTCATCTTAAGTCGCTGAAAACCAACAGGTTAGGAGGCTAATCAGGTCGCAAATCAATTTTATTTTCTGAGTTCCGCCTGGGCAAATCTGGGGCAAAATGGGCAGATCTGCGGCAAAATAAGCAGATCTGCAAGCTGCGGTAACCAACAAGCCACTAAAATCGGGACGTTGGTTTATTCAACCGTGACGCTTTTCGCGAGGTTCCGAGGCTTATCAATGTCGGTTCCGCGCGCTGACGCCGCGTAGTAGGCAAGTAGCTGAAGTGCGACGACATTAACCAATGGCGAGAGCGCTTCACGAGTCGGTGGAACATAAAGAATATCTTCCGCCACCTCTTTGATCGCCTCGTCGCCATCCGTGGCTACCGCGATGATCCGACCGTGACGCGCTTCCACTTCCTTCACGTTGGAAATCATTTTCTCGTAGAGCTCGTCTTCGGTTTGGGTGCAGATACACACCACCGGAAGATACTCGTTGATCAAGGCAATCGGCCCGTGCTTCATTTCACCGGCGGCATAGCCTTCGGCGTGCTGGTAGGAAATCTCTTTGTTCTTCAACGCGCCTTCGAGCGCGATGGGAAAATTGAATCGGCGCCCAAGGTACAACGCACTGGGACCGTCATGGTGCTTATCCGCGACGGCTTTGATATCGTCTTTGCGATTGAGCACGTGGTGAATGTCGTCTGGGATCTCACGAAGCTCACGGTGAAAGGCGTCAATCGACTCATCGTCTTGCTCGCCCCGAGCGAACGCGATTTCGAGGGAGAGAAGGACGAAGGCGGCCAGCTGGGCCGTGAAGGCTTTGGTTGAAGCGACGCCAATTTCGAGGCCCGCGTGAGTGAGAAGCACCGCGTCGCTTTCGCGGTGAAGGCTGCTGCCATCGACGTTGCAAATGCTGAAGACCGAACAGCCGAGTTCTTTCGCCATGCGGACGCTAGCCAAGGTGTCAGCCGTTTCCCCGGACTGGGATACAGGGATGATCAAGGTGCCGTCTTCGAGCTTCGGCTTGCGATAACGGAATTCACTTCCAAGATCCGTCTCAACCGGGATGGTGGTTAGATGTTCGAGGATCATGCGGCCATACATGCCCGCGTAATAGGCGGTGCCACAACTCACGATCATAATACGGCGAATGCCACGGAACATTTGCGCGTGCTTTACCCCAAGTCGAGGCTCATCCGAATCGAGCATGCGATGCAAGAGCCCACGCAAGACGCGCGGCTGCTCATGTACTTCTTTGAGCATGAAGGTTTCAAATCCACCTTTGCTGGCAGATTCCGCTTCAAGTGTCACCGGGACAAAATTGGGGGCGACTTCAACTCCCTCGAGGCTTACGATGCGAACCGAATCCTGGGTAATCTCGGCCACTTGGCCATCCTCGAGATAAATGACCTCCGAGATTTCAGTTACGATGGCAGGCACGTCGCTCGCGATGAAATTGCCGTCTTTGCCTTTACCGATGATCAGCGGGCTACCGAGCCGGGCCGCGTACATGGTCGAGGCATCGCTTCCGAGTAAGATGCCTAAGGCATAGGCTCCACGAGCGCCTTTAAGCGCGCCACAAATGGCTTCGAGGCCGGTTTTCCCAGCATCGATTTGTGCTTGAATCAAAAATGGAATCACTTCGGTATCGGTTTCTGAAAGAAAGCTGACTCCCGATCCCTTTAGGCCTTCTTTGATCTCGTGGTAATTTTCGATGATGCCGTTATGCACCACAAACACATCTCGAGCCGTGTCATGATGCGGATGGCAGTTGATAACTGACGGTGCACCGTGGGTTGCCCACCGGGTATGACCAATACCGCATGATCCCGCAATCGGGTTCGACTTCAGTTCGGTCTCAAGGTTCGCCAGACGTCCGAGCGCCTTTCGTGAATCCAAATTTGACTGCTTGCCAGACTGGGTATGCAGCGCGACCCCAGCCGAGTCGTAGCCACGATATTCCAAACGTTCGAGTCCGTTAATAAGAAGAGGCACCGCGTCCCGCGAGCCGATATATCCGACGATTCCACACATAATAGATTGGGAGTAGAGATTGTGAAGCGCTAGGGCTAGTAAATAATGACGGGGAAAAGAGGGATGTTTAAGACCCTTGGTCCCGCATACGAAAAAAGAGCGCCAATGCGCTCTCTTTCCTGATCAACTGATCTCGTAGGCTAAGGGCCGACTAGATCTTGGATCCATACCAGCCTGCGCCGTAAATGGCACTGCTACCGAGTTGATCTTCGATGCGAAGCAACTGGTTGTATTTTGCGATACGGTCGGAACGGCTCATGGAACCGGTTTTGATTTGTCCCGCGTTGGTGGCCACCGCGATATCTGCGATGGTGGTGTCTTCGGTTTCGCCAGAACGGTGAGAGATGACCGCGGTGTAGCCGTTGCGTTTCGCCATTTCGATTGCGTCGAGCGTCTCGGTCAAGGTACCTATTTGGTTTACTTTGATGAGGATCGAGTTGGCGGTTTCAGAATCGATGCCCTTTTTGAGGAAGGAGGTGTTGGTGACAAAGAGATCGTCGCCGACGAGTTGGCATTTGTCGCCAAGCTCTTCGGTGAGGGTTTTCCAACCTTTCCAGTCGTTCTCGTCGAGACCGTCTTCGATGCTGATGATAGGATACTTACTGACCCAGTCCGCCCAGAAGGCGACCATTTCATCCGAGCTTTTCTCGCTGTTGTCGGATTTGTGGAAGACGTACTTTTTCTTCTTCTTGTTGTAAAATTCGCTGGCTGCGGCGTCGAGGGCGATGCCGACCTGTTTACCGGCTTTGTAGCCTGCTTTGTCGATCGCCTCGAGGATAAGCTCAAGCGCTTGCTCGTTACTTTCGAGTTCTGGAGCGAATCCACCTTCGTCGCCAACTGCGGTATTGAGGCCCATGCCTTTAAGAACCGCTTTGAGGGCGTGGAAGATTTCTGCGCCCATTTGGACCGCGTGAGAGAAGCTCTCCGCGCCAATTGGCATGACCATAAATTCTTGGATATCAACCGGAGCGTCCGAGTGTGACCCACCATTGAGGATGTTCATCATCGGGACCGGGAGTACTTTGGCGTTGTTACCGCCGATGTAGCGGAACAGCGGAAGGTCAACAATGTCGCTTGCAGCGCGGGCCGCGGCCAAGGAAACTCCGAGGATAGCATTCGCGCCGAGCTCGGCTTTGTTTGGCGTGCCGTCGATGTCCATCAGGAGTTGGTCAATCCCGAGTTGATCTAGCACATTGCGACCGATTATTTCAGGACGAATGCGTTTGTTGATGTTCTCAACTGCTTTTAGAACCCCTTTTCCGAGGTAGCGATTTTTGTCACCGTCGCGAAGCTCAACTGCTTCGTGTTCGCCGGTGGAGGCTCCACTGGGCACAGCAGCGCGGCCGATGAAGCCTGATTCGAGGCAAATTTCCACTTCGATGGTGGGGTTACCGCGCGAATCAATGATTTCGCGACCGTATACGTCTTGGATAAGGGACATGAGTTTGGAGTCTCCGTTTTTATTTAATGAATTGGTTGTTCGTAAAGTCGGGCGAAAAAACCAAACCGCTCGGAGAGTGGCAAGAGTGAATCAACATTTGTTTTGATGAGATTCAGGGGCAAAGCTAATGTGGCACCAGTAAAATTCTCAATTTAAAAAATGGAACGGTGGATTGGTTGATGGATTGATCGGTTGGTTGGTTAATTGGTTGGTTGGTTGGTTTATGAGGTGGGTTATTTTTTTCCTTCGGCCTTCTCGAGTTCCGCGCTCATCTCATCGGCTTCCGCCGTGAGCTTGGCACACAGATTGATATCGCCTTTACGTTGCGCCTCCATCGCTTGCTTAAATTTGGCTTCGATGGCTTTGCGGAGTTTTTTGTGGGGGTCTCTATTGAACATAATCTTTAGTCGGGAATCAGAAGCAGACCTTACGAACGAGTCCACCGTCCAGCGTCGCCTGTTTTTTTGCACTGGCAAGACTAGATTTAAACGAGGCCACATACCTTATCAAAATAGCTCGGGACCCATAGGTTTAACGGATGGAATTGAGGATTTCGAATAAGCACCATCTAAAATTTGGGACAACAATTTGTAGCAAGAAATGAAACATAAAATAAGTCCGTCCCCTTTTCCGTCTCCCCGTCTCCACAAGCTCCCCTTCACCTTCAACCTCAACTTCCATTCGGAAGAGATTCTGCCTTTCGGACACATGCCGGCCCGAAGGGTCGAGTCATCATAGCCCGCGGCAACGCCGTGGGTTCGGTACCGCATAATTACGGCCTGAAAGGTCGGGTCATCAACTCTGCAATGATTACCAAAATGAGTCCGTCCCTTTTTACGTTGGAAGAGATTCTGCCTTTCGGACACATGCCGGCCCGAAGGGT
>Ga0114957_1004765_pt1 | contig 11495 bp, 8 predicted proteins | sample BantaG_FD_87175 | JGI IMG/M metagenome (GOLD analysis project Ga0114957, IMG submission 87175) | Marine algal microbial communities from Bantry Bay, Ireland - BantryBay_4 metaG | ecosystem: Host-associated > Algae > Red algae > Unclassified | place: Bantry Bay, Ireland | collected 2014-11-21 | reverse complement strand
CTGTGATTTCAAAAATCTCGTCCATCGTTACTTCTTTATTTCCAGAAGTCATATTTAATAAAATATGTTGAGCCCCCCGAATATCGTTTTCTTCCAAAAGCGGAGAATTCAAAGCTTCATCTACTGCTAATTTTGCTCGGTCATCACCTTCCGCAGTTGCCGTTCCCATGATGGCAACTCCACTACCTCGCATAACTGTATTGACATCTTCAAAATCCACGTTCACATAACCTGGAACGGTGATGATTTCTGCAATACCTTTGGCAGCTGTTGATAAGATATCATCGGCTTCAGAGAATGCTTCAGACAATTTTAGGTTACCGTGAATCTGGCGTAATTTATCATTAGAAATCACGATTAATGTATCAACATTTTTCTTTAATTCATCCAAACCATCAATACCTTGCGTTGATCGACGACGACCTTCGAATGAAAATGGAAGGGTAACAATCCCAACCGTTAAAATGTCCATTTCTTGAGCTGCTTTTGCAATGATTGGTGCAGCACCTGTTCCGGTTCCACCACCCATTCCCGCAGTTACAAAAAGCATTTTGGTCCCATTAGCCAAGAAAGTTTTGATCTCGTCGATAGACTCGATACAAGCTTGGCGACCAATATCTGGCTTGGAACCTGCCCCCAACCCTTCGGTTAAGTCTGGTCCTAATTGTATTTTTGTAGGAACTTTACTTAGTTCCATTGCTTGATTATCAGTATTGCAGATCGCGAAATCTACTCCTACGATTCCCAAATCAAACATGTGATTGACAGCATTACTTCCGCCACCTCCGACGCCAATCACTTTGATTATTGAGCTAGTTTCTTTTGGCAAATCAAATAACATAATATAGTGTGTTTTATTTTTTTATAAAGGAATTAGATATATACATGCTTATCATAGTGAATGGTTAATTCCACTTGGTGTTAACCGTTCACAGTTAAACGTTAACCGTTAAAACTCAGAGTCTGGTTCGTCTTCAAACCATTCTTTGGTTTTCTTGAATAATTGGTCGTACCATTTGCCACCAACTTCTTTTGCGTTAGATGGTTCTTTTTCGCCCATTTCTTCTATTGCTACTTCAGCAACTGGTTCTTCAATTCTTTCAGGTCGTTTTTCATTGGCATCAATACCTTTGATTAATAATCCGATAGCAGTTGAAAATACTGGACTGCAAATTTGTTCTGAGTACCCATGAGCCAATTGTTCGATAGGTAAACCAATTCGAGTATTCATCCCTGTATGATAAGCAGTTAATTTTTCGATATTACTCAACAAGGCTCCTCCACCTGTCAAAACTATTCCTCCGATTAACTTACGCTCGTACCCTGATCGGCGAATTTCCCAAACCACATAATCCATGATTTCTTCCACTCTTGCTTGGATAATTCTTGCCAAATTCTTTTCAGAAATTTCTCTTGGATCACGTCCTTTTAAACCAGGAATAGTAATGATTCGATTATCATAAACTTCTTCTGCCAAAGCAGATCCAAATTTGATTTTTAATTTTTCAGCTTGTTGGTGAATGACTGAACATCCTTCCTTGATGTCTTTGGTAATTACATTTCCACCAAAAGGAATCACAGCTGTATGACGAATAATACCTTCTTGAAAAATAGTAATATCAGTAGTTCCTCCACCTATATCTACTAATGCAATTCCTGCTTCTTTTTCTTCATCGCTCAAAACACTTGCAGCTGACGCAATTGGTTCCAAAGTCATATCTGCCACTTGCAAGTTTGCTTTGCGAACGCATCTGTCTATATTGTGTGACGCAGTAATTTGTCCTGTTATGATGTGAAAATTAGCTTCTAATCTTACTCCTGACATACCAATAGGATCAGTAATTCCTTGCTCACTATCAATCGTATATTCTTGAGGAATAACGTGTAAAATTTTATCGCCTGGAGGCAAAACCAACTTATACATATCACTCACTAATTGATCAATATCCTTTTGACTGATTTCGTCATGATCGTCTTGGCGAGTCAAAATTCCTCGGTGCTGCAAACTCTTAATATGTTGACCTGCAATCCCTACATGAACGATTTTGATTGGTTTCCCAACTGCACGTTCAGCAGCAGCAACAGCATCAGAAATTGCTCTAACCGTTTTTTCAATATTGGTAACAATTCCTCGCATCACGCCTTCAGAATCTACTTTACCAACACCTAGAATTTCAATTTTTCCATGTCTGTCCTTACGACCTGCAATGGCACAGACCTTTGTTGTCCCTATGTCTAAGGCAACGACGACATCTTGTTTCGGTAAGTTTGTCTCCATCATAATGTTTCAAAGTTTTTAAAAAAGAGTGTTATGTTCTTTTATGGTTAAATAATGTAAGGGAATAAGTTCTTTTTTTTAACGGTGAACTGTTAACTGTGAATGATTAACACCTCTTGGTGTTTTTAAATTTTTCTTCTAAAAATTATTATATCATGGTATTCACCGTTAATCATTAACCGTTATTAACGTTTTTCACAAACTACTTGCTTGCGATATTTCAAATTAATGGTTTTATACTTTTGCCATCCTTCTCTTGCCATTCCTTCTTCGTAGAATAATTCCAAGCGATTAAACTTGTCTTCTATGTCTTCGTATTTTCCAAAAATTATCTTTTGTCTTCCCACTTTTGGGATGAGTGTAAATTCTTCATATTGATTGACATAGATTTGTTCGATCATCGGATTTAAGAATTCATCGCCTCGAATATAGTCTGTCAAGTCAAATATTTTTTTCAAAAAATGCTTTTTCCTTGGTTCTTGAAAATCAGGAGTATAGGGTGGAATTTCTCCCGTCGCTACCAATACTCTTGCCGTACTGTGATCAGACATTGGCATTTGTCTGCCAGTTTGATCCATATAATAGGTTTGATTATTTTTGTCAATCACTCTGAGAATAGGTGTTCGTTGAGATACGTGAACGTACAATTTATTTTGATTATCCACATAAACTTCTGCATCCAAAACGAAAGGTTCTGCTTCCAAGATTTTCTCAATCTCACCTACTTTTAATTTCCCCAAAGGAACTTTTTCCTCTGTTAAATTATATACAAAACTACGTTGTATTATTTTTTGAATATCACCGATGGTTAACAAATTTCTTCCATTCACCATTGGTTCTACTACTATTTTTATTCCTTCTGAAAGCGAACTTTCTCGCTTATTAACTGACCACACAATAAATCCTAACAATACAAATACGGTCGCAATGATCGTCAATCGTTTGATGGTTTGTAGTGTTTCGGAATTCATGCTCAGTCAATTATTTTTCAGTTTATTTTTTTCATAAATAACTGATTATCAATACTTTAGTTCCTTAAGTTCATGTTCAAAAAATTAGTTCACTTTTTGTCTAACCAATTTTTTATTTTCAAAACAAAAGTGTCAATATCTCCTGCTCCTAATGTCAACAACACTTCCACTTTTCTATCTTTTAATTCATCCATCAAAGTTGATTTTGTTACCATCACTTTGTTGGGGTTTTTCATTTTATCAAAAATAATTTTCGCAGTAACTCCGAGTATCGGCAATTCTCTAGCTGGATAAATATCCATTAAAATCACCTCATCTAATTCATCCAACGCTGCTGCAAATCCATCCACAAAATCATTCGTTCGTGAAAACAAATGTGGTTGAAAAATTCCCGTAATTGTATTGTTAGGAAAAAGCATTTTTGCTGCTTCAATCGCCACTTTTAGTTCAGAAGGATGATGTGCATAATCATCAATATAAACTACTTCGTCCTTGTCAAAAATTCTTTCAAATCGTCGCTTGATTCCTTTGAATGTTGCGAGTGCTTTTTTTATATCCTCACCTTTAATCCCTAATTGTTGGGCAACTGCAATTGCAGCGGTAGCATTCTCCACATTATGTTTTCCTGCCAGAGTGATTTTTATATCTTCAATATTTTCAATCCAACTTCTAAAATCAAAAACGAAGAAACCATTTTCCACTCTCACATTTTCTGCTCGATAACTTCCTTGGTCGATTCCAAACTGTCCATACGTAATTCCTTTTTTGGAAAACGGCATTCGTAAACCATCTTTTACAAAAACAAATCCGTTCGGTTTCGTTTTATCTGCATAGTCAAAAAACGTTTTTTGCAAGGTCGCAGCATCTCCATAAATATCAAGATGATCTGCATCCATCGACAAAATAATTGACATATCAGGATTCAGTTGCAAAAAGGAACGATCATATTCGTCTGCTTCAATTACGACCCAATCACTTTTTCCTTCGATAAAATTGCTTTCAAAATTTTGAGCAATCCCGCCTAAAAAAGCCGTGCAATCAATACCTCCAACTTTTAACATCCAAGTCAAAATTGAACTCGTCGAAGTCTTGCCATGAGTTCCTGCAACACCAATCGTTTTTTTGCTTCGACTGATAATTCCGAGTACTTCTGATCTTTTTTTTACTGGAAAATTATTTTCCAAAAAGTAATTCAGTTCGCTATGAGAACTTGGAATTGCTGGTGTAAAAACGACCAAATCAACTCCCTCTGGAATTTGCGAAATCTCCTCTTCAAAATGGATTTTCATCCCTTCGTCCACTAACTTTTTAGTCAACGTTGTTGCTGTTTTATCGTATCCAAAAACTTCCACTTGGCGGTTATTAAAATATCTCGCCAATGCACTCATCCCTATTCCTCCGATTCCGATGAAGTATATTTTTTTAATATCTTCTAGTCTCATGTTTTAGGTAAAATTTTGAACTTTGAAGGATGAATTTTAAATCTTACGTACTATTCAAAATTCATCATTTATCATTCAACATTAGTATTTCAGAAACTATATTCGTAGCAGCATTTACTTTTGCTAATTTTTGAATGTTATTTTTTAAATTATTCATAACTTGCTCATTATCAAGGACATGCAAAGCTTGTTCCAACATTTTTTTAGCATTTTTATCTTCTATCAAAATTCCTGCGTCTTTTGTTGAGAGTGCTTTTGCATTCATCGTTTGATGATCTTCTGAAACATTTGGCGAAGGAATCAAAATAGCTGGTTTTCCAACCAAACATAATTCCGAAATCGTCAATGCACCTGCTCTACAAATTACTATATCCGCCATCGCATAAGCCAAATCCATTCGATCAATAAATGGTAAAATCTTAACGTTGTCCAATTGGGCTGATGTAGATTGTAGGAACTCTTCGATGTAAAGTTTTCCAGCTTGCCACAGCACTTGGACGTTTTGATTTTTTTCCAACAAATCTTTATTTGCTGCCATCGAATCATTTAATGTTCTCGCTCCCAAACTTCCTCCAAAAAGTAGAATCGTTTTTTTATTTTGATCTAAATCAAAATGCTTTAGACCCTCTTTTTTTTTATCAGTTAACTCAACTATGTCTTGTCGAACTGGGTTCCCTGTGAGTTGAATTTTTTCTTTTGGAAAAAACTTTTCCATGCCATCATATGCCACACAAATTCGATTTACTTTTTTTGCTAAAAGTCGATTTGTAATACCTGGAAAAGAATTTTGCTCTTGAATCAAAGTCGGTATTCCTTTCATCGTCGCCACTTGAAGTGTTGGTCCACTAGCGTAGCCACCGACACCAATTACCACATCAGGTTTAAAACTTTGAATGATTCCAAAAGCTTTGAACAAACTACTCACTAGCTTGAAAGGAAACATCAAATTCCGCAATGTCAATTTTCTGTGGAACCCGCTGATCCAAAGACCTTTGATTGGGAATCCCGCTTTCGGGACTTTTTCCATTTCCATTTTTCCCTTTGCTCCTACGAATAGGATTTCTACATCGGGTCGTTGTTTTTTTAATTCATTTGCAATCGCTATTGCGGGAAAAACATGTCCGCCAGATCCTCCTCCACTTATTATTACTTTCATTAGAATTAATTTTGAATGAAAAATTTTGAATTTTGAATACCCAAAAATTCGCAACAAAGCCATTCGCAGTAATCAGTAAAAGTATTTCTAAAATCAATTACCTGATTTCCTAATCAACAATTACCACATTCTCATTTGGTTCAAACTCTTTGTATTTTTGCAAAGCAAAACATCTTTGAACTTCAATTGATTATTAAATTTTCTAAAATCAAATGGTAAATGTTCTACTTCATCTTCCAAGTCTTCATCTTCTGTTTCCCATTTTTCCATCACTCCATCTTCTCCGTGAATCCATAAATTTTTCTCCATAGAATCTATACTTGAGAAAAAATAAACTTCTCCAAATTCTTCACTCAACTCTCTGAGTTTTCTAACCATTTCTAAATTATCATTAAAATATTTTCCCACAATTATTGTCCATCCATCCAAACTTGGAGGCATTAAAAAATTTCCACCCAAACTTCTCGCTGCATCATTTTTTAATAATAAACCAGCATCCCAATTCAAATTTAAAGAAACTTGCAAGTCTAATTTTTCCATCAATTCCTTTCTAGAAATATTTTTTACCGCAATCCATGTGTCAGCCAAAAGCTGCTCACTCACTTGTCCTTTAAATTCTACCTTCTTGTCAAAATATAATATTGTTGGTCTCATATGCGAAAATTATTTTTTTATTTTCAAGTCTGTAGTTTCTTTTTTTTTCTAAAATCTAAATGTATTTTTATATAACATTTTCATCAAGTTGTCTTTTCAATGTATCGACTTACGCTCAAAATCATTCCGAAGGCAATTCCTGAAAACAGTACCGAAGTTCCTCCTTTACTTACCATTGGAAGTGCCAACCCTGTAACTGGTAAAATATTAACATTCACTCCCATATTCATCATCGCTTGAAGTGAAATCATTAATCCCAATCCCAGCGCGAGCATGGCTCCAAATGCTTTTGGACTTCTCGTTACAATTGTCACTACTCTAAAAAATAAAGCGACATAAAGAAAGAGAATCACAAATCCTCCGAAGATCAATCCATACTCTTCAAAAATAATGGCATAGATATAATCTGAATTGGAGGCTGGAATAAAATTCCTTTGAATACTATTCCCTGGCCCCGATCCAAACCATTCGCCATTAGCAATTGCAATTTTAGCTTGAATCACCTGAATGTTTTCAGCTCCTGCTTCTCCATACCAAAATGCTGTAATCCGTTTAACCCAAGTTCCGATTCTTACTGTTTCAGGAGCAAGTGTTCCTAAGGTTACTAAAAATGAAAATAGCACCACGCCTAAAAACATCAAGAGCAAAATATATTTCAAATTGACACGCCCCATGAACATCATCAAAAGGCAAGTAAAAAACAGCACCGCTGCTGTCGATAAATCATCTGGTGCAATCAAGCCTACCACAATCAAAATTGGAATGATGATAGGCATAAATGCATCATTGAAATCATCAATGTATTCCTGTTTTGAAGAGATCGCACGTGCCACATATGTAATGAGTGCAATCTTTGCAAAATCAGAAGGTTGAAATGTCAAACCTACAAATGGGACTCTTACCCATCTGGTCGCTTCGTTCAGCTCGACTCCAAATGCCATCGTATAAACTAACAGCGGAATCGTAATCAACATCAAGTAAGGAGCTAATTTTGAATATTGTATATAAGGTGTTAAGTAACATACATAAGTCAAAAACAGTCCGAATAAAATCAATGTCGTATGCTTGATCATCGCCGCTTCTGTATTTCCTCCGCTCAATCGATAAGCCTCCGACGTCGATGCACTATAAACTGTTAAGATAGAATAGATGGACAAAATTGCCACAATCATCCAGATGACTCGGTCACCTCTTAACTTCGCATATAATTGATTTCCAAATGACATAAAATGATTTTGAAGTTTGAAGTTTGAAGTTTGAATGATGAATTTACTATCAATTGTAAAGTCTATTCAAAATTCATCATTCATCATTCAAAATTAATTTTTGAACCGCGGCTTTAAATTGATCGCCTCGGTCAATGTAATTTTTAAACAAATCGAAACTTGCGCAAGCAGGAGAAAGTAAAACTACATCTCCCACGTGTGCATATTGTTGGGAAATTTTAATTGCGTCCCGACAACTTTGCGTTTCTTCCATTATTTCCACCTTTCCTAGAAAGGCTTCGATGATTGGTTTGTTGTCAATTCCTAAGCAAACAATGGCTTTTACTTTTTCCAAAACTAAACTTTCGATAGCCTTGTAGTCGTTCCCTTTATCTACTCCTCCGACCACCCAAATAACTGGTTTTTCCATCGCTGAAAGCGCGTAAAAAACAGCATCTACATTGGTTGCTTTACTATCGTTAATAAAGTCAACTCCATCAACAGTAGCAATATATTCTAAGCGGTGCGGAGCATTAATAAAAGTATCTAAACCCTGCTGAATAAATTTTTCGCCAACACCAATTGCTTGAACTGCGTGGATCGCACAAGTGGCGTTGAACATGTTATGCTGCCCCTTTAGGCTGCACTTTGTAGTATCAAATTCTGAGACCGCTACCGTTAATTTATTTTTCTTATAAAAAACTTCTTTAACGGGTATCTCTTTGATTATCAGTTGTTTGTCCTGTAAATAGGTTTTGATATTATCGTCAAAACCATTATAAATAAAAAGATCTTTATCTTTTTGATTTTCAATTATTCGGAATTTTGAATAGATATAATTTTCAATTTTGTAATCATATCTATCCAAATGGTCGGGTGTAATATTTAACAATACACTTATATCTGGTCGGAAATTTTGAATACCATCGAGTTGAAAACTACTGAGTTCCAACACATAATAATCATGATTTCCATTTGCCAAAAGTCGAGCAAAACTCGTCCCGATATTTCCACCAACGGCTACATTTAAACCTGCTGTTTTAAGTAGGTGAAAAATGAGTTTTGTTGTGGTGGTTTTTCCATTGCTACCTGTAATTCCAATGATGGTAGCATTGGTATATCTTGCCACAAATTCAATCTCAGAGATGACTGGAATTCCTCGTTTTTTTAATTCTTTTATTAAAACAACTTTGTCAGGAATGCCTGGACTTTTGATAATCTCTGAAGCGTCGAAAATTTTACTTTCCGTGTGTTGTACTTCCTCGTATGGAATTTTTGCTTTTTCTAATTCTGATTTAAAATCCGCTCTAATTTCTCCACAGTCTGAAACAAAAACTTCAAAGCCTTTTTTTTGAGCTAATAACGCTGCTCCAACTCCACTTTCTCCAGCTCCTAAAACAACTATTTTCATTTCAAAACATATTTGATTTTTAGCCAAATTTCCTTTCTTGATTCAGTCAAAAATTAAAATCAACATTCCCTTTGACTATTTTTGCTTTCAGCTTTTGGCTAAAAAGAAAACCTGCCTAAAAAGGAATTTTACATCGCCGAAAAACAGCATAGAGATAGAATACTCAAACTTTTTTTTATTGAGACCGAGTACAGAATAGCCATTTTGCATCCCGATCTCTATGGTTTTTCGTCTATATATAATCTTCAATTTTCTCACGAAAAAAAGATTACTTCTTTGAAAGGCTTTGCCTTTTCTTATCTGATCTTTAAAGAAATGAGTGTCAAAACTGCTAGTAAAACTCCGATGATTAAAAATCGGGAAACAATTTTTGACTCATGCATTCCTAGTTTCTGGTAGTGATGATGCAAAGGAGACATTTTAAAAATCCGCCTACCTTCTCCATATTTTTTCCGAGTGTATTTGAAGTAGGAAACTTGAATCATTACTGATAAATTTTCTGCGACAAATATTCCGCAAAGAATTGGAATCAACCATTCCATTCGAATTAATAATGCAACTGCTGCGATGATTCCTCCGATGGTCAAACTTCCTGTGTCGCCCATAAAAATTTGAGCAGGAAATGAATTGTACCAAAAGAATCCAATACATGCTCCTAGAAAACAAGCAGAAAAAACTACTAATTCTTCAGCTCCAGGCAGATGCATAATATGGAGATAGTCAGCCGTAATTGCATTACTAGAAACGTAGGCTAGAATTCCTAACGTTGCCCCAATTATAGATGAAACTCCTGTTGCTAATCCATCTATCCCGTCTGTCAAATTCGCAGCATTTGAAACTGCGGTAACTATGAGTATGACCATTGGAATAAAAATAATCCAAGCCCATTTTTGTCTCTTTTCCTGATTCTTTGGTCCAGAAAAAATTGGTGTTAAAAAAATGGCGTAATCTAATTCATAGTCTTTCAAAAAAGGCATAGTCGTTAACGTTGCCTTTATATCTGTTTTATTTGAATTTTCATTTTCAGGTTGTTGAATAGTTTCAACATATTCATATTCTTCTGCAACTTGATAATCCATTCTTATTCTTAAATCATCACTATTGAACATTACAATTCCCACAATCAATCCCAATACTACTTGCCCTAATATTTTAAACTTCCCTGCAAGTCCTTTTTTATCTTTTTTAAAAACCTTGATATAATCATCTGTAAATCCAATAATTCCTAGCCAAGTCGTGACGAGAATCATCACCAAGGAATACATGTTCAGCAAGTCAGACATCAACAAAAAAGGAATAAGAATCGCCATAATAATTATAACTCCACCCATAGTTGGGGTGCCTTCTTTTTCTTTTTGTCCTGCCAAACCTAAGTCCCGAACGGTTTCACCAATTTGTAATGCTTTTAGGAATTTGATTATGCGTCCTCCAAACAATAATGATATTGTTAGAGAAATAATCATGGCTACCCCTGCACGGAAGGAAATAAATTTGTGCAAGTTGCTACCAGGTAATTCTGGGTAGTTTTCTCCTAGATATTCTAGAAAATGATAAAGCATTGGTCAAAAAAATTGTTGGCTTCGTTCGTTTTAAATTACCTCAAATAAATTAAGGCGTTCTTTGTTAGTTCCTCTTTCTTTAAAAAGAAATTTAGGTTTTTGGTCTGCTATTTTTTTGACTTTTTGAAACCGATATTATGTCAAAATTTATTTTCTTGATTCAAACTCATTTTGGATTTTTTTAAAAATTAATAGCTGCAGCAGTAAAATAATTTACCGCCGCAACTATCAACCAAAGTGAATCTGAGAATGATAATCTTTTTAATAATTTTGAATGATTAATTTTGAATTTTGAATATACCCATATCGTCCGATTCAAAATTATTCATTCAAAATTGCTCGCCTCAAAACTTGTTTGTCGTCGAATGCATGTTTGACTCCGTTAATATCTTGGTATTTTTCGTGGCCTTTGCCAGCTACCAAAATGAGGTCTCCATTATTTGCGATTCGACTTGCCGTTTTGATGGCTTGCAAGCGATTGGTAATGGTCAAAACTTTGTGCTGCGAATGAATCGGAACTCCTTTCATCATGTCTTCGATGATGGTGTCAGGATCTTCCGTTCGAGGATTGTCTGATGTGATGATGACATGATTGCTGTAAGCACATGCTGTTTTTGCCATCACGGGACGTTTCGTTTTGTCACGATCTCCTCCGCATCCAACCACAGTTATGATTTGTTCATTACCTGTTTTTAATTTTTCAATTGTGCTGAGGACTTTTTCCAAAGCATCGGGCGTATGTGCGTAATCAACGATTCCGATGATGCCCGTTTTTTGATTTTTGATATAATCGAATCTTCCTTCGGCAGATTTTAGTTG
>Ga0114957_1004763_pt1 | contig 11503 bp, 9 predicted proteins | sample BantaG_FD_87175 | JGI IMG/M metagenome (GOLD analysis project Ga0114957, IMG submission 87175) | Marine algal microbial communities from Bantry Bay, Ireland - BantryBay_4 metaG | ecosystem: Host-associated > Algae > Red algae > Unclassified | place: Bantry Bay, Ireland | collected 2014-11-21 | reverse complement strand
ACTGTACTTATTCGCATTCGCTTCTAGCTTTGTTCCATCTACATAGATCGTCTTGATATCTACGATTCCTTGACCTACCATCAAGCTAACTACTTGTCCGAATACTTCTTTGAGCACTCCCTTTAACTTATCGTTTCTAAAACGGTTTATCGTATTGTGATCAGGCCTTTGCATGCCTGATAACCACATATAATAGATGTTACTGCAAACTGCTTGCTCCATCTTGCGTGAGGAATACGTGTTCGATAAATAGCCATATATCAATACCTTCAATAATAATTTGGGATGATAAGAACTTGACCCTCCTCCTTTGTACTTTTTTACAATCTCATCTATGTTCAATTGGTCAATTACATCTCTCACTACTCGTACCACATGATTACTTGGAATTAATTCATCTAAACTTGGAGGAAGCAAACTTAGTTGATCCGGATTATAAGGCTTGAAAATAGGCTTGCTACTTTTTTTGCTCATATTATAAGATACGAACATATATGACCATTCAAAAAAAAAGAGGCCATCTTTTGAGACAACCTCTTTTTTTTGATATAATTTAAAATAACTATGTTACTTCTAATAGATATTTAGCGTCTATGTCGTACTTTCTATTTTGAAAGAAATTGAAAACAGCCATTTAAATTTGGAAAAAATCTTATTGTTTAAAATAATGAGTCGTTTTTTATATTTAAATGTCAGAACTAACTTCCCTAGCTATGCCTACTCTCAATTGTGCAAACGACGTTTTAGAAGCATATATTCCTGATGCTCAGAATCCCTGGAATGATAAAAAAGCACTACATCTTTATAGACGACTGATACTTAGTGCGGACATAGATACGGTAAATAATGCTGTAGTTGGAAATCCTATAGATGTAGCAAATGGGATCATTACTGATGCTGTAAATTTACCTTTAACAACAGAACCAGAGTGGGCCTACTGGACATTTGAAGATTATGATCCTGATGAGAATGTACGTAGTCAGCAAATCATAGATCAGATTTTACAGTGGGGGAGACAGTGGATGATAGACTTAAGATCTAATGGTCTGAGAGATCGGATGTCCTGGTACTGGCATAATCATTTTGTGACCCGACTAGAAACTTATATATGTCCCTCTTGGATGTATCAGTATCATAAAATTTTGCAAGAGTATGCTCTAGGAAACTTTAGAGAGTTTACCAGAGAAATGTGCAAGACTCCAGCCATGCTCTTGTTTTTAAATGGTGTACAGAATACACAGTTTGATCCTAACGAAAATCTTGCTCGAGAACTATACGAACTCTTTACCCTAGGCGTCGATAATGGATATTCTCAGGATGATATAGTAGATACCGCACGAGCCCTTACAGGATGGAATGGATTCGATGGAAATAATTTATGTAGTGATATTCCTTTTGTTCCATTGCTTCATGATACAGGAACTAAAACTATTTTTGGTCAGACAGGTAACTGGGGGTATGATGATGTGATCGATATTTTATTTGAGCAAAGAGGACCACAGATCGCTAGACATATATGTTCTAAGATTTATAAAGATTTTGTAAATCCTATCGAGAAACCAGAAGTTATAGATGCATTGGCTCAGACGATGTTGTCAAGTGATTTTGAACTCGAACCTGTATTTAGGCAGTTGTTTACAAGCAGTCATTTTTTTGACGAAAGTCATATAGGAACAATTATCCCTGGACATATAGAACATTTTATGACCTTCCTAGGAGATATAGGATACGAAAACGATGAGGAAATACTATTTGCCATTGGTTTTTCAGGTGATGAGTATGACCAGCGGATATTTAATCCTACCGATGTTTCTGGCTGGCCTGGTAATCGGGATTGGATAAACTCTAGCACTCTTCCCTTTAGATGGCAAACGATTACGGATTTGATGGCTTATTATTATAGTATCCAAGGGAACACCTTAGAACCTCTAAGAGATTTAGCTGTAAAATTAACCGATTCTTTTGAAGATGATCCAGAAAATGTAGTCCGTAAAATCATCGACTACATCCTTCCTAATGGATTACAGTTTACTATAGAGTACGAGGAAGCTCTCACAGTATTTAAGGCAGAGGTACCCCAAAATTATTTTGACTCTGGAGAATGGAATATGCAGTGGGAGTATGCACCGTTACAGGTGTTTTTACTTATCTCTCACCTAGCGACTCTTCCAGAATTCCAGTTGAGATAATACATACATTACTTAAACCCCAATAAACTAACCTGCATAAAAACAATCATTATGTGCAAAGACCATAACCAAAGAGAAGTATCTCTAAAAAATAAAAAAAGACATCAGGAAGATCATAATAACTGGAGTCGTCGTGGATTTTTACAAACCCTAGGATTAGCCTCTGGTGCAGGAATGATGATGAGCGGTATTTCTGTAAGTGCACTAGCGAGTAGCTCTCTATTACCGATGATTGCAAATGCGGGTATAGACGACAGGATACTAGTACTCATCAGATTAAAAGGAGGAAATGATGGACTTAATACGATCATTCCTTTATTTGATTATTCTAAATATAGCCAGGAGCGACCCACACTAAAAATTCCCCAATCAGAAATTTTATCATTAGATAGTGATGACAAGTTTGGGATTCCTAATACCATGCCTGGCATAAAATCACTCTGGGATAATGGAGCGATGAAGGTCATCAATTCTGTAGGTTATGCGGATCATAATCTCTCGCATTTTACCTCTACTGATATTTGGAATTCTGGAGATCAAAATTATCTCACCGCACAAGATCAGTCCGGCTGGCTGGGCAGATATATCCTCGATCAGAATCCTAATTATCTAGAGGAGTTACCGGATGTTCCAGGTGCTATAAAAATAAGCAGTGGATCAGCAGTGGCTTTCCATAATCCAGATCAGATAGATCTAGCGGTAAATTTTAATACTCCAGATCGACTTTTAGATATTGCAGAAAACGGATTTGTGTATGACACGGTAAACCTACCTGACGATTGTTATTATGGCGATCAGATAGGTTTTTTACGAGGTATAATGAATGTCACTTTTAATTATGCTCCGCAGATAAGTACCGCTTATGGTAATGGAACTAATGAGGTAACGTATTCTAATAACGAACTGAGTAGACAGTTATCCATTGTCGCAAGACTAATAAAAGGTAATCTAGGAACTCGTTTATATATGGTGACGCTCGATGGGTTCGACACGCACGAAAACCAAAATAATAGTCACCCTAATTTAATGAACACCTTATCTAATGCCGTTACCGAATTTTATGCAGACCTAACGGAGGGTAATAAGGCACAAGAAGTATTGTCGATGACTTTCTCTGAATTTGGAAGACGGATAAACGAAAACTCAGGAGGTACTGATCATGGAACGGCTGCACCTGTTATGTTATTTGGTCCGGCTTTACAGGGTAATGGAATATTGGGCAAAGACCCAGATATGAATGATATAGATAATAACGGTAACTTAAAACACGATACCGATTTTCGATCGATTTATGCAACCATATTAGAATCATGGCTTTGTCTAGATCCTGTCGGTGTAGATATGATATTAGGAGATAGTTATGAGCGTATTTCTGAGATCGGAATCGATTGTATGTCTGTAAATACACAGGACGTCGCACCTTTACAACAAGGCATAACTCATATAGCAAAATCTGATGGTCTCGGGGGAACGATTATAGAATATACACTAGATCGTCCGGGTCCGGTAGAGCTTTCTATCTACTCAGTCATGGGTCAGAAGGTGACGACGCTTGTCAGCGAATATAAGCTCAAAGGAAAACATCAAGCACATTATAATACGAGATATCATAGAACGAGCACAGCTCCACTTATCTATAGAATCTTAACTGGCGGAAAGCAGTATAGTGGTAAGTTTATGGTAGCCAATTGATTTTTTCGATTAGCTAGTTATTTATTAAGTGTATAAGTATGTTATCTTTTAGCTGAGAAAAAAAATCAAGTAATTAATCAAAGCGATCCCAAACAAATACCTCACTATTTTAAAAGCTAGAGACCGATCACTTTTTTTTAAGTATATTAAAACTATGTGCCTCTATGTTAGAATTATCAAATCTATATATATGAATTATTCTAATATAACTTTGGTTGTATAGACCGTCCTGCTTTTATTCTTGCTGGGTAAAAACTCAATAAAATATACACCCCGTGGATAGGAACTAAGGTCCAAAGAATAAGACTTTGTTAATAGTTCTATCTCTTTTTGAAGCATCACATTACCCACTGAATTTGTAAAACGCATTGTTCCACTTCCTTTGTTATCTGGTAATTCAATGGTTATTTGCCCTGAACTCGGATTAGGAAATGTCCTAAGAGGACTATTATATTATACGACCTCTCCAAATATAGAAACAATACTTGGATCACATTTCTCTTCTTCATCTACTCGCCATCTTGGGAAATTAGGCATACTTCCAAATCCAGCATTAATCGGAAGCTCTAATCCATTTTGGATAAAATCACATTCTGAACCTTTTTGATCGGGATCATTTATAAAGTGTTAGGTTCCGTTTCCACTGGTGCTACACATATATATCTTACAATCTGGAGCTAGATCCAATTGCATCTGTACATGAAAAGCTATTTAAACTTGAATTAATGGCGATCAAAGGGTCTCCATTTTCTCCTTTTGATGGCACAGATTCTACCTGAGTATTAAACATATCATAATCCAGTGGTTTTCCTTCATCATAAGCTCCATCATCGTAATAATTTTGAATACCATTTACAACATTATTAAATACATTTAATTGATTACTTGAATGAGTTTCTGTATTTAGTAACAGGTTAAAACTTGCCTATAGTTCCACTAGTCCACAAACGGTAAAACTATTTAAATAATTAGTGAGACACGATGGAGTATTTAACGTAGTATTATTTTCATACTAGCTTAACAAATGGGTTAATTTTATAAAATATGCATTATAATCCGAGCTCTGTAATGCATCCAATCTCACTAAATAATTACGTAAAACAGTAGGGTTATAAAAAGGTGTGTAATTATTCCTAACGCTCTTATAAACAAGATTCTGTCAACCTCTGAAAAAATTGTTAATTGGATATGCTAGTGTAAAAGAAACTCTACCCAAAAATCCGAGACCATCCAAAGCGAACTATAACTAGTAAAAACACAAAACCTACTAATAAGTAGTGTATCGGAAAACTCGTAAAAGCCACAATAAATGTTTTTTCTAAAAACCACATCACTGCGATCAGTGCAGTAAGGATCATAATGAGTCCCGATAGTTTTCCAAATCCTGGAATATCTTCAAAGCACACATTTTTTCGGATTAGATAAAGGGATAGTCCCATAGATGCGATAGGTAAGATCTGGGTATAAAGATTAGTATCGAAAATAGGTTGTCTCTCAAAAAGAAACAAGTATACATTTAAAGTAATCGCAAAAATACCGGGTATCGCCACAAGGTAAACGAGTAAGGTATAGAGATAAGTCCATGGTGGTGTATCCCCTTCATCTTTTGCTATCTGCCATGTTATAAAAGCCAAAAATGGAACGGCAATAAAATAAAACAAAATCCATGATGGATTATTTCCTACATAATCAAAACAATCTCCTAGTGTCATACCGTAAAAGTAGATCGAAAATAGTAAATAAGGAAATGACACGGAACTTATGCATCATTATTTAAACGAGATGTTATTCTAATAATTCGAAAGAAACCGTGACACTTGCTTTGATAACTAGTTGTCCCGGTTGGAACGATTGTTCTCCGGATTCTATATCTGCTACTAGGGATGATCCACTTGAATACGTTTCTGTATTTGCGGCTCTTGCAAAATTTTCTGAAATCAGTTTTGCTTTTCCTATAGACTGACCTAACGAAGAACAAAGTTGTACGGCTTTATTCTTAGCGATGAGAATGGCTTCTTTTCTTGCCTTTTGCATTGCCTCCTTTGTGCGAGTACTTTTGTAATCAGGCCCTTGTATACTTGCTATATCCATGGTCAATAATCCATCTAAAATTTTATCATATTGAGATGGATCAGTTAGACAAACGTAAATGGTTTGGGTAGAGATAAATCCGTCCCACTCATTTCTGGAACGCTCTTTATAATGACGTCTCACACTCATGGAAGACGATTGTATATATTTTGAGAGAATTCCTTTTTGCTTTAATAGCTTAACAACCTCATCAGCAACAGCTATATTTTGTTTTCTAGCCTCAGCAATCTCGGGTGCTATTTTAGATATATTAAGGGTAAAGTGTACTTCATCGACGGGAACATAGACTTGCGAGGTTCCAGTGGTTTTAATAAGGGGAATATTTAGGGATTGACTAGATAGACTGATAGTAGTGACTAGTAGAAAACAACAAACGAGATATTTCATTTAAGTAGGTTTCTAGTATAACATCATTATCATCTTATATGGTATGTAGTTTTGTATTATGATTTAAAATGATGATGCTAAAAAATGCATGATGCACTAGTATGTTTAGCTATAGAACAAAATATTGGTAAAGGAAAATTTTTATAAAGGGATCGATCAGATTGAGTATAAAAAATATTTGGAGAACTAATTCATTAAAGTTTTAAAAACAAGTTCTACAGAATCATGAGCATTATTTGCTTAATTATCGTCCGCTTAAAAAGAGGAACTTGATATTTTATAATTAGAGAGTTATGCCAAAACTAATTTATCCATCTATACTGAAATCCGGATGCAAAATTCAAAATGGCTTTAATTAATATATGGAAACACCTATGATATTTCATCACTTTTAAATTGTTAAGATATCTGATGTAACCAATAATATTCTAATTTTTTGCGTCTAATAGTTACACACTGTCCAGATGTCTATGCAATCTATCTCCGCAACATTCCACCTGACCCATCACTGTAATCTCAGATGTACCTACTGTTATACCGGAGAAAAATTACCATTGGCCATGAGCCATAATACCATCGATCAGTCTATCTCGTTTTTAGATAACGAATTACAACGTTTAGATATATCGGAGTTAAGTATTACTTTTTTTGGAGGCGAACCGCTAATAGAGAAGGATAAAATATTTTATATAATAGATGCCTTTGAGCAGAGAGCTGATCTCACAGTGTCTTATCGTATGAGTACAAATGGGACGATGCTGACGGCAGATCTGATGCAACGACTTTACTCCAAAGGCGTTTTTATTTCTCTGAGCATCGACGGTCATCCTGATGTACATGATGCTCATCGAGTGGATGCTGGAGGAAAACCTACTTCGCATAAAGTAGAGCAAGCTTCTAAAATCATGTTGCAATATAATCCAGCAACTAATGTGACATGTGTTATTTCTCCTGATACTGCTAGTCAGTTATGTGAGTCTGTAGATTACATTTATAATCTAGGATTTAGATATATCACTACGACATTAGATTATTCTGCAGACTGGGGTTTAGAACATTTTGCAATGCTTAAGAAGTCGTACCAGAAACTGGCAAAGTGGTATCTCCAAAAAATGGATCGTAACGAACGATTTTATTTAAGCTTTTTTGATGAGCGGATCCGTAGTCGCACGCACAAGCCGATCAGTGCACACGAGCGATGTCTCATAGGCGTAAAACAGTTTTCGATCGCTCCTAACGGTGAGTTATACCCTTGTATCCAATTTGTAAAAACACACTCCCTTCCAGAGTTTATGATCGGACACGTAACCGAGGGTTTTGACGAAGCGTGCAAGACCCATTTACATCAGCAGTCAGAAAAAGAAAAGCCTGAGTGTGCTGGATGTAAGTTAGAATCTAGATGTTCTAAATGGTGTTCCTGTATCAATTTTATGTCTACAGGACGTATAGATAAAGCATCACCCATAGTCTGCTATAACGAAAAGATACTCATAGAAATCGTAGATAGAACTGCGGACAAATTATGGAAAAAACGTAATAACCATTTTATCCATAAACACTACAACGAAGACTATCAGGTCATTTCTCACTTTGAGATAACACTATAATAACGCTCAAATTATGCCTAAGAAAATATTAAAAGTCAAAGCTGTAGATTCTATTTACAATCCGTCGTATCCTTCCTATGAGGATAAGAATCCATTGCTTTATCCCGAGACTCGACCCTATCCATTTTCCCATCGTTTTATAAACTGGGCTGCTAAAGGAGGACTGGCGAGTATCCTGCTGATAGGCGGTCATAGTGCGTCTGCACAAAGTGATACGGATTCTCTTTATAATACATTTCCATTAGAAAACGCAGGAGTACCTTTTGTGCCTGCGATGTTCGGCACTGGAAATCCAGAGCGTTTACGATCAGAAGATGCAAAGAAAATAATTCTGCAAGCATTTAGAGAATCGGGAATAGAGTTAGAAAAAAATGTGCGATTATCAGATCGTCCTGATGTGCCACTGACTGGATATAGTCATAAGGATAACATAGGTTTTGTGTATATGGATTATAATAATATGGATTATAGTTTTAAGAAAACGTTTTTAGGAAAAGATGAGAGAGGAATGGATTTAAAAAAGGCAACTAAGAAATGGGAAGAAAAAATTGAACGAGAATTCAAGCGTTTTCTAAAGGACAAACTGAAGTACATTTCTGGAATGGATGGAAAAATGACATACGGAAGTTATTTGAGGTTTACCCAAATTTTAAAAATTATTTCTCCTGAAAAGAAATCTAAGAGAAAATTTAGAGAGGCATATTTGTATTTTGATTTACGAAAATTAGAGGAGAATTATAAGGGACGTGGAGATATCCGCGAGGAGCTTATAGTCAATGTTGAAAAACGTTTTGGCCCATCACTTAAAACTTTTTTATTGCAAGAATCTATTAATCGGATGAGTAGTAATCATGATCGATCACAAGAATTTAAGAATACTATAGAAGCGGAAATTCAAAAATTAATAGAATTGAAATCTGACACACAGTTTGTAAAAAATTGCAAAACGCTTATATATTTTTTGGCTTATAACCATAATGAATATCATTTCAGAAATAATGAAAAATATCAATCTCTTAAACTCGAAGTCATGTGTACTTATCCCGTGCATAAATGGCTTAAGAATATGGATAAACTAGATGCTTATCATGATCATAAATACTTATCGTTAGAGGAAGCAAAAAGAATAGATAAGGATAACAAGAAGGGTAAGAAATATATCGCTCCTATCAGTATGCGTGATAATAGGATGATTGTCCGTAGTGGTTATTCCATTACGCCTGATGAGTTAAAAGAAGAAAGTCAGCAACTAAGAAAGGAAATAGATGAACACCCTGGTTTATTTAGCGAGGTTAGGTATACAAGGAAGAAGGAGATGGAAATCATTAAAAGTAAATATGAGCCAGGAGAGTTATCACCCATGACTCAAGAAAGAAAAGATTCTATTTTAAGACAACGTAAAGAAAAGCTAAACCACTATGATAGTAGTTCTTTAGGCTCGATAGAGGAAGAATATAAGGCGATACAAATATTAACAGAAAAAGAAAAAGATTACTATCGAATAAAATTTTATGATTTACAACAACGGAAAAATTTGTGGTTAGAAAATAATAAGGAACTAGCCAGAATGAAAACCATGCGTCACCTAGAGGATCAAGTTAAAATATATATCAAGTGGGCTAAATCTCAAATGGGTAATTAGACCTCCAATTTGTGAAGGATCTGTAAGGATAAGGATTTGTTAATGGCTTGATGGTAATTTACTAATTGCTTTAGTTTTTGTTTCTTTAAGAATAATGCAAAACCACCTTGTTATGAAGTTTACATCACTATTTTTATTTTTAATATTCTGTAGTTCTTGTTTGGCACAGGAAAATTTAATTGTCGAAAAATCAAAAATCAGTTGGCAAGACTACGATGGACTTTTCCAAGACTCCACAAAGTCAAAATTTATAGAGAAATTTGATTTTCTTGCAAATATAGATATGTATGAAATCACATATCTAAGCGATGGTTTAAAAATAGAATCCTACGCTGCTATTCCTAAAAACGTCCAAGGTAAATTACCAGTTATAATTTTTAATCGAGGAGGAAACAGAGACTTCGGAGCGTTACAACTATTTAAAGGAAGAGCAAAATATCCAGTGGCATATGGCTTTAGTAAATTAGCTAACGAAGGGTTTATCGTAATCGGATGTAATTATAGAGGTTGTGGAAAGAGTGAGGGTAATGACGAATTTGGAGGGAAGGATGTAAACGATGTACTTAATTTAATAGAGGTCGTAAAGGAAATACCAGAAGCGGATCCATCTAAAATAGGAATGTACGGATGGAGTAGAGGAGGCATGATGACGTATTTAACTTTGCCTAAAACTAATCAGATAAGAGCAGTAGTCGTAGGTGGGGCTCCTACTGATAAAACAGTTATCGATCGGCCTAATATGGAGACTAATGTGTATGCAGAATTAATGCCTAATTACTGGAAAAATAAAGAGAGCGAATTAAAAAATAGATCTGCTGTTTTCTTTGCAGATAAATTTCCTAAAGATGTACCTATATTAATACTCCATGGAAATGCCGACTGGAGGGTTAAGTCTACGCAATCTTTACAACTCGCCTTAGAATTTGAAAAGTATAGAATCCCATATCGATTGAAAATCTATGAAGGGGCGGGTCATGGAATCCGTGAATTTAGAGAAGAAAAAGATCAGGAAGTTATAGACTGGTTTACACGCTTTTTAAAGAATGGAGAGGCATTGCCTAAGATGGCATTTCCGGAATAAGCAATTCGACAAGAACCAATAAATAAAAAATTGATATGACAGATAAGCTGATTTACAAAGAGTTTATAGGTATAGAACATTTTTCTATAAAGGATGCTGTTTTTCATAGTAACTCTGGACTTACATTCAAAGGCATTTGAAACTGCAGCATTAAGTGGAAAATCTTTAAGTCAATTTATCCAAGAAGCAATAAAAAAAGAACTGGAGTCTATTACAGGCTTCAGTTCTTTTTTTACTTTAACTAATGGATCTATATCCTAAAACCCCATAAATAATCTAATAGGATCTTCTAGTTGTTCTTTTACTCTTACAAGGAAAGTAACAGAAGTACTACCGTCGATCACACGATGATCATATGACATCGCTAGATACATCATCGGTCTGATTTTTACTTCGCCATTTACAGCTACTGGTCTTTGCTGGATGGTATGCATTCCTAAGATCGCGGATTGTGGTCTGTTTATGATCGGGGTACTCATCATCGATCCGAATATTCCACCATTAGTAATGGTAAATGTTCCACCTTTCATCTCATCAAGGGTCAAATCTCCCGATCGAGCTTTACCAGCTAGTTCTTTTATTTTTAATTCTATCTCGGCTAATCCTAAGGACTCTGTATTATGAACGGGAGGTACTACCAGACCTGATGGCGTCGATATAGCTATAGATATATCTGTATAGTCATGATAGATAAATTCGTTAGTGTCTTCGTCTATGATTGCATTTACATTAGGAAAGTCTAATAGTGCGTTAGAAACAGCTTTGGTAAATAAAGACATGAAACCTAGTTTTACACCATACTTAGCTACAAATT
>Ga0114957_1004762_pt1 | contig 11507 bp, 10 predicted proteins | sample BantaG_FD_87175 | JGI IMG/M metagenome (GOLD analysis project Ga0114957, IMG submission 87175) | Marine algal microbial communities from Bantry Bay, Ireland - BantryBay_4 metaG | ecosystem: Host-associated > Algae > Red algae > Unclassified | place: Bantry Bay, Ireland | collected 2014-11-21 | reverse complement strand
GGATCGGACTACACCGCATCTATTTTTGGCAAGTGCCTAGCAGCAGAATCTGTAACAGTTTGGAAGGATGTTCCAGGGATACTGTCTGCTGATCCTAAGCAGTTTGATTTTGCAGAAATGTTGCCATCTTTGACCTATGATAGTCTCTATACTCTAGCTGATGCCGGAGCAAAGGTGATCCACCCCAAGACTATCCTTCCTCTTAAGACGGCAGCAATACCACTCCACGTAAAATCATTTAATGCACCCAATGAACCAGGTACTTTGATTAAAAAAGAAGCAAGTAGATTAAATCTGCCTTCAATCGTCTGTAAACATGATCAATTATTGATCACAATGTCTCCATCTCAATTTGTTGAAGAATGGTCTATTGGAAAAGTGATTGGATTGTTTAAAAAAGAAAATTGGGATATTAATTACTTCCAAAAAAATGCTTTAAAATATGTCCTTTGTGTCCGTTATGATTATTCGTTGAATACACTCATTGACCACTTGCGTGAAAATTTTGATATTACACTCACAAGAGATGTGAGATTGATTACAATCATCAATACAAATAAAGAGATAGAAAATCAACTCGTAGGTAATGATGAGATACGTTTGATGCAAAGATCAGAGAGAATATTTAAGGCGGTGCTTGCCAATAAAAAGGTACAAAGTAAAAGACAATTTGAAGTACTTTAAATTCAATCTGATTTATATAATATAGAAGCCATGTCAATAGTAAAACAAGCAGTAATCAACCAATTAGCTAAAGAAGTGGCAAAGGGTAACACATGCTACGTAAATAGGCGGACGTCGAAAATTACGATTATTGATAATTCTGCGGAAGATGAAAACTTGGTAAATCAGCAAGTTGAGTTACTTCAACAAATAAAGAAGAAGATTGACAACTATGTGAAGATTGAAGAGCCTGACCAAGACTACCAGCTCAATATCATGAAGGAATTTTTAGATGAGCTGACTGATCGATCTGTATCAAAGCAACTCTCAAATGCTTTGAATAGAAAGAATCCAATGCGAAACTTTAAGATGGCTGTAGCTAGTGATATGGACTTAAATAATCATTGGTCGAATTATAAATCAGAAGAGTATCAACGCTGGGTCGCAAATGTAATAATTGACGCTTATAATTATTAGGAAGCTGGAAACCTTGTTTCTTCTTTTGAAAAGTATGCAGTCTCTCTATTCGATTTGACATTTAAACAATATTGTATCTTTTGGACTTATCTTTACTTAAAGTAAATTAAAACGATAACTCTAAATGGCAAAGACATTTTTTTGGTTAAGACGTGACCTCAGACTAGAAGATAATGCAGCACTTTATCATGCTCTCAAAGAAAATGACGATGTTCAATGTGTTTTTATATTTGATAAAAATATACTCAGTAAGTTACCATCTCAAGAAGATGCAAGGGTAGAGTTCATCCACCAAACTATTCAAAGCTTAAAGCAAAAGCTTGTAGACATTGGGAGTGATCTTTGGGTCTATTATGGCGATCCACAATCTATTTGGGCTGACTTGATTTCTCAAAATACATCTAGTAAGCTTTATTTTAATCGTGATTATGAACCATCTACAAAAGCTAGAGACAAAGCTATCACAGAACTCTTTACAGAGTCAGGGGGAGACGTCCATGCCTACAAGGATCATGTGATATTTGAACAAGATGAAGTTACCAAGGATGACGGCTTGCCGTATACTGTATTTACTCCATACAAAAGGAAGTGGCTCAAAGCTCTAGATAGTGATGATGACTATTCTTCTTCTTACTACTTATCATCTTATCCTTGCTCCCAGTATTATCATCACTTAAGTAAGCACAAAAGCCTGCAAGACTTAATCTCTCTTGATCAGATGGGATTCAATCCTACTGAGATAGAAATTCCAGGGACTGAGGTTAGCCAATCACTGATCAAAAACTATGAGGAGAAGCGAAACTTTCCGGCATTGAATGGTACATCTAGGTTGGGTATTCACTTCAGATTTGGTACAATTAGTATTAGGGAGAAAGCACGCAAGGCGGCACGGTTAAGTGCAATATATTTATCAGAGTTGATCTGGCGGGACTTTTATAGTCAGATTTTGTATCATTTTCCATATGTAGCAGATAGGGCATTTAGACCAAAGTATGAGGGCATAGAATGGAGAAATAATGAAGCCGAATTTGAAAAGTGGTGTAAGGGGCAGACTGGATATCCTATCGTTGATGCTGGTATGAGAGAGTTGAACACAACTGGATTTATGCACAATAGGGTAAGGATGATAACTGCCAGTTTTTTGACTAAGCACTTATTGATTGATTGGCGGTGGGGTGAGCAGTATTTTGCTGACAAGCTTCTTGATTTTGATCTTGCAAGTAACAATGGTGGTTGGCAATGGGCAGCTGGCTGTGGTACTGATGCAGCTCCTTATTTCAGGATTTTTAATCCGCATACACAGTTTGATAAGTTTGATAAAAATGAAAAGTACGTTAAACAGTTTGTACCCGAGTATGGCACCGATGATTACTTCGAATATATTGTAGATCACAAAATGGCACGGGAGAGATGTCTCGCGACTTATAAAAGGAGTTTAGACGCTTATCAAGCTTGATTTCTTTTTGCTTTGATATACATAGCGATCACGTTCTACAGCAACACTTGCATTGAGTTCAAATCCTAGCAATAAGATGATTGCATTGATATCGAGCCAAAGCAATAGAACAATCAATGCACCAATAGACCCGTAAAGCTCATTGTACTGACCAAAGTTATTGATAAAGTACGCAAACCCTAAAGAGGAAATAATTGATAAGAGAGTTGCCAATGTAGCACCGACACTAAAAAATCGAAACTTGCGATACATGCTAGGTCCGTAACGATAAATGAGACTGATAGAAGTATAGATTAGGACTAATGCTACAAACCACCGAAAGATATGAATGAAAGTCGAACTGGCATCACCAAGGTTGAACCAGTCTGATATCTCTATCAAGAGCTTATCACCAAATACAATGAATACAAAGGACAAGATAAATATGAAGGTGATTATTAATGTCAGACCAATAGCAATACCACGTTTCTTTAATGCTCTACGCTTTTTGAATGTTAAGTGATGATAACTTTTGTCAAAACCAGACATCAATGTTACCATCCCATTACTTGAGAAAAATAAGGCAAAAAAGAATCCTAATGAGAGCAGACCTCCTCTTTTGATGGATACTACACTTTCTATTATCTCTTTCAAGTAGGTAAATGCTTCACTAGGAAGTGCTTTTTGCTCAATGCCACTGATGGCACTTATCAAATCAAATCGTATAGGAAGTAAAGGAATCAAAGTAAAAACAAAAATGATTGCTGGGAATAAGGATAAGAAAAAAGTAAAAGCAATAGAGTTGGCTCTTGTAGTAATATCATCTTTCAATGCTTCCTTATAGATAAACCTCAGTACATGATATACTGAAACTCCTTCACAACCAGGAAGAGAAACCTTACGTAATATCGCAAAGATTGGAAGAATTAGTGATCTGTAAAATCTTTTATAGAGCTTCAAAATGTTGTTTCAGTACGTTGTGGAATTCTTGAGGGCAAGATACTCGCTTATTCTCTTTCATGTCGATGAAAAAAAGTTTGACCGTAGCTTTGTTTATTACTTGATTAGCTTCAGTAATGATTTTAAAGTCAAATTTTATCAATTTAGTAGGCATCTCAGTAATTGTAGATTCTATGGTCAATAAATCATCATAGTAAGCAGGTTGAAGGTATCTTACATCCATACTTACCACAGGGAGCATGACTCCGAGTTGGTCTTCGAAGTCTCTATATCTAAACCCAAGTGACCTAATAAGTTCAACCCTACCTATTTCGTAATATTTAGGGTATTGACCATAATACAGATAGCCCATCTTATCGGTCTCAGCATATCTCACTCTTTTTTGAAAATTGTGTTGATACATCCGTACTCCTTTTATGTTTTATTATAATGACTCTCTGAGTAATGGCATACTCATACAGTGTGATCCACCTCTTGCTCTTGATAGTTCAGCAGATGGCAGTGCGATAATCATCTTTTCTATGGAGTCTAGTGGATTATCCATTGATTTATATTTTTCTATAAAGTCTATTGCGGAGATTACTGTGTAACCTGCCTTCTCAAATTCCTTTCCAGTAAGCTGGTTACGGTCATAGCTAATTGCTACACCTGGTTTGATAGTAAGTAGGTTGCAACCGTCTGTCCATTGTTCTCTATCTTGGTAGGGTGAATAACCACCTCCTGCAAAGATGAAATTCATCTCTGGGTCAATTTCCTTGTGGAAAAAGTCTTTAACACTTGCATAGATTTTGATAGAGCCATCAGTATTGTAGACCTCAACATTACTCCCCAGACCATCGTAAACTATTGGCTTGAAACAAACAATATCTGTTTTGTTTACTTGAGTAAATATAGTGTCGATATGCATGCAAGACCGATCTTTAGGGATATTAATCTTTACCACATTTTTGACTAGTCCGATATCAAGTAGGCTGTCCTTGAGGAGGTTAAATCCATGTTGAGTACTCCGTTCACTGACGCCTACAAGTAGGTAGTCCTCATGAATCATCATCACATCTCCACCTTCGACAGAGACGCGTTCACCGTACTTTGAAGGGGGGAAGAGTTCTGGCTTATTGAGGTTGATAACTTTGCCTAAATTTCTACTTTCAGCAAAGATTGGATGAGTTGTAATGACCATACGAGTGAGGAGGTTTTCTCTCCATCTCGCTGACTTAGCTGCTTTAGTTATAATTATTCCATCATTTACAGTTACTGCGATATCTCGAGTAAACATAAAGTTAGGGATCGGATCAAATAATATGATATCTCTTATTGGATCATATCCTGTAACCAAAATGTCTGCAAGCGTATTACTTTGTAGTTTTTCTAGGTAGGTCTTCTCAGAAAGAGGAAGTTCTTCTTCAATTAAGATTTTTGTAATAAGTTCATCCTTTTCTTCTGACTCTTGATTCAGACTCTCTTCTAAGAGTTGTTTGACTTGATGTACATTTTGTTCTCCTAGGCAGAGTTGTAGTACACGTTCATAGATTTGATACTCTTTGAGCATCAATGGATAGTAGACAATGTCATCGAAGAGTAATTCTTCTGCATGTTTTGGAGAGATGCGATCTATTCCTTCATCTGGAGTATGAATAATGAGGGATTTTAATTTACCTATTTCTGAGTTGCAAGAGATCATACAGCTGTGAGTTTGTGCAAAGATGTAAGAAATGAGAGATTTAGGCAGTATATAATTCTGATTATTTTCTAATTACATTTGCCAATATTTAGATAGATTTAGTGTTTAATTTAAGAAGTTATAGTAATACTGGTCAAAAGCTGAAATTAATTGAATTGTGACCAAAGATACAACTACACCTTTATCGTACTACACAGAGAGAACCACAAAGTGAAGAATAGGAAAAGATAAGAATGCAAATCCTTCAACTGACCAAAAAATTCCCATACCCATTAAATGATGGGGAATCTATTGCTATCTATAACCTGACAACAGGTTTGGTTAATTGTGGGGCTAAGGTTGATCTTCTCTCATTAAATACTTCAAAACATTTTACAGATTTAAACTCGATTGATCACGAACTTGACCATTATGCGAGTACGCAGGCAGTGTATCACAATAATGATATCAAGTACTCTGGAGCCTTTGCCAACTTATTTACCTCAGAGTCTTACCATGTGCAACGGTTGAGATCACCCGAGTTTGAAGAAGCTCTCAGACTAAAGTTGGAAACTACGGACTACGACGTGATACTCCTAGAGACAATCTATATGTCTCTCTATGTACCCGTTATTAAGAAGTATAGTAATGCTAGTATTTGCCTTAGAGCTCATAATATAGAATATGAGATTTGGCGAAGATGTAGTACAGAAGAAACAAACCTTGCAAAGGCTTGGTATCTCAAACTCTGCGCTTCTCGACTAAAAAAATTTGAAACTGTTTATTTCTCCAACTATTCGATGATAGCTGCTATTACTGATAAGGACTCTAATACGTTCAGAAAATTAGGATACACCGGTGCTATGACAGTCGCTCCAGTTGGATTGGACAGTAATAATTATCAATCAGATGTCTATCATCATCGCGATGAATTTTGCTTTATTGGATCTTTAGACTGGATGCCAAATTTGCAAGGATTACAATGGTTCTTAAAAGAGGTCTGGCCAAAAGTATATGCTGAAAACAACAAGATAAGATTCCATATTGCAGGTAAGAATGCACCTGTTGATATTGACTTCAATCAAATACGTGGCGTCGTATACCACGGCGAAGTAGAATGTGCAACTGACTTTATAAGAGAGCATGGAGTTCTTATTGTACCGCTTTATTCAGGGTCTGGTATCAGAGTGAAGATTCTTGAAGCAATGGCTATGAGACGTCCTGTAATAACTACAGAAATTGGACTCGAAGGCATCCATGCCACCCACGAGGAAAATATATTGATTGCAAATACAGCTGAACATTACATCAAGTACATGTCAGAGAATAAAGCTGACTACCAAAGTATCGGAAACTCAGCGAAAGAATTTGTCAATAATCACTTTGATTATAATAAGGTAGGTAGTGACCTTTACAATGAGCTTTCTTCATATTTAAAACAACAATCCTCACTCATCTCATCAGATTATTAGATGACCCAGAGACCAAGGTTAGTAATTGTCTTGTCTCGTTTCCCTTACCCATTAGAGAAGGGCGATAAGTTGAGAGCATACTATCAAATCAAACATCTTGCTTTGCATTTTGCAATTCACCTCATTTGTGTACATGAGGATCGAGTCACACAGCAACAGAGAAATGCACTCAAACCATACTGTCAAGAGATTCATACAGTCAGAATCCGAAAACTTTTCCTCCCACTTAGAATAGTAATAGGGACACTGATCAAAAGGTTTCCCTTACAAGTTAGCTACTTCTATTCTGCCACTGCAAAACGTAAAATCAATGCGCTGCTAGACGATATAAAGCCAGCAGTAATTTATAATCAACTGATCAGAACGGCACCTTATACAGTGCATCGCTCGGAGCCAAAAGTAATAGACATCATGGATGCATTTAGCTATGGAATGTCACAGCGGTCACTTGCGAGTAAAGGCTTACGAAGAATAATCTATAGAAGTGAAAGCAGACTCATCAGAACATACGAAAATATGGTCATACCCGAATACAATGGAAAGACGATAATCTCTATCCAGGATAAGCTGAGGAGTTCTCATTTAGATGGAAGTCAGATTGAGTTGGTCAGGAATGGAGTTGAGATGGATAGGTTTAAGCCTATAGAAACTAATAAGCTATATGACCTTGTCTTCGTCGGAAATATGGGTTATGCTCCTAACGTGGAAGCTGCGGCCTTTATCGTCAACGAGATATTACCATATTATCTAGCGCAATATGGTAAGTCACTGACAGTAGGAATTATAGGTGCAAGACCTACTCCGAAGGTCACAAGTCTTCAAAGTGATTCGGTAAGTGTCATAGGGTGGGTAGAGGATATTAATCTCGCTTACAACCAAGGTAAAGTCTTTGTAGCACCAATCTTTCATGGAATCGGTCAGCAAAATAAACTCATGGAAGCAATGTCGTGCCAACTCCCATGTGTTGTTTCCCCAGAGGTAGCTGCTCCATTTAATGCAAAGCATAACCAAGAACTTTTAATTGCCGAGAATGTTGAAGAATTTGTAATGCAGTTAAATGTAGTATTAGAAAAGAGAATTGACATATCTTTGCTCAAGCAAAACGCAATCAAATCAATTTGTAATAAGTATACATGGAATCAACAAACAGAGCCACTGATCAAAATACTGCAGGACCTAGTGTAAATACAGATATTGAATTTAACACAATAGCAGAGGCAATCCAAGATATAAAAGATGGGAAACTCATCATAGTAGTTGATGATGAAGATAGAGAAAATGAAGGAGATTTCATTGCCAGTGCTGAGTTGATCACCAAAGAGCAGATTAACTTTATGGCAAGGTATGGTCGAGGTTTAATCTGTACGCCAGTTACAGAGCAAAGGGCTGAGGAACTCAAATTGGCAAAAATGGTACTTGATAATACTGCTCTGCATGAGACAGCATTCACAGTCTCAATTGATTATGTCCATAAAGGATGTACTACAGGTATTTCAGCTTATGATAGGTCAGTTGGAATCCAAGAAATAGTTAAGCCCGAAACCAAGGCAACAGACTATGCAAGACCTGGTCATATCTTCCCATTGATTGCTAAAGATGGAGGAGTTCTTCGTCGTACAGGGCACACAGAAGCAGCTGTTGATCTGGCTCAGCTAGCAGGACTCTATCCAGCAGGAGTGCTTGTTGAGATTCTTAATGAAGATGGGTCGATGGCAAGGTTGCCAGACTTAAAAATTATAGCGAAAGAACACAATCTTAAATTAATCTCAATCAAAGATCTTGTAAAGTATCGCTTGGCAACAGAGACCCTTGTTTCGAAGACATATGAGACACAAATCGACACTGAGTATGGTCTGTTCAATGTCACAGCATTTACTGAAGGAACAAGTGATGCAATCCATCTTGCTTTACACATAGGTGACTTAAGTACTAATGATACACTTGTTAGAATGCATTCACTAGCTCGTACAGGTGGCGCCTTAGGATTCTTACTAGATAACTATGTTGATCGTATCGGCAATGCTCTCAAAATGATTCAAGAAAAAGGAAGTGGAGTAGTAGTCTTGCTGCAACATGATGACCAAGTCAGTACCATCTTGCAAAAACTCAAATTGATGGATGTTGATGATAGTAATGATCCACAAGTATCTGACATACAAAAAGACTTTGGAATTGGTGCTCAAATCCTAAGACAACTAGGATTAGAAAATATTACAGTCATCACAAGTAACCCCAAAAAGCAAATTGCTTTGGAAGGTTACGGCTTGAAGGTCGTTGGATATAAGGAGTTTTAACTTGTTGGAACATCAACATTGACAATTGATTAACTCCTAGTCAACCTCTACTCTTATCTTTTTCAACGCTGTAGAATTATCAAGCTAGTTGATGATCAATACTCTCTATTTGAAAGTTCTTTGATTCGTACACTCACGGAACAATTAGACGGTAAAAAAACGGTAAAGACGGGATGAAGATCAGTATCCAGTTCTCAGATTATAAAGTTGCATAGGTCTAATACCATTTAGATCTTAAGGTGTCGGATAAGATTAAAAAAGAGAATTTGTTAAGATTAAGGCAAAAAACGGAATCATAGACGGTGCTACCGCCGTCGGCGACACAGGAAATGTTGAGTATTTTTAACGCAGAGATTGACTAATTCTAATATAATATAACCGACAATATATTTAAATGATCTAAGTGTTAAAGCTTATTAGCTTCGATGAGATCAGTCAGTGATTCTTTATAATTTTTACCAACAGGAATGTTTTTAGGCTTGCCATTTTCTTGAATCTCTACCATTGAGCCAAAAACTGCATTGATTTTATTGACATTAACAATGTATGACCTGTGTATTCTCATAAAAATATTGTCAGGTAACTTCGCTTCAAGACTTTTCATCGTTTGGAGAGTTATGACTCGGTTTGTATTCTTCTTGATGATGACATAGTCCTTGAGACCTTCAATGTACAGGATGTCATTGAAGTGAATCTTGATCATTTTCTTATCTGCTTTGACAAAAAAGAAGTCATCGTCTTCAGCTTGTACCTTAGATGATTGTGACGCTTTCTCGATAAATTTATTGGTCGCTTGCATGAGTCTCTCAAGACTAATTGGCTTCATGAGATAGTCTACCACATTGAGATTAAAGCCATCAACTGCATAATCTGCAAAGGCCGTAGTCATGATTACCTCAGGAGGGTTAGCTAACGATTTAAGGAAGTCGAGTCCTGTGATCTTAGGCATCTGAATATCTAAGAACATGAGATCAACATCATATTGTTGGATTGCCTCATTTGCTTCTATTGCATTTTTGCATGATGCGACTAATTCGAATTGCTCAAGGCTTTCCAAATGACTTTCTAGTATCTCCCTGGCTAATGGTTCATCATCAACAATTATGACCTTATAGTGTTGCATAAGCTGTAGTATTTATAAGTTTGATGTAAAGTTCTATTTCGTATTTGTTGTGTTGTTTTTTTACAGTCAACATATGATTATTGGGATAGACTAGCTTGAGACGTCTCTTGACATTTTCTAAGCCAATTCCTCCAACTTTCTTTTTGTCTATTAAGTCCTCACTATAACTATTTACTATCGTGAAGAAAAGATGATCGTCAAGTATTTTAAGTTTGATATCAATAAATCCTTTAGCGATTGTATTCATCCCATGTTTGAAGCTATTTTCTACAAATGGAGAAAACAATAAAGGCATAATCTGTTTATTCTCCGCCTTCCCTTCAATAGTCAAATTAATTTCATTGGAGTGAGTGGTTCTGATTGACTCAAGGTCAATATAGTTTTGAATATATTGTATTTCCTTTTCGAGAGGTACAGTCTTATCATTACACTCATAGAGCATGTACCTCATCATATTTGAGAGTTTTAGCACTGTGCTTGGAGCATCATCTGATTTTTTTAACGTAAGTGCATAGAGACTATTCAGCGTATTGAAAAAGAAGTGAGGATCAATCTGTGTCTTGAGAAATTTCAATTCTGAAGAGAGGTTTTGTCTCTCTAGTTCTTGAGTTCGACCCTGATGGTATAGTATGTCTGTAAACAGCTTGTAGATGGATGAGGCTACTCCTACTAAGATTAACTCTACAAAAGGAAGATGATAATTGTCAAGAAAGTAGCTTTGGGAAAGTGGCTCACTTGTATAAATAATATAAAAGAGTGCAAGCTTAATTGGTGTCAGAGCAATCGCTAATCCAATGAGTGAAAGCACATAGAAGATTGTCTTATTTTTAGAGAGTAACTCAGGTATGAGGTAGACAATGTTGAGATAGGACATTGTAATGAAAAAGCAGATATTAACTCCATTCTTGAGGATTGTCAGCCAGAGGTCATCTTTTGAAGCACTCAACACAATCAAAAAGATATATAGAAATAGCCAAAACAACACATGGTAAAATGTAGGTGTCTGATAAAACTTATAGAACTTATGACCGAATGATCTTGACATAGTTTAATTATTCAAATCAAATGTAAGGTAACTCATATCGAATTGCATGACTTATAGATTAAGGTAGAAAAACTCAAGACTAATCACTATAATCATTCCTAAGTTATAAGAAAAATGAACACTTATGTGCATATTGCATTATACATAGCAAATACTGATAAGACATGGCATACAAGGAAGTTAAATCTTATGATCCTAAGATTACTGAAGATATTAGGGAGAAATATCATAGTATAATTGATAGTTTAGGAGAAGATGTAAGCCGTGAAGGCCTTTTGAAGACACCAGAGAGAGCTTCTAAAGCAATGCAATACTTGACAAAGGGATACAATGAAGACCCTAACAAAATATTAAAATCAGCACTCTTCAAAGAAGAGT
>Ga0114957_1004761_pt1 | contig 11510 bp, 12 predicted proteins | sample BantaG_FD_87175 | JGI IMG/M metagenome (GOLD analysis project Ga0114957, IMG submission 87175) | Marine algal microbial communities from Bantry Bay, Ireland - BantryBay_4 metaG | ecosystem: Host-associated > Algae > Red algae > Unclassified | place: Bantry Bay, Ireland | collected 2014-11-21 | reverse complement strand
TAAAAGGGACTACCGTTTTTTTTACAAACGGTGCCGGTGCGCTGCACCTAAGTCTGGTAGGATTTCCTGCCGAAGGCATGGCAGAAACTGACGCAACTTTACCCCAGCAGATTGTACACCCTAGCTCAGAGAGGTCACATGATGTGAGAAAAATAAGACCATGTGTTTTACGACCCCGTAGGGAGTCGCATGATTCAAGGATGAAGGGACGGCTGAATAGTCACGTTTTATCTAAAAATATAGCTAAGTTTTACCTAAAGACACGTGTTAATTCGTAATCATCAACACGTGTAAGTTGAACAAGGAGGACTTTGTAATACAACCCCCTTGCTTTTCTGTAATTTTTCCCTTATTTTTGCATACGAACGACCGTTCGTTTCTAAAACAGAAAAATACGAAATGCCTAAATTTCACCCACTCAAGGTAAAAGACATCCACCGCGAAACAAAAGACGCAGTCAGCGTAGCTTTCGAACTACCCGAATCACTCAAAGAGGAATACGCCTTCAAGCAAGGCCAGTATCTCACTTTAAAGACGATGATCAAGGGAGAGGAGGTTCGCCGAAACTATTCCGTTTGCGTAAGCCCGGTAGATGAAGAACTACGTGTCGCCATCAAAGAAGTGCCCGGCGGCCGATTCTCCACCTTTGCCAACAGGGTGCTGCAGGTAGGAGATACCCTCGACGTCATGACGCCAATGGGAAAGTTTTTTACAGAAGTAAAAGCTGGTCAGGCCAAAAACTATATTGGATTTGCCGGAGGGAGTGGCATCACGCCTGTTATTTCGATTTTAAAAACGGTTCTTCTGGTCGAGCCGAAAAGTACCTTCACACTTTTTTATGCCAATAGAGGAGGCGACAGCATCATCTTCCACGAAAAGATCGAAGCACTAAAAAATAAATTTCTCAATCGCCTGACGATCCATCATATCTTTAGCGAAGAAAAATTAGAGACTGAAATTTTCAACGGTTACATCACCAAAGAAAAAGTCGCTCAGTTTTCCCGCTTCCTTTTTAAGGCCGACACCATCGACGAGTATTTTATCTGCGGCCCCGAACCAATGATGCTCGCTATCCGCGATGGCTTAGATGCACTCGACATAGATAAAAAGAAAATACATATCGAATTGTTCGGAGCACCCGGAGCAAAGCCAATCGCATCTGCTTCAGCTCCAGCCAAAAAACCATTCGACCCAACCAAAGAAAGTAAAGTAACCATCCGACTCGACGGTGATGAAATTGATTTTGTGTTAGGATATGACAGTGATAATGTATTGGACGCCGCACTAAAAAAAGGAGCCGATTTACCATACGCCTGCAAAGGTGGTGTATGCTCTACCTGTCGAGCTAAGCTAATAAAAGGGGAAGTAGACATGGAGGTAAACTACGCCCTCGAACCAGAAGAAGTGGAAGCAGGTTTTATCCTTACTTGTCAGTCGCATCCAAGAACCGAAGAAATAGTAGTAGACTACGATATCAAATAGGTATAAAGTATGAGGTACAAAGTATAAGGTATCTTCACCAACGCGCCCAAAAGACCGGTAAGCCCGTCTGGCGGAGCGCTAGCCCGACAGGCACTTTTTGCGAAGCAGGTGATTGCCGAACTGAGAGTAATCAAGAAAACCAAAAAGCCTTTTCACGATAGAAGGAAAGTCAACAGCCAACAGCCAAAAAAAATGTCCGCAAAAACAAAAAAACAAATCGTCATAGAAGCAGCCGCAAAACTGTTTAGCGACAAAGGTTACTCAGCCGCTTCCATGCGGGAGCTGGCGGGGCGCGTTGGTTTGGAGCAGGCATCCAGTTTGTACAATCATATAAAATCAAAGGAAGAAGCACTGCAGGAAATCTGTTTTGAAAACGCGCGGAAATTTATAGATGGTATTACCTCCATTGAGTCAGATATTGAACATCCGACAGAACAGGTTCGGGCACTCATCGAATTGCACATTCAGATCGCAACAAATGATATCACTTCTGTCACTGTTTTCAATGATGAATGGCGTCATCTTTCTGAACGACCGCTAAGTGAATTTCTGGCTTTGCGTAAAGATTACGAAGAACGTTTCAAAGAAATAATAAACAAAGGCATTAAGTCCGGTGTTTTCAAAGATATGAATCCATCCTTTGCCTTACACACCATATTAAGTGCCCTAAAATGGATTCACTACTGGTATAAACCAGGCCGTGATTCCGATTTGGAAAACGTACGAAAAGACATCATGCTGCTACTAATGAGCGGCTTAAGATCACACTAAAAGAATTCCCTGAAGGGGAATAGTCACACGACTTGGGGCAGCGCCCCAAGACTAAAGAAAAATTATGACTCAAGAAGAAAAATTCCAAACCAAAGTCGATCAGGAAATAAAGATCGAACCAAAAGACTGGATGCCAGAAGCATACCGCAAAACGCTGGTGCGCCAAATTTCACAACACGCTCATTCCGAAATAGTAGGAATGCTTCCGGAAGGCAACTGGATCACCCGCGCCCCTTCGCTAAGAAGAAAGGTAGGGCTTATCGCCAAAGTACAGGATGAAGCCGGTCACGGACTTTATCTATACGCTGCCGCTGAAACCCTCGGCGTTGAGCGTGCGACCCTTTTCGATCAGCTTCACGACGGCTCCGCTAAATACTCAAGCATTTTCAACTACCCAACTTTAAGCTGGGCAGATATAGGATCCATCGGCTGGTTAGTAGATGGGGCTGCCATTATGAATCAAGTGCCTTTATGTCGCTGTTCATATGGTCCATACGCCAGAGCAATGGTGCGCGTATGCAAAGAAGAAAGTTTCCACCAAAGACAAGGCTTCGAAATCCTATTAGCGCTTAGCAAAGGAACCGAAGCTCAAAAAGCCATGCTACAAGAATCGGTCAACCGCTGGTGGTGGCCATCCATGATGATGTTTGGTCCATCCGACGCAGACTCTCCACACACAGCCCGTTCCATGAAGTGGAAAATCAAACGATTCACCAACGACGAGCTACGCCAAAAATTCGTAGACGTCTGCTACGAACAAGCAAAAATACTAAACGTCACCCTACCAGATCCCGACATCAAGTGGAACGAAGAACGCGGCCACTTCGACTTCGGAGAAATCAACTGGGACGAATTCTGGAACGTAGTAAAAGGCAACGGCCCCTGCAACAAACAACGCATCGCCACCCGCATAAAAGCCCACGATGAAGGCGCATGGGTCCGCGAAGCCGCCCTGGCCTACGCCCAAAAACAAGAACAACGAAAAACCAAAGTAGCATAACAACTTTCCCTGAAAGGAATACATCACTACCGCAGGCTACCATCCTGTGACACGAAAGAAGGCTCAAAACTAACATCCCTGAAACGGATACATCACTACCACAGGGTACCACCCTGTGACTAAAAAAAGAATAATGAAAAACTGGCCTCTATACGAAATCTTCATAAGATCCAAACAAGGACTCCACCACAAACACGTCGGAAGCCTCCACGCCACCGACGCCAACATGGCCATGGAAAACGCCCGCGACGTATACACCCGCCGACAAGAAGGCGTCAGCATCTGGGTAGTCGAATCACAACACATCACTGCATCCAACCCCGATGACAGCGAAGAACTTTTCGACCCCGCCGCCGACAAAGTATACCGCCACCCCACATTCTACGACCTCCCCGACGAACTAAAACACATGTAGAAAAAAGACAGAAAACCGAAGTCCCATTTTGTAAATCCTGATTTCCCTGCTTGTCTGCCGAAGCTTTAGCGTAGGTAGAAAAGGGATATCTCAATAACACAGGGTACCACCCTATGACTAAAAAATGAACCTAACCTACATACTCCAACTAGCAGACACCGCCCTAATCCTAGGCCACCGTCTATCCGAATGGACCGGCCACGGCCCTATCCTCGAACAAGACATGGCGCTAACCAACATCGCCCTCGACCTGGTAGGTCAGGCCAGAAGTCTCTACCAATACGCTGCTGAAGTAGAAGGAAAAGGACGGACCGAAGATGACCTCGCGTATCTAAGAAATACCACCGACTTCCTCAATCCACTAATCGTGGAATTACCAAACGGGAACTTCGCAGATACCATCGCGCGCCAATTTTTCTTCGATGTATACAACCACGCCTTCTATACCGAACTGAAAAAAAGCAAGGATGCAACGCTCTCCGCCATCGCAGAAAAATCACTCAAAGAAGTAAAGTACCATCTGAGATATAGCAGCGACTGGGTGCGCCGCCTCGGCGATGGAACAGAAGAAAGTCATCAGAAAATGCAAACCGCCATTGACAATATCTGGATGTACACCGGCGAGCTCACCACGATGAACGAAACAGAGAAAAAAATGATGGACGAAGGCATCGGTGTCAACCTCGAAGCCATCAAACCAATCTGGGAAGAAAAAGTAGAATCAGTTTTGGCAGAAGCCACACTGACCATGCCCGAAAGTGGCTGGATGCAAAGTGGAGGAAAAGAAGGCAGACACACCGAGCACCTCGGATTTATCCTTGCAGAAATGCAGCACTTGCAAAGAACGCATCCTGGCGCTACCTGGTAGGTCGTCAATAAAAATCAAAATCAAAATCAAAATGAAAATCAAAATGGAAATGAAAATGAAAATGAAAACACGTATAACGTATAGACTAGAGGGTTTTCATTTTAATTTGGCGAAGCACTAATGTAAATAGAACGCACGAACTTCATCATGACAGTAAAAGAAATACTTTCCAATGTGACCGACCCAGAAATTCCGGTCTTAACTATTGATGACCTCGGAATTATCCGCGACATTATCGAAAAGGAAGATGAGGTCGAAGTCGTCATCACTCCAACCTATTCGGGCTGTCCGGCAATGAACATGATCGAAGTCAATATCAAAGCGGCACTCCAGGAGCATGGCTACCAAAAAATAAAAGTAACCACCGTCCTAAGCCCGGCATGGACAACCGACTGGCTCACCGAATCAGGCAAACAAAAACTAAAAGCCTACGGTATCGCACCGCCAATCGGATCAGTTGAAAAAGCTGATCTGTTAGGAGAACGAAATATCGAATGCCCTCAATGTAACTCAACCAATACGGAAATGCTTAGTCAGTTCGGATCCACAGCCTGCAAGGCTCTTTTTAGATGCAAGGACTGTTTGGAGCCTTTTGATTATTTTAAATGTCATTAGAAATTGGATGCTGGTTACTGGATCACTTCTAACTAAGAATCCCATTCCTTCGTATTACTTCGGCATACAAGCGCGATCGCTACGAACCAAGTGTATCCAGCATCTGGCAACGAGCAACTAGCATCCAGTTAAAATCTTTTTACTATTTTGCGAAAGCAAAAACAACAACACAAAAAAATGGAATCAATCATCTTCAAAATAGAAAACGGCATCGCCTTCGTTACATTAAATCGCCCTGAAAAGTACAACAGCTTCAACCGCGAAATGGCACTAGGTCTGCAGAAAATTATTGACGACGCGGTAGACAATAAAGAGATACGCTGCATCTACATCACCGGAAGCGGAAAAGCTTTTTCAGCTGGACAAGATTTGCAGGAAGCGACTGACCCAGATGGATTTGAAATCTCCGACATCGTTCGCGAGCACTACAATCCGCTCATCCAGAAAATGCGTGAAATCGAAAAGCCAATCGTAGCTGCTGTCAACGGAGTAGCGGCTGGTGCTGGTGCAAACATAGCTTTGGCCTGTGACATCACCGTAGCAAAAAACTCAGCAAGCTTCATCCAGGCTTTTAGCAAAATCGGGTTGATACCAGATAGCGGTGGAACGTTCTTCCTACCGCGTATCATCGGCATGCAAAGAGCTGCTGCCCTCACCATGTTGGGAGATAAAGTAAGTGCCGCTGAGGCAGAAAAAATGGGCATGATTTACAAAGCATTTCCAGATGAAACCTTCGAAGAAGAAGCATTGGCTATTGCCCAAAAACTAGCCAGCATGCCAACCCGAGGAATCGGCCTGACCAAACGAGCATTCAACTACTCCTGCCACAATGATCTCGACACCCAACTAGGAATAGAAGAACAACTCCAGGCCGCCGCCTCTATCACAAGCGACTACCAGGAAGGCGTTTCTGCATTTTTAGAAAAACGAAAACCAACCTTCACCGGCCAGTAAAATCCCACTGCCACAGTAAGTAAAAACAGAAGGTCGCAGCGCAGCGTCCGACCTTCCCAAAAAAACGAGTACACAAAATAGAGTTAGCCCGAAAGGCTTACGCCACCAGCCAGGGCATCGCCCCAGGACCGAAAAAAAAACAAACATGAAAAAAATAGGAGTAATAGGATCCGGATCCATGGGATCCGGAATAGCACAAGTAGCCGCCACCGCAGGACACGATGTCCTCATCTACGACAACAACCCACAAGCCCTAAAACGCACCAGCGAAAAACTACAAAAAATCCTAAACCGATTAGTAGAAAAAGGTCGCATCGATGATCCAACTGCCAAAGCAATCTTCGGTCGCATTTACTTCGTAGAGCATATGTCTTCTTTCAGAGAATGCGGATTAATCATAGAAGCCATCATCGAAGATCTGAACATAAAAAAAGCAGTTTTTGAGCAGTTGGAAGACCTCGTTCCAAACGATTGTATTCTTGCTACCAACACTTCCTCGCTTTCAGTAGCGTCAATTGCATCGGCCTGTGAAAGGTCGGAACGAGTCATCGGTATCCACTTTTTCAATCCGGCTCCTTTGATGAAGTTGGTTGAAATTATTCCGGCAATTCAGACCAGTGATACTGTTTTGGCAGAAGCAAAAAAAATGATTGATAGCTGGGGTAAGCTGACTGTTGTTACAAAAGATACACCTGGCTTTATCGTGAATCGGGTAGCCCGCCCTTTCTATGGAGAGGCGCTCCGGATATTAGAAGAAGGAATGGCAGATGTACCGACCATTGATTGGGCGATGACTGAAATTGCTGGTTTCAGAATGGGCCCTTTTACGCTGATGGATTATATCGGGAATGACATCAATTATAAAGTAACCGAAACGGTATTCAAATCATTTTATTACGATCCACGATACAAGCCAGCCTTTACGCAAAAGCGTTTGTCAGAGGCAGGTTACCTGGGTAGGAAAAGTGGACGTGGCTACTATGATTATGCGGAAGGAGCCGTGAATCCTAAGCCGAAAAAAGATAAAGCACTTGGTCAAAATATCGTGGATCGAATAGTAGTGATGCTCATCAATGAAGCTGCTGACGCATTGTATTTAAATATCGCAAGTAGCGACGACATAGATTTGGCGATGACCAAAGGCGTCAACTATCCAAAGGGATTGTTGAAGTGGGCGGATGAAATTGGCATTAAAAATTGTGTTGCGAGATTAGATGAATTGCATAGTGAGTATCTGGAGCCGCGTTATCGTTGTAGTCCGCAGCTTCGTCGGATGGCCCGGGATGGAGAGACGTTTTTTTTAGTCAAAGTCGAAATCTAAGTCAAAGTATTTCCCTTTATTGCGTCATCAAGCTTGGAAGTCTCTTGAGACTTTCCAGCGCCTTTCAAACACGATCAATTAAAGCTTCTGATCTCCGTCTTTTTCAAAAGCAAAACCATGACCAAAAAAGAAAAAGCAAACCAAATAGTCCACCACCAAATGTACGCCAACGACGCCTTCAGCCAATGGCTAGGCATCAAAATACTAGAAGTAGACGAAGGCTACTCCAAACTAAAAATGAGCATCCGAAAAGAAATGACAAACGGAATGGGAGCAGCGCACGGCGGCATCACCTATTCCTTCGCCGACAGCGCCTTCGCCTTCGCATCTAATTCACACGGGCTTAAATCCGTTTCGGTAGAAACCTCCATCTCACATACTGTAGCATTAGAACCAGGAGATGTCATTTTTGCAGAAGCAAAACTCCAACACCTCTCCCGAAAAATCGGAGTTTATCAGGTAACTGTTTCCAAATCCGACGATCAAGTCGTAGCTTTGTTCAAAGGAACCGTCTACCGAACATCCAAAGAATGGTAGTTATTTAGTTTCCCTGAAAGGGATACATCACTCACATAGGGCAGCGCCTTATGCTATAAAAAAAAATGAAAGAAACATACATAATAGACGCCATCCGAACACCCATCGGAAAATTCACCGGAACACTAGCACCAATCCGAACAGATGATCTGGCAGCCATCCCAATTCGCGAACTAATGAAGCGAAACGAAAGCGTAGATCCCGCAGCGATTGACGACTGCATCTTAGGGTGCGCGAATCAGGCAGGAGAAGACAATCGAAACATTGCGCGCATGGCGGTTTTGTTGGCCGGTTTGCCCTGGTCGGTTCCGGGAGAAACGGTGAACCGTTTGTGTTCCTCAGGCATGTCGTCCGTCATACATGCACATCGCGCTATTCAAACAGGCGATGGCGATTTGTTTGTGTCGGGAGGCGTGGAGCACATGACGCGTGGGCCCTGGGTTATTTCAAAAGTTTCGAAAGCATTTGGACGTGATGCGCAGATGCACGACTCCTCATTTGGTTGGCGATTCGTCAATCCCAAAATGACAGACTTGTATGGAACAGAAGGGATGGGCTCTACTGCCGAAAACCTGGCAGAGCTATACAAAATCAACCGGGAAGATCAGGACAAATTTGCCTGCTGGTCGCAAACGAAAGCAGCAGCAGCACAAGCGAGTGGAAGACTGGCAGAAGAAATAGTCGGCGTTTCCATTCCTCAAAGAAAAGCAGATCCGATTTTGTTTGACAAAGATGAATTCATTCGTGCAAACACTACTATGGAAGGTTTGGCAAAACTGCGACCTGCCTTTAAAAAATTAGAAAATGGCGGAACAGTAACCGCCGGTAATGCCTCTGGGTTGAATGATGGAGCAGCAGCCATGTTAGTTGCTTCCGAAGATGCCGTAAAGCGTTTTGGTTTAACACCAAAAGTGAGAATCGTAAGTTCTGCAACAGCAGGAGTGGAGCCACGCATCATGGGCATCGGCCCAGTCTTCGCATCCAACAAAGCATTAGCAAAAGCTGGCTTGACAATGAAAGATATGGACATCATCGAATTGAATGAAGCCTTTTCTGCGCAAGCATTGGCCTGTACCCGAAAGTGGGGATTGGCTGATGATGATGCACGCATCAATCCCAACGGTGGAGCCATCGCTATTGGCCACCCATTAGGGATGTCGGGTACCCGGATTTTGCAAACTGCTGCTATTGAGTTGCATAAACAAAACAAACGCTATGCGCTGGTGACGATGTGTATTGGAGTGGGTCAGGGTTATGCTACTGTTATTGAGAAGGTTTAGGAGGGTGGGAAGTTGGAAGTGGGAAGTTGGAAGTGGGAAGCGGGAAGTGGGAAGTGGGAAGCGCCATCTAACGTGCTTAAAAGACCGGTAAGCACTTTTTCGCGAAGCAAAAGGGATTGCTGAGCTGTGTTGGAACCTGAGCCTTACCGTACATCATCCAAGAAATAAAAAACCAAGACTAATTACACTGACCTAGCTCAGCAATCCCTCCGATTTGGTAAACCAAAGGGAGTGCTTACCGGCCTTTGCGGGGTGAATCGAGGCGTCCTTTTCCCGCAGCCAAAAGACTGAGCTGAGTCAGAATCTAAAGAGATTTTTGAATGAGGATTTCCGAAAGACGGTGAAATAAAGCTACTTTTCGCCCAAAAAAGCCAAAAAACACCATATTAAAAAGAATTATAACATGGCATTAACTAAAAATGGTTGAAAAGTTGTTATATTTCGGATGTACGATATGTTTTTAGCAAATGCTGGAAACCACTAAAATTAAAAAAAATTAATAATGAGTAAATTTGATCGTTTTACTAAATCCAATAACCCGATGTTTAAGAACGAATCCTATGCGGATGATAAGGTTCTTGATGAAGGTTTAGTTGGTCAGGCACCGGGTGAACTGATGACCGTAAATGGCGCAGTTAATAAAACATTCATGTTGTTTGGCATTATGTTACTTGGCGCTGGTGTAGGTTACATGTTTCCATTTCCAATGATGATGATTGGATATTCACTGGGAGCAGCGGCTGTCTATTTTATCACTTCAAGGAATACATCCCGGGCTCCGATGTTGGCACCGATATTTGCATTGCTTGAAGGACTTTTGGTAGGTACAGCATCTATACTTTACGCGACAGCTTATAACGGAATTATCCTCAATGCAGCTTCCCTAACTTTTGCTATCCTATTCATGATGCTGGCGCTTTATAAGTCAGGTTTAATTAGTGTGACTCAGAAGTTTCGGGCAGGTGTTAGCATGGCAGTAGGAGCAGTTATGTTACTGTACTTAATAAATATCGTTTTGTTCATGTTTGGAATTAAGATTCCATTTTTACATGACGGAGGTCCAATTGCAATTGGTATTTCATTGATCATTATCGTAATTGCGTCTATGAACCTGTTACTCGACTTTGATAATTTCGAAAAAGGAGAAGCACAAGGAGCACCACAACATATGGAATGGTACTTCGGAATGGGCTTAGTCTTTACGATTGTTTGGCTTTACCTTGAAATTTTGAGACTGCTTTCTTTCTTTATGGGAGATGACTAGCCTTTGAGTTTATTTCTGAAGTTATTTAAAGTTATTCTTCAAGTTTGCAGCTAACTCATTGATCCCGAATACTTCAGCTATTCTTCGTCGTCGTAGCTTGCTCCTCCGCTAGATCCTACGCCGGATCCTACGCCAAGGCTTCGGCTCCTGAGAAAGGCTTCGGCTCCTAAAAAAAGCTTCGGCGGCACGCGGATGGCTACATAAATTCTGAAAAGAATTTCCCGCTTGCGGATGGGAGGGCAAATGAGCTTTGTCTTCAGCATCAAGCAGTTAGCTTCACTTCTGGACAATAACTTTAAACAACTTCTCTATAAAGAATCCCGAATTTGCCTGTTGGCGGATTCGGGATTTTTTTTGCTTTCGATTGTGATGGTACACGGATCTAACGGATTTACACGGATTTTTTTATAACGCGTTTAAAAGATCGGTAAGCACTTTGCGCGAAGCAAAAGGGATTGGCGAGCTGAGACGCTAAGCATTCGCATTCTGATTTCCAGCTCCTCAGCTCGGCACTCCCTCCGATTTGATAAATCAAAGGGAGTGCCCGTCTGGCCAGTCGGACAGGCTTACCGATCTTTAATTCACATTCTAATTCTAAAACCCTATTTTTACAAAAAAACAAGCGAACATGATATACGAATTCAAAGGCTTCATTCCAGTAGTACACCAATCATCATTTGTGCATCCACAAGCGGCGGTGACAGGAAATGTGATTATTGGGAAAGACGTTTATATAGGACCGGGAGCTGCTATTCGTGGTGACTGGGGAGGGATCGTGATTGAAGACGGTTGTAATGTGCAAGAGAACTGTACCATCCATATGTTTCCCGGAGTGACGGTGGTGCTGCAAGAAGGTGCACACATCGGTCACGGCGCCATCATCCATGGCGCCAATGTCGGAAAAAATGTAATGGTCGGAATGAATGCGGTGATTATGGACAAGGTAGAAATTGGTGACAACTCTATCATCGGTGCACTTACTTTCGTAAAAGCGGATACCATT
>Ga0114957_1004760_pt1 | contig 11511 bp, 9 predicted proteins | sample BantaG_FD_87175 | JGI IMG/M metagenome (GOLD analysis project Ga0114957, IMG submission 87175) | Marine algal microbial communities from Bantry Bay, Ireland - BantryBay_4 metaG | ecosystem: Host-associated > Algae > Red algae > Unclassified | place: Bantry Bay, Ireland | collected 2014-11-21 | reverse complement strand
ATCCCAAATGTCTGGTTTGAAGTGGATCCATTGTTTAAAGCAAAAATGCTCTCTGAAGTATGCTGCTGGAATATTTCGCTTCAGCATAAATGCTTCTGTTCCAAGTGTACCACTCCCACACATGGGATCTAGTAAATCTTGCTCTCCTGTATATCCCGCAAACTTAAGTAAAGCTGCTGCCAGTACTTCGCTGAGTGGTGCAGTGACTTGATGAATCTTATAATTACGTCTATGCAATGATTCTCCACTACTGTCGAGTGATATGGTACATGTATTCTGAAAGATGTAAATATTAATCTTAACATCTGGCTCTATTCGTTGGACATTAGGTCGTTTGTGATACTTCCTTCTGAAGCGATCAACGATTGCGTCTTTAGTCTTAAGAGCTACATATTGAGAATGAGTAAAGACATCAGAAGTCACTACTGCATCGACAGAAAATGACTCTTTGACTGTAAAGTATTCCTCCCACGGGATCTTATACACAAGGTCATACAATGCTTGTTCATCAGCAATCTCACTGACCTTCATATTGATTAAGACCCTTGTTGCACATCTCAATTGATAGTTGCACTTATAGAGAAGTTTTGTATCACCTGTAAAGGTGACACCTCTTCTAATTTTGGCAATGTCTGTTGCTCCTAGAGCTTCTAATTCTGCAACTAAAAGGTCTTCTAAACCTGCGTAAGTCTTTGCGACTAAATTCATAACTTATTTTACTCTCTATGTTTGGATCACTCCAGGGTTAAACTTTGCTATCGGTGCCTTAGCTGACATCTTAAGTGCCTCCGAAAGCACAGTTCGCGTTTCTCTTGGATCTATAATCGCATCTACCCAAAGCCTTGCTGCTGCATAGTATGGAGTAGTTTGATCATCGTACTTTTCTTTGATTGAGTTGACCAGTTTGAGTTGGTCTTCGTCACTATATTCTTGACCTTTCTTCTTGGCACTACTGACTTGAATCTGTGCTAGTACTTTAGCCGCTTGAGCTCCACCCATCACAGCTAATCTAGCAGTTGGCCAAGCGACGATGAGTCTTGGGTCATAAGCCTTGCCACACATCGCATAATTACCTGCACCGTATGAGTTACCCATCACAACTGAGAATTTTGGCACTGTGCTATTTGCAACAGCATTGACCATCTTAGCTCCATCCTTGATGATACCACCATGCTCCGATCGGGTACCGACCATAAATCCTGTCACATCATGAAAGAATACAAGTGGCACCTTTTTTTGATTGCAATTAAGGATAAATCTTGTGGCTTTATCTGCAGAGTCACTGTAGATGACACCACCGATTTGCATCTCGCGTTTACTCGTTTTGATGATTTCTCTATTGTTCATCACTATTCCAACAGGCCAGCCATCAATGCGACCATAGGCACAGTGAATCGTCCTTCCATAATCTTCTTTATAATAGACTAGAGAATCCTTATCTACAATGCAATCTAATAATTGCGCAGTATCATATGGCACTGTCCTTTTTTCTGGCATAAAGCCTAGTATTTCACTTGGATCAAGAGCAGGTGCTATCGACTCTTTACGGATATATTGCTCTGGATCTGTAATAGACAACTTATCCATGATGTCCTTAATCTTGTCGAGGCATTCTTGGTCAGTATCGAGTTGGTAGTCAGTGACTCCTGAGATTTCGCTATGTGTACTTGCTCCACCCAATGTCTCCTTATCTACGTTTTCTCCGATTGCAGCTTTGACCAAGTATGGTCCAGCCAAAAAGATGCTCCCTGTTCCTTTTACGATCAGTGACTCATCAGACATAATTGGTAGGTAGGCTCCTCCTGCTACACAACTCCCCATGACAGCAGCTATCTGAGAGATACCCATACTTGACATGACTGCATTGTTTCTAAAGATTCTACCGAAGTGTTCCTTGTCAGGAAAAATCTCATCCTGCATAGGAAGATAAACTCCTGCACTATCTACTAAGTAGATAATTGGCAATCTGTTTTCCATTGAGATTTCTTGAGCTCTCAGATTCTTTTTTCCTGTAATCGGAAACCATGCGCCTGCCTTGACTGTCGCATCATTCGCCACTACTATACATTGGATGCCTGCTACATAGCCTATCTTCACTACCACTCCACCTGCCGGGCAACCACCATGCTCTTCATACATTTCATAGCCAGCTAATGATCCAATTTCGATTTGCTCTTTGTCATCATCAAGCAGATAACTGACTCGTTCTCTTGCTGTCATTTTGCCTTGAGCATGCATCTTATCGATCCGCTTCTGACCACCACCTAAGGCGATTTTATCTTCTATCCTATTGAGTTTAGAAAGTAAGAGACCGAGCTCATCTTTGTTCTTTTCGAAAGTAATATCCATATTCAGTTTATCACGCAATTGAGAATGCAAGGTACGGCTTATTTTCTATGACAATTGAAGAATAAGTATTAGGATTACACATGTTAGATATCATATCAAATGTAGCATTTCACTTCTATCAAACTCTATAACAACTCACAAATTTCAATGTATTATTCTCTACACGACTTAAATTTTAATGAAATCGAAAGAAAATTTGGAGTATAGCTTGATTATTAAATAAAGAACATATAGTTTTACACGAGAAATTTATAACTATTTTATGTTTCAAATGAAAAATTATATCTGCTTATGCTGCTGTTGCTTCAGTGCAACAATGAGTATCCTGATATAATTTTATGAAATAATATATGATAATATACGGAGCCGACTCATTGATATGAGTGGGCTTTTTTATTTATATAAACACAGATAACAATAAGTCATGCAAAGCTTTATCTCCGAAATTGAAAATCCGATTGTCCAGCAAGATGTCATCGAACTAGAAAAGAAAATAGCACTTTTTCATCAAGGCAAGATTGATGAAGAACGTTTTAGATCTCTTAGACTCGCAAGAGGAGTTTATGGCCAAAGGCAAGAAGGCGTGCAGATGATAAGAATTAAAATCCCTTATGGAAAACTCAACGCTGCTAAAATCAAAAGGATTGCAGCTGTTTCAGATAAGTACTCAAGAGGTAGACTACATATTACGACTCGTCAGGATATCCAGATTCATCATGTCTCTTTAGATAGGACACCTGAATTGTGGGCAGAGTTAGAGAAAGATGGAGTTACCCTCAGAGAAGCATGTGGCAATACAGTTAGGAATGTCACCACCTCAGAGCTATCTGGAATTGATCCAAATGAGACATTTGATCCTAGGGCATATGCTGATGCTGTCGTTCATCACTTTCTTCGAAACCCAATTAGTCAGGATATGGGTCGTAAAATCAAATTCTCATTTTCCAATTCTGCGGCAGATACTGCGCTAGCTTTTATGCATGACGTTGGATTTATCAGTAAACAGAAAATTAGAGATCAAAAGGTAACACATGGTTTTGAAGTTTGGCTAGGTGGTGGTCTAGGCTCGCAGCCAAATCATGCCTATCAATATACCGAGTTCTTACCAACTGATAGATTAATTCCATTTCTTGAAGCAGTAGTGAGAGTTTTTGAAAGATACGGCGAAAGAAATCGGAGAATGAAGGCTAGACTAAAATTCTTGATTAAAGACATTGGAGTCGAAACATTCAATAAACTGGTCTCAGAAGAGCTCAAAGTTCTTCCAGAGACCAACCCTATCCAGTTCTTAGAGGAAACAATTATATACCCAAATAATTATACGAGCCTGAAGTCAGATACATCCGATCAAGATGCATTCAAACTTTGGAAATCATCAAATGTCATCAGTCAAAAAGATGGCAACTTTGCTATTGGTATTAAGGTGAGACTAGGTGACTTTTATACTGATCAGGCTAGAGTCTTAGCAGAAAATATGGAGCAGTACTCAGCTAATGAAATGACCCTCACAATTAATCAAAATATTATCATTCGCCACATAGAGGAAGTAGCACTAGCTCATTGGTTTCAAGTTTTGACAGAGATAAAACTCGCAGACATTGGATTCAATACTCTATCTGACATTACTGCTTGCCCTGGTACAGATACATGCAATCTTGGCATCGCATCTAGTACTGGTCTAGCAAGAGTGCTAGAGACTGTTCTTCATGAAGAATATCCTGATCTTGCTACTGATCCAACAATGGCAATAAAGATCTCTGGATGTATGAATGCCTGTGGCCAACATATGATTAGCGCTATTGGCTTTCAAGGAATGTCAATGAGAACTGTGGATAAAAAAGTAATACCAGCAGCACAAGTCATTATTGGTGGTGGTACATTGGGGAATGGTCAAGGACAGTTTGGGAACAAAGTTTTAAAGATTCCTGCCAAACGGACACCAAATGCTCTGAGGGTTATTCTCAATGATTATAAATCTAATAAAAAGGAAGAGGAAACATTTCTGAACTACATTGAAAGATTGGAGAAGAATCATCATTATGAATTGCTCAAAGAACTTTCATCTGTAACTACTGTCTCGGATGATGAAATGATTGACTGGGGGCATTCTGCACCTTATATTAAGGCAATTGGGATTGGAGAATGTGCAGGAGTAATGATTGATCTCATCTCAACACTATTCTTCGAAACAGAAGAAAAATTAGAATTGGCAAAACGAACTCTGGAAGATGGACACTATCGAGATAGTGTCTATCATGCATATGCTGCCTTGATTAATACTGCTAAAGCAATGCTTCTTTCGGAGGATGTAACTACTAATACTCACATTGGTATTATCAATGAATTTGATGAGAAATTTGTAGATAATGGAGTCTTCATATTAGAGCAACCATTCAAAGATATCGCATTGAGAATTAAAAAGAATGAAGCAAGTGCAGAGTTTACAGCTGAATATTTGGCTACGGCAATCGAATTTTATCAGCAAGCAGATCGTATTAGAAAAAAACAGCTAGCCTTATGACGAAACATCACGATGCAAAAGTAACAATAGTAGGAGCAGGTCCCGGTGATCCTGACCTCATTACACTCGCAGGAGTAAAGGCACTACAATCTGCGAATGTCGTCTTATACGATGCTCTCGCAAATAAAGCCTTACTTCAATATGCCCCTGATGCTCACATGATATTTGTCGGTAAGCGCAAAGGATTCAAGGCCTATACACAACAAGAGATTAATTACCTTATCGTATCCAATGCTTTTCAATTTGGACATGTAGTCAGACTGAAAGGTGGTGATCCATTTGTATTTGGAAGAGGTCATGAAGAGCTTCATTACACTCAGTCGTTTGGTCTTACGGTTAATGTGATACCTGGAATCTCATCGTCAATAGCTGCACCATCAACGCAAGGTATTACCCTCACCCAAAGAGGTGTTGCACAAAGTTTTTGGGTGTTGACTGGTACTACAAAAAATGGCGACCTAAGCAATGATATTGCCTTAGCAGCTCAGTCGACTGCAACAACCATCATACTTATGGGAATGAGTAAGCTAAATCAAATTACAGACATTTATCAAAAAGTTGGAAGAGCTGATCTCCCTGTTGCAATTGTACAACATGCTACTCTACCCCACCAAAAAGAATGTGTGGGAACGATGGATACTATCTGCTCAATTGTAGCTCAACACGAAATAGCAAATCCAGCAGTAATCATTATTGGTGAGGTCGTAAAGTACGGTAGCAAGACTATGCAATATTTTTTGCAATCTGTAAACACCAAATAGTAATATGGAACGCAACCCTCTATATCCAATTTTTCTGAAAGCGGATCAGCTTGACATCCTTATAGTTGGTGGTGGCTATGTAGCTTTAGAAAAACTCACCTTTCTATTTAAGTCTAGTCCAAATGCTGCGGTCAGTGTTGTGTCTATAGATTACATTCAGGAAGTTCAGGAGATTATTGACATAAAAGGTTGTAACCATTCTGTCCGCCCATATCACCCTAGCGATTTAAATGGTCGAATGATAGTGATCGGTGCCACTAATGATGAAGAGGTCAACAAGCAAATCTATCATGACTGTAAATACAGAAATATCTTAGTCAATATTGCAGATAATCCACCGTTATGCGATTTCTATATGGGAGGAATAGTAACAAAGGGAAACCTCAAGATAGGTATCTCAACTAATGGAACATCACCTACAATGGCTAAGAGACTCAGACAATTCTTCGAATCATTTATTCCTGATGACATCAATATACTCTTGGATAATGTAAATGACTATCGTAAGACACTAAAGGATGACTTTGATTATAAAGTTGAACAATTAAACAAATTGACTGAATCAATGCTAAAGCATTCGGATTCAAAATAATTGAAGCATGAATTATAGAAAACAAGTCGAAAATTTTGTTGAACTCGTTCTCGATGTGCTCTATCCAAAGCGGCAAGGGTCTAAGTGTAAAGTAGAAATATCAACCTTTGACATTGAGCATTCTCTCAAAAGTGTATTAGCAAACAATCTAGCTGAATGCAACTGTGACAAAGAGCAAGTAGCAAATGACTTTATGGCTCATCTACCAAGAATTAAAGATTTATTGGACAAAGATATTGCCGCAATCTATGCTGGTGATCCAGCAGCAACAGACGAACTAGAGATCGTTATTGCCTACCCAGGATTCCATGGTATTGCAAGCTATCGATTAGCAAATCTCATCTACAAATTTGGCATCCCCTTAGTCCCTCGGATCATCACAGAAAACTCACATTCAACCACCGGAATAGACATCCATCCTAAAGCAACAATCGGTGAGTCTATCTGCATTGATCACGGCACTGGTGTTGTGATCGGTCAGACAAGTGTGATAGGTAACAATGTGAAAATCTATCAAGGTGTCACACTTGGGGCACTCAGTATTCCAAAGGAAAAGTCAAGCCAAAAAAGGCATCCAACTATTGAAGACAATGTAGTCATCTATGCACAAGCTACAATCTTGGGAGGTGACACGGTAATAGGAAAAAATAGTATCATTGGGGGAAATGTCTGGATAACATCAAGTGTACCCCCTAATAGCAAGGTCATCTACGATGGAAAGATTGTTAATAAGCCTTTACTTCAAAACTGAATAAAACAATCAAATGGGAATCTTAAAGCTGATAGGCAATACACCTCTTGTGGAAATATCAAAAGTAAATCTTCCACCTCAAGTCAAACTCTTTGCAAAACTAGAAGGAAATAATCCTGCTGGAAGTGTCAAGGACAGAGCTGCTTATCAGATGATACACCATGCGATGGAGACTGAAATACTCTCACCTGATGATACTCTAATAGAAGCTACAAGTGGTAATACTGGGATAGCTTTGGCAATGATCTCTGCAGCATTAGGAATCAAGATCATACTTGTGATGCCAGAAAATGCAACTCCGGAACGCGTCAAAACAATGAAAGCTTATGGTGCTGAAGTCATTTTAACTCCGAAGGAAAAAACAATAGAATATTCTAGAGCATTTGCTCAATCTGAAGCTGAATCAAAGGGTTATATCTTACTAGATCAATTCAATAATCCACAAAATAAGAATGCTCATGTTTTGACTACTGGACCGGAAATCTGGAAAGATAGTGAAGGTAAGGTAACTCACTTTATTTCATCAATGGGTACGACTGGCACTATCACAGGAACATCGACATATCTAAAGGCTCAAAATATAGATATCAAAATTATAGGAGTACAACCAAACGAAGGGACTAGAATTCCAGGAATCAGGAAATGGTCACCAGAATTTTTACCTGGCATCTACGAACCAGACCGAATCGATGATATCTTATTTGTCAACAAAGAAGAAGCAATTGCTTCAGCAAGACAACTTGCCAAAGAAGAAGGTATCTTTGCAGGCGAAAGTTCAGGTGGTGCATATGCAATTGCCAAGAAGGTAGCAGCTAAACTGACATCTGGATATGTAGTATTTATAGCCTGTGACAGAGGTGACCGATACCTCAGTTCAGACGTGTACAATTTATAATGACTTTGATCATAGACATCTAAACCATAAATTTTAACTCTATGCAAGATTCACCAACTACTCTTAATTATACTCTGCTCAACACCCAGTACGGCGAGATGAGTGTCTACCAAAGAGTAGAACAACTTTACAAAGATTTTGATCAAGATGAGATCATGCTAACATCATCGTTTGCAGCTACAAGTGCCTTCCTCTTGAAGGTCTTCTCAGACGTAAATAAAGAACAAAAAATCTACTTTATCGATACTGGCTATCACTTCAAAGAGACTCTCATTTACAAGGAATATCTGACCCAACTCTACGAACTCAATGTAGAAGAAATCAGAGCTGCCGAAGTGCCACACCAACTCACAAAAGATACTGAGATGTGGAAGGTGCAACCAAATAGGTGTTGTCACATCAACAAGGTGGAACCACTCAAAGTAATAAAACAGGATTACAAAATCTGGGTGTCAGGATTGATGAAATGGCAAAGTGATTTTAGAAGTTCTCTTGACTTCTTTGAACCACAAGAAGAAATCACAAAGTTCTATCCACTCTTGGATATTGACTTTATTGGTAGAGATGATTTCATCAGGGAACATCACCTACCCTTCCACCCACTTAAGTCAAAGGGTTACTCGTCTATCGGGTGTAAGCACTGTACTGTGCCAGGTGATGATAGGTCTGGAAGATGGAATAATAATCCAAAGACAGAATGTGGTTTACATCTCTAATAAAAGAAGCAGAAATTTCAGCCCTTTACTGCTGATGTGATAATCGGTCGCAATCTTAAGCAGTATTGGCACTTTTCGCTAACTTTGAAAGTCAACCTATCAGTGTATTAGTCACATTTATCTAGAATGAAGAAATCAGATCTCCTACTCATCCTTATCACTCTCTCTATAGCTTGTAACTCTCCCAAAAAATTATTAGAAGGAGGCAATTATACAAAGGCATTTGAAAAGTCTCTGAATAGTTTGGAGAAAGACAAGGGTACGAGAGAAGATAAGAATGTACTCATCAAAGCATTCAATGAAATGCTGAAGGAAACATACACTACTAAAGATCAACTCGGAGACTTCCAAGACATCGAAGATGCAGAACTCTTGTACAATGATATCTCCCTTCTCAATGAAAATTACAATCGTGGAAGTAGATGGCTTAAAACAGATTACGAGTCAAAAATGAATCAACTTGGAGCTGAACAAGAAGAACTCAGAATCAGTCTTGCAGAATCATTCTGGACATATGCTCAAGAAGATATCGCATCGTATGAACTGACTCAACTCAAGGCTGCTGCACAATCTGCTTATGGTAATCTGAGAAAGGTTAGTGACTATCAAGGCGACTACGAAGACATAGATAGACTCACTGATCTGATGTATGACAATGCAATTATCAATGTTGCCATCATCGCAGAAGAACGATTTGGAAGTTGGAATGAATGGGAAATCGATCGAGAATTTGAAGACTTAGCAAATAGAGATAGAGGTTGGTATCGATTTGATTACAAACCAATAAATAGTCTCAATGACTTCGATTGCGTTATGGCAATAGAGCTCTACGATCTTGATATCAATAATTTCGAAAGAAGAGATAATGAAAATTTCAGCAAAGAAATAGAAGATGGATTTACAACTTCCGTCGACACAACTGGAAAAACAATCAAGACTCCAATCTACAAAACAGTGACAGGGTCAGCATCCATTATTACTCAGACTACTGTAGTAAGATGGTCAGCAGCAGTGCAATGGTCAAGCCGAAATGGTGATTGTGACTTCTACTCGCAAAGATTCGATGAGGAAGAAGATGAGGCTTGCCAAATCATTCAAACTTCTGGTGATGAAAGAGCCATACCGAGTCGATTTCTCAATCAATACTCAAATGTCAATTGTAACTTCGAAGATGACTTGATCGATGAGGTGCTTGAAGATCTAGCTGATGAAATAGCTAGAGAGTATTTTTAAAAAGAAACTGAAAACTTAACTTATTGATTCCTTCAATCATCCAATGAAAAATAGTAATCAAGTCTTTCTTGTCCTTGTCCTCTTCCTCATTCTCAATATTCAGAGCTTTGCTCAATTGATGATCTCAGAGGTTGGTACTCTACCCGAACCAGTAGCTAATAATGCTGTATGTGAAGGATTCATTGATGGTGTGCCATATTTATTTTCGTTCGCTGGAATTGATAGTACTAAAAGCTTCTCAGGAACTCATCTGAAAAGTTTTAGGATAAATCTAGAAACTGGCGATTCTGAGAGAATAGCAGATCTACCAGGAGATCAAGGTTTACTAGGTGTAGGTGCTAGCCGAATAGGCAACATCATTTACATTATAGGTGGGTACACAGCTAATATTGATGGCACAGAAGTATCGTCTGACAAAGTAAGACGGTACGATATCGAGAGCAATGTATTTTTAGATGATGCTGCAGACTTGTTAGTTGCAACAGATGACCATGTGCAAGCAGTCTGGAGAGACAGCCTCCTCTATGTGATTACAGGTTGGAGTAACAGTACTAACATCAGATTCATCCAAATCTATAATCCAAATTTAGACACTTGGACAAATGGGACATTCTTACCTAATGAAGTGAGTTACTTGTCATTTGGAGCAAGTGGCACTTTTGTAAATGACACAATCTACTACTATGGAGGTGCTAGGTCAGAAGGCAGTTTTGGAATTCAAAATGGACTGAGAAAAGGTGTCATCAATCCCGATGATCCTACAGAAATAGAATGGTCGATCAGTATCCCTGATGCAAATCTCAATGGTTACCGAATGGCTTCAACTACAATTGGGGATGAAGTACATTGGATCGGTGGATCAAACAATACTTATAACTTTGACGGTATCGCATATGATGGATCAGGTGGTGTACCACCTTCCAATCAAGTTATCAGTTTGAATACTACAACAAATACATTTACAAGAGTACTCTATGAAGATCTCCCTATGGACTTAAGGGGAATCGCTAATGTCTCAGGCACTGTGAAATACATAGCAGGAGGAATGCTGAGCAACCAAACAGTCAGTGATAAAGTACTTAAACTCGAATGGCAAAATGAATCTACAGGCGCAGATTACAAACCAGCTGACAACCTAGAAATCTCTATTTATCCAAACCCAACATCTGATTCAATCAACATCTTATATCAAGGACGAGGTACTATTGAGTCATACACACTCTATGATTCTCATGGTCAGGTCATCCAATTTGGGGGGATTAAAAACAACATTTCTGTTAAAGATTTACCCAACGGTGTCTATCACTTAGAGCTCAAATTGGAAACTGGTAAAAAGTATCTAGAGAAAGTGAATATTAGAAAGTAATTTACACCCAATTGCCTACTTATTTACCTCTTGTGCTTTACCTATGCCAGCATTGTAATGTAATTACTGACCTCATTAATTGATAAATAATTTTTGAGTAATTGAATCACCCGATAAACTAAAAAAGTCTAGTTCGTTGCAATAATAACGACCTCCCTATTACCACAATCTCAATCATTTCTCCTTACCTCTATTAAAGCTTTACAAATCGTTTTGTGATGATATTTTCTGATTGACATCTAATCAATGGTTCGGTAAAAATGTATGATGATACATATTAATAAAAAGTAAATGCGTAAGTTGGTATGACCAACCTGTAATCAAGCT
>Ga0114957_1004757_pt1 | contig 11517 bp, 14 predicted proteins | sample BantaG_FD_87175 | JGI IMG/M metagenome (GOLD analysis project Ga0114957, IMG submission 87175) | Marine algal microbial communities from Bantry Bay, Ireland - BantryBay_4 metaG | ecosystem: Host-associated > Algae > Red algae > Unclassified | place: Bantry Bay, Ireland | collected 2014-11-21 | reverse complement strand
GAACAATAGTATAAATTAAATCTAAATTAGGTAAAGATAAAACTTCTGAACAAGTTATTTGAAAGGTTTTAGCGCTTATTAGCTTCTTCTTTGTAGGAGTTACAGTGGTTGGGGTAGTAAATAGATTAAACATAGTGTTATATTTGACGAACGCCGGCAATGGTGGCGCCACAGGAAGCACCGCCGGCACCGAAGCGCTGTTCAACACCCGCGCTGACGAAGATCCATGGGGGGGCGGGGGTGGCGCGCAAACCAGCTCCTGCCGCACCAGCTCCCGCGCGCGAAGGTCCCGCAGCACTTCGTCCGTGATCAGCCGCGCGAGTAGCTCGAGCATCCGCCGCATATCCCCCTAAACCACATTAACGCGTGTGTCCAGGTGCGACCGCCCGACGCCCGCAATTGCGGAGCCGTGTGCCGGCACCCTGATCAGCCCCACATTCACGTGCTGCTTCACGGCCACGACGCTCTTTTCCATCTGGTGCTATAGGCGCCGCTGCATCTCCTTACTTTCGGCTGCGCTCGCCGCTGCCGCGGTCTTCACCGCGACTCGGACGGCCGTGGTCATCAAGGGTAGTACCTGCTGCACGGCGCGCTGGCGGCCGTTTCGCTCTTAGCCGCGAGTGCCCACGCCATCGTTACGCCGTAGGATGCAAAATTGGGGATGCTGAGCAGGGCATGGCGGTGAAGGAACGAAGCGGAGGGGATACTGGCCGAGGCCAGCCGGGCGGCGCACGTCTGGAAATACACAGACGGGCACCACCGCACCAGCGAAAAGAAACCCCGCAGCGCCTCATCCTTCGCACTGTGGTCCCTCGATACGCGCTCGCCCAGCGCGTTCTCTGCGTCTTCCAACCAAGGGCAGAGGGCTTTCTGCAGCGCCTGCGGCACGAAAACATTCAGGCGGGGGGTAGAGGGTGATGGACAGTTGGCTGATCTCCCCGGCAGCGCGTTGGCCATGGCCAGGTTGGGGATGGACGCCTCGTATAAGCCGCCGCCAATCATCGCCGACTACAACCCGTGCTCCTCGATGTTGCGAAAGCCAACGACCGTGCCCACCTCCCGAAAGTGCGCCGGCTTGACGCCCGCCGCGATGAGTGCCTCGTCGTTGGACATGAAGACGGGCGCAAAGTCAACGGGCGGCGTCAACGGGCCCCAGCCGGACACTCCCATAGATCCACGTATGGCAACACGCCGATGCACCGCACCACCCTCTCAGTCATCTTGGTCGCCGAAATGTACGTGCAAAGCATTTTGGGCTCCTCCCCCCTCGCCGCCGCGAACATTTCCGTGAACTGGTGCAAAGCAAAGTCTCTGGACGCCAGGTCACGTGGTGTCGCTCCGCGCTCCTCGACGGCAAACTGCACCTTGAGGAGCGTCCTCAGCATCGACTCCTTGCGGAAGTTTGGCGCGGTCGTCGGCTCCAGCAAGACGGCTTTGTTGACCCTGTGCCGCTTCTCGTCCGACACCATCGCGTCCCGCCCTCCCAGCTCCTTTGCCACCCCCGTCGCGTTCTCCTTCAGCATCCTGTCCCTCTTGCCGTGCCCCACCACCGCAACGGCCGCGCAGAAGCAGCCAGCCGAGTAGAACTCGTGTGTCGCCCACCTTTTACAGCACGAGCACGCGGCCGTGCGCTCCAAAAGATTGACCAGATGTGCGACCTTGGCCATCGCGTTGAAACTGCTTTGCGACACATGGTGACTTACCAGCTTTCCGGCGCCCCCCGCGTCGCCGGCGCTGTCCACGCCGCTCGCGCCCCCCGCGCCGCCCGTGTCGCCCGGGGCCCCCGCGCCGCTCTTGCCGCCCGCTCCTCCCGCGCCGCCCACATGGCCCACTGTGCCACCCGCGCCACCAATGTCTCCCGCACCCCCACGCCACCCGTGACGTTCGCTCCCCCCGTGCGGCCCACATGTCCCGCGCCGGCCGCGCTGCCCACGCCCCGCACGCCGGCCCGACGGCCCATGCCGCCAACGCCGCCCCCGCCCCTCGCGCCGCCCACCCTACCCGTACCAGACGCGCCGCTTGCGCCGCCCGCCACGCCAGAGGGAGGACTTCTGCGGGCGTCCTGCCTCCGTGCATCGCGACCAGCTAGCGGTGCCGCGCCTCGTCGTCGCTCAGGGGTTCTTCTCACCACCGGCGCTGCTCCTGGCGCCCGACATTGATCCTGCGGCGTAGTGCTCAGTTGTGTGCGACCAGGAAGGGAAGGAGAGGGAATAGCAGACCCCGCGCGACGGACCGTCGAGGTTGTTGTGGCCGTTCTGGGGGGGGGGCCGACGAAGGGGGGAACAAACCGCAGGCCCCCAGCGCTCGACTCATACAGTCCCAAATGTGTCAATCTGCTGCGTGCTGCCACAGCAGCCGTTCCTGAAGCGGGCCCCCACCCATTTCCCGAAGGCGCCCACCATCTTCTCTCCCGCGGGGACCCTCCGTCTGGCGGCAGCCAGCCCCCCCCCGCCTCGGACGCTTGGCCACGGGCGGCTCCGCGTTATCTTCACCCTACTCCACGGCGTCGTCGCTGCTGCTGCACAGGTCATCCTCGTCGCTCTCGCTTCTCGCGCTCGCAATTGAGGTGGTCGTCGCGCGTCGCTGCCGTTGCGCCGACCTTGCAGAGAGGGCGATGCGGCGCGTCGCCTCGGCCTCGAGGTAGATGAAGACCACGTGGAGGCTCAGTGGCAACAGTGCGGTGGTCAGGTTGGCGGCATTCCACGCGCAAAATCTGTCAATGTACCTGGTCTGGGCCAGCAGTGAGGACAGGTGGGGGCGCTGAAAAATGTGGGGCAGACGCGGGTGCCATGGCCAGGCTGTTCAAACAGCGGCAGCTTACGGTCTGCCGTCGCCACCTCGCTTCTCTCAGCGTCCCTGCGCTCCGCTGCGCTGTTCCATAAAGCCCGCCCTCCACACGCACCCATAAAAGCAGTCCCGTAGCTCGACGCGGCGCGATGCGCTCGTCTGCTGGCGAAGTAGATTTCATCCTCGTGCGCAGCCAGCGGGCGGCCGTGCGCTGGCCGGTCGCTGCTGTCCACCCCACCCAGCAGAGCCACTAAAACTCGGGTGGGGGTTGGGCCCGACACCCCATTGCTGGGGAGACGGGGACAGCCTCGCGGATCTTCGTGACCGCACGGCCGGGGCCACCCATGACGCGCGCGTGCGCTCGCCCCGGTCGTGGTCACGTCCGCGGGCGCGAGTCTGACGGCGCGTCCGACACATAGGGGAAACGGCGGTGCGGGCGCCGTTTGGCGCCATGGGTTTGAGGGAGACCCCCATGCGCACATTCGAATCAAGGGTCTTGAAGCGTACCCAATTCAGGGTAGCGTTTGCGTATTCAGTATGATCCATGGCTTGCGTCCGCGTACGTCGAGCGCGAGAAGTCAGGTTCATGCGTATTTTCCAGACCGCAAAGGACAAGCGTACATTTTTGCGTACTTTTTGAACTATTTCTTGAAAAAGCATATTGATGAATCTGAGTCTTGTTCGGGTCCTGGAGGTAGTTGACGATTGGCATAATGGGCTTTGATGGTACACTGACATAAGCAACCCAAAAGAAATGTGTCTCTTATTTTGATCGGCTGTCATATACGTCAGGCCATTCTTGCACTGTGCGTGAGCAAACACGCTCTCGAACGTCCAAGTCGCGCATATCTTCTTCGATGACCTTTGTGTTGGCGTATGTCAGACAATATCCGGTTCACTTCACCTCATGCGTCACAGAACCGGAAAATGTGGGCACAAAAAAGCACTTCTCGTATCTGGCCACTACGAACTGGAATCTCTCTGACCCACTCTTCAAAGTGTTAACCGAAACTACCACACAAAGGGATCTTGATTTCCACACACTGGAAGCATTGTAGACGAATGCAATTGTCGGAAACTCATGACGGTGTCCGGAGTCTATGGTCGGAGAGATACAGGTGAGAGCCATACGCTTGAAAGCGCGTCGTGTTCATAGTACTACCGCTCCCCCTCGCGACCCTCGCCGCGCCTCGCCACCTCCCTCGCCCCTCGCCACCTCCCTCTCCTAATGCCACCGCTCTCTCCCAGCGCCACCTCTCCCTCCGAGCTGTATTTCCAGGCACGTGCGTGCAATACCCTGGCCTTCAGGGCGGTGGCGCGCTGGGCGACGCATCGACACCGGGCACGCCGGCCGGCTCCATGGCCGCGAACACGCACGGGGGCACGTACAGCCACGTTGCCGGGGCGGGGGGGGCGTGGGGCGGGGAAGCGGGTGCCGCCGCCGCCACCGCAGCGGCTGCGGCCGGCCGGCGTGGCGCAACGCCCACGGTCAGGGCCGTCACCCCGCCGCGCAGCGCACCTGCGCACGAAGGGCGGGGCGGCCGACACGGCGCACGTGCGGGCGGGTGGGGTCGACCGCCGCGCGACTGGGCGCCTCTAACCGTACCGGTAGATTTTGTCAGCAACAGCCGACGCGCCGCCGCAACAGAAGCCGGCGCGCAGGCACGGTCACCCGCGGGTCATCGTGGGCGCTTCGAACCCCGGAAGACGCCACGCGCGGTCGCCGCGCGCAACTCGGGGCGGTGGGGGGAGGCAGAGGGGTAGCCGCCGCCCGGGCCCTGTGACCCTTGTGGCAGGACAGTCCTTCTCAGCCACGTAGCTCTATTCGCTTTTAGCGTCATCGCGACGCTGACACGCCCTCAGATCCCTGAGGACACGAATGCAGGCTGCCACCTGTGAAACGGAGAGCAAGTCCCGTGATCTAAGTATATGTGTGCATCACTACACTTCGAGAGCACCCTGTCCTAAATGCCAGGGAACTACCTCCGCCCTTGCCATCCCCCCCGCTCCCCCCACCCAGTCCCTTCTTCACCAGATGCTCACAACGACGTAGGACGTCGACTCCAGGAACTGAGCCATCATAGAGTCATACAGTCGACTGGTCATGCAAAACACAGACAAGGCCAGGGACTAACACAGCGAAGAAGAGTCAGATAAAAGGGACGAAGACAAAGACCAGCTGCAACGTCGGCTAAACTCGCAGTACACAAGAAACGAGTCACCATCGCACCCCACTATACATCGCAAGTTACCCGCCAGAAAACCAATCCTCCACACGCAGCGCCACTCCGCGCGGTCTACAAGCACCTCACGCAGAGCCACGCCACCGGTGTCACCAGCAAGTCACGCACGCAGAGCCCAGCGAAGGCCTGTGCGCGCAGTCATCACGGCATAATGCCTGACCCGCCCTTGGCAGAGGCGGAGGTCGTTGCCGCAAGCCCCTCCTCCTGATGGCGAGCAGCGCCGTCGGCTGCACGGGATGCGCCTCCCCACACCGTGAACTGATAGCGACTAACAGGGACACCACGTCACACGGGTTCTGAGAGGGGGGTCAGCCGTCCAGGGATAGCTCGAAATCAACAACCGGTGATATAGCCCCCATCTCGCAGTAAAGTAGCACACCTCCACCGCGAAAAGCATCAGCTTTGGATGATCATGTGTCTCTCACAGGCGCTATCATATCTGCAGCTTGAAAGACATTATTGCCCTGACCGAGCTATGTCTGCGTAACATTAGGACCAGACAATATGATCCAGTTACGAAATGTCTCTAGCTGGGCTCAATACATAGTTACGCAAGAAATCTGATATTCGATCGTTCAGGATAAAGCTTCCTGTACTGTAGTACCTTCGAATGGGCGATTTCCCCGGTAGCGTACATATGTACGCCACCCGGTGATTTCGCTCATTCGAAGAGACGCGTGAGGTGAATTTAATCGGATCGACACCCCCAAATGTCCGTCGATGGTGGGATATGTCAATGTGGCGCATCCAGACACCCTCTCCTTTACAGCGTCTCAAGATGCCTCCACGAATCAAATTCATGCCTCCATCCCAACCCCACCTTCCCGCGCTTTGCCCTCGTTCTTGGCTCGCGACCCTACGGCCCTTTTAAGCGGGCCGCTTGTCCTAAGCGGCGGTTTCGGTTCATCCGTTGGCGCGCTCGGTGGCGGGGCCGACGGCGGCACGCCCCCTCAGTCGCCTGCGGCGCCTGCACTGTCGTTTCCCGCCTGCGAGCGAGCGGCACCGAGGGGTACGCACCATGGTGCGCGCTCCTGGGGCCGCGGTTGCGGTCTGCCTGGTTCGGCCTGTCGCGCAGGGCGTGGCCAACTGCCCTCCTCGGCGCGCGCGCCGGCGCCGTGTCACGGTCACCTATTGTTGTGCTCCCCCATAGCCCCCCTCCCCAACCCACCACCCAGCCATCGCCTCGTCCTCTGGGTGCTCCCTGTCCTGTGTGCTCACACCCCTGTCGTCCACGTGCGCTACCGTGCGGCCACCCTCACCCTCACACGCCTTCTCTTCTTGTCGGCCGCAAGCGCGTCCCCACTTTGCCCCACCCCCCCCTTTTCCTCTCTCCTCCGTTCTCCTCTCGCCGCCGAGCTTTCCACCTTGGCTCCCTTGTTTTTCCCCTCATTCCCACGCTTGCACTCTCCTCTTCCTCCCCCCCGGCGAACCCCGCACCGCCCCACCATGTTGCACTCTACCAAGCGGATGCTCCTGCGCCCCCTCCACCTTGCCCCTGCTCTCGATGAGGACATTGGGGCGTGGCAGCAGAAGTTGTCCAACGTCTCCGCAGCCCTGTCGGCCGCGTCCGCGTCAATCGACGCGCAGCGCAAGGGGTGGGAGCGCCTCTTCACTGCCGCCGACACGTTTGCGTCGGACCTACACACGCTCTACCCCAACGACGACGAGGTGCGGGCGCTCGGCAAACGCAGCCGCACTGCGACGGCAGCGCTGCTCACGGGCTTCTCCGCCGTTGACGCGCCGCTCTGCAGCGGCGGGGCGGGCGGCGGCACCGGCCCGCCGCCGCTACCGTCGCCCGCTGCGTCGTCAACGGCGCCCACCGCGGCGGCCGCTGTGCGCGCATCTTCGGCCGCTGCGGCGGCGGCGGCGTCGCACCGGACGGTCAAGGCGTACCTTGCGGAAATCGAGACGCTCACGCGCGAGTACCCCAAAGTCGCTGCCGCGCGACGGGCGGTTGCTGCCGCCGACCGGCGGCTCGAGGCGCTGCTCGGCAAGCGCCGCGTCGACGACGTTAAAGTCGGTCGTGCGACGGAGCGGCGCGACGGGTGCGAAGCTGTGTACGGGGCGCTCCAGGCGGGGCTGCTGGAGCGCATGCGCTCGACGTACGCCAAGCACCCGGGGGTGTTCAAAGCGGCCTACGCCGCTTTTTTTTGCAGCTGGGAGGCCTGTGATGCGCGCGCCGAGGCGGAGCTGGGGGCGCTGGGGGGAATCGCCCGCACCCTCGCCAGCCGCGCGGGGTGAGCGCCCGCGCCCCGTGTGGCTTGCTTCTGTTCCTTGGACGGGGATGGGGCTGTGAGCAGCGTGGTGTAGGTGCGCCGCGCCCGTGCGCGGCACGTGCGCCAACGCGTCCCGGTGGGTGCGCGCATGGTGTGGTGCGTCTGACTTGCCCACATTGTTTGGTGGGGCGGTGCGTGCGTGTTATGGGCGCTCGACGGGTTAATAGTTCCAATGTACGGTGTCTCGGTTCAATGTGGCATTGCTTCGTGCGCCCGTCTCCTGCGCGCCCCATGAGCCGCTCGAGCCGCGCGGACGTCAGCCGATGCTTCGTCCAGTGACGAAACGTGGGACTCAAACCACGACGCCCTGCTGTTCTCCATCAAGCCCACGTCGCCAGTGCCGCTTGCGCCGCTGCCGCGGGTGCCTGGCCCCAATGCGGCCCCCACACTCCCCCGTTGCGGCAAACCGCCCTGGTCACTAGCGGCACTTGCGCTGCCGCCCCCATCTCCCATCACTCCTCCGCCGTCGCTTCCGGCGTCGCCCATCTCCACACCCCCCATCATCGCCGCGGCCACCGTCGGCAGCGGTGCGGGCGGCGACGCATGCCCAGAGCCGTCGGCCCCCTCTTCGTAGCCGTCTGACCCCAGTTTTTCGCAACTGGCCGTCTTTTGAGGGCTTCATCTGATCCTCAGCGGACAAGAAAAATATGACCCTGCTCTGGAGCTTCCTGCGATGTCGGCGGCCTTCTCCGTCGCTGATGCGCTCTCGTTTTTTCTCCAGAAAAAGCACGTGAGACAAAGCCTGTACCAGTTTTGACACAATGATGTTACAGTGGCTGATCAGCTGGAATCGTACATTCCCTTCCAAGGCATGAGTCGAGACAGAGCAAGTGACTCTGTCGGAGCAGCGACGAGCGAGTGCTTCGGTAGAGCCACCAGCGTGTGGAGTCCATCTTCGCCATTTTGCAGAATCGGACTTCTGCAAGTACGGAAGACTAATTCTAGTACTCCAAGATCAACTTTTCCGGTGGAGCTCCATGGCGAGATGGAATCTGGATACCAGTGGGTTCGAACCAGGTGCGTCCGTCCAACCCGATGTTCCAGCAAAAAAATGAAGACGCCCTCAGTGCCGCCCGCTTCCGCCGCGCTTCGTTGCGTCCCGCCCGTGATGCCCCCACCTCTGGCATTGGCGGGACGGTGCGACAAAGTCGGCTCCTCCACGTCCAATCCCGTCGCTTGGTCAAACCGGGCTGGTCAAGGCGACACGCTTGGAGCACACTTCGGTTGGCATCGCCTGGGTCGTTTCTTGATGGAAACAGCCGCAGAACGTGGTTGCGCGCCCCTGGCGCCACTCGCTCTGCGAGCACCGGGCAGCTCTTGAGACATCATGGCTCGTGATGAGCCTATAAGAACACAGCGGCCAGTCGCTGTTCTGGCGCGGACGCAGTGCGGCTCACCACACAACGCGCTCATCTTCAGGCTTTGCCTCCCCACGCACAAACGACTACAGTACTGTGGACCCCACCAGACGCTCACACCTGCAAGACTGTTTCCCACCCGACGTCTTCCTCCCTCGCGTTCACCTGACCCCTTCCCCCTCCGCCGCCATCCCCGCTACCATGACGCGCCGCATCGTCCTTGCCGTTGACGGCGACACGCCGCAGGCGGTGCAGCTGATCGAGTGGGCGGCCGAGAACCTCAACATCCGCCCCAAGAAGGCCTCCGGGGGCGACGAAATCACGCCGCCCGAGGTACACGTCACCATCCTGTACGTGACCCTGCCGCCGCAGCTACCCGACTGGGGCTTCCACGCACTCTTCACGGGCGACAAGCTTTGGGAAGGTATGTTTGCCCGACCCCCATGTCTGCTCTGCCTGTCGCCCGGTTGGTCCTTGTCGCACACCCCTCGTTTGTATGCCTGCGCCCTCTCTGCCGTCCTCGTGTCTGCTTCTAACGCCGCTCCTCACCGCTGTTCTCGAGCGAGGTCCCCCCTTGCTGCGCTTTGCCATGGGTGCCTCTCTTCCCCTGCCACTTCCGTTGCGGTGTGGACTCCCCTGCGACCCGGCCCACAGAAATCCTCGTCGAAAACCAGAAGCGCGCCGAACTGGCGGCGGTCAACTTGCGGGAGCTCGCGGCGCGCTTGGACCTCGCCGCGGGGATCGAGACGCGCCCCGGCGACGCGCGGGACGTTGTTGCCAAGTACGTCAAGGCCGACAAGACGGACCTCCTCGTGGTCGGCAGCCGGGGCCTCTCAGGCGCGGCGGGGATGCTGATGGGCTCCGTGTCCTCCTACCTGGTGGCCAATGCGGGATGCTCCGTGGTGGTCTACCGCGGCGCCAAGGCCGATGCGTAAGCTGAGCACGGGGGGGGGCAGCAGCGGGTTACCGGGACGGCACGTGCGTCACCCCGGTCGGTTTTGCATTGCAGAGTTAGCTGTGGCGCTGTCACACGGCTGCTCTTTGCGTTGTGCGTCGTGTTTTTCTTTGGATGGGTCCCACGCGGCAGATAGCGCTGGGCTCCACCGCTCCCAATGTTTTTGCAATGTGTCAATGTGTTACTTGTCTCCCTGCTGTACCCTACCACGAGCGCCCCTCGCTCACGCCCCCATGTCTGGCATCCCGCACCCTCCCTCGCCCCCCCCTTTCCCCTCACAGTTCCACGTGGCTCTCCCCCGTCGGCAGCAGCGCCAACACCGCCGCCGGCACCGAGGCGTGGAGGGCCCCCCCCAGGCCGCTGCGGCTGACGCCCACCCGCCACGCCCACGCGAGCGGGGCGAGGAGCGACCGCGCCACCGCTGGCGCCACCGCCGTCGTCAAAGTGCTCACGTGCACCCCGTCGACGATCAGGTCGCCACTGACGGTGTGCGGGTTGTACAAGCCCACACCCCGCACGGGTGTGACGGACGTGACGGCGAGCGCGTCGCCGGCAGCGTCGCGCAGGGTGTCACCGACGACCAGGGCGGCGGCGGCGACGAGACGCGGGGCGGCGGTGGTCGCCACACCCCCCGCCGGCACCGCGTACACATAGTGCCCCGGCGAGAGCGTGAGGGTGCGGCCGCCGGCGCCCGCCGCTACGGGCTCCGCGGCCACCCGCACAAAGTCATGCTCGCCCCCCACCACCCGGTGGGAAAAGAGCATGATGGGCGACGTGGCGCCGCCCGGAGCCGACACGACCTCATCCCCCAGGCGGAGGGCGGTCATGGCGACGACCCGCCCGTCGGCGAGCGTCACCGCCGCCACCCCCGGGAAGCAGTCGGCGGCACCGTCACCCGCCCGGGCGCCGCCCGACCCGTCGCCACCCCCCGCGTTGCCGGCGGGCGGCGGCGTCGGCGTGGCCGTTGCCGCTGCCGTAACAGCGGGGTCGACGACGGGGCCGGTGGTGACCGGCGGCCGCGGCGAGGCGGTCGGGAAGTCGGCCGGCGTCGCCGTCGCCGTCGCCGCTGCCGTCGCCGCTGCCGTTGCCGCTGCCGTCGCCGCTGCCGTTGGAGCCGCCGTGCGTGCCACCGTCGGAGCCGCCGTGGGCGTCACCGTTGTGGGTGCCGCCGTCGGCGCTGCCGTCGGCACTGCCGTCGGCGCTGCCGTTGCCGCTGCCGTTGCCGCTGCCGTCGGAGCCGCCGTGCGTGTCACCGTCGGAGCCGCCGTGGGCGCCACCGTTGTGGGTGCCGCCGTCGGCGGTGCCGTCGGTGCCGCCGTCGGCGCGCCGCCGCCGCCCCCCCCGCTGCCGAGGGGCGGTGGCGTCGGTGAGGCGGCGACCGGCGGCGGTGACGCCGCCGCCCGGGGCGGGGCGGCGAGCACGCACACGGCCGGGTTGAAGCTAATCACAAACGGTTGCGCGCGGGCAAAGGTGACGCCGACCTCGGAGAGGCGGCGGCTCTGCGACGCGACAAAAAAAAAGAGGGTGCCCTTGGCGTACGTCTTGCCGCCGCGGCACTTGCGGTTGCGGCGCTCGTAGCCGACCCACACGTCTGACAGGGCGCCCGTGTAGCGGAGCATGGCCGTCATCGTCGGCCGCCCCGCCACGGCCTTGTACACGTCGGGGACGCCCGCCGCGTCGGCGGCGGCGGACGACGTGAGCGCCGCCGCCGCGACGAGCGTCATGTTGTCCCCGCCCGCCACGCGGCCGTCAACGGAACACGGTTGGCCGTCCATAAAGATCCCCGCGTGGGGCACATCCCACACGCGCGGCCCGCGGGGGAAGAGCAGCTCGTGGCGGATGGCGGCGGCGGGGCAGGTGGTCGGGGGAAACGGGCCCGCGGGGCGGTCCACGACGGT
>Ga0114957_1004756_pt1 | contig 11518 bp, 9 predicted proteins | sample BantaG_FD_87175 | JGI IMG/M metagenome (GOLD analysis project Ga0114957, IMG submission 87175) | Marine algal microbial communities from Bantry Bay, Ireland - BantryBay_4 metaG | ecosystem: Host-associated > Algae > Red algae > Unclassified | place: Bantry Bay, Ireland | collected 2014-11-21 | reverse complement strand
TCTACCGTTGAGACATCTGACTTTAGTAATCTAGTGTAATGCAAAAAAACTTCTTCTCGCAGATAGACCTAGATACAAGAGAGATCAAACTCTTGATTTTGAGGTACAAATACAATCTACCGAGACAGGAGATACTACTACTACTATGATTGCAGAAGAGCCAGTATCACGATCTACTCAAAGCACTGACTCACAAGCTCAATAAGAGCCGAAGAAAAAAGAGAATTATAGACCCAAAATTACGTCATCGGACTTTTTTGATTTCAAAACCGCTTATGAAGTAGTGTTTGAGTGCTTGATAGTCCGCAAGCTTGTGTCTAGTGTTAAGATATATTTATATATCTCACTCTATGGCACACAAGTACGGATGATATACTAAGAACGAGATCCTGACTCATATCAAGTCAGAGCATACGAGGTCGCTTGCTTTTGTGAAGACCAAAAGAGATTTGTTTCGTGAGAGGATCAAAGACTATACCAACGTGACTCAAGACAAAGATAAAATATATGTGAGACTCATTTTCTCCGTGATGCAGACATTGATGGCACTACACTATCAAGACGAGATGAGTGTAGAGTTTGTAGGTAGACAACTAGGAGCGAGTGAAGTAGCTGACCAGTTGGAGAACCTAGCAAGCTTCGACTACGAGGAGATGGATATGGAAAAGCTAATGTTTTCGGTAGAGCGAGACAGACTATTTTTTGGTACAGGTATTTTGGTATACGATCATCGAGATAGCACAAAGCTCCATCCAGTATACAAGAGAGTCAATCCACTATCACGGTTGCCTGATCCAAGCGGTAACAGTAATTTCCACCAGTTTGAATTGGAGATAAACAGTGCAATGATAACCAAAGAAAACGGATATATGAATACTAATAAGGTTAAAGAGTTGATATCTACTAGGAACAACGAGACAGACCAAACAGTACAGAAGTATACAGAAGTGAGAGAGCTACAGCACGATACAGCCAACAACTACACCAAGTGAGGCTTTATGATACCAGTACACTATTGCTATACGACTTTTGGAGGTGATAAGCGATTTGTAGTGACAGCTTGTGATCACGGTACAGTGATCAAGATGCAGAAGATAGAGGCAGTATTTGAAGAGGAGAAAAAGGACAAACAGAATATAGAATTTCCAGTGTTTACATTTCAATACTCACCGCTTGAGTACGATCCGTTTGGAGTATCTATTCCTGATCTGATCAGTGACAAGCAGAGAGGTATGCAGTTACTCTTGAACCTAGAGAGGATCAAAGCAGAGAACGAAGCACGAGGTGATATGTTTGTGGTAGATACTACAAAGGTGAATATCAAAGACCTCAAGAAGCCAAGCAAGTGACCAAAGTATATCAAAGCCAAAGGCTGAGATCTCAAGAACTATATCACCGAAGTACCGAAGTCTCAGATCAAGTGAGATGTAAGCTATATGAAGAATGCACTACAACAACAGTCTACACTAGACATAGGACTAGACGAGAGAAGTCTCGGGATCACACCTGATAGAAACATTACAGCTACAGAGAACCAAAGAGTGCAAAAGAATGCAAACATACGTCAGATGCTCAATACTCGTGTGAAGATGCGAGGTATCAAAGCATTTTGGAATGATTGGTATAAGAGATATTACCAAAACTTCAATTACAAGAGCGAAAAGAACATCATCATAAATTCTAAGCTCGGGAGCAGACCAATCTCAGTGAGGAAAAAGGACATCATTACAGGCTACGACATAAATATTAAGATCATCTCAAAGGCTGAGCAGGAAGCGGAGAGAGAGAAGCAAAAGGTAGACTTTTTTGCAACACTCAATCTGATCCTAGATGATCCACAATCAAGCACCATCTCCAAGACTCTAGCAAAAAGGAAAGCAATGAGGTTATCGGGAATGAGTAGCGAGGAGGCTAGACTATATGTAGCACCATCTCTTGAAGAGATGCAGGCACAATATGATATCGAACTGATAAATAAGAATGAGTTGCCTGAGTTGTGAGAAGTGTGAGAGGATCACATGACATATATTGTGATGTACCAAAGAGCGCTACCAACACCTGCAAGATTTGCAATCACGGAAGCTAGAAAACAATTATATCTCAAGTCCTGACAACAGCAGGAGAAACAGATGGCAAACGCAGAGCAACAGATGCAAGGATGAGGTATGGGATGATGAGCAATGGCACAGCTTGCCAATGGAGCTATGCAACAGAACGAGCAAGTAGCGACAGCATTACAATAGTTTTATCCTATCTAAGCCAATATGAGCAATAATGAAGAAGATTACAGCGAAGTAGTAGAGCTGATGAAGTCTCTAGTACTGAGTCCATCTCGACAGAGAATAAGGAACGAGATGAGAGACAAGATAAAGCACATAGAGGATATAATCCTGAATGGTACGAGCAAGGAGTGCAACGAGAATAAATACAACGAGTACGATCTACTCAGAAAAGAGAGAGAAGCATTGATGGAGTTTTTGGAAATACCTGACGATATCATAACTAGATACACAGCGGTAGAGGTATGAGCAACAGAAGTCTAGTATCGGAGTAGATGGATCACTTCATCTACTCACTTACTGGATTTGGTAGCCCCAATCAGTAGCTGGCGAGCATATACGCACCTTTATTTTTTACTACTACAGTTATGACAACAGTAGATACAGCCACAGATGCAGGCACAAGTGCACCTACAGATCAAGAACCTAACACAGCACCAACAGAAACTCTACCAACAGATGATGGAGGCAAAGGAGGTGATGATGCAGGAGACGGATCACCACATGACGAGGGAGCAAGCAAAGGCAAAGGAGTGTCAAAACTCTTGAACCAAAGAAACCAAGCTCGTAAGGAAGCTGATGAGCTGAGAGCTAAGTATGAGCCTGACACTCTACAAGCAGTCAATGATGTAATGAGTGTAGAGAAAAGAAAAGTCGAGAGACAATCTTTTCAAGCAACTTACTGAGATGAGGCACTTGATGAAGTGGAAGCTATACTAGAGCAACACCCATCTCTATCGTATGAGGATGCTTTCAAAGTTGCCAATCCCGAGCAATTTGCAAGTCTAGGTGAAAGTTACAATGTAACCTGATCTACTCCAAGCAAGCTAACTGCTGGAGACAAAGACCTCGCAAGTCTGACACCCGCAGAACTAGAAGCACAAGCCCAAAAGGATTTTGCCTCTATGATGTAGACAGTCAGTAGTCATGTGTAAGTAACTCTTTTATTATTTTGAGTTTTTTACTATGGCTACAACAACAACAGGAAACGTGATTACTTCTGGAGCATTCGATCAATTTGTGCAAAAGACAGCTATCCAGTCTTATCAGGATAGAAGATTTTTCTCACAATTTGCGAATACAAAACAGAAGCCAAAAGGTACACATACCTACCAATTTCCAGTAATAGACAAACTTTGAGGTAGTGCAACCACTCTTACTGAGTGAGTGACACCAAATGAAAAGGGTATGAACTGGACAGGGAAAACAGTGACATTGAACCAGTACGGTGACTATATAGTTATCTCTGATGTTTTGATGGAAGATAACCCTTTTGATCTTGCAAAAGAGTCTATCGTAGAAGTCTCAAATCTCGTAGCAAGAACTGTAGATATCGCAGCTCAAGACGTTTTGGACTCAGGTACAAACGTAGAGTATATCGGACAGTCAGCGAGAAATGCAATCACTGGTGGTGATATATTGACTGCTCAAGAACTAGCAAACGGTGTTAGATTTTTGCAAGGGCAAGATGCTCCAACCTTTGATGGTGAATTTTATATGGCTGTAATGCACCCTGATGTATACCACGATCTCGTGATCCAAGCTGGTACAGGTACGTTTATTGACGTAGCTAAGTACCAAAATCACAAGAAGATTGTGAAAGGAGAGATCTGAGCATTATACGGTACCAGAATTGTTGTATCATCTAACGTACAGAAGTACACAGATGGTGGAGCAGGAACAGTAGACGTATACCCAACATTTATGATGGGTAAAGATGCGTATGCAGAAGTAATGGCAGGTGGAATGGAAACGAAGTATAAAGCACTCGGTAGTGCTGGAACTGATGATCCACTCGATCAGAGAGCTACAGTTGCTTCTAAGGTAAGAACTGGTTTTGCTATCCTAAAAGACGAAGGTCTATTTAGAATTGAAAGCTCAGCTTCTAAGGGAGATAACTAGAAGATAGAGAGTCGCTAGTCGGCTCTCTCTTTTGTGTTTTTGGAGACACTAGGAACACAAAAGAGAGGGTATTTATTATTTATTGCAGATGGATATAGCAACACTTATCACCTTTGTCAGAGATCAAACAGCAGTATCTAGCGACAACGTAGCAGATGCAACTATTTTGAGGTATTTAAATATAGCATATCACAGAGTAGAGAATGCTATAGCTGATAGAGTCGATGAGGACTATTTTTGGGACATATTTACTACTGATACGGTCGCTGGACAGGCTGAGTATGTATTGAAGCAGAATAGTAGTACACAAAATGGAGTGAAGAAAATAAACAGAGTCGAAATGAAGTATAGCGATGATGATGAGTATTTTTCATTGTTGGATGCTGATGCTATGAGCAATTTCCAAATAGCATACGACAACTTGCAAGAGTCAGGTGCAGAGTTTTATGAGTTTAGAGATGGATCAGTATTTATAAATCCAAAGCCCGAGAATAGTGTAACACAATGATTGAAAGTACACGCAATACAGGCTCTCATCGATCTAGCAACAGATGATACTGAGACAAAGGTATTCCCAAACCATACTGAGCTGAGACAGTATCACCACATAGTAGCACTCGGAGCGATACCATACGTAGAGAGACATAGAGACATAAAAGACAAGAATAATATCAACAGTAGCTCACAGATGTTTGAGATGGAGCTGGAGAGAATGATTGAGGAGCTAAATAGCAAGAATAATGAGCCTATTGAGTGAACTTTACCATCCCATAACTTCTACTAATGATCAAAGAGATATTTAGATGATTTGATGCAGGAATGACCTGACACCCTTGAAAAGAAAGGAAGTGAGGCTATTTTATGGGTCGATGAATTGAAGTAGATGATTTTTCTCCGAATGTAACACTAGCAAGATCACCACAGCCAATAGGAGCGATCAATCTATGAATAAATGATGAAATTGTTGCATCTATAGAGTGATATTGATTTTCAAGATGAGGCAATGTGTACTCATTTTCTACAGACAATCTCGTAGCAAGTTGATTGTGAGAGGTATATGCAGTAGCTAAGCGAGATGATAAGTATGTACGAGTTACAGATACCCACGTTGGTAAGATAGACCTAGCTGACGTGAACTACACTAGCTGGACTGGATCAAGTCTCAATAAGACACGAAAAACAATCTCATACGATGGTCGATCAGGCTTTCCAGTAAGTACGGACACATCTACAGAGAATGGTACTATCCAACTACTACCGTTTAATGGTAACCTCTATATTGCAAGCGGTAAAAAGGTACAGGTACTAGATACAGCAGGAGTGATCAGTGACTGACTCGCAGACTTACCGTGATATGTAGTAGCATTGACCACAAACGCATATATCGGGAATAGGATCACTGTACGACTCAATACCTGACGACAGATGAGCCGAGATGGAGTGAGTGACAATCCTTTTGACACCATAAAATGGAATGGAAGTATCAATGCGGTATGATCTACTAATGTAGGTGACTTTGTGCTTACAGGAGATAGTTACACCAATGGAGAACTGCGATTGAGTAGAGGTATTGAGTCAAGTGTACTCATACCATTTTCCAAGCATATAAGAATAGGAGCAATGGAGAGTGCATTGATAGATGAGAGGATGCACAAAAATATATTTGCCTACGAGAGGAATTATATCTATTTTCCAATAGCGATAGTAGACGAATACCCGTGAGTAGATCCTGACAATATATCATCATCTACAGCAGAGTCATACAATCGAGGTATATGCAGGCTGAACGTATACACAGGTGAGTGGAATATACCGTATAGCTATAAGTCTTGAAAACCACCATATACTACGTGATCTGAGTACAAAAAAGTAGCAGGAGTACATCTATTACACTACCACGATCACAGACTATATACGTGCCGAAGTGTGCTTGAGTGATCATCATACTTACCGTATATGGAGCATATTTTTGTAGATGATTTTACTGATGAGTACGGGAATGATGGATGAAACTCATCTATATGAACTCTCATCACCAACGTGATATCCTGATGACAAGCAAGCCAACTCAAGAGGCTCAAGAGTATAAGAGTAATAGGTGATATAGGAGAATGATGTATAAAAATATCGTGTCTCGTAGACAGCGAGCTAGATCTAGTATCACTGTATGATACCCCAACCAATGCAATAGCAACCGATAAGCTCAAGAAAATAGTAGAATTTGGATCAAATACCGAAGATGTGAGCCTAGATAGAGAGATGAAGTACCTATTTGGACAGTGATATGAGGTAGAATTTGGTGAGATGAGGCTTGTAGTGAACCTACAGCAAGATTGAGAGTGAGACTTGCCAGTTTTACATGAATTAGTCATTGAATATGAAGAAATCGAGAGATAAAATCATAGATAACTCAAGAGATGACAACAAAAAACAGCCTTTTGGTAAGGACAGAACAATTTTACACGAGAGAGAAGAGAAGATCATAGAGAAAAAGGAAGAGCATCACAGCTTTCCCAAGAATGTAGACATAAATATTAATGCACTCACCGAGAAGACAGCACCAGTAGCAAATGATCTAGTAATGATACGAGACAGCGAGACAAATACCCGAAAAAAGATCAAATACTCTAATTTATAGTTTAACCAACCCCTATGGCTCAAGCAAACGCATTTCTAGCAAGGTACTGATCAGGAGTGAAAGCAGGTAACGACCCAACACAGTCGTGAAAGGTGACGTCACCACAAAAAAGTTACTCGCAACCCGCTCCAGTGAATGCTCAGACACCACAGGTGAATACATTTTTGAATAGATACGGGAACAATAGCAATGGGAGAACTATTGCAGAGTCGTCTACCAAGTCACAGGTAGCACAGCCAACACAGAATAAACAAAACACAACTAGAGTGATAAGCAATAATTCAAACGGAACTCAGACAATCACAAATACCAATCACAGGATAGTAGATACTGGCTATACGTGAAAAACAAGCTATGATGACAACGTGGGTACCTATCAAAAACAGTTAGAAAAAAGACAAAAGGATTTGCAGAATACGCAAGATCTAATCAAATTGCATTGAAACAATCCAGCACTTGCAGGAGCGGTGAGATCACGAAAGCAAAACATTGCAAAATTTCAAAGTGAGATCAAACAAATAAGCTGAAATATAAATAGTGCCAAATCCTGACAGCAAACAGCTATTACACAACAGCAGACACAGGCATACAATAAGCTCAATAGCCTTGTGAAGTCAGGAGCCATCACGCCACAGCAACTTGATGCAGAGCTCAGGAAGATGGGCAAGACGAGAGCTGATCTGGAGACTCAAGTAGGTAAGATTGAGGATAGTTTTGATAAATACGGAGTCACTGATGCACAAAAGAACGCATACCAAAAACTGGATGCAATGGTGAAGTCAGGAGAGATCACGTCAGATCAACTAGACTACGAACTACAGAAGATGGGCAAGACGAGACAGGACTTGATCCAAACAGTCTCACAGATTGAGCAGGCAGGAGAAAAGAACACCTATCTTGAGGATATCACCGCTAGAAACCAAGAGAGACAAAATGCAGATGCACAAGCACAGCAGGCAGAACAAAACAAGACCATAGAAGCTAATGCGAGTAAGTTTGCTACACAGTTTGCTGAGGCATTGCAGGAATTTGCAAAGACTGGTGGTACACTTACTGACTGACAAAGGGATAAGCTACTTGCACAGGTGCTCCAACAGAACTGATACCCAGTAGACTGGAATGATCCAAATTTCAAGACACTTGTAGATAGTATCTACGGTAAGGTGATAGGTGGAAGTGGACAGTATGGGATCAAAGACTGGAATTGATTTTATAATAAATTCAATACCAAATACGAAAAGGTAGCAAAATATGCAGATGGTTCTTACTCGGGTAAGGAGATTTTGAATATGAAAGAGAATGGTACACTCACAAGCGGAGATATACAGCTGATAGGACAGGCAAACCCCGATCTGATAAGAGAATACAAGGAGGAGAGCGAGTTTAAGAGGATCACGGATGATGCTATGAATATGGCAAACGAGATAATGACGAGAATGGAGAGATCCAGTCTTGACTATGCAAAACAACAATCAGAAAATCTACAGCAGGAGACTAAAATGTTTCAACAGTTTGCAATCACACAGCAAGAGACTCTATCGGCTTTTGTGAGTGATTTTGAGCAGTGATTGAATAATGAAAGCAAGACTGACTATGTGACTAGGATGAGGTCGCTACTCAATACTGACGAGATCAATACCAAGACCCAAGAAGTGAACGGGATAGAAAAAGAAATAGATGATCTGAGACTAGAAGCTAGTGAGATAGAGGACAATATTAGAGAAGAGCTTGCAGGTAATGCTACAGAGAGCTACATACAGGCACTCGTAACCAAGAGGACAAAGCAACTAATCAAAAAGGAAAATCTACTTTTGAATAGATACGAGCAGGCAAGCGGTGACTTGTCTAGTCTTACTGACAGTGCAAAACAGGACTTTCAACTTGCAGTACAATTTGAGCAAGAGCAAAAAGAGCAGGATTGGAAGCTATTTTCTACCAAGTACCAAATATCACAGGACTCTTTTGACAAACAGTGGAGTATACTCACTGATAGTGTCACGCAGGGTAGAGCAATGGACTTGCAGTATAGATCTGAGAAGCTACAGCTAGATACCCAACTACTCGGGCAGGCATTTACTCAAGCGAACCAGTGAAGAGCGGCAGAAATACAGGAGATACAGGCAGATAATGCTTTTGCGAGAAGCCAAGTGCTTGCAGATCAACAATTTGAGAGACAACAACAACTAGCAGATACAGAATATGGTAGACAGCTAGAGAGGGATAAAATATGATATATAAGAGAACTAGATCAAATGTGATATCAGCACGAACTCAATAAAGAGTCGTCTCAGATAGAGTTTAAGAATGAGATGGAGAAGTTTAATCAGAAGTATGAAAGCGATTTTGCTTATCAAAAAGCACTCTCTTGATTGAGTCTTGAAGAGAAATACTGAATGCTACAGCTAGAGAGAGAAGATCAAATAGACACTTTGGATGCTCTAAGTCAGTATTACGCAAACAATCCATCACCAGCTGAGTATTCTATACAGGTATTGAAATGAGAAGATGGGAAGAACGTTGTTCTATCATATAACAAAAATGATCCAACAGACGTACAGGAGATATACTCAATGTGAGGCGCTTCTAGTGCTTGAGGAGCTACGTGACTACTAGAATATATATCCTCATCTGAGGGTACACATTGAAATTACAATGCAGTTTTTGGTAATGGTGGACAGTCAAAAGTAGATTTAACTTGAATGACAATAAACCAAGTCAAACAATTTCAAAAAGATAGTGTTTATAAAGACAAAAATGGAAACCGAGTAGGTGGTGCTATGTGAAAATACCAAATAGTCACAGGGACACTTAATAGTCTAGTAAAAAATATGTGACTATCCTGAAATGAACTATTTGACGAACAGATGCAAGATAAAATGGCAATGCAACTATTGGGAGGTAGTTATGATGCTTATGTAGCTTGAACTATTACACAAGACCAACTACAGAAGAAAGTATCGTGAATATGGGCTTGAGTACCAAACCCTTACACAAATCAAAGTACCTATCATAGTGACGGTACAAATAGAGCAAGACCCGACAATGGAGCTTTTGCAAAAGCACTGAAAGGTAGTGAGTCGGTGCCAGAACGCTCTAATATGGAAATAGAGTTGATAAATACAGCTCAAGAATTGAAAGATATTTGACTTATAAAAAGAGGTATATCCTCTACATGATGAATAGCGTGACGTGATAGTAGAAATGTAAAGACTAAGTTTGACTACATAAAAGACACCCTCTCGTTGCAAAATCTTATCACTTTGAAGTGAGAATGAGCAACTTTTGGTGCTCTATCAAATAATGAGCTACAATATATCGCTAATTCTGCAACGAAACTAGATCTACTCTCTGATAAAGATACTCGAAACAAAGAGCTAAACAAAATAATAACAATTATGTCGGGAGAGAGTCCACAAATAGTATCAAACGACTACGAAATAACGATAGATGAGTCATTTGAAGATATCCCAGACTTTGGTGACTTCCATAGTACCCAAGTGGCGTCTTGAGTGTGATTTAACTTTGGAAGTACCGTACAATAAAAAAATCTCCCATTACAGTGTTGGAAGCACTAGGGAGATTTAAAACAAGATATTTATCACTTAATTAGAATATAAGAAATGGAAGAAATTTTGCAAGAGATATTTACTCACTTAACCCCTATAGAAATGTTCATATTCCTAATGTGTTGTCTACTCATATATGCAGTATTTGCAGGCATTATCTTGTGGCGTTACTTCTCAGATAATAAAACAAAAAAAGTAAGTGTGTTTTTTATGACTATGGAAAAATAATTTTACTCTATTATTATCACAATGCAAAATATCTTCTGACCAACACCACAAGCACAATCTTCCGCTGGTTGATGACTCACAACTAAATTTTTGCCTTTCAAACAATTTGAAACCTGATATCAAAAGGCGCTAGGTATGTGATTTAACTGATCTACTGACGAGTACGCACAGTGACTTGAATGAGAGTGATTTCAAATCGAATGATATGGTAAGTATAAGAAATTTAAGGCACAAAAAATGTACGAGAGACAGGAAGCTCAGAAAAAAGTAGACGAGCTAGAACCTATGGCTAAAGACCGAAAGGAATTTACCATAAACCAAGAACAGAATAACCCAATACTCAGAGCAATACAATGAGTATGAGGAACGGTAGTAGGAGCAGGTGAATGACTTGTAAAATGAGTTTACCAATGAGGTAAGGAATTTATTAGTGAGGCAAAAGACGTGATGAAAGATGACAAGTACGGGAAAGCTGAAAAGTTTAACAAAATTCTTTTTGGTGAATGAATAGCGGACTACATAGGATGAAGCATTGTGTGATGAACGATCTGATGATGACTAGAATGACTATACAACTGATTTACTACTGCAAAGGAAAGGGATAGTGTGAGCAATAAGGCAAAGAATGCCTTTGAATATGTTATAAATAGTGAGGTATGAGGAATGACAAAGGAGCGAGTCAGTAAATATTACAATACACTAGATGATTGAGAAAAAGATGAGCTTAATGATCTTATGTGATACGCAGTGAACGCACTAGACCTAGTGCCAGCTTGAGCATTGACGACAAAAACAGCGAAGAGTGCTATCAGATGATGACTAGAAGCAGGAGCGAAGACACTCGGGAATGTAGCAGAGTCGAAACTTACAAAGGCAGGATTGGAAATTTGAGGTATGGTATATGA
>Ga0114957_1004753_pt1 | contig 11523 bp, 8 predicted proteins | sample BantaG_FD_87175 | JGI IMG/M metagenome (GOLD analysis project Ga0114957, IMG submission 87175) | Marine algal microbial communities from Bantry Bay, Ireland - BantryBay_4 metaG | ecosystem: Host-associated > Algae > Red algae > Unclassified | place: Bantry Bay, Ireland | collected 2014-11-21 | reverse complement strand
GAGCATTTGAATCTGGAAAGGGGTGATAAGAATTGGTTTGTCCGTTTGTCTTTATAAATAAAAAGCTAAGTAGAAGTATGCAAAATAAATATTTCATAAAGTCAGTTTTAATTGTGGCTAACGACGTACGTGGCTATAAGGAGTACGGACTTAGGAAGCACACACTCCATGCTATAACGCTGTTAGCCAAAGCTAAAGTTTTACTTTAATTTTTCCTAAAGTCAAAGCTTGGGTTTGGCGGTTATCCGGGCAAAGTTTTTCGGCTGTTGTATTGTCCGTATTCCTTATAGGTGATGTTGTAAGCTGGCGTTCTTGGTCCTGGGTGTTTTTCAGAGGTTTCGATTTTAGCTCAATAGCGTGTATTGGCAAAGCCATACTCTTTTGCAATTTTCGGATTGTGCGGTTAGCTTTAGCGAATTGCAAATGTGTATGGCTTTTAGCGTTGGCTTATTACGCGTCTGCAAAATATCCATATTCTTTATTTATTACTAACCCTCTGTCAAGGTACAAGTTTGATAGCTCACAAGTTGTTTCGGGTGTCAAAGTACAAGAATGACAAGATGCAAGATTTAATTGACCAACTCCCTGTCCGTCTGATTCCATACAAATTGGGTCAGAAGAGCAATCAGTAGCTCTCAAAATAGCACTATTAGTAATGCTATTTAGATTTTCTAAATCGTTGCACAAATTTGATAATCCACCCAAATAACCATCGGTTCCATCAAAAGCAGAGATTAATAATCCGTGCATTGTTTCGTTTACGTATAATCTTTCTGACAAAGAAGATGCAGGATAACCACAGACATATTCCAATTCACGCATCAGTAAATGCGAAAGCGTATGAATTAGGACTTTTCTTGGGGTTAAAGTTTTAGCGATAATTTGGTGTGATTTCCAATCAGCATTTTTGGCATTAGTTTTTATTTTTTCTGTTCTTTCAATAACGTTTTGCTGACCTTCCCATTGTTCCAATTTTTGTTTATTCAAAACAAATAAAATTCCTTCTCCGTAACTTTCAGATGCCGGTAAGGTCTTTGTGTCAAAATTGTTTTTTGATACTGATTGTCTTTTTACTGTGTACTCATAAGCATTATCTCCATCTTTTAGCAAAATTGAATCTATATCAATGGGTTCATTGCGTGTAAAGGATGTTTGAACGGTTGTCTTTTTTAATTTATCAATTTTTATCAGTTTAGAAAAGCCATTGATTTGCTCACTACAATCAATTACACGGAATTTAATTTGTTTATTGTCTGGTTGCTCCTTTTCCAAGAAATAATCGTACTCTGTTTGTCTATATATATTATCAGGAATGTACTTAATATCTCCTGTGTCTAAATATTGTTGGATTAATTCCATTTCAATTTTCTTTTGGATACTAATTAACTGAACTATTTGTGCTGTTGAGAATTCTCCGCTCTCTAACATATTGTCGATATCAATTCTAACTTCAGGCGAAAGTGGATTTTGTAGTTCTGGTATAAACAAACTACTTAAACTATTGGAATAATATACGCTATTACTCGTTTTCAACTTTACGTTCGTAGTTTCTGAACATTCTTCTTCATAAAACTTGCCATTAATTTGTCCTAACCAATATTTCTTACCATTGCAGATTTGCTCGTAGTTAAAAATGCCTTTTAGATTTGCTTTTTTATTGCAATTTTTACACTCAATCCATATACCTGATAGTTCGGTGTTTTCTCGACTGATTTTATAGGTTAGGTTTTGGTTTTCGCAACAAGGTTTAGAAAAATCTAATTGTGGCCCTGTCGGTTTTTCATTTGCTTCCTCTTTATCTTGTTCATTGGTTCTGTCGCTGGGTAAACGGTTGTTCCAATACTTCCAAGGTAAATCGTGAATATGACCATTTTTACAAGTCATAACAAAACGAATTTGTTCCAAAAGATTTTCTTTGCAGTCTTTGTTACTGCATTTTGGCGGATTGAAAAAATCAAGTTTTTTGCCTGCACTTCTCCAACGGGTTTTCCATTCGTTGTATGGTGCAAACCGTTTACAATAAGAACAATAAAACCATTTTGAGAAATAGTTTGCTTTCGGTCTAACTTGGTTCAAAAAAGAATCTCTATCAGTAGGTATAGAAACCAAATGTTTCAAATTTGGGAAACGGTTTTTTAAACGTTGTAATAACCTATCGTCTTTAATGATATAATGAGCTAATTTTTCGTTTAAATCTGCATATCCCCAGTTATCAAAGGTTTCTATAATTATAGAATTGTTTGTTGTTTCAATCAATGAACCAACACCACCATAATTTGAAATATGCTTGCTTCTCCCATGTCTTATTTTGTCGTTTGGCATATGTTTAATATTGTCTTATGAGTATCTCAGCACTTGGCTCTACACTTCGCATTGATTGCATTGCCGTTAAAGTATCGTCATCATTTTTCTTCTCTTGTATTGGCACAATTAAAGAATCTTTAGGATGGTCTCTCCAAAAATATTTAAGGTCTGGAAGGTCTTCGGCCTTAGTTTTCCAATCTCTTAAAATATTATCTATCTTCTCGGTTATGAGCTGTAAATCATTTTGTGCAAAGTGATGGTTTTGAAAAAGTTGAAGCAGGTTATTTCGTAATTCATTTTTTACTTTGTCATCAATTAAGGCTGTTGCTGCATTATTAGCGGTATATGGTGTGGCATGTCTGAAATAAGCAAGAATTAGTGTAAACAACATTTTGTCTAGAGCATTTTCGGCAAATGGTGTTACGCTTAATGGTTCTACTTGTTTATAAAATGTTTTGTGGAATTGTACAAAATCTTCAAAATAAGATAAATCACGACTATTGAATGGGTCGTAAAGCGTAATAACCAAACCTTCGTTTTTTCTTGCTACACGGCTACTTGCCTGAATATATTCAGCTGTATTTGGTGGCATTCCGTTCATAATCATTAAACCCAATCTGCTAACATCAAGTCCAACGCTTATCATATTGGTAGCTAAAACCAAGTCATAAGCCTTGCGTTCTATAATATTACCATTAAATTCAATTTCTAACTTATCTAAATTCTTCTTAATTTTTTCATTGGGAATACGGCTTGTCAATTCAATGTTTCGATATGATAATTTACTGTAATTACTTCTTTCACTTTGTGAATTGTTATTCAAATATCGAACTTGTAATTGCTTGATAATTGGTTTTAATTCCGAATTAATTTTATTAGAAAATCGTCCAATTTCTTTTAAGCTTTTGAAATAAGAGAGTATCGTCCAAAAATTATCAGCTTCTTTTTTATCAGCTAATTTTTTCCAAACTTCTAATCTTGCAAAAAGCAATGATGCCAATAATTGTAAATTGGTAACAACAGTTGTTTTTCCCGTTGGTAAAATGCCTATATATTTTCTTTTACTTTCTTCAATCACTTTTGAAAAAAATGTGTCGTCTGAATTAGTAGCATATTGCGGAAATATTCGTGCTTCTCTGCCGTACAAACCTTGAATTTGTTTGTCAACGTTTTTGACTGTTGCCGTGGATGCAATGATTTTAGGGTTATTACAAAGTTGCAACAAGGCATTTTCAAACAAACCAACTAGACTTCCCAAGGTACCGTTTAGTAGGTGCAATTCATCTTGAATTATCAATTCTGGTTTACGATTTGAGCCATTATTGAAGAATTTAGTAGATTCTCCTTTCCAAGCTAATGATGCAAATTTATCAACGGTCGCAAAAAGAATGGTAGGCGGATTTGAATAAATATCTTCATCTACTAAAACAACTGGTAAACCTCCGTTTTGCTCTGTAAAATGACAAGCATTGTTTAAGCAATAACTATGTAATTGGGTTTTGCTTACTCTATGCCCAATATGGTAAGTATTGTCACTTTTGGCTATTTTTGAAATGATTTTTGAATTACACCATTGACAACTGGATAATTGTAGTGGATTTACATCATAATTAGAATTATAAGTATGATTATTGAATTTTTTTAAAAGTTTATTCAATTTGGTTTCCGCATCATCTCCTTTATATCCATTTCTCAATTTGTTAGGCAAAGTTTGATTTCCTACCCAAAAACCAATTGTGACAGGTTTGTTTCCTAAATCTGTATGATTACTTCGGATAAATTCACAAGCTAAAATTAATTTTGAAGCTCTTTCAAATTGTTGTGCCGAAAGCAAGCGCAAGGTGTAGCGGATGATAATGTTTACACCGTCATAGCTATTAGGATATTGTATTCTTCTCCAAAAAATCAAGAATGCTGAAACCGCTAAATAGGCTTCCGTTTTTCCGCCACCTGTAGGGAAGTAGAGTAAATCAATCAACTCCTTTTCATTGCTGTTTTCATCTACAAATGAAGCTAAACATTGCAAAATAAATGCTAATTGAAATGGTCGCCATTCAGGTATTCGGTCTGAGGGGAATGGTAACGTTCCATAATCTTGAAATTCATTTTGCAACGGTTCATTGCGTTCCCAAACTTCAAAGCCTTCTTTTTTCTTACTAAAATGTTGTTGGGTTTGAAAAAATTGCAAATAGATAGCAGTATTAGATAATTGAAATGCTCGTAAGGCATTTTCATTTTCAGAAAGTAGTTCAATTCCATTGATTATTCTGTCGTAAATCTGCTCACACTTTTTTATGTTTTTTAATCCCAATTTATTACCGTTGGCAGATGTCCGTTCATCTTCAATCCAATTTTTATAAGCTTCTGCAACTTTTTTTAGATTTGAAATGATGCTTTCAGTATCGGAGTTGTAAACCGATAGGTTTTTAATATTTAGAACACCTCCTTTAATTTTGTCTGTTTCTGAGCTTTGATTTTTTACATCATACTCAGGCAAAAAAGTGGATTGTATCCATTGAGGTGTGTTAGGAGATTGAGCATTTTCCCAAGTGCAAGCCGTGTTATGTCCGATACCAAATGCTAATTTATCACGATAGAGATAATCCAGCATTTTGTCTTCATCGGTCTTATATAGGTGTGCTTTATAATCTCTAAAAGGCAATAATTTGTTGCTTTTAATTCTGATTTCAGTCTGAAAGCAAGAGGATTGGTTCACTTTCTCTTTTGAAAGTGAATACTTATCTTTAGGAATCAATGTTTTGTTTTCGATAACTGCTTTAATGTAATACTTGTTAGGATAGTTAGAATAAAGTTTCAAATGTGTAACAAGGTTTTCTTTCATTTCCTCGTTCCAGTTTTCTGTATCAATATTAGGTTGTTCCGATAGCTTTAATTCAAGGTGCTGATTGTCCGCTAAAAGGATATCTTTAATGCTAATTTCAAGCTCAATAGAATTGTCTTTTCTTTTGTATTTATCTTTAAAAAAGAGCTTAGAAATAACTTTATACAATACGTGGTCATATGAAGTTGATTTACCTAATAACCCTAATTTATCTATAAACGACTGATATTCTGGAGTTATTGCACCATCTTTTGTTCGTTGTAATTTCTTAATTTGTGATAGCGTATTATTGTCCTTGTCGTAATTGACAAAATGGTCTAATCCGAGTTCATCTAAAAAATTTGAACCTTCCCCAAAATAATTTATTTTAATCTCATTCGGTTTGGCTTTGGTATAATTTCCAAATGCAATAACAGTTTTGAATTTTTCGCAAGATTTCTCAACGGCAAACGTAATTCCGAAATGGGAAGGAAAAAATGTGTTTGAGGTATACTTAGGTTGCGTGTCAGTTTTATCTGGTTCTTCCTTTTCCTTATTGTCTTCCGCAACTATATCTGAACTTAAATCGGTTAAATTGTCTGCATCTTCCACTTTCATTTCCTGTTCGCCATTATCGCTTGCATTAGGTTGTAATTGCTTCGGAAATAAGATGCCCGAAAAGTATCGTTGTAAAGGTTTGCCCTCAATGATTTCATCGCTAAAAACTTCGTTGCATTTAAATACATCCGAGCCTGGTCCAATTATTTCTTTCCGAATTCGTTCAATGACTATATTTCTGTTTTTTTTTGCACTCATAATTCAAATAGTTGTAAAGTTAGTTGTTCTACAGATTCAATATCTTCAGAAACTTCTCTATGGGTAATAGTATGTATTGGCATAAACTCATCTACAAAACGTTGCAATGTATTACCGTTAAAATTGCGTTTTTGTAAAATTTCTCCAATTTCCTTATTCTTTAAAAACAAACGCAGTTCCTGTTTCAGTCCACGACCAAGTGCAATCATTGTACTGTTATACGTAGTTTTTGATTCAAGAATTGGTTTTAAGATTGTATCAATGTCCGCTTCGGATTTTTCATGATAGTATAATCTGAAAATGGCTCGTAAATCGTTTTTAAACATTGGGAATTTTCGTAACCCTTTTCCGTAAGTAGCCAAAGTATTTGGCAGTACTTTCAATCCCTTTTCTTTCAGTTTTAGATGAAGTTGTTCAGCTCCAAATTTGTTTTGCAAATTGGTTATGATTTGTTTCCAAAATTTGGCATGTTCTTCTACAGTTCCGAAAATATCAGGTTCGGTTTCAATTGCAACTTGGTATAAATTCTCTGCTAATTCTTCTTTTGGATAGATTCTAACTTTATCGCCAATCTTAATTCTGTACGCTTTCCGCAAATTGCCTTTAATCGTAAAAACGGTATCATTGCTGTCTAAAAATAAGGTTGCTCTATCCGAAGCAATTTTGTAAATTAGTTTCTCCTCAATTTCATCAAGCAATAAATCGCTTTCATTTTTATAACCATAATATGCTCTTCCACTCATCTCGTCCAATCTCGAAACAATACCGCTTATAGTGGTACTGATATTCGTTACATTGTTTCGAGCCTCTTTGTATTCCACTCCATAAATTGCCAATCGGTCTGTTGATTTTAGCTCCGTTTCAATCAATTTCTTTCTATGGTCAAGATATTTGTGATAAAGGTTTCTCTCTTGTTTGTAAACAACTAACCTTATTTCATTATCTAAATTATATAGGTAGTCAAAATCTCTTTGTCCATTGAATGAATGAAAAACAAAAGAATTGTTTTGAGTACCCATTCTTTTTAAGTCGGAATACTGAATAATTTTGACTTTTCTGTTTGTGATTTTTTGCCTTATAAAATCCAAGTCGTTATTATCTGATACGGCAATCACTCTTTTATTCGACCTATTCAGATAGTTTAATAAAGCTTTCTGTTTGGGTTGGTTTTCTTTAATGAAATCAAGTAAGTTCTGTAAATCAGTCTTTGGGTTGTTGTCTTTCAGATAATCTATGGTATATCCACCTGCATTTTCTAATTCGTTTTCTAGTTCTTTATTAATAGTCAGTCTGTCAATGAGATTTTCAATCGTTTCTGTTTGTACAGCGTTAAGTCCAATTCGTAATATGTTTCCATAAGATTTGAGCTCAAAACCGAATTCTAATCGGACATATTGTATTTTTTCATCAAGTTTTTTGATAAGTGTTTCCATTTTAGAACTTGGTATATTTTTGAAATTTATCATAGGGCATTTATAATTTCAACTTCTTCTTTAAACCAATTCCAGCAAGGAACGGCCTCATTATTTACGGGTGAATAACTGTTGGACAGAACTATTAAATTGAACCCAAATCTTGATTTGTCCTGAAGTATTTGTTCAATTTTATCTGCTTCGGTATCAACAACAATAACTGTTTTTATTTTTTCTTCTTTCAAAAGAATTTGCTGATAGCAAACCTCATATTTTGGTGTGAAAAATGCCAAACAATCTTGCAATGCTGGAATTGATTTGATTGCAGATGTATGGTTTTCCTCTCTTGGATTTGGCAAATAGGTACAAGGGATTTTGTTTTTAATAGTCAAAGCATCCCAAAGAGGTTTTTTTGCAACGAAAACAGTTTTGCTTTCAAAATTAGTTGGTGTAAAATCTTTTTTTGTTCTGTCGTTTATTTTGGAAAAATAATTCGTGTAGCCTTTCAACTGTCGCGACCTTTGTTCTATAGGTATAAACGACTTGACCAGTTTGTCATATTTGAAGGGGGAAGTAGCTTTGTTTCTGGTGTCTTGAAGGTAGTATGTGCTATTACTTACTCTCTCTATAATTGAATAGTGTTGTTTGCCGTCTCTATGGGTTCTTAAATCTCTAAGTCTATCTCCTTTTTTTAAATCAGGTAAATCATAATGATTTAAAAAAATATCATTAGCACATTCCACAAATAATTGTTCTCCTATTTCAAGGATTGATTCTTTTGAGCTCTGGAAATTTATATGAATTGGCAGACCTTTTGCATAGAAATCTAGAATGAATTTTAGACTTAGGCAAGCAATATTTGAATCAGGAGTGTTGATAATATCAATGTGGTCATATTTTTTCCATAATGTTTGATAATATTCTTCGTTTAAAATTGTCATTTATTCAAAATGTCTAAATATAATTCTTTTATCGAGCGTTGGCAAAAGAACAGCTCTTTTGGTTTTTTAGCGTTGGCTTTGTGTCTTGGCAAAAACCATATGTGCTGTTTGTGCGTTGGCCTTTTAGCTTGCTTACAACGGTCGTGGCTATGAGTTTCTGTGTTCCTATCCAAATTGTTTTACTAGTTTTACAAACTTAAGGCGATATTTTTTATATCAGCCAGTGAGCAGTGGGGAGTACGGACTTGCGAAGCGTACACTCCAAGCTATAGTGTTGTTAGCCAAAGCTAAGGTTTTACTTTATCTTATCCTAAAGTTAAAGCTTTGCTTTGGCGGTTTTCGGAGCTGATTTTTTCGGTTTGTAGTGTTGCCCGTATTCCTTCATAGGTGATGTTACAGGCAGTTTTTTATCGTTTCAATTTCAGTAATCTTTATAACCTTTGTTTTGATTTTTAATTTGTCAAATGTTCTTTCTGCTTTGTATTTGCATCTATCGTCGTTAGTTATAAAGAAGTCAAAATGAGCACTTTAAAAAGTATGTAACGAGTCGTCAAACATATTATTAAAATGTCCATCACTCTTATAACCTGCTAAATCATACTTAAAGAAAACATCTAAAATCTTTGAGTACATTGTATTGTTACTTGTATTCTTATCGGGAGTGAAGGCATCGAAAATATCAGTTAGTTCAAGGTGTTTAGGTAAATCCTTAAAATTAGAATTTATGGATTTCCTTATTTCTTTACTGTTTTTAACTTTGTGCAAACTCGTTACCAAATAGGTTCTAAAAGATTTGTAAAGTCTATAATCTGACTTCAGTCGAGATTGGAAATTGTAAATGTCGCATTGTAATGCGTACTGATTATTATGAATTTTTGAAAGTGGAAACATTATTCCAAACATTGGTTCAACATACCCTTTCTTAAATTCAGGGGGGAGAGGAACAAGTTTATACATTTCTTGTGCCTGTTGCATTAAAGGTTGTTCTTCAAAAAGATTCTCATACGAATCCGGTTCAAATTCCAACTCATTATTCTTCTCTTCAAAGAATTCAAAAATGTCTCTGTAATGCCATTTCGCTTCTTTCGCACCCCAATATTGGCAAATACATAGATTATTAGTGAAGTTTTGAATATTCGTTAAATGCCCTTCTATGTAGTTGGGGTTTTTCTTGTATCCGCGATACAAGTCGTTCAAATGTGCATTAGAGTATGCTGTTAAAATAAGTTTGTCTTTAAGCAATTGCAACAAAGTGTCATAGAATGGCTTTTCCGATTCGACTAACTTCTCAATTTTTTCAAGTCTATCAAAAATATTTAAGTCTAGTTATGCAGTCATTTCTTATTGCCTGTAACACACAAATATACCCCATAGCCAATACAGTTATTTTTATTCGAATTTAATCAAAAAATACATAAAGCCTTAGGTGCCACTGTATTTAATCGTATTATCCGTATCTATACGGAAGTAATCGGATACAAACGCTTACGGTCTAATCAATATCACAGCACCCATTTTTACTAATTGGTATATTTCTTTCATATCGTTATTATTTACAGCAATACACCCCCACGTATAGGCAAATTTTACATCCATAGGCTTTGTTCGGCCGTTTTGGTCAGCGTAGCCATGAATTTTTATATCACCGCCCGGTGGTTTTCCCAAGCGTTGGGCACGAGCACGATCCTGATTGTTTGGATACGAAATGTGTAGGTTGAGAAAATAGCTGCTATTGGGGTTGCGGTCAGTGATGTAATATTTTCCTTCGGGTGTTCTGTTGTCTCCTTGGTATTGTTTGTGTCCTTTGCTATTTTGCCCAATGCTTATGCTATAGGAAGCAACCCATTTTTTACCAGCGTATAAACGCATAATCTTTAATCGTTTACTCACCGTTATGGAGTCTACTTTGTTCTTATAAGTAGCCAATAGGCTGGGTTTACTGGACTGTAAAGTAGGAAGCAGTAATAGCAAAAGTAGGGAGATCATGCAATGTTTCATTGCTATATAGACGTGGTGTTTCTTCTTTTCCATATTAAAAATTGTTAAAAAAAGAGAGGAAGTTGTGATAATTAAAGAGGGTAGCACTCTAAATAAACCTTCATAAGATTTACCTTTGCACAAAGCAAAGAATTATGAGTACAACAACCGAAACAGCTACTAACGCTGCCACAGAGAAGGAATTCTTACCATTGTTGGGTACAGATTATATGGAATTATACGTAGGAAATGCAAAGCAATCTGCTCATTTCTACAAAACGGCCTTTGGATTTCAATCACTTGCCTATGCGGGGCCTGAAACTGGGGTAAAGGATAGAGTGTCTTATGTATTAAAACAAGATAAAATCCGCTTGGTATTAACTACGGCCCTTAGTAGCGATCACCCGATTGCTGAGCACCAGAAAAAACACGGAGATGGAGTGAAAGTATTAGCTCTTTGGGTGGATGATGCTTATAGTGCATATGAAGAAACTACCAAACGAGGCGGCAAATCCTATATGGAGCCCACTACGATTTCTGATGATAATGGCGAAGTGCGTTTGAGCGGAATTCATACCTATGGCGAAACGGTTCATATTTTCGTAGAACGTAAAAATTATACGGGAGTGTTCATGCCGGGCTTTGAAAAATGGGAAAGTACGTACAACCCTGAACCGGTTGGCCTCAAGTATATTGATCATTGCGTAGGAAATGTAGATTGGGATCAAATGAATCCTTGGGTAAAGTTTTATGAAGATGTAATGGGTTTTAAAAATATTCTGAGTTTTGATGACGAAGATATTTCTACGGAGTATTCCGCTCTTATGAGTAAGGTAATGAGTAATGGAAATGGGTATATAAAATTTCCGATTAACGAACCAGCAGAAGGGAAAAAGAAATCTCAAATAGAAGAGTATCTTGATTTTTACGAGGGGGAAGGTGTTCAACATATTGCCGTAGCGACTGATAATATTATCGAAACGGTAACCGCCTTACAAAATAGAGGAGTCGAATTTTTGGACATCCCAGGTTCTTATTATGACACTATATTAGATAGAGTAGGAGAGATTGATGAAGATTTGGCTCCCTTGCGAGAACTAAAAATTCTTATAGATAGAGACGAAGAGGGATATCTTTTACAAATTTTTACAAAGCCAGTTGAGGATCGTCCTACTATGTTTTTTGAAATTATTCAGCGAAAAGGAGCACAGAGTTTTGGTAAAGGAAACTTTAAGGCACTATTTGAAGCAAT
>Ga0114957_1004752_pt1 | contig 11525 bp, 7 predicted proteins | sample BantaG_FD_87175 | JGI IMG/M metagenome (GOLD analysis project Ga0114957, IMG submission 87175) | Marine algal microbial communities from Bantry Bay, Ireland - BantryBay_4 metaG | ecosystem: Host-associated > Algae > Red algae > Unclassified | place: Bantry Bay, Ireland | collected 2014-11-21 | reverse complement strand
TAAACTACCTTTGATATCTTCTTGAAAAACAGCGTAGGCATTATTAATCGTATAAGAAGCGATTGCTTCTGCTCGAGTCATTTTTTGCTCTGGAAAAAACTCAAAACCATTATCGATCCGCTTACGAGTAACAGAGGCATAAAAGCATTCTATCGGATTTACATCTTCTACTGGGGCATCGGTACCATTAGTTACGATGGCACCCGCATCGATCAGCGATCTCCAGGCATACGCTCCCTCTTTTGATCTTTTTAGTCCCAGTCTTTTTTCTACAAATGGAGCATCTGATGTGCAATGGATAGCTTGCATAGATGCGATCGTTCCGCTAGATTTAAATCGTGGTATGTCATCAGGATGCAAATGCTGGGCATGCTCGATACGCCAGCGATGATCTTGTGTAGGGTCAGTAAATTTTTCTATTACATCCAGCGAAGCTCTATTTCCTCTATCTCCGATCGCGTGGATGCAGAGCTGCATTCCATTAGTTTTTGCTAGTTGTGCGATCTGTTCTAACTCCTCGATCTCTGTCGTATTTTGTCCCACAAATCCCGCCTTATCAGAGTAGTCCTCAAGTAACCATGCTCCGAATGATCCTAGAGCTCCATCTAGTTCTGACTTGATCGCAGTACAGGAATAAAAGTTATTTCCGACACCTTGCTTTTTAAATTCTTCTAGTTGACCATCCATCTGATCGTGAGTATGTCTGATCATCGCCCATAAACGGATGTCTAGTTTTCCGTCGATAGCGAGTTGCTCGTATTTTTCTAATTCGTCAAATTTAGAACCTGCATCCTGGAAGGAAGTAATTCCTTTTTGCAGACATTCCTTTTGTGCTAGTTTGATTCCATCGTACCATTTGTTTTCCAGTGCATCTTTACTCAGTCCTTGTTCGTATTTACGGTGAGCATTAGAAATAAGATTCATCGCTCTTTCTTCAAATACTCCGATAGCTGCACCATCGCTATCTCTGATAATAGCTCCTCCCATCGGTGGGTTTGTCTCCTTAGTGATGCCAGCCTCTTTCATGGCAGCTTCGTTTGCAAATAGAGAGTGTCCACTTGCATGATAAAGGATCACTGGATTATCAGGAGATATTTTACTTAGCTGGGTGTGGTATGGGTAACCGTTTATATTTCTGATGTCGATGGAGTCCCATTTTTCCTGATGCCATCCTCTTCCCTCTATCCACTCTCCAGGCGAGGTAGTTTTAGATTTCTTTGATACCTGACTTACGATTTCTTCCCATGATCTACTACGTAGTAAATTGAGATTTATAAGCATCTGACCCATACCTGCAAAATGTCCATGGCCTTCTATAAAACCGGGCATCATAAAATTTCCTTTTGCGTCTATTATTTTATTTGCCTTTCGGCCAATGGAGTCCTGACTTCCTATGGCTACTATTCTTCCATCAGAGATAGCGATGGCCTCTGCCCATTCCTGATCGGCATTTACGGTATAAATTTTTGCATTGGTAATAATCAGATCGTAAGGTGCTTCTGATTGGCAAGAAAAAATAAAAATAAGCGAGCAAATAGAGAGTATCCAGTTATGCATAGGTCAGATTTGTATTATAAATGTAAAAACTTAAATTATACTAATGGATGGATAAGGAGAATAGTAATTTTAAGAATGCTTACAAAAGGAGTTGGATTTATCATGATTGCTGTCATTGCATTTTCTGCAATGAATGTGATGGCTAAATATTTAAGCACGATGCACCCGATGCAGGTAGTGTTTTTTAGAGCTGCGGGATCGTTGATATTTATCTTTCCTTACATGATTTATCATAACGTAAATCGAGTAGGTAATCACCCTAAATTACTACTGCTGAGAGCGGTACTAGGACTTATTTCTTTAGCCACTTTCTTCTGGGCGATACAGCGGATCCCTTTAGGTTCAGCTATTTCCATTAGGTACCTCGGACCGATATTCGGAGCGATACTCGCGGTATATTATTTAAGAGAGAAAGTAAATATTAAGCAGTGGATAAGTTTTGCTATCGCTTTTGCTGGAGTATTAGTTTTAAAGGGATTTGATTATAGGATCGATCTATTTAGTTTTTCTTTGGTTATGATTTCTGCGATTTTAGTAGGGATGGTCTTTGTGCTTATCCGATACCTAGGGTCTAGAGAACATTATCTTACGATTATAAATTATTTTATGATGACCGCTACGATCAGTGGTTTGTTTTTTATCTCATATTTTAGAATACCGATAGGTATAGAGTGGTGGTCTGTGGCAGGGATTGGAATTTTTGGCTTAATAGGTCAGCTATTTATGACCAGAGCATTCCAGCTAGAGGAAGCCAGTATTCTCGCTCCATTTAAATATCTAGAGCTGATTTTTTCTGGATTAATCGGCTATTTTATTTTTTCGGAATCCTATGAAGTGGTAGCACTGTTAGGAATGATTCTTATCGTAGGCGGTATGGTGATGAATGTTTATTTTAAGGAAGGTAGAAAAGGTCTAAAGGTAGAAAAGGTCTAAAGGTTTAAAGGTTTAATGGGTTTAAAGGTCTACTGGGTTGCATCTTTGTTTTTTATGATAGAAGATCTCTCTTCCCTCTCTCCCTTAGATGCGAGATGAAAAAAAGCAGAGGCTTGTTTATGCACTTTATACTTAAGTTATAGCAATATCTAGAGTCATAAAAGAAGAATATAATCCTATTAATCCTTAAATCCTCTAAATCCGCTTCAGAGAGAAGAGCAATTTATGTGACCCCTTCAGGTCAGAGTTTTTTATATGTGTAAGTTTTATAAACATTTGATCCCTTCAGGATCAGGGACGAACGTTTAATTTTAGAGGTGGTATTTATATTGAAATGGAGTGTGCTCCGTATCGCTGAAGATTTCTCATTCACTTACGCTGGAAATGAAAAAATGCGTTAATCATCTAAACTGAATAAAATCCTATAATCCTATAATCCTAAAATCCCATAAATCAAGGTTCGGACAAAAGAGCATAAAAATCTCATTTGAGAATATGATGAAATAAAAAGTACAAAAGTCTAATTTCCATTAGTCTAAAATCTATAAGTCTAAGCTCTAAAGTTTAAACAAATATCTCCTTTGCAATTTCCATCGCTTCCTGATATGCTGTTAGATCTAGATTAAAATTTAGATTATGCTGCTGTGCATACTGGATAAGAAATTCGGACGGCATGTTTCCTACTAGGTTGTTTTGTGCCATCGGACATCCGCCGTATCCTTTTATAGTTCCATCGAAGCGAGTACAACCATTGGCGAAAGCCGCATGAACTTTTTCTTCCCATGTATCTATCGTCGTATGGAAATGTCCGCCGATTTCTAGATCTGGATTTTCAGGGATCAGTTCGGAAAAAAGATATTCTATACTTTCTGGTTTTGCAACACCTACGGTATCACTGAGTAAAAATATCTCTATGCCGTAGCTCGCTAGCTGATGGACCCATCGCTCTACGATTTCCGTATTCCATGTGTCTCCATACGGATTCCCAAAACCCATAGAAATATAAATAACCAGTTCTTTATTATGAGCAAGAGCAATTTCGTAAATATCCATCACTCGCTCTAGAGATTCCTCTAGGGTAGCATTAGTATTCCTGAGCTGAAATGTTTCTGATATAGAGAAAGGGTAGCCGAGGTATTTTATCTGCGGAAACTGAGAAGCGTTTAATGCTCCTCTGAGATTAGCCACGATAGCTAGTAAATCTGTCGGACTGTTATCGATATCCAAAAGATCTAAAACTTCTGCGGTGTCCCTAAGCTGAGGAATCGCCTTAGGAGATACAAAGCTTCCAAAATCCAAAGTATCAAAACCCACTTTGAGTAACTTGTTTATATATTTTGCCTTTAGAGTGGTAGGTACAAAATCATGAAGACCTTGCATAGCATCTCTAGGGCATTCTATAATTTTTATATCTCTATTTTTTGTCAAAGTGTCATAGCTATTAGGTAAGACAAAGGTACTTTCAAATCATATGAGATAAGGCAAAAATGTCTTTTTTTATCTGACAATTTTATTTTTTTATCACTAAGGAGTATCCTATTTAAACCGCCGGTCAAAAAAATAATTACAAAAAAAGATAATTTATTAAAACAATGTTGTAACATCGATGTTATGTCACTGAATTATGGATATAGAACAGGAATTAAAGCAAACAAAACCCTTTGAAAATAATCATCAGAAAGCTATGGTTAACCTGATTTACACATCTAATCATATTAAGGCAAAGGTGAGTAAGCATTTAAAACAATATGGTATAACTTCTAAACAGTATAACGTACTACGAATCTTAAAAGGAGCAGGAAAGCCACTGAGCACATCATCCATAAAGAAAAGATTAATAGATCGCATGTCTGATGCATCCAGAATCGTAGATCGTCTAGTACAGAAGAATCTCGTCGAGCGTATCACGTGTGGAAATGATCGCAGACTGGTAGATGTGACACTGTCCGAAGGCGGACTTTTACTATTAAATGATATCCAAGAAAAGAAGGAAGACTTAAACGATCTCCTTAAAAATCTAAATGCAAAAGAGGCAAATGTGCTCTCTGATTTGCTAGATAAATTAAGAGGATAATCATAAATCGAATTATTAAATAAACAAACAAATAAATAAATAAAATGAAGTTTTTAAAATTGAGTGCATTTTTAATGTTAGTGAGCATGGTAACTTTTTCTTTCGTAATTTTGAATCAAGTTAAAGTGGATACCGCTGCAAGTGAGGTAACATGGCAAGGATATAAGATTACGGGTAGTCATACGGGTACCATCGATCTTAAATCGGGTTCGTTTGAAATAAAGGATGATAAAATAGTAGGAGGAGAATTTGTACTAGATATGAACACTATCAAAAATACAGATATGGCAGGATCAGGAGGAGCAGCAAAACTAGAAGGTCATTTAAAATCTGATGATTTTTTTGGTGTAGAGAAGTATCCTACAGCAAATTTTAAAGTCAAAAGTGCGTCACCAGCCAAAATGGAAAGAAGTTTTAATATTTCTGGTGATTTGACTATAAAAGGTAAGACAAATCCTATTACATTTGTAGCACAAATGGAAAATACCAAAGAAGGTGTTATTTGTACGGCTCAGTTAAAAGTAGACAGAACCGTTTACGATGTAAAATATGGCTCAGGAAAGTTTTTTGATGGACTGGGTGATAAAATGATATATGATGAGTTTGATATTAATATCAGACTTGTGGGAGATAAATAAGATATATAAGAATTTAGTGATAGTGGTTTTTTGGTCGGATCCCCTCTTGGGGATCCGGCCTTCTTGTTTTAAGAGCTTTATGTTTATGGTCATCACTATCTTTTTTTTCTATCACATCTTAATCAATGTTTTCTGATAACTTCTAGATCCGATTTTTAATTTAATAATATAGGTGCCTGCAGCCATAGAGGTCAAATCTATCTTATACACCGATAAATTTATATCAGCAGAAATGATCTCTTCTCCATAGATATTAAAAACTTGAATGCTTTGTATTTTATGATATCCATCTACTTCTATCGTAGCGATATCTATACTCGGATTTGGAAATAAACGGAGGTCTATATTTTGACTCAGCTCCTCATTCGCCGAAAGGCTTATAACCCTAATAGGCGAATAAGTATACTCACCGTCTAGATCGAGGATTTTTAAACGATAGTAAATATTAGTATTGCCACCATACACATTATCCACATCGGAATCCGTGTAACTATAATCACTTAAGCTACTCGTATTACCGCCGGCTAGAACTTCTCCTACATAGATAAAATCACTTCCGTTTGTAGACACTTCTATTTCAAAACGATCAGAATTTATCTCGTTAGTAGTGCTCCAAGAAAGTAGAGCATCTCCGTTATTTTTTTCTACCTCAAAATCTAAGAGTGTAAGAGGTACAACAGTACTCACCGTTACATAATTTGCAAGCAGTCTGATATAGGCAGCTTGGTAGTAGATAGCTGGCTCAGAAATCTCCCACGAATTTTCTGGAAAACTAGTATTGAAATCTAGATATGACTTTTGTTGTGGCTGACCAAAAGGTGGACTGTTTGTAGTCACGCTATAGCCAGAATTAGCTCCACCTGATAAAAATCCAGGTGCTGGGCCGTATAATGAAGTTGACGCATTATCATAGTCCGTCCCATCTGCAAACCAGGTATGGTAAATCTCATCGATACTATTCTCAGCTCCGTAATCGCTCATATTAGAGAGATAGGTATATCCCATCGGATTTACACCATGAAAATAATGTAACTGCTCTTCTGCTTTTTGTAAATGACTCGCATTAGAGGAAGGATCTATTCCATATTTTGCCATGATATTATTAAGATTTCCATAATCAGATTTAACCATATTACTACCCCAGTGATAAGACCAGTCTGGAATGTAAGTACGGTAAAGGTCTAAATCATTTTGTCCATAAAAAGAATCCCAGTCTCCTTCCACATGTGGCGTAACAGAATTTATAATCCGATCTGTAGTGGTAGCATCCGCATCAGGTAGCGTAGTGTAATGGAGTAATGACTCTGTTAACGCATTAGTGTATGGTCCCCACCAGTTAGCATCTATTGTACTCGCATCACCGATATGATCGATGATGTAATCTGCGTAAAGATTATCTCCTGTAAGTTCTAGTAAATGGATCGCTGCGATCAGTGCATTCTCTTTTTGTTTGTCTGCTTCCCAGTCCGCATCTCCGGCTACGATAGAGCCATCATCACAGTCAGTATCTAACGTATTACTCTCTACTAACGGTAAGATGTATGCAAAACTGGTAATGGCTTTTTGTCTAAGCTGATCTCCGTAATTTTCTAAGCCTGATACCTGATCATAGACCAGAGCGGCATGAGCAAATACACTCGCTACAGATATCGCCGCAGAAGAACATGTAGGACCGTAGTAACGTGGATCCGTATTTGCACTCGGGGGCGAACTCACATTTTCCGAGTAATTTTTATTACCCATTTTTATGTGTACCGATCCATCAGTGTTTGTCATTTTTTCTAACCATTCCATTTCCCAGTTGATCTCATCGAGCAAATCTGGGATGTTATTTCCGGACTCTGGTATATTCCAGTCATCCGCAAAAATGCTACTGTTTTCTGAGTAAGCATAGAGTAAATGGTGTAAGGTACTGTGTGTAAATGTCACATACTTATTATAGTCTCCCGCATCAAACCATCCTCCAGATAGATCTTTTTCTAAGGCCGAGTTATTAGGATCTTCTATAAATCTACAGTTAGCATCCTGTAGCGGATTATTAAAATTATCCGAGTCGAGCCATTTTGTATCTGCGTATGGAGCGACCTTGTCCATATTACATCGATTATAGTAAAACATCTTAGTAGCGGCCTTAATGACATCATTATATACGGATTCGCTGATAGTAAAATCATATGATTTAGTGTTATTCTGTTCGTCATAGATGTAGTAATTTCCAGCTGTCGTCACACTAGAAAAATCAAACTGCCATCCACTGTCTCCAGACTGTGAGTGTACATTACCGTTATTCCACTCTTGTGCGGTTCCAGTAAAAACAGCTAGCTCAGTAACCACATCGATCACTTGGATAGTAGAACCAGGAGTATAACTCTCTGATGCATTAAATCCTATTTCTGGATTAGAGAAGATCGCATATTTTTTACTATCTGGCTGATACCCAAACTGGTCAATATGAATTCGCTCTGTTAAATCTGCATCTATAGAAATAGTCTCTGCCTGATACTCTATAAAACCGTTTCCTGCAAACCCAATTATAAGATTTCCATATACATGAGGGTTAGCCTCCATAACTGTCGGCCAGTCGTATAAACCTAAGGGATATGTTCCGATAGATGTCCAGTTATTGCCCTGGTCAGTAGACATGTAATATCCGTATACTTGGTTTACTTCTCCGCAGATATAGATCGTCGGATAGTCATCTGGGGTTGCGGCTTTTCCAGCAGTAACATTTAAAACTTTATCTGTATTCTCTAAAAGATTCCATGATTCTCCTCCATCAGTAGAGAGAAGTACGCCCTCTATAAGATCTATTGATTCCTCTGCTCCGTTAGAGAAAAGAAGATGTCCTTCTTTTCCGGGAACAGCTGTTATTTTTCCATTAAAAGACCATGCAGGTAATACACCGGGATATCGATTCCATGTTACGCCGCCATCTATAGTCTTAAAGATGTGGCCTGCTCCCCAGTCATATATGTAAAAGGTGTTAGCAGCTACGGCATCTGCGGTGAGTGCTTTTCTCTTAAAATATTCTGCTCCTAGGCAGCAGTCGTCTGACTTGCCAGGTAGTATGGCTTCTATCCAGTTTATTCCTTTATCGATAGTAAAAAATGGATTTCTATTTCCGCCTGGGAGCCATATAATATTATTATTATCAGCTGCGGATACAGCCAGCTGACCAAAATGTAAATCATGATCATCTCCCGGCTGGCTTATAAATTTTGTCCAGGTCTGACCACCATCAGATGAGTAACTCGTATTCCTAGTTTGGTCATCCCAGCAACAATATCTATTATCTTCGATCAGAGCAACCACAAAATTCTCATTCGTCGGGCTCTGTGCTAGATCCCAGCAAGAATTAAATCTATTATTAGGTTTGTGAGTAGCTGGATAATCGTTATCTGGATTATGCAAGAAGATGGGGAAGTCCCAGTGTGCCGTAAGTTTATTTCCATTTGTAAAGGCTACTACATCGTTAGATACAAGATGTTCTTGTCCTACAGATTCCTCGATCCAGGTATGGTTGTTGGATCCATCTTCCATAATATAAAAAGTACCAGTCCCCCAGGATACCCAGATTTTATCTTCAATGATAGGATCAAATTTTATTTCCCCTAGCGTAAACCATGTTGTCTCAGTCCATGCCATCCATGGAATATTTTGTGCACTACGTATCATAGTAACGTACTCCCAGTTAGGATTTGTACTACTGGCATTAGAAGTGCGGTAAGTTTCACTATATCCAAAAGAAAAAATAAGAACTCTATCCTCATTAAATGGATCTATTGCGATTTCTCCAAAGGGAATATTCAGTTCTTCCGTAAAAATTTGATTCCACTGAGTTCCGTTATAGCGATACGCCCCAAATGGGATTTCAGCACTAGGACTGACATCTATTCCTACCACGTATATATTACCGTTACTGTCTATCTCTAAGTCGTAAAAATGTGGATTGTCATAAAAAAAAAGATCAGTGGAGATGTTTATAAATGTATTTCCTGAATCTATTGATTTATATACACCAGCTCCATCTATCGTAACATATAAGATACTAGTTCCGCCATTAGAAATTTCACTTTTGGTATCAAATACTATTGACCTTATTCCTCTATCTAATTCGCCGGAAGGCAAACCATTTACTTTATACCAGTTTTGACCATCAACGGTTTTATATAGACCATTATTTATCGACCCAAAATATACAATGTTGTCGTCTGAGGGATCTACGGCTAATCGTTCGCCACTGAGTTTAGATAAATCATCGTTAGGATTCATGTCTATATTCGGAAAATTTGTACGACTCCAGGTGTCTCCCTGATCTTGTGATTTATAAATGCCATTACCGTAGGCCATATAGGCTTTTGCCGAATTAGTAGGAGCGGATACTAAGCTTAAAACGCCTTGATAATTAGACCACTTTACATCATCAGCGGGCATGGATGATGATGTAACTATTTGTTTCCATGACTTAGCAATATCGTCAAAGCGATAAGCACCTCCGACGTCCGATCTTGCAAATAATGGACTGCCAGTAGGATGTATATCTAGTCCCGTAAGCCATCCACCAGCTCCAGTTTTTAGAGTAGACCATTCTCCTTGCGAAAATAATGTCGCAGAAAAAAGATAAATAATTATAAAAGGGAGAGCACATTTTTTCATCTTTCTTAATTTTATGATGTTTATAAGGATGCAGGATTTATATTGCTGTTATAAGTGAAACGGGGGACTATAAAAACACCCTACCACTTTTTTAATTTTATTTTAAAAATATTATGTCCGTTTGTGCTGAGGCTGTATTTAAAGATGTTTTTGATCGATGCCAAAAACCGTTGCAGGTGTTCCTGCAGGCTAGAGGTATGGTGATGCATAAGGCTGCCGATAGTGTACAAGATTGCTTTGTAAAACTATGGAATAACTGTACTAAGGTAGAGCGAGATAAGGCTAAGTCTTACTTGTTTACGATTGCTTCTAGATTACATATAGACGAGTATAGAAAGGCTGAGGTCAGACTAAAATATAGGAGGGGCTTATCGCCAATGGTCGTAAAAGAAGATGGACAGTATAAGCTAGAGGAACAAGAATTTAAATACAAATTAGAGCAAACAATTAATAATATGACCGATAAAAACAGAGCGGTCTTTTTATTAAATCGGTTCGAAAAAAAGACCTATAAAGAAATTGCGGAGTCATTAGACATAAGTGTAAAGGCCGTAGAGAAAAGAATGTCCGCTGCATTAAAAAGATTATACCAAGAAAATATTTTTCAAAAAAAGTAGGGTAATCTTTTTTATCCACGTTACACTAGTACATGAGTATTCCAAAAGATATATTAGCTAAATGGGCGGCAGGTAAGCTTAGTAGAGAGCAGCAGCAATCTTTATCGGAGCATTATGACCTAGATGCCTTGCAAGCATGGTTAGATCGACAGGCTGGTTTAGAGGTGGAGACCGTTTCTGAGGACTCATTATGGAAGGGTATCCAGGAAAAGAAAAAAGAATTGCGTACGGATAAAAAAGATTCTCCCCCGGAGTCTAAAAATCCGTCTACTAACATCTCTTCTAGAAAACCAGAATGGCTAAAATGGATTGTATTTTTATTGCCACTAATATTTCTGATTGCTTATTTTATGTTCCGTAGTCAGATCGCTATGACGACTATCAAAACAGAAAAAGCCGAGGTAAAAACTCACTTATTTGCGGATGGTACGACCATAGACTTAGCCCCGCAGACAGAGATCCGTTTTAACGAAAACCAATGGGAAACAGAGCGACTTGTCGTTTTAGAAGGGCAAGCTACTTTTAATGTGGCTAAAGGAAATCCATTTATAGTACAAACGAGGTCAGGTGATGTAGAAGTCCTAGGAACGCAGTTTGATATATGGTCGATAAATAGGGACTGGATGCGGGTGCAATGTTATGAAGGGAAAGTCTCCGTCTCTGATCCACAGTCCGATCATATTATTTTAGAAGCAGCGGAGGAAGTATCCATAGCCAATGGGAAAATAGGAGGTGTCCAGAAAATGACAAATAATAAGGTCGACTGGAAAGCTCAGTATAGATCGTTTACAACAACCCCTATAAAATTAGTGTTATTAGACTTGGAAAGATTTTTTGATATTAGATTTGTAGCGAGTGGTTTAGAAGACGAAGTTTTTACAGGAGTCATTACATTAGAAAATGTAGAACAAGCTGCTAGATATCTTTCCACGACTATGGCTTATGAATTTAAACAAAAAGAAAATACAATCTATTTTACCTCTAGCAAATAGCCTGTTTGTATTTTTCTTATTGACGTTAGTCGTAAGACCTGCTTTAGGACAAAACCCG
>Ga0114957_1004751_pt1 | contig 11526 bp, 8 predicted proteins | sample BantaG_FD_87175 | JGI IMG/M metagenome (GOLD analysis project Ga0114957, IMG submission 87175) | Marine algal microbial communities from Bantry Bay, Ireland - BantryBay_4 metaG | ecosystem: Host-associated > Algae > Red algae > Unclassified | place: Bantry Bay, Ireland | collected 2014-11-21 | reverse complement strand
CTATCCTCTGTTACGACCATTAATTTTTTAACGATTCCTACTGATTCTTTTGCCTCTTTAATTTTCTGGTATGCTTCTTCTGCACGCTGCACATCCTGGTAATATCCATCGTATACATTTTGTATTGCCAGGACATCTGATTCTGTCATTTCATGACGTGGATCCATTTTTACTTTTACCATTACGGAATCTTTTACCCCTTTGTAAGTTGCCACCACTTTATAATCTCCTGGGATTACTCGGTAGCCTCCTGGCTTATCCGCCTCATCTCTTTCTCGTTCTCTCCTGCTCGGGTATGCCACACCGTCATGGTTCATCCGCCAGGTAAAAGTATTTAATCCTTCCTTTGGTTTCTCTGTAAATGAACGTATCGTGTCACCTCTAGAATTGATGACTTTAACGACTATATTTTTAGCCTCGTTTTTCTTATCCTTTTCTTTATCTTTTCCTTTCTCCTCTTTTTTATCTCCTTTCTTTTTATCTTTCTTTTTATCCTTCTTCTTCTTTTTTCCGTCTTCCTTTACATTCTCGGTCTTTGATTTTTTTTTGGGTTTAACCCAATAAGAAATAGATCCATTATTTCCTTTATTATCTCCTACAAATTCGCCTTGAGCGATAAATCGGATTCCATCATAAGAACGATAGTTAGTCAAGTAGGCATCAGGGCTAGTGAGAAGATCAAATTTATTTTTTCTGAAATCGTTTTTCCTCGCAAGCTCTCGCAATGGTTTGATATCATCCAGCACCCAAAATGATCTCCCAAAAGTGCCTATGACTAAATCATCATGATCTGCCTGAAATGCCAAATCTCTAATCTGCACAGGAGGAAATCCCTCTGTCCAATGAATCCACGTCATCCCTCTATCCAAAGAGATATGTAATCCCCCATCTGTCCCTAGGAACAACAAGTTTTCTTCCTTTGGATCCTGAATCATAGAAGTAGTAAAATACTTGACCTTTGTATCATCTACGATTCTTCTCCATGACTTTCCATAATTAGTGGTATGATACGCATACGCGGACCAGTTATTACGTCTATAATCATTTACTATGACATAAGCTTCTCCCGCATTTTTATCAGATACTTTTATCTGCGGAATCCATGCTCCTTTAGGCATACCTGACATCCCTCGACTCGTATTACTCCATGTAGTTCCACCATCTGTCGTTACCTGCAGATTACCATCATCTGTGCCGACATATATTACATCTTTGTCTACGGGGCTCGGGGCTACACATAGAATAGTGGTATGGTTTTCTGCATTAGTAGCATCGATGGTTAATCCCCCACTAATATGTTGTTTATGCTTAGTGGTATCATTAGTGGTTAAATCTGGGGATATCGTCGTCCAGCTATCTCCACAATCGGTACTATAGTGTACAAACTGGCTGGCATAATATACTCCACAATCATTATGTGGATCCTGAGCCAATGCGGCATTCCAATTATATCTCAACTTTACATCTACATCATCATGTACGGGTTTTATAAATCGAGATCTTCCTGTAAGTCGATCGTAATAACCTACATTACCCCCTTGGCTCATAGCATACCCATAACGGTTATCTACAGGCGATGGTGACACATCAAACCCATCTCCAAAATATAATTCCTGCCAATCATAGTTACGAATCCCTCCTCTTTTTAATACATAACTAGGTCCGACCCATGATCCATTATCCTGCATCCCTCCATATATATTGTACGGAAAATCGTTATCAACATTTACATGATAAAACTGTCCTACTGGAAGGTTAGAAATAAACTGCCACGTCGCTCCAGCATCTCTAGAAATATTCATTCCTCCATCATTCCCATCTATTAAAAACTGTGTATTTTCTGGATGAATCCAAAATGCATGATGATCCGGATGTACATTATTTCCATAGTTAGCAATATTTGTAAAAGTCTTACCGCCGTCTTCACTTTTAGTCACATAGGTATGTAGGTTATAAATAATGTTTTCGTTTTTAGGATCGACGTAAATTTCTGCATAATAAAAAGGTCTGTTTCCTATATTTTTTTTAGAAACTAAGGTCCACTTTTCTCCTCCATCATTGGATTCATACAGTCCATTTTCTTTTGCTTCTATTAACGCGTACACCTTATTAGGATTACTCGGAGCAAATGCTAGTCCGCATCGGCCTAATTCGCCTTTAGGTAAACCCTCCTTATCCGTCAATTTTTTCCAGTTATCACCTGCATCATATGTTATATACACTCCTGATCCTGGACCACCCGATTTAAAAAACCACGGTTCCCGTAAGTGCTCCCACATATTTACAATCATCTTATTAGGATTAGAAGGATCCACTACTAGTTCTGCAGCTCCGGTTTTATCATTTACGTAAAGAGACTTTTTCCACGTCTTACCTCCATCTATCGTTTTGTACACACCTCGCTCGGGATGAGCCCCCCATGGAGATCCCATCGCTGCTGCAAAAACAATATCTGGATTATCACGATGGATAATAATACGATGGATTACTTTAGTTTTTTCTAGTCCCATGCGTTTCCATGTCTTACCTCCATCGATAGATTTAAAAATTCCAGCGCCACAGTTTACCGAGTTACGAGGATTCCCTTCTCCTGTTCCTACCCATATCTCCGCTGGATTTTTTTGATTAATCTTTATAGAGCCAATAGATAATACCGGCTGGTCATCAAAAATAGGATCCCATGTAAGACCGCCATTTACAGATTTAAACACTCCTCCTGATGCGGAGCCTACATATATAATATCAGGATCAGATAAATCTACATCTATTGCTGTTATACGTCCACTCATTCCAGCAGGACCTATATTCCTAAAGCTCAATGCTTTAAAATTTTCTTGATCTATTTTTTGGGCATTTAGAGTCACAAAAAATAACGAACATAAAAAGAGTGTAAAAGGCTTCATCAGGTTATGTTTAGAGCTTAATTATACAAGAGTTTATATCTATTGAATAATCGACGATTAAATTTTAAAATTTGATTTTATTATTAAAACACCATTTATTTTAAAAATAAATATTCATATTCTCCTAGATAATACATTGATACTCAATGTTTTTTTCTACCCATCGGGCGATCTAAGCACTACCAATACTTAGCTCGGGTTAAAAGAATGGAAAATACGATAACCAAAACGATTACTAAGTATAATTAATTCTATTTTTGTGCCCATGCAGTTTCTTTATCCAGCGGTTTTGTGGGGCTTGTTAGCATTATTGATTCCTATCATCATTCACTTATTCTATTTCAGACGATTTAAGAAGGTCTATTTTTCTAATGTCAAATTCTTAAAAGAAATAAAGGAAGAAACGAGTTCCAGAAATAAACTCAAGAATTTTTTAATACTTCTCAGTAGGTTATTGGCTTTAGCCGCATTAATATTTGCCTTTGCGCAGCCTTTTTTACCTAAAGGAAACGATGTCAAACAGGGAACCCGTGCGGTAAGTGTTTTTGTCGATAATTCTTTTAGTATGAGAGCACTGAGTAGCGATATTCCGCTATTTGATAAAGCAAAACAAAAGGCAAAAGAAATCATATCAGCTTATTCTAATGAAGATCAGTTTCAAGTTATAACACATGACTTTGCAGTTAAGCAACAACGACTATTAACTAAGGAGGATGCGATCAATGCGATCGATGATATAACGATAAGTCCAGCAGTTAAAACTATGGACCGCATTTATATCCGACAGACTCAGGCTTTAGAAAATGCGGCAGATATAAACTCCCTATATATATTATCTGATTTCCAAAAATCCATTTGTGATTTTAGCGTAGATATAGATACGATACATAAGGTAAGCTTAGTCCCCTTCCAGTCGGTACAAGAGAGAAATATCGGGATCGACACTGCATGGCTCGCTTCTCCTGTTTTAATACCGAGTCAGAATAACCAATTGATCATAAAAACGACTAATCACTCGGATGAAGATGCAGAAAACGTGCGACTAACGATTAAACAAAATGGGACCTCTAAGCCACTCGGACAAATAGATATCAAGGCAAGATCCTCCTCTATCGATACGGCTAATATTTCTGTTATTAAAAACGGATGGCAAGATTTTGAAATCAATATTAAGGATTACCCTGTGCAGTTTGATGACAAATACCTCGTAAGTTATAAGGTACCTAAAGATGTAAAAGTGCTCTCTTTAAACGAAGGTAACGGTAATAAATATTTGAAGTCTGTTTTTAATAGCATCTCCTATTTTAGTTTTGTTGATAAGAGCGTTAGCGGATTTCAGTATTCAGAATTAAAAAATTATAACCTCGTTATCCTTAACGGAATAAACAATCCTTCTTCTGGACTAATTTCAGAAATTAGTGCTTTTGTAGTCAATGGCGGAAACCTATTAATCTTTCCTCCTAAGTCGGCCTCCCTAAGTGCCTATAACAATCTTTTAAATAGTCTTGCAGCGGATAACTTGAAGACTTTAAGCATCTCACAAAAAGAAGTTTCAAAGATCAATACCAATGATTATATTTTTTCTGATGTATATCTTAAAAGAAATAAAAATTTAAAACTACCTGTTACGCAGTCTGGTTTTTTAGTTTCTAATTTTGCCAGTAGAGGAAGAATTAATCTTTTAGATTACAGAGATGGTTCTCCTTTTTTAATGAAATACAAAAAAGGAAATGGTTATTTATATTTATGTGCTAGTCCCTTAGATTCTAAAGAAAACGACCTCGTTTTAAACGCAGAGGTTTTTGTACCTATGGTTTTTAAAATGGCATTGGCAAAAGCTACTTCTGCCGTAGGTTCTTATACCATCGGAAAAAATAGATTAATAGAAGCGGATAAAATTCAGATTTCTGATAACGAAACTTTTAAAATAACGGGCCCAAAAGAATTTATTCCTAAGCAAAACCAATTGACTAACAAAGTGATGATCGATGTGATGGATCAGATAGAAGAACCCGGAACGTATCAACTTAATTATGGTGGCAAGATGCTAAAAAATCTTTCATTTAATTATGATCGAAAGGAATCTGACCTAAGTTATTTTAGTATCGACGAATTACAATCTAAGATTGCGGGTAAAGGAATTTCTATAATCGACAATGCTCAAAACGCGAATTTTACCCAGCTAATCGGGGAAAAAGAAAAAGGTGTTTCACTATGGAAATGGTGTCTTATATTTGCCCTGATATTTTTGGCTTTGGAGTCAGTAATCATCCGACTATGGAAATAATAAAACTGTAAATCAAGATGGAGTTACTCATTAAAAATGCAATAATAGTCCAATCAGATAACCGAGTAAGTTCCAGTAAGAAAGATATCCATATTAAAAATGGAGAAATTTTAGCGATCGGAAAAAAAATCGTAGCACCCTCCGCAAAAGTAATCACCAGTCCTAATTTACATGTCTCTGGAGGATGGATGGATATCGGTACACAAATCGCTGAACCGGGTTACGAACATCGAGAAACATTAAAAACCGTTGCTAAGGCAGCTGCTGCAGGAGGATTTACTTCTCTAGCCTGCTTTCCTAATACTAATCCTGTGGTAGATAATAAATCAGCCATCCACTTTATAAAAGCTAAGACTAAGAAAGATGCTGTTAGTTTTTATCCCATTGCTGCATTAAGTGCTAATACAGAAGGTACTGATATTACAGAAATGATGGACTTAGAAGCTAATGGAGCCATCGCATTTTCTGATGGAAATAAAAGTCTTCAAAACAGTGGCGTATTGTTAAGAGCATTGCAGTATGTAAAATCTTTTAATGGTGTTATTATCCAAAAATCAATAGATAATAAAATTGCTAATAGTGGGCAAGTACATGAGGGACAAATGAGCATACAACTCGGTCTCAAGGGAATTCCTAGTATAGCAGAAACATCTTCTTTACAAAAAGATTTAGAACTTAATCGGTATGCAGAATCTAATATTGTATTCCACACCATCTCTACCGAGGGTTCCTATAAAATTATAAAAGCAGCAAAAAGCAATAAAGAAAAGGTCGGAGCTACGGTTGCCTATTTAAATCTGGTAACTACGGAAAATGTATTAGCTGATTTTGATAGTCAGTATAAAACAAAGCCCCCATTGCGATCAAGTAAAGATCAAAGTGCGCTGATAAAAGGTCTGAAAGATAATACCATCGACGCCATCTGTTCTAATCATGTACCACTAGAGGAAGAACAAAAAAAGATGGAATTTTCTTATGCTGGTTTTGGAGCTATCGGCCTTCAGACCGTCTTTCCAGCATGTAATACGGCACTAGGAGATAAGATATCAATCGGTATTTTATGTGATAAATTATCGTCAGGTCCTAGAAAATTATTGGGCTTAAAGCCTATTAAAATTCTACCTAAAAATAAAGCTGAGTTAACCCTTTTTGATCCAGAATTAGAATGGACATTTACGGATAAAAATAATTTATCTAAATCTAAAAACTCCCCTTATCTCAATACTACATTTAAAGGAAAAGTTATCGGAATCGTCAATGGTAAAAAACAAGTTTTTTCTTAATTACTATGGATTTTAATCAACACTACATCAAGAATGGGATCCTAGCTGGGGTGATTTGCTCGCTTATTTACTTTACATCACATACTTTTGATCCTGGGTTTTATATAAAACAAGCTAAAATTTTTAGTGGCTTAACATTGATCTTATTTCTGGTCAAAACATGCAAGGATGAAAGGGCTGCTTTAGGAGGATATGCCTCATTTGGGGAGTTACTAAAAGCGACGTTTATTATGTATATGATAGCGGCTTTTATCATCTCCATTTTCATTTATATTCTGTATAATTTTATTAATCCTGACTTAGCTGCATTAGAACTAGAAATCATGGGTGAAGCTATTACTAAGGCATTAGAATGGTTTAGTATTCCAGAAGATGATATAGAAGAAGCCCTGATAGCTATCGATGAAGTGGATTATCAAAAAGATTTCTTTACCGTTCTTACGGATTTTATATCTAAGCTTTTTAGTGGAATTATTTTATCCCTTATCGTATCTGCTATTTATAAAAAGAATCGAGTCGCTTAATAACAATATCGGAGTTAGATTTAAAAAATTAATTTTGTGGTATTATCTATGCTAGATATAATAAGTCTATGGATATATCTGTAATTATACCTTTACTTAATGAGGCAGAATCGCTGCCTGAGCTCACCGCGTGGATAGAGAAGGTAATGCAACAGTATAAATATAGTTATGAGGTCTTATTTGTCGATGACGGAAGTAAAGATGCTTCATGGAAAACGATCACTTCTTTAAGAGCTAAAAACCCAAGTATCAAAGGGATAAAATTTAGAAGAAATTATGGTAAGTCGGCAGCTCTAAATACTGCTTTTCAAGTAGCTAAAGGAAATGTTGTTATTACAATGGATGCGGATCTCCAGGATAGTCCAGATGAAATTCCAGAACTGTATAGAATGATTACTGAGGAGAAATTTGATCTAGTCAGTGGATGGAAAAAGAAGCGATATGATCCGATTACTAAGACGATTCCTACTAAATTTTATAATAGTGTTACGCGTATGATGTCTGGGGTTAAGCTCCATGATATGAACTGTGGTTTAAAAGCATATAGTCATGAAGTCATTAAATCTATAGAAGTCTATGGAGATATGCATCGTTATATTCCTGTAATTGCAAAATGGGCCGGTTTTACCAATATCGGAGAGAAGGTCGTGCAACATCAAGCTCGAAAATATGGGAGTAGCAAATTTGGACTTTCTCGATTTATTAATGGTCCGTTAGATCTAGCATCGATCATGTTTGTAGGGAAATTTGGAAAAAGACCGATGCACTTCTTTGGTACGATCGGTACGATTATGTTTGCCTTAGGATTTTCTCTTTTTGCATATATAGGTGGCTATAAGTTATATGCTTTATATGCTGGCTTTAACGCAAAAAATATTGCTTCGTTATCTAGTTTTTACATCGCCTTAACAGCTATGATTATCGGTGTACAATTATTTTTAACTGGATTTTTAGCAGAATTAGTAAGCAGAAATGCTCCAGAACGTAATAATTATCAGATTGAGGAGGAGCTATATTAGTTTTCTTCTTCTATTAATACCTCTTCCAAGATATTTATCGCTTCTTCTGTACCCTCATTTTTTATCTCTTGCTTGTTTTCTACATCTTCAGATGCGTCTTTTTTTGCCTCTAATAGCATATCAAAAGAGCCTAAAATTTCTACAAATTCAGGCGAAAGCTCCTCTACACTATAGGTTAATTGGCTTAAAATGTCCAAAAGTGTATGAATTCGAGCCTTTATATCAAAGAATTTATTGATTACAACGATATTCCGATCTTCCACAATACAATACCCTGATTGGAACTGACCTTTTTCATATCTCACTTTATAATCAATCGCACCGAAAAGCTTTTCTATTTTTTGTAAGCTTGTTCTCGTATATTTAATGGTCATAGACGTTTTATAATTAGATTGCAAATATATTTTTAATATTGGATTTATATTTAATATGAATAAACAAATAGCACAATTTCTTACAGTTCTTTTATTTCTTACGTTTTCGCAGAATGTAAAGGCACAAAAATTCTCTGCTTCCCTACTATTAGGGGTTAATGCAGCACAAATAGAAGGCGACGAATTAGCTGGATTCCACAAGCCTGGTTTCCATGCTGGACTACGAGTCGCCTACCCTATTAAGGAAAAGGTAGATATCGGATTAGAATTACTTTTTTCTCAGCGAGGAAGTCGGACACCACCATCAGCCGTAGATGTCCTAGTAACTAATTTAGATTATATCTCTATCCCTTTATTTATCAATTTTAAGGATTGGTACATGGAGTCAGAAGACTATTTTAAAGTGCGAGCAGAGGGAGGCCTTTCTTATGGCTATTTATTTGATGTAGATAGTACGGATGATTTACTGATAGAAGGAATCGGTAATTATAGAAAGCATGATGTAAGTATCCATGCAGGCGTTTCCTATTCTTTTAGACCTAAGTGGACCTTTACTACGAGATACTCGCATTCTTTATTTAGCATGTATTCTCGTGAAATTTTAAATAATGGAAATCCTACGGGTCAAGTAGTAGGACTTTTAGGATATTTTCTAACCTTTAGACTAGAATACAAATTATAACTTATGAGAGTGCTCATTATTTCTTTACTATTATCATCATTTACCTTTTTCTCTTGCAAATCGGACAAAGCTGCAACGACTAACGGAGCATCAGCTCCAGCTGCCGCTTCTCCAGCTCCGGTTGCTCAGTCTCCTCAATTTGAATCCATTGACAGAGAGATTATAGCATATTTATTTCAAAATTGTGATTATACGGATTATATATTCTATGACCTCCCATTTTCAATGAGCCAGAGCACAGAGAATTCTATTAAAGCAAATTTATCGTATATCAGTTCGGATGTGCAGGCCACCATTCCTGCTGATTGTAAGCCTATCGCTAGGCAAATGTTCCATGTAAAAGGGGATATTGTAAAAGAAATGGATGTCTATTTTGGAGATAATTGCGCATTTTATGCTCTTATGGTTAATGAAAAACCAATAGCTGCTAATAAAATGACTGAAGGTGGTTATGCCTTTTACAAGCAGATGATAGATCAAGGGATGAAACAACGCCAACAAATAAATCAGGGCCAGCAATAAAATAAGTTTACGCTTCTCCGTCTCAATAATTCATAAAATCTCAAATTTTGGACAGATTTGCTGTTATAGATTTAGGTTCTAATACCTTTCATCTTTTAATTGTTGAAAAAACGACATGGGGATTTAAAGAACTCTATCGGAAGCGAGTTTACACTAAGCTAGCAATGGGTGGATCTAGGACGATTCTAGAAGAATCTTTTTCTAAAGGAATCGCCTGTCTTCAAGAATTTAGAAATATCTTAAACCGATTTAAAATAGTAAACTATCGAGCACTCGGTACTGCGGCATTGCGATCTGCCGATAATGGTAAAGAATTTATCTCGCAAGCCATGGATACGGCAAACATTAAAATCGACTTGATAGACGGTAATCAAGAGGCTACTTTAATTGCCAAAGGAGTAAAAGCGGCTATCGATATTTCTTCTCATCGTTACTTAATAATGGACATAGGAGGAGGAAGTGTCGAGTTCATTATATTAGAAAACGGATCAGTTCAATGGCAACAAAGTTTTCCAATAGGCTTGGCAATACTAAAAGCTCTTTTCCATACTGAAGAACCTATTTCCGTATCGGAACTAGAACAAATGAAAAACTTCTTAGACCTCGAATTACAACCTTTAAAACAACAATTAACAGATGGACCAAAAATTAAAGCGCTTATCGGGGCATCGGGGTCATTTGAAGTCGTCCAAGCTATTTTAGATTTATCCAGGTGGAATCAGCAAACTTATAAATGCCATGTTCTCGACTTTTTTAAAGTACAAGAGATGATTATGCATAAATCCACAGAGGAACGGGTACAAATAAAAGGGCTTCCGATCGAAAGAGTCGATCTCATCGTAGTGGCACTGTTTTTAATAAACTACATTTTAAAATTGACGGAAGCAGAAGAAATCATTATTTCTGATTATGCCTTAAAAGAAGGAGTCATTGCTCAAAAATTTGACATTTCCTAAATTTAGACTAATCTAAATTTATTTTTAATATATTTATATAATGGACTTGTTATCGATACTCTCAGAAGAATGGGTCATCCGTGGTTTAATAGCTTCTTCCCTCGTAGGAATCATGTGTGGCGTCATCGGATGTTTTATCGTATTGAGAAATATGTCTTTGATAGGAGATGCCCTTGCCCATGCCATTTTACCTGGAATATTTGTAGCCTTTCTAATCGTAGGTTATAGTACAATAGGCTTTTTTATCGGGTCGGTAGTCGCTGGACTGATTACGGCTTTTGGAATTACATGGATACAACATCGCGTCAATACTAAAAATGATGCCGCCATAGGCATCATCTTTACGGCTATGTTTGCTCTCGGGGTCATCGGGATATCCTATTTAAATAATTCAGAAGGCGTCCATCTTGATTTAGGTGATTTTCTATTTGGGTCTACCCTAGGTGTTTCTAACGAAGATATCTATCTGACCTTAGGTGTTACGATTTATACGATCATCAGTATGATTCTTTTTTACCGATATCTTTTTATTACCACCTTCCAACCCACGATTGCATCCACCATGGGTATTTCTGTAAAGACGATGCATTACTTCCTGATGCTACTTCTATCTTTTGCAATTGTGGCAGCCCTCAGAACCGTAGGTCTCATTTTAGTAGTAGCGATGCTCGTCACACCACCATCGACCGCATTGCTCCTATCTGATAAACTTAAGAATGTAATAATCATTGCCGGATTTTTAGGAATGTTTACTTCCATCATCGGGTTTCTTTTAGCAATAGTAGTTAATGCTCCTCCTGGGCCCCTGATGGCTGACGTTGCCACTGGCATTTATTTATTGACTGTTGTTTTTGCTCCTAATAAAGGAATCTTAGCAAAAGCTATTAATAAAAGAATCCAACGTAACAAAATCGAGCAAGAAGATATTCTCCGTCAAGGAATAAAATATCATAAAAAAGAAAAACTAACTCAGGCG
>Ga0114957_1004747_pt1 | contig 11531 bp, 7 predicted proteins | sample BantaG_FD_87175 | JGI IMG/M metagenome (GOLD analysis project Ga0114957, IMG submission 87175) | Marine algal microbial communities from Bantry Bay, Ireland - BantryBay_4 metaG | ecosystem: Host-associated > Algae > Red algae > Unclassified | place: Bantry Bay, Ireland | collected 2014-11-21 | reverse complement strand
TTAGGAAAAGATATTATTGAGGAAGGATTGTCAAAAGATATTTTTTATAAAAAAGAAGATGGCTCAGTTTGGATAGATTTGGAAGATGCCAAAATGGATCATAAGTTGGTTTTGAGAAGTGATGGAACGTCTGTGTATATGACGCAAGATATTGGAACTGCCGAAAAAAGATTTCAAGATTTTGGCGCAAAAAAAATGGTCTATGTCGTTGCCGATGAGCAAAACTATCACTTCAAAGTTTTGTTTGAAATCATGAAAAGAATGGGGGCAAGCTATGCAGATGGATTATTTCATTTGAGTTATGGAATGATTAATTTGACGACTGGAAAAATGAAATCAAGAGAAGGTACGATTGTCGATGCAGATGATTTGATGAAAGAAGTAATCGAAGCAGCAAAAGTTAATGCGATAGAAAAAGGAGGATTGGAAGGATTGGACGAGGCGAAGAAAGAGGACATTTATAGAAAAATTGGATTAGCTGCTTTGAAGTTTTTTATCATCAAAGTCAATGCAAAAAAGACCATGATTTTTAATCCTGAAGAGTCCGTTGACTTGCAAGGAAATACTGGGCCGTACATTCAATATGCTTATGTTAGAATTCAATCTGTTTTGAAAAAAGCAGGCGAAGTAGATACTTCGATTGCTTCAAAATATAATAATCTTGGTGCTACCGAAAAAGATTTGATTGGTCAGATTTATAGATTAGATGATGTGGTAAAAATGTCGGCAGACCAATTTGACCCTTCCTTTTTGGCGGCGTACTGTTATGAAATGGCGAAGACCTATCATAGATTTAATCAGAATCATCGAATCATTAAAGCAGAGTCAGAAGAGGCGAAAGCATTTAGAATTAGATTATGTGAAGTGACTGGAAAAGTACTGAAATATGGAATGGACTTGCTAGGAATTGAGATGCCTGACAGAATGTAAAATAATTAAATAAGAAGCGGTATTAGGACTCAAAGTCCTAGTACTGCTAGTCTTGAAAATAAATTTTTAATAAAAATAGAATGAGCGAAACAGTTAAAGAATCCTTGAATTTTATCGAACAAATCATCACCGATGATTTAGAAACGAAAAAAAATGTAACCGTTCATACTCGTTTCCCACCTGAACCAAATGGCTTTTTGCACATTGGTCACGTCAAAGCGATTGCCATTAATTTTGAAACGGCTAAAAGATTTGGAGGGAAAACTAACCTTCGTTTTGACGACACCAATCCTACGACCGAAAAAACTTTATATGTCGATAATATCAAAAACGATATCAAATGGTTAGGTTACGATTGGGAAGATCGAGAATATTTTGCCTCTGATTATTTCGATCAGTTGTATGCATTCGCAGTTGATTTAATCAAAAAAGGATTAGCTTACATAGATGAATCTACACCTGAGCAAATTGCGGAAATGAAAGGTGATCCAACTACACCTGGAAAAAATAGTCCTTTTCGAGATCGAAAGATAGAAGAAAATATGCGTCTTTTTGAAGAAATGAAAAATGGCGTACATCCTGACGGAAGTATGGTCTTGCGAGCAAAAATAGATATGGCTCATCCAAATTTATTGATGCGTGATCCCAATCTTTATCGAGTAAAAAAAGCGACGCATCATCGAACAGGTGACAAGTGGTGCATTTATCCTCTGTACGATTTTGCGCATGGTCAATCAGATTCGATTGAAAATATTACTTACTCCTTGTGCTCTTTGGAATTTAGACATCACCGAGATTTGTATAATTGGTTGATTGAAAAATTGGAAATATTTCCTTCTCGTCAAATTGAATTTGCTCGAATGAATGTGGCGCACATGATTACGAGTAAGCGAAAATTGTTGAAGTTAGTGGAAGAAAATTTTGTAACTGGTTGGGATGATCCACGTATGCCGACCGTTGCAGGAATGCGTCGAAGAGGATTTCCAGCAGCAGCCTTGAGAACTTTTGTTAACAAGGTTGGTGTGGCAAAAAGAGAAAATACTATTGAGCTGGATTTGCTAGAAAGTTGTGTGCGAGATGAATTGAATAAAACTGCCACGCGAGTGATGGGTGTTTTGAATCCATTAAAAATGGTGATCACGAATTATCCAGAAGGGCAAGTGGAACAAATGCCAGCTGACAATAATCCAGAAGATGAAAATAGTGGTTCTCGAACGATGCCATTTTCAAGAGAGTTGTATATCGAGCAAGATGATTTTATGGAAGATGCACCGAAGAAATTTTTTAGACTCGGACCAGGGAAAACAGTTCGGTTAAAAAATGGATTTATCGTTTCTTATGAAAATCATTTGAAAGATGAGGAAGGAAATGTGACGGAAGTTCATGTAAAATATTATCCAGATTCAAGATCAGGTTCTGATAATTCAGGTATCAAAGCAAAAGGAGTTTTGCATTGGGTGTCGATAGCGCAAGCGGTAAAAGTGGAAGTGCGAGATTACGATAAACTATTTACCGTCGAATCTCCTTTGGCTGATGAGGAAAAAGATTTTATGGAGTTTTTCAATCATGATTCATTGAAGGTGATGAGTAGTGTTTTTGTTGAACCAAGTTTGCAATCTGCGAAGGCAGGCGACCATTTTCAATTTATGCGAAAAGGATATTTTTGTCTGGATCAAGAATCAACGGAGGACAAATTGGTTTTTAATAAAACAGTTGGTTTGAAAAGTTCTTGGAAGCCGAAGCCGAAAAATAATCAAAATCAAAAAGGCAATCAGAAAAAATAATTGGAACAAATAGCACGTGGTGGTCTGCTTCAGCTGACCGTAAAAAAAAGGAGCGCAGCGACTAGAAAAACAAATAATACTTTTTAGAAAAATAAATAACACTTTTTAGAAAAATTCGCTATGCTCTTTTTTCAGGTCAGCTAAAGCAGACCACCACGTGCAATTTTGCTCACCAAAATAATTAACTATGAAAAATATTTTAACTCTTACATTCATTTTTATTTCATCTTTCTCTTTCGCTCAAGATGGAAAAATGGCACAAACTCCACCTGCTGAAATCTTACAACAAATAAAAATTGATGTCGTCTATCTCGCCTCTGATTATTTGCAAGGTCGAGGAACGGGAACAATTGGCGAAGAACGAGCAGCAGATTATATCGTTCATCGTTTCCAGCAAATTGGATTAAAACCAAAAGGGGAAAACCAAACTTGGTTTCAAGAATTTCCGTTTTTTGAAATTACTAATCCTCATGCGACTGACAAAGGAAGGATTGAAGGCAAAGGAAAAAATGTGATTGGTTTCCTTGATAATGGAGCAAAAAATACTGTCATAGTCGGTGGTCATTACGATCATTTAGGTATGGGCGGAAGTGGTTCATTGCATGCTGGCGAACCAGAAATTCATAATGGAGCTGATGATAATGCCAGCGGAATTGCTGCGATGTTTCGCATTGCAGAGTATTTAAAAAACTCTAATTTAAAATCAAATAATTATATGTTTATTGCTTTTTCTGGAGAGGAAAAAGGATTGTTTGGTTCAAAATATTTTGCAGCAAATCCAACGATTGATATTGAACGGATTAATTATATGTTTAATATGGACATGGTTGGAATGTTGAATGAAGAAAAAGTTTTGGCGGTACAAGGAACAGGAACTTCTCCTACTTGGAAACCAATTTTGGAAAAAAAGAATGCGCAAGGTCTCGACATCAAAGGAAGAGAATCAGGTGTCGGCCCAAGCGATCACACTTCATTTTATTTGAAAGATATTCCAGTCTTACATTTTTTCACAGGACAACATTCTCACTATCATAAACCATCTGATGATTCTGAAAATTTAAATTACGAAGGGATCATATCGGTGGCTGATTTTATGATAAGTTTGGTGGAACAAGCAGATGGAAGCAAATTGACATTTACTAAAACGAAAGATTCTTCTGAGAAAAAAGCAGCAGCTTTTAAAGTGACTTTAGGAGTCATGCCTGACTATGTTTATACTGGAAAAGGAATGCGTGTAGATAGTGTTATAAAAGGTAGAGTAGGAGACAAAGGTGGATTGAAAAATGGAGATGTGATTATGAAAATAGGCGATATTAATGTCGAAGATATTTATAAATACATGGAAGGTTTGGCGAAATTCAAAAAAGGAGATTCTACGGAAGTGGTCGTTTTGAGAGGAAAGAAATTGAAGAAGAAAAAATTAAAAGTTACTTTTGAATAAATAAAAAAAGGATTGAAAATGAAAGTTTTCAATCCTTTTTTTAGGTTTACTTTTTCAAAGTTTAAAAAATAAAATAAAGGAAAATGAAATATTTTAACATCCTGCTACTGTTACTTATTTCCTCCAATTTTCTTTCGGCACAAAGTCGAAAAATAGAAATCACAGGAACTGTATTAGATAGCAATAGCAAAAATCCTGTAGAGTTTGCTACTGTGATGGTCGGTGACAAAAAAACCAAAGCAGCCATTACAGGAGTCACCACAGGATTGGACGGAACGTTTTTAGTAGAAACTACGACAAAGGATTTTTATCTTGAAATTAGCTTTATTGGTTTTGTCAATAAGACCATTTCGGAGTTTTCTATTACTAATGGAAAGGTAAAACTTGGAACTATTCTGATGAGTCAAAATGATAATGAATTAGATGAAGTGGTCGTCCGAGCAGAAAAATCAACTACAGAATTTCGTTTAGACAAACGGGTTTTTAATGTCGGTCAAGATTTAAGTAGCACAGGTGCAAGTGCGTTGGAAGTGTTGAATAATGTTCCTTCTGTCAATGTCGATATCGAAGGTGCGGTCAGTCTTAGAGGAAGTTCTGGCGTGCAAATTTTAATCAACGGCAAACCATCTGTCTTGGCAAGCGAGCAAGGAAATGCCCTCGGAACGATCACCGCTGACATGATTGAAAAGATAGAAGTGATTACCAATCCTTCTGCGAAATACGATGCTGAAGGAACTTCTGGTATCATTAATATTATCATCAAAAAAGAAGAACGAAAAGGAATTAATGGTTCGGTTTCGATCAATACTGGGATACCTCATAATCATAGTGTTGGGTTGAGTCTCAATCGTCGGACGGAAAAATTTAACCTTTTTAGTCAGATTGGAGTAGGGTATCGAGAGTTGCCCAATGACTCCAAAAATATAAATCGAGATTTAGTCAACGGAACAACTATTTTTTCAAAGGGTCGAGAATTTCGGAATGAAAAATTTTACAATTTAATCTTAGGAACTGATTACCACATCAATAAAAACAATATACTTACATTATCGGGGAGCTTCGCTTATGAGGTGGAAGAGCAACCTTCTGTGAACAATTTTAGTTTGGAAAATGCTTTAGGAGAGATTGTCAAAGAATGGAATAGAACCGAAACGACAGATGCCAATAATCCAAAATATCGTTACGAGTTACAATACAAAAGCAACCTGAAAGGTCATAAAGATCATGCTCTTTTGATAAGTGTGCTGGGGAATTTTTTTGGAAAAGATCAATCTTCAGAGTTTTTTAATAACGAGACTTTGGGAAGCGAATCTTTTGCAGATCAACAAATAGAAACTAATTTTCAAGAAGGAAAATATACCTTTAGCGTTGATTATACTAAACCATTTTCTGATAAAATAACTTTAGAAACTGGAGCGCAATATGTCATCAATAATGTCAGCAATGACTTCGAAGTTAGAAACTTGAGCAATGATGAGTGGATTGCAGATCCAAACTTAACTAACTTATTTGAGTACGATCAAAAGGTATTAGGTGTATATGCAACGGGTGCTTATGAGTATGATAAATGGGGACTCAAGTTAGGGGTAAGAATGGAAAATACAGACCTTAAAACTTTGTTGGTGAATACTAACCAAGCTAATGATACAACGTTTACAAATCTTTTTCCATCGGTACATACTTCTTATAAATTGACCGATGCTTTTTCAATTCAAGGAGGTTATTCTCGTCGAATTTTTAGGCCAAGACTTTGGGATTTGAATCCTTTTTTCAATATCAGAAATAACTTTTCGATTAGAGTAGGGAATCCTGATTTGCTCCCTGAGTTTACTGATTCTTATGAAATTTCAAGTATTTACATTGCAGGAAAAGCTTCATTGAATCTTAGTGTTTACTATCGTTACACAACTGATGTGGTGGAACGAGTTTCTACTTTTGAAAATAATGTCAACACTACGATGCCCATGAATATCGGAACAAATAAATCAACTGGTCTCGAAATAAATGCTAAATATACCGTCAGTAAAAAGTTATCTTTTAATGGCGATTTCAATTATAATTATTTCAATCGGCAAGGAGAATTAGAAGCTACTTCGTTTGATTTTAATGCAGATCAATGGTCATCTAAAGTAACTTCAAAAATCAAATTTCCCGCAGGGATTGATTTTGAAATCACGGGACAATATCGTTCTAAATATCAAACGGTACAAAATGAAATATCTGGAAATTTATTTGCGGACATCGGTTTGCGAAAAAAAATGATGAAAGGTCGAGGCGTACTTAGTTTTAGTATAAGAGATTTATTTGCTTCCAGAATTCGAGAAAGTGTCACTAGTCAAGATGATTTTTATGCTTACAGTTTTAGGCAAAGAGGAAGATTTATTACATTAGGATTTAGTTATGGTTTTGGAAAAGGAGAAGCGATGGAATTTTCTGGAGCGAGAAGAAGACATTAAAAATTCAAAGTTTTAATCAGATTCAAAGGCAATAGAACAGTTATAAAAATTACTTCGTACAGCACATGCTCTAATGTCATTTTTCAACTTAAGTTCATGTTCACAATTATTCATAGTTATTTTGGATTCTTTTTTCATCATATTTCATAAAAAATCCTTGATGTAACACAGGCTATATCTACGTTTTTTTATTTTATCTGATAAAAAAATAAGCTCAAAATAACTTATGAATAATTGTGAACATGAACTTAAATGAAAAAACTTACCTTTGCAAAATGAGTTGCACACTTCTTTCTTCCCCCTTGCAAGGGTTTACAGATTATCGGTTTAGGAATGCTTTTCACAAATATTTTGGAGGAATAGACACTTTTTTTGCGCCCTACATTCGCTTGAATGGAAAGATGGTCATCAAACCAAATTATGATAAAGACATCCAACTCAAAAATAATAAAACCCTAAATGTCATTCCTCAAATCATGACGAATGATGCGGACGAATTTATTTTCGTTACCAAGTTCGTTCAAAGTTTAGGCTACCAAGAACTCAATTGGAATCTCGGCTGTCCTTATCCAATGGTCATCAATAAATGTATGGGATCAGGATTGATTAATGATCCAGACAGAATAGATCGAATTCTAGATCGAGTTCATACTGAAACTGATATTACCGTTTCGATGAAAATGAGAATGGGATATGAGCATTGTGGAGAAATCATTGACACCTTTCCAGTCTTGGGAAAATACCCTTTGAAAAATATTGCGATTCACGCGAGGATAGGAAAGCAATTATATAAAGGAGGAGTTGACTTGGATGGATTCCAACGATGTGTAGATCATAGTCCACACAAACTTTATTATAATGGAGACATCACGACAGTTGAAATTTTTCGAAAAATGAAGGAACGTTTTCCGATGATTGATCATTGGATGTTGGGTCGTGGATTGATTGCAGATCCTTTTTTGCCAATGATGATAAAAAATGATACGGAAGAATATCCTGAAGATCGATTTGAAATTTTTAGTAAATTTCATGACAGGCTTTTTTCAGAATATGAACAGAAATTGACTGGCGATAAACAGATCATTATGAAGATGCTTAGTTTTTGGAAGTATTTTGCCACACCACTTTCTAACCCAATTAAGATTGTGAAAAAGATTAAGAAGGCAAAAACGATTGAGATATACGACGAGGCGGTTGCGGATATTTTGGAGAGGGAAAGGGAGTTTCATTATTCTAATATTTCAAATTGATATTTTGAAACGCAATTTTATCAAAAATAATTCCTAATTATGGGATGTACCACTAGGTACTTGCAGGTCGTAACGTAGATTTGGCTTTAGCCGAATGCACCAAGCAAATATAAAATCTAAATTCATTTGACGAAGTGCAGGTTTAAATTTATCCAACATTTTAGAACTTGCCATCTATAAGCAACATTCGCAGAGAACTTCCTGTTCTGTATATTTTCTTCCAAAACTTTAGATTTTATCCAGAAAAATAAAATACTTGCTTGCTGCATTCGGCTAAAGCCAAATCTACCTTACAATCTACCGCTAGCATCTTGCAAATCTTTCTAACCATCTATTTCCCCTTTTTCCCTACCATATCCAACGCCACATCAATAATCATATCCTCCTGACCGCCCACCATATTCCTTTTCCCCAACTCCACTAAAATAGAACGAGTATCCAAACCGTATTTTTCTGCAGCTCTTTCAGAATGCAAAAGAAAACTAGAATACACTCCAGCATAACCTAAAGAAAGTGTTTCTCGATCCACTCGAACAGGTCTAGTTTGCAAAGGTCGAATCACATCATCAGCAATATCCATCAATTGATATAAATCACAATTAGGTTCTTTTCCCATTTTTTTAATGACTGCAATCAACACTTCCAATGGAGCATTTCCTGCACCTGCACCCATTCCTGCGAGTGATGCATCTAATCGGTTTGCACCATGTTGCATGGCAACCACAGTATTCGCCACACCCAAGGAAAGATTGTGGTGACAATGAATTCCAACTTCTGTTTCAGGCTTTAAAATATCTCGATAAGCTTTGACTCTTTCGATCACTCCATCCATCAAAAGTGCGCCAGCCGAGTCTGTAATGTAAACACAATCAGCACCATAGTCTTCCATCAACTTTGCTTGCTCCGCTAACTTTTTTGGTTCGTTCATATGAGCCATCATCAAAAATCCGCCGACATCCATTCCCACTTTTTTAGCGGCTTCGATGTGTTGTTGAGAAATATCTGCTTCCGTACAATGCGTAGCAATCCGAACAGATTGAACACCAAGATCACTTGCTCTTTGCAAATCTTCAATGGTCGCAATCCCAGGAAGTAGGAGAGTGGTAAGTTTGGCGTGCGTCAATTTTTCGGCAATTCCTTCTAGCCATTCCCAATCCGTATGTGCGCCAAATCCATAATTAAAACTGCCTCCTTTGAGTCCATCACCATGCGAGATTTCGATGGCATCGACTTTTGCTTGGTCAAGTGCAAGGGTGATTTCTTGAACTTGTTCTTTCGTATATTGATGGCGGATGGCGTGCATGCCATCTCGAAGTGTAACGTCTTGAATATATAATTTGTGATCCATTGTTTTTATGTTTAGTAGGGGCAATCCCTTGTGGTTGCCCAATATGATGGAGAAATATCTACACTTTATCGGTGTTGGGTGACCGTTTAAATTTGTACGACAGTTGGGCAAGCATAAGGAATTGCCCCTACAATGTGTGCGATGTCGAAAGAATAAAAATTACGAATTTGCAAATGCCAACTTAGACAATTTCTCCCCTGTCGCAAGTGCGGCGCTTGTCATGATGTCTAAATTCCCAGCATACTCAGGCAAGTAATGTCCTGCTCCGACGACTTGCAAAAGTACCGTAGTTTTTAATCCATGTCGTAGTCCAAGACCTTCAATAAAAACAGGTTGGTCAGCAGGAATTTCTTCAAACTGAACTGCTTGATGAAGAGAATAACCTGGTACATATTTTTTTACTTCATTGACCATTTGGTGAATGCTTGCTCGAATTAATTCAGGATCTACATTTTCGCTCAAAGTAAAAACCGTATCTCGCATCACCATCGGAGGCTCCGCAGGATTTAAAACAATGATTGCTTTTCCTTTGTCGGCACCACCTACTTTTTCAATTGCTTGAGAAGTCGTCACGGTAAATTCATCAATGTTGGCACGAGTGCCTGGACCAGCAGATTTGGAAGCAATGGAAGCTACGATTTCTCCGTAATGAACTTTCGCAATTTTAGAAACGGCTGCTACGATTGGAATAGTTGCTTGACCTCCACAAGTCACCATATTGACATTTTTAACATTGATATTATCTTCAAAGTTGACGGGTGGAATTAAAAATGGCCCTATCGCAGCAGGGGTCAAATCAATGATTCGTTTGTCTTCATATTTTTCAATAATTGAATTATTGAAAATATGAGCCTTGGCAGAAGTTGCATCAAAAACCAATTTGATGTCTTTCCATTCTGACATTTCGACCAGACCAGAAATTCCAGTTGCGCAAGTTGCTACGCCCATTCTTTTTGCTCTTGCCAATCCATCTGATGCGGGATCAATTCCAACCATAACCGACATTTCTAAAATATCAGAAGTTCTTAAAATTTTTATCATCAAATCAGTCCCGATATTTCCAGAGCCGATGATGGCTACTTTTATTTTTTCCATATTTTTTTTGTTAAAAGATTAGATGAATAATGAGGAGTATCGAATAATGAATAACGAATATCGAACAAGGATTTGAGATTTGAGAAGTTTGACCATACTTCTCAAGACCACAATTATATTAACATCGTCAAACTTCTCAAATCCTTGTTCGATATTCGTTATTCATTATTCCTTAGTTTTCCCAAAAGAAACTGAAACAGAACCAAGTCCTTCAATCTCTGTTTCAAATCGATCACCTTGTTCACCAGTCACCATTGGACCAAGTGCGCCAGTTAAAATTACATCTCCAGCTTGAAGAGGCGTTTCATTTTTTATCATTGTTTTGGCTAACCAAATGGTTGCATTTAGTGGTGAACCTAAACAACTTGCTCCTGATCCTTCGGAGGCAATTGTTCCATTTTTGGTCATCTTCATTTTGCATTTTATCATGTCAAAATCAGAAAGTTTGGTTGGACGATGACCAAGGACATAATGACTTGCTGAAGCATTATCTGCAATCGTATCAGTAATTTTTATATTCCAGTTTTCGACTCGACTACCGACAATTTCGATGCAAGGCAAAGCATAGTCAATGGCTGAAATTAATTCATGAGTAGTAATCGTTGGATTGGTAATATCTTTTCCCAAAACGAAAGCAATCTCTGCTTCCGCTTTTGGTTGATGCAATTCGTTCCAAGGAATTTCATCACCATTGAGTACTTCCATGGTATCGAGCAAAGCACCAAAATCTGGTTGGTCAACACCTAATTGTTTTTGAATTATCTGGTTGGTTAATCCAATTTTTCTACCAACGATTCGAGCACCTTTGGCTACTCGAAGATTAATATTTTCGGTTTGAATTTGGTAGGCAGTAGCTAAATCTTCAACACCGATTATTTCTCGAATGGGAGAAATCAGTTTACCTGTTTGGCTGGCGTTTCGAAGTTGTGCGGCGATAGTTTCGATAGTTGAAGTATTTATCATTGGTGGAATTTCGTTTTGAAATAATTTTCACAAATTTAGAAAATAGAAAGTGAAAACTGCTTGAATGAATCTTTTAATTTAAACTAAAACTAAATGAAGAGTTGGTCTTTGAAAAACAATAATTTTATATTTTAGCTTTATAGTTCATGTTCACAATTATTCATAGTTATTTTGGATTCTTTTTTCATCATATTTCATAAAAAATCCTCGATGTAACACAGGCTATATCTACGTTTTTTTATTTTATCTGATAAAAAAATAAGC
>Ga0114957_1004741_pt1 | contig 11542 bp, 7 predicted proteins | sample BantaG_FD_87175 | JGI IMG/M metagenome (GOLD analysis project Ga0114957, IMG submission 87175) | Marine algal microbial communities from Bantry Bay, Ireland - BantryBay_4 metaG | ecosystem: Host-associated > Algae > Red algae > Unclassified | place: Bantry Bay, Ireland | collected 2014-11-21 | reverse complement strand
GTCATTGGGTACCTGCCGAATCGAATTATAGACTACTTCAGATAAACCGTATAAGTGCGCAATTAATTTAGTACAACTTGCCCCGTCATTCCCGGGCTCGTACGCTAGGTCTTCCTTACGCAATCCTTCCGTAGCCCAATAATATCGATACCCCAATCCATCAATCATCCGCAGCAACACACTATTAGGACTATAATCATCGGGGTAGCTTTCGATCTTGGCGTAGGGGAGGGGAGACAAACTATCCATAACTAAGTTCTGTGCTTTAAGGATTGAAGTAATAAAAAACAAGGCAACAACAGGGAATAGATATTTCATAAACAGTATTTTATTATCTAATAGGATCGCAAAAGTAGCCCTTTCTTTTTATTGGGATTAATTTTAGATTAGGTTATCAACAATAAAGTCCAGAAAACGACGTTACTAATCCGGTCTTACCTCCCATCACCTTATATAATTAGATAAAAAATTTGTCGGAAAGCCGCTTGTTTTAAGAAAAAACAATAATTAATTTTTTGCCTAGCCATATAAAATTTGGCTTTATTTAAAGTTGTATTACTAATAATTGTGACTGGCTTTATTTCACTTGCTTTTATTTTTAAAGACTATTTTTTGACTAAATTATGTGTGATTTAGCGAATTTTCGCAGTTTAATTTTTCAGATATTATTTTTACCTTTGCATCAGCAATCTGACAACTATTAATTTTGATTCACTTTTAATACTTAAAACGATGTACCGCACTACCTGCCTTCTTGCCTTATTTTTAGTATTCGCTTCTTTTTCTCTTTCTGCTCAATCCATGGCTTCTGTTGGAAAAATAGATATGGAAATCATCAACCTAGATGAGACAGAATCAGATTGGTCCTTTTACTCTGATGATGAATCAAAAACCTACTTTATTGACTTTGAAAAATTAAGTTTCAACCTAAGTGAGATTGTTGTAAAAGATGCGGCAGGAGCTATTGTAGTTCGAGAAGATGTATTAGATTTACCTGTAAACACAATTTTTGAGTTGGATTTCAGCGAATTTGAAAGCGGAAAATACTTAATCGAATTACGTTCTTTTAAAGGAATGTTGAAAAAAGAAATCGCGCTTTAGGAATATTGAAAAAAGAAATTAAGACACGATGCTTCCTCTTTTTCCATCACGCTTCGTTATTAAAATGATTATTATGCGGTGCATAACGCCCATTTCAGCGCCTTGATTGATGAAAAAATTAGTTCGCCTTTTATTATCTCAATCTATTTAATCGCCATTCCTTAGTTATAGCGCCTTCGCGTAAACAACCATTTCCCCAATGGTTGTGAAATGACGCCGAAAATAAATATGACTGAACAAAACCAATCCCACCAAACAACTCCCTTCAATCCTTCTCCGGCCAGCAAGTTGAGTACGCCGCCGAGTAACATCACATATTGCCAGCGATTCAAATAACGAAGTATTTTACGTTCTCTTTCATCGTATAGCCATAACATTCCAGTCCGATAAAACGGAATAAATAAAAAGACTTCTCCCAATTTGTGTAGCAATATCCAATACCCATAAGGCTCCGAATAGTCCATCGTTATCAATATTCTGATAATAGACAGGAGAAATAGTACAAGAACTATCTTTGCTATCTTTTTTGCTAGCGCATAAGCTTTTAGATTATCCCACATATTGTATTGCTCTTTCTTGAATAGCCTTTGCCAATTCTTCTGCGGCTGCTTCCTCATTTTTCCACCAATTGTATGCATAGGTATTCAAGTGCTCTACACCATAGAAACTAAGCAATTCTCGATATTTTTTTTCCCAGTTGACTGCCAATGTTCCGCGCCGATCTGCTAGTCCTTCGATAAGAATAGCGGTAGGAGCACCATCGTCTTCCAGCGGTTTGATCAGAATAGGAACATATAATTCGTTGACCCATGCGTGCGCAACCACCTGACCATCGGGAAGGTATCTTTCTAGTCCTTCTACTATTTCATTTATAAAATAATCCAGTTGTGCCGGTGGCCCATCTGGTCGCATCATTCGCCTTTGCGTATCATCAGTCAATCCAACAGGCAAGGGCAGACTGTCCTGATGAATAAGGAAAACACTTTGGCTACTTCGTGCCAGGTGGTTTTGAAAAAGATCAGCACTAAAGCCTTCCGCTGATGAAGCTGAAATATAGATCAGAATATCGGTGGCAGAACGTACCGTTGTTTTGGGTGGATACATCCGAATTCCCTTAGGGAAAAGTTGCCGTAGCTTTTCTGCCATCGGCGTATGTCCAGTTCGTTTGAGATACAACCGGTAAAATAAAAAAGACAATAGTTTTTGATCTTCAACAACGATATCAATAGATGGCAGGCGGTAATCCGCATTCACTTTGATGTCATCCAGCACTTTTTCAAGGCTTTCTCCATAGAGGGTAAGAATGTCTTGGTCTGTTCGATATTTTAAATCCAGAGGAAGTAATCGTACGGCGTCTTTAAGTTGAGTTTTATTATAAAAATGAAGATTCTGAACGGTTGCATTTTGTCGATAATTTAGTTCACTAATCGTTTTTGCACCAGGACGATGGTGATAAACAAAATCTGCTTCAAAACAATCCTGATCGATCAAGCCATCCAGAATACTATAAAAGGCTGGCCGTGAATAATGTCGGCTATCTGTAAATGCCACTACTCGTGGTGCAGTTTCCAATAATGGAAAATGCGTAGCTAACTCAAGCTGCTCGCTACCGAGAAAAATAACGACCTCAAAAGGATTTGAATTTGTTGAAATCCATTCGAGTGCGAGTTCAGGAGTGGTCAAAACGATGGGTTGACGGTCGGATATTTGAGCAAGATCAGTGGTGTTTTTATCTAAAAACTGACGTGCAGAAAAGTCCTGATTCTTACTTTGGAAAAGTGTCAAGTCGAGTTTGGGTCCACGCGCATTAGTCGCGGTCCACTGCTGATGAATCTGTGGCGTAAGCTGAGCCATCAATGCTGACTTGGCGTCGTTGTATCGTTGATAATGTCGGTCATCACGCGGGATCGCTTCGTGGTGTTTTTGGGTTAAGAACTGGTGGAGATACCAACTTTGGAAAGCAGCTACCCAGTCATTGGGTTTGACTTTTGTAAGTGCGAGTAATACCTGCTGTTCAGAAGCGGTAAGCCGCAGCCAGTATTGTTGCCAAACATAAGCAGGTGTAAAATCTCGAAGATTCAATTGAATTGTATCTAGTTGATTATCAATTTGTTCGAGCAGATTTTGTTGCCCTCTGGTCGTATGAGCATTAAGGGTGTATGGCTGGTCTAACAGCCGAGAATCATTAACTTCCTGAATGAATTCTTCCAGGTTTTGTTGAAGTTCTTGAATGGCATTTTCGTAGCCGATAGCGGTTACGTGATCGGTTCCACTGAGTGATTCCAGGTTGTTTTGAATGAGTTGGGGGACAGTCTGCTGGTAGTCTTGCAAAGCTGTTTTAAACCGCTGCATTTCTGCCTGAATATCTGTAATTTTTTCTGGGGTGTGGATCGCATTAAATTGAAAAGGAAAGAAGCTGGTTTCTGCAAACCGCTCTACCAAATTTCGGTATTGATCTCGTGCTCTTTTTTGACGATCCAAAATATTGCGAGCGCTACTAGAAAAAATGCCTGACAGTTTTAGTTTGCCGGTTTGCACCAGACCGGTACGGGTTCCTTTTTCGCCATGCTGACTATCCAGGTCAGCTATAAATTCGAGTAGGTTTTCACTTTTCTTATTATACTCATTAATCCCGTCGTTATAAAAGTGCGTGATTTTGGCAGAATAAGTGTGTATTTTGTTAATGTACTTTTGATGTAAGTTTCTCGCTTTTCCTTTTAATTGAATAATTGCCTTTTGAACCATTTGCAGGCTTTGCTCCGGCTTGTATTCCAGAAATAAATCACGATTCAATTGGGTGAGTGGATGATTGGTTGTACTGATTCCCGCAAAGGGTTCAATACCACCCTCTACTTTTGCCGACAAGGTAGTAAACGTTTCATAAGACCAGTCAAAATTATTGATGTCCAAATGACTATTAAGGAGTGCACTAGGTTCTTTCCCATTGACGTTCAAAAACAAGCCTACCACGTTGGTCCAGGTATGTTCTCCAAAAATAGGTTGGATAACTGCATGGTATTGATCTGATAAGACCGTTTGATTACGTAGTGCTTTTTGCAAATGTAAATTATATTTCTCCTTATCATACTTCTCCATCTCCTGTACTGAGGAAGCGGCGCCCGCATGCGTTTTGGGAAATAGATCCAAACAAAATGAGGCTAAATTATTTTTTACTAAGTGGGTATAAATGGATTGAAGCGAATGGTTATCGCGATCTACTACCAGTACCTTTTTTTTGTTGGAAAGGGCATTGGAGATTAGATTGGTAATGGTATGAAATTTTCCGGTACCTGGAGCGGCGTCTACGATGATGTTTTCAGTTTGAAAACGTCGTAAAACCTGTTCTTGCAATGGGTCGGTAGGTAAGACACCATAAGTATGTGCCCATTGAGTCGTGTGTTTTTGTGGAATATCGAGCGTCTGCACCTTGCGACTCCAGTCCAGTAATTTGATTGGTTGTACGCCAAAAAGATTTAGGCAGCCTGACCAGTGAATACTTCCCTGACTATTTTCAATGACGGTAGGGGAGGGACTTAATTGAGTCGTGGAGCGTTCGTCTCTTAGGTTTAGTTGGATAATCAAGTCATAACACAATTCATAGATGGCTTCTCCGATGCGTTCCGGCTGAACTAGACAGGCGCGGAAATTTTCTGTCAGATCGAGTTGATATTTTTCTTTAAAATAATCAATCAATAAATAGTTAGGAACTACATCCGTTCTGTCAATTTCCAAGTGCCATTTATCGGCGTAATCAGGGCGCAAATTCGTATTCCAGATAAAAAGAGGTGCGAGTAATCGAGGTAGGTCGTCATCTGTATTTCTATGGTAAAACATTGGAAATCCAATCCCCATTTCTAGATAAGGTGCTTGGCCATTTTGCTGATAAGCAGCCATAAACATTTCCGAAAGGGAAGAAATCGCCGCATCATGCGCGATAAAGGAAATCTCCGTTTTAGTGTCTCCAAATAGCCGTTCCATTAAGCTGGTCGCAAAATGATTCGATTGCCGACTTAGCACACAAAGGTCAAGACCCGAAGCCAACTGGCCAGTATAATAGGGACTTTCGCTCGTTTTTTGAAGGATAGCAGATAACGCCTCCTGAGTAGTTGGTAGTTCTTTCATAGTAGTTGTCTTAGATTACCAAAAATACAAATTAACCAACAGAAGTTTGTATTTTAGAGCCGTAAAATAGGTGGTATGATAGAATCAGGTAGAAAAAATACGCTTATTTTAATATATTTGTATATTTTTTATGTATAAGTAATTGAATGTCAATTTTTTAATTGTTTTTTGAACGCTAAATTTATTTTATGAAAAACGTATCTTTTTTGCTATTGTTCCTCCTTGGTATAACCACGGTACTGTTTCTTGGGGCGTCCTGCAACTCAAAGGCGACGCAACTACTGTCTGATCAGCAGACGACGCTTAACAAAACCTTCGATCTCCGCTATGGAACTACGATGGGGCTGGTTTCTGAAAATATGTCCATCAGTTTTGAAAAGCTAACCGAAAGCCGTTGTCCAAAAGATGTTAATTGTATCCAAGCTGGGAAAGGAATTGTTACTTTAAAAGTTACCGTTGGGAATCAATCTGAAGACTTGGTCTTGAGTGTAAAAGGGCTTTGTGAAGATGAGCCTCGGTGTGGTGAAGCAAAAAATGTGTTACAATATAATATCACACTAATGAGCTTGACTCCTTATCCCGGTGCTGTATTAATGGATGAAAAACAGTATGTCGCCCAAATGGTGGTCACAGAGAAGAGCAATGTACCAACTGGAGATGAACGATAATGTCGTTAACAAGTCATTAACAAATGTTGGAGACCCATTAACAACGAAAGCTAAGAACATGAAGTATCTTTGTAGATGTAATATAATACCAATCATTTATGTGGTATTCAATTTTAACCATTTAAAAAATTAGAAATGAACATCTCTAAAATTCGTTTTACATTTTCGGCATTATTTGCCTGTTTATTATCTGTTGCTTTATTCACTTCTTGCGCTAGTGATAGCTCTGTAAAGGATGCTGCTTCTGCTAAAGTAGCTGGTGCTGCCGCTGCGGTAAGTAACACTGCTGCTGAAGCTGCTAATGCTATTACTCCTGCTGCCGAGGCGGCACCTGTAGTACCTGCTGGTCCTACGACTACCCTTAAGTTTGAAGAAACTGAATTTGATTTTGGTACGGTAGACCAAGGTGAAAAAGTAAACCATGTTTACAAGTTTGCTAACACTGGTAACGAGCCATTAATCATCAGCAACGCTAAAGGTAGCTGTGGATGTACTGTTCCTAGCTGGCCAAAAGAACCAATTCCTGTGGGTGGAACTGGTGAGATTCAAGTACAGTTTGACTCTAAAGGTAAGAAAAACAAGCAGAGTAAGCGAGTAACAATTACTTCTAATACTGATCCTGCTCAGACTTTCCTGACGATCAAAGGAGAGGTAAATGCACCTGAAGCAGGAGCTGCTGCTGCTAACTAGTATGCGATTGACGCTTTAAGTAATCGCCATTCCTTATTCTAATAGCTTAGAATAAAAATAAAAAAACCATCAGATTTTTAAACAAAAGTCTGGTGGTTTTTTTTATATAGTTAGGGATAAGTTATTGTTTGACCATTAGTAAGTAGATCATTCCATTTAAACACCTATTTCCCAAAAAAAGTAACCCAATTATGAAGCAGTATCTGTCATTGGTCAAGTTTAGTCATACTATTTTTGCGCTGCCTTTTGCGTTATTGGGATTTTTTCTGGCCATGTATCGACTGGATCTTCAGATGCCGTGGGGTGTTTTGTTTTATGTGTTGCTGTGTATGGTCTTTGCTCGAAATGCTGCAATGGCCTTTAATCGGTATCTGGATCGGGATATTGATGAAAAAAATCCACGTACCGTTACCCGGCAGATTCCGGCAGGGATTATTAGCTCTAAGGCTGCAATATCCTTTGTATTCGTGAATGCGCTACTTTTTGTAGGTACTGCGTGGCTGATCAATCCGATTTGTTTTTACTTATCTCCGGTAGCGCTGGGGGTGATATTAGGATATAGTTATACAAAGCGGTTTACTTTTTTATGTCATTTTGTGCTGGGGCTGGGATTGGCGTTGGCTCCTGTGGGAGCGTATCTGGCCGTAGGGGGAACGTTCGCTTTGCTACCGATTTTGTATGCTGCTGCGGTCTTGTTTTGGGTATCAGGATTTGATATTATTTATGCGTTGCAGGATGAAGCATTTGACCGAAAATATAATTTGTCTTCTGTACCTGTTGCTTTGGGAGGGACGAATGCACTGCGTTTATCTACTGCCTTGCACTTGGGTTGTGCACTTACGATGACGGTAGCCGGATATGTGTTGATTGCGGATTATTCTACCGCAGGCTGGTTATCAGGACTGGCTACCTTGATATTTATCCTCTTATTGGCCTACCAACATACGTTGGTCAAACCCCATGACTTGAGCCGAATTAACCTGGCATTTTTTACCACCAACGGAATTGCAAGCTTGATTTTGGGAACTATGATTATCCTGGATTTATGTGTGTAAATTTCTTTTGAACAACTATACTTGACTCCCTTACTGAGCTGCTTAAGTCCATTTCATGCTGTACATTCCATGCAGGCTTCTATTTCTCCTATTTTCTTCGTTATTTTGTACTCCTTACCCGTCCCAATTTCTCTTCTTGGCCCCTCAACTACCATTTTTCTTGTTTTTAAAGTTATTATAATCATTTTTAATGCTTTATTAAGAAAAAAATATGTCAAAATTTATGAATTTTGAAGCATCTTATAATTTGGAATATATAAACTATTGATTACTCGTAAAAGGCATCATACTTTAGAGTTATACTATTATTTATAAAGTATAATTTTTAATCGTAATATTTAAGAGCTGATATGAGCTTTGGCCATGCGATCTGATTGATACATGAATTAAATTTTTAAAGTAATTGGCATGGTTTTCGACTTTTTATTCAAAGTTAATCATGCCTTTGAACAAGCATACCTGCCGAGCATTTAGAGCTAACCCTTTATTTCGTTCGGAAACACACAACTGTCTTCCTACATCCTAGAATTGTCCCATTAACAATAGTAATTAAATCTATTTTTTGTCGAAATATTCGACAGAATTACATAAACATTTGTTACCATGAAAAAAGAATTACTTCTTTTTTTGCTATTACTTTTTACGAACTCCCTGATGGTTACCTCCGTTTTTGGTATGGATAATCATGGGATAAGTATGATGAGTACTGCAAATATGATCTTTAACGATACCATTGTTGACTTACCTGACACGGTATATCTTCAAACATCGGATTGCAACGCTCCAGCAGCATTATGTATTGATATTCCTATCAATGACATTTTCAATTATCAAATCCTAATTAACGATACTAGTTTTTATCAAAATGGCATTCAAGCCTGTAATCTAGATACAATTCTTTCCTACAATTACCGTCAATTGGTTGAAACGGATGGCGGCCAACCTATTTCTGGCCCTTACAGTGTCCAGAGTTGGGAAGTAAATGGAATGATCTTTACTGGAGATTTTTTGACCATTTCAGATTTAGTGGACTCACTCAATACCTGGGATCCTACTGGAATTTGGGTTGATGATCCGACGACTAAAAGAATCAGAGGAGGTAATTCAGATAATACTTATTCTGATCTCGCGGTTTTTGTTGCTCAAATTGGAGTAACCCCGATTCTCACAAAAAACCAACAATTGAGAATAAATGGCAGTCAACTGTTTTTTAATAGTGGAACTACTAAGGTTACGTTGAGTACGACCGGCCCTGCGCCTGTTTGTGTGGATTCTTTCCGCGTCAGTGTGGCCTGTATACAGCCGGATACTATCGTTATTGATACTTTATTTCCCGGTGTAACGGACACGATTTGTCTGGACTTTTCTGAATTATTATTGCCTTTTACCTCAATCACGAATGAGTGTGCGAGCGATGGCAATGTTCAATATAATTTGATTAATGGGAACTCTTGCGTCGAGTTTACGACCTTGACACCTGGTATAGATTCGGCTTGTATCGTGGTTTGTGACGGGCGTGGCCTGTGTGATACTACCACATTTATTATTGATGTACAAGATCCCAATCCGACTCGGATAATTATTACTGAGTTGGATATTATTGAAGGACAAAGCGATGTCTTTTGTATAGATACGACCCGAATAATGGGCGTAGATACTGCTTTCACGATTTGTGATTCGGCAGAAGAATTTGTTGACTTTACGTTTGACGAAGCCAGTCTTTGCTTAAATTATACTGGATTAGTAGCCGGTGGGGTAGATACCTTTTGTCTGGTTATTTGCGATGAGATGATGCTTTGTGATACGAATTATGTGTATATCAATACCCGTCGCGATGGCCCGGGACTAGTTAACGATACCCTGTATCTCAACCAATCTACTACGATATGTGATTTTGATTTAATAAATCTGGATGGTCCAGTAACAGAAATTATAAACTTTTGTACAGATGTACCAATGGCGGTAGATTTTATGGTAGATGATATCAACTTTTGCTTAGATATTGCCTCATTGATGCCTGGACAAGATACGGCTTGCCTTCAGTTTATGGATGCCGCAGGTAATCTGGATACTATTTTTTACATCGTAGATGTATTGAATCCTGATCCGGAGGTGATTGTAGATGATATACGGATCAACGAACCTGTCGAATATTGTCTGGATACGACCCAGTTAGGGGATAATATATTAGACAGTATTTTTATTTGTAATGATTTTTCACAAGATAATATCAATTTAGTCACAAATCCCTTATCTTTGTGTTTAGAGGTTACTGGCACCACTGCCAATCAAACCGATACGCTCTGTGTAGCCCTCTGCGATGATTTGGGTAGTTGTGATACAACTACATTCATTCTAACGGTCAGCAATCTGCCCGTTAATTCTCCTCCGATTTTAGTCACTGATATTGACACTACGCTTATAAATACAGCAATAGAAATAAACGTTTGTGAAAACGATACGATTCCCGGAACAATAGAGAACTTTTTTGTACTACCTGTACTCAGTGGTGGTGTCGGCCCTAACAAGGGGGTTGCCTTTGACCTTGAGGATTGTTTGATCAATTATATCCCCGGCCCGGATAGTTGTGGCTTAGATCAATTTACTTATGTAGTAGAAAATGAATTTGGACTGGATACGATTAATTCGACCGTCTTTATAGATTGTAATTCGGGTAACCCCGGAGAGCTGTTCATCTTCAATGGTTTTTCTCCTAACGATGATGGAGTGAATGACTTTTTTAGAATAAACGGATTAGATAATTTCCCCGATCACATACTATATGTCTACAACCGATGGGGTAATCAGGTACTGAAAACGACTGATTACCAAAACGATTGGGGCGGTACCTGGGAAGGCGCAGACCTGCCGGATGGTACTTATTATTACTTGTTGGATGATGGAGCAGGGGAGACGATGTCTGGCTATGTACATCTACATAGATAGTCAGAATTTACTACGAAAATAAAGCTAGCATCATTTTTGATTTTAGCAAGAGTATATAAACATTATTTACTAATTGAGAAAACACTTTTGAATCTTACCATTACTGAAACTTTTAAAATCTACCATGGATTATGAGAAAAATTTATACATTCATTGTGCTATTATTTGTCGGAGGGACTTCCCTGTTTGCACAGCAGGATGCCATGTTCACTAAGTACATGTTCAACAGTCTGACTTTTAACCCTGCTTACGCAGGATCAAAAGACCACCTGGCAATGAATCTCATCCACCGTACGCAATGGTGGGGTATTGAAGGAGCGCCTCAAACGCAATCCCTCATTGCCCACACACCACTACCCAATGAACGCGTTGGTGTAGGATTGAGTCTGGTAAATGACAAAATTGGTCCAACCAATTCAACACAAGCTTTCCTAAGTTATGCCTACCGAATTCCGATGGGTAAAGGAAAATTATCTGTTGGATTACAAGGTGGCGTCATGAATTGGCGTGCCGATTGGAGTAAACTAAATCTGCAAAGTAGTGGAGATGAAACTTATGAAGAGCAGCAACCATCCTATATGCTACCTAATTTCGGTGTAGGTCTCTATTATTATACACCAAAATTCTATGTAGGATTGGCTAGTCCGCAGCTTATCGAATACGATTTGCGTAAAAACCAAATCAATACCGATGTATGGTCTCGACAGCAACGTCACTATTATTTTTCTGCCGGAGCAGCTTTCCCTATAAAAGGAGACGCGCTAATTTTCAAGCCTTCTATTCTTGTAAAAAATGTAGGACTGCTTAGTAAATTTAGCAAAGACGAAGCCTACCAGGGTTTTGGAGCACCGACCGAATTTGATATTGACTTATCGTTGATGTTTCAGCAGGCACTATGGGTAGGCGTATCTTTCCGTTCTGCTATCGAAGGTATTATTGGTGACCAAAGTTCATTTGACT
>Ga0114957_1004738_pt1 | contig 11544 bp, 5 predicted proteins | sample BantaG_FD_87175 | JGI IMG/M metagenome (GOLD analysis project Ga0114957, IMG submission 87175) | Marine algal microbial communities from Bantry Bay, Ireland - BantryBay_4 metaG | ecosystem: Host-associated > Algae > Red algae > Unclassified | place: Bantry Bay, Ireland | collected 2014-11-21 | reverse complement strand
TTCTATATGTTCAACGGGTTCAATTGATTTAATGGCTTTAGGAGCAAGTATCTCAGGAGGCATTTCAACAGGGACTTGGTCTACTACTACAGGTGGAACATTTGATGGAGGGGGAGCATTTGGAGTAGCAACAACTTATACACCAAGTGCTGCTGATGTAGCAGCTGGTGAAGTGACCTTGACACTTACTTCTGATGATCCTATGGGAGACTGTCCAGCTAGTAGTGATACAGTTACGATTACTATTTCAAATGTAGATTGTGGAACATTCCCTTGGAGTGGTAATTAATTTCTTTTGGAAAAAATAAAGTCAACCGATTTTTTTTGATTTTAAAAAACTGGTACTTAGACAAAATTTTAAAAAAATGAATTCATAATTATTCGACATCATAAAAATCATCTAAGAACCCAAAAACTAAATAACAGTTTATTTACATTTTTTATAAAAATGAAAATAAATACTGTACTCGATGGTTTTTTAGATGCCGTCCCTCTGGGACTCGACCTTAAAAAAAAGGAAAGGTAGGTTTGTTTTTCTACCGATATGCCGTCCCTCTGGGACTTGGAAGTTTAGTTGAAAGTCCCAGAGGGACGACATATCGGTAGAGAAAGTAATCGAAAAGATCGTCAGAGTCCCAGAGGGACGGCATATAAAAAACCCATTGCGTAGAGTAAAAAAAAGAATCGTTGGCTAGTAAATTTTATAAAAATATGATGAATTATTTTCGTCCTAAAAAAAGGATAAGGTGGAAGTGGCTCATTTTGGTGTACACATTGTTATGTGTCAGTCAGGTGATCTATGCTCAACCTAGTTCTATAACTGCGATTGGTACTTGTGATGGGATTGATGCAGCTCAAGAAAATACTTATAACATAATAATTACAGGATTAGATACTAATGAATCTTATGATGTGGACTTAGATGGAGATGGCATAAATGATGAAATAGGGATTACTGGAGTGACTGATTTTACAAGTACAAATATTCCATATATTGATGGTACTGCTTTTAGAAATATTCAAGTAGATGCTGGAGCCAATGGAGTTTACGAAACAACGATTCCAGTACATGAAGTACTTTGTACGGATGCAGATAATGATGGAGATTTAGATTTTGATTCAGGATGTGATCTTGATTTATTGAATGTTGACAATGGATATATTGTTTCAACCGTTGCACCGTATGTTGGAGATAATGTCTATGTTTTTGTTTTGACAAATTCAACAGACAATGCGATACTTGCAAATAATTCAGGATTATTTACAGATTTACCGAATGGAGATTTTAATGTAATTGCGATTAATTTTGCCTTAGCTAGTGATGCGGCTACATTTATTAGTGGACTTGTTTTTGGTGAAAATGGAACGCTCGTAAATGCTGGAACTATTCCAATGGGATGTTCTATGAATTGTGGCTCGATGGATTACAATCTTGATTGTAGAGTTGATGATGTTGCCATAACTAAAGTTGTAACTGGTAATGCTGATAATCTAAATATTGGAGATAATGTGACCTTTGCAATAGAAGTATTTAATCAGGGGACAGATCCTATTTTTGATGTAGTTGTTAATGATTATATACCTGCTGGATTTGATTTCTTTGTTGCGGATAATACTGGAAATGCTTTTTCAAATATCACGATGGATATTTTGGGAGGAGGTACTGCAACAACAACTTTACCTGGACCAATTGCTAACCAAAGCAGCCAAATCATTCAAATTGTTTTAACTATAAACGATGCTGCCACTAACGAAAATTTAACTAACTCCGCAGAAATTATTGAAGCAAGACAATCTCCTGGTGGACCTTTAATTTTTGATGAAGATTCAGACCTTGTGAATACAGAACCTTCCCTGGACGGCGAAAATGATGATGATTTAAATGATGATGATATGGATGATGCGGTTGATGAAGATGATTTTGATTTTGCCAAAGTGATGCTTTGTATCGAACCAGCCTTGATGTGTTCTGATATTATTTTAAATCTAAATTCAGGAGAATGTGAAACCAATGTGCATTATAATTTTGATGTAACCTGTTTGTCTGATGTTACCGCAGTTCCTCCGAGTGGAAGTATTTTTCCAATAGGAACAACTAATGTTGCGGTAACTTTAACGGATAATTTAGGAGTGGTAACAACTTGTAATTTTGATGTTATAATTAATGAATTTGTGTCAACAGATAATTCACTTACTTGTGTTGGTTTAGTGAATTTGACTTTGGATGAAAATTGTCAAGCTATAATTTCTCCTGACAAATTTTTAGTAGGAAATAATTATGGCTGTTATTTAGATTATACGATAATGGTTTTGGATGGTTCTAATCATGATGACCCTCCATTAACCCTTCCAACTGATACAGATGGGAATCCTATTATCGGAGGAAACTTTGCAGGAGATACACTTACGGTAAAAGTTATTGATCCCGTTACAGGTAATTCATGTTGGAGTGAAGTTGTGGTGGAAGATAAGTTTATTCCTGAACTGATTTGTAACAATGCAAATGTAAATTGTAATGAAGACACAAGTCCAAGTGCATTATCTTTTCCAGTACCTGCTACGGCAACCGTTGTACCAACTATTGATCCGTTTACATTTAATGTAACGAATTTTGACCCTTGTGGCGCTGCAACTTTAACATATGTAGATGTTGAAAATTCAAACGGTGATATCTGCGAAGGAACCAAAACAATTACTCGAACTTGGACAATAACGGATGGCTCAGGGAATTCAAATTCTTGTGTAGCAATTATTACAATTGTTCCTTTGACGATTGCAGATATCTTAGCAACGCTTCCAAATAATATCACTATCGGTTGTGGCGATCCTATTCCTGATCCCATTTCAAATGGCAGCATAGGATGTGATAATATCAATTTGGCACTCAATGGAAATACGACACTTCCCGGGCTTTGTGATGGAAGTATCAAAATAGTTCGTACCTACAATATTACAGATTGGTGTACGGATGAAACTGTTGAGCATATTCAAATTATAGAAATTTTAGATGCTCAACCACCTGTTGCCATTTGTCCAGCGGACATTACTATTTCTAATTCAAATAATAGTTGTTTAGCAAATACAACACTCCCGCAACCTCAAATTACTGATGTTTGTAGTAATACATTTACAACTGTTTATACCTCAACAGTTGGGACGATCAATGGGAATCTAATTTCTGATTTACCAATAGGAACTCATACGATTACAGTTGAGGTTGCTGACGATTGTGGGAATGTAACCGACTGTTCTTTTAAAATAACCGTCGAAGATGCTGTTGCGCCTATTGCAGTTTGTGATGAGCACACTTCGGTAACCTTAAATTCATTAGGAGAGGCTATCATTGATGCATCTTCATTTGATGATGAAAGTTTTGATAATTGCGGAATTGTATCTTATGAGGCTCGTAGAATGGATAATCCTAATTGTCCAGGAAATGATGCTACTAGTTTTGCAGCAACAGTTCCTTTTTCATGTTGTGATTTAGGAGCCACCATTATGGTGGAGTTTAAAATTACGGATGCCGCAGGAAATATCAATACTTGTATGGTTGAAGTAGTGGTTAAAGATAAAACGCCACCAGCGATTGCTTGCCCAATTGATAAAGATTTGAGTTGCGATACGGATTATTTATCTTCCATTGTCGTAGGGCAAACTTTACCTGCGGAAGCTGTTTTAGCGAATGGTGAAGCACAAGCGATTGACAATTGTAATGTTATTGTTACAAATACCGTGATAGCAAATACTATTGATGACTGTGGAGTAGGAGAGGTAACGATAGCTTGGATTGCGGACGATGGTTCTAATCCATTAAGTTCTTGTACTCAGAAATATACGATTACTAATTCTAATCCATTTTTTATTAATAATGATAATATAAATGATCCAAATGATGGTGTCATCTGGCCATTGGATTTTACAGCTACGACTTGTGGTTTAGGTTTAGCACCTGATAATTTACCTGCAACATTTGACCAACCCATTATTATTGAAGGAGCTTGTGATAATATCGCTTTTGGTCATGATGATACGGTATTAAATTTTGGAGCGGATGATGCTTGTTTGAAAATTTTGAGAAAATGGTTTGTAGTAGATTGGTGTCAAGCTTCGGCTAATCAAGATCCTACTCAACCTGGACCTGGTGCTTGGCAGTATGTCCAAATTATAAAAGTTAATAATACGATTGACCCAGTTATCAATGCGGTTAGTTTACCACTAGTTTTTGAAAACCTTGAAGAAAATTGTGGTGATTTATTGGTAGCTTTTGAAATTACGGCAGATGATGATTGTACGGCTCAAGCAGATTTATTAATCAGTTGGGCATTTTCAAATGGAGTAACTGGAACAGGTGCCAATGCTTCAACTAGTCTAGAAAATGGAAGTCATTCTCTTACATTTACAGTTGATGACCAATGTGGTAATTCCTCTCAAATGACCCATGATTTCGTAATCGAAGATGGTAAGCAACCAACACCAGTATGTATTTTTGGAATTGCTACAACGGTGATGCCTTCGGGTGGATTGGTTATGATTTCTGCTACAGATTTTGAAAGTGGTTCATCTTATGATAATTGTACCGTTTATGATGATTTAGTATTCTCCTTTTCGGAAGATACTTCTAACAATACTCTTGCAATTAACTGTGATGAAATCCCCGATAATGGACTTTACCCGATTACCATTTATGTGACTGACGAAGCAGGTAATTTTGATTTCTGTTCTACATTTATTGATATTCAAGATCCAAATGGAGTTTGTCCTGATTTATCTGTTACCATCAATGGAGTCGTCGAAACAGAAAATCAAGAAATGGTAGAGTCGGTAACGATTACCTTGAGTGATAATAATGGATCATTGCCAAGCGTCACTCCTGTGGTAACTGGAGCGGATGGTGTTTATCAATTTAATGCAGCTTACGGAGACTTTAATGTGACGCCAGAGAAGGACATTAATTATCTTAATGGAGTGACCACTTATGACCTTGTATTGATTTCTAAACATATTTTAGGACTCGAAACTTTTGATTCTCCGTATAAATGGATTGCAGCGGATGCTAATAAATCGAATTCAATTACCGCATTGGATATTGTAAAATTAAGAGCTTTGATTTTACATGTTGATGATGAATTGGCGAACAATGATTCATGGAGATTTGTGGATAAAGATTATGTTTTTGTAAATCCTAACAATCCTCTTGCAGAAGCTTTCCCAGAGTTTGTTGACTTGGATGGAACCACGTTTGATCCCGTTAATTTTATTGGGGTAAAAATCGGGGACGTAAATGGTACGGTGAATCCGAATACACTTTTAGGTTCTGAAACAAGAACTTTTGATGGCGAATTAGTTTTTGAAATAGATAATTCTAATGTTGAAGAAGGGGAGACGTTTAAAGTTGATTTCCACGCTAAGAATTTTAATAAAATTGAGGGATATCAATTCTCCATTAATTTTGATCATCAGCAGTTGGAATTTGTGGATGTAATGTCTCAATTGGAGGAGTTGGAGGAGCGTAATTTTGGTTTTACTAAATTAAATGAAGGAGTGATAACGACAAGTTGGAATCAACCTGAGCCATTAAGTTTGGATAAAAATCAAGTTGTTTTCTCTTTGATTTTTAAAACTAATAACAACGTACAAACGGAATCATTGTTAAGTATTAATTCAAGATATACCAAAGCGGAAGCTTATCATAAAAATGAATTATTGAATGTAGTACTGAGCTATAAAGATAAAATGGTTGCTGATAAATTTGAGTTATTCCAAAATGTTCCAAATCCATTTAAGGCAGAAACGATTATTGGATTTAATTTGCCGAAGGCGGAAAAAGTTACTTTAAAAATTATGGACGTTACTGGAAAATTAATTCATATTGAAGAAGTTGATGCGAAGAAAGGTTATAATTCTGTAAGCTTTAAAAAGAAAGGCATAGAAGGATTTGGCGTTCTTTTTTATCAAATTGAAACTTCAGATGAAACTGCAACAAAGAAAATGATTATTGTTGATTAAGTTTTTCAATCAAAATCAAAATGTCAATCAAAATCAAAATCGAATAACGTATAATCACTATCTCGTTTTTTGATTTTGATTGACATTTTGATTTTGATTCAGTATTTAGTTTCACATTTCTTCAATGTCAAACAATTCAATCCGACGTAGAGGGACTGCAATAAAATCACAAGCAAATCCTCCAGAAAGATATTTGAATTTAATGTTTACTTTTTTTCCCTCTTCTAAAAAAGTAGTAGGGATATTTTCAGCATAAGCATGAGACAAGAGACTATCTATTTGATAGGTGAGAATCCATTCTCCAGTACTACAAAATTGGGAAATTTCTGCATTCACTTCAATACAGTCTGAATAGGTGACACCCGCACATTCTGCTTTACATTTATTGGAGTAAACTTCTCCATCGTTTCCACAAACAGGTGCGTATTCCTCTGTACAGATACAATTATCTGAATCTTTTTTACAACTGTAATTCAATGAGATTACAATAACTAGGCTTAGAATCATTAATAAGTTTTTCATACTAATTTGATTTTAGGTTGAATAATATTTTATCAAATTTGATTTAAACAGTTAGACAGGAGGGTGGAAGTAAAAGGATGGGTCAGAATAAATTTTTAAGAATTTTTTAACAAATTCAATTTTTTACGGTTAAAAAAACTAATAAAAAAAAGGTGGATGGCTTCAAAATTATATCTTTGCATTCAAAATCTAGATTGACTAAAAATTTTTCATAAAAACAGTAAAATAACTATGAATAAAATAGCTTTATTTTTAGGTGTTGTGGTATTAATGTTATCCTGCACATCAAAGAAAGACCTTGCAAAAAAGGTCGTTATGTCTGAAAAGATGATTGCTGAATCGACCGTTGATGTCAAAAACATCAAAAGTCATATTTACTATCTTGCTTCTGACGAATTAAAAGGACGGGATACGCCATCGGAAGGATTAGATATTGCTGCTCGATATTTGTCAACTTCATTGATGCGATATGGTGTGCAGCCTGTTGATCATCCAAGTCTTAATGAGTTTTATCAAAATGTTCCATTAGAAGAAGTTTCTCCACCATCAGGAGGTTCATTGAAATTTGATAAATATGATATCAAATTGCCAGATGGATTTTTGATGATGCGAGGTGCTAATATGAGTATTGAAGATACTGAATTTGTATTTGCAAATCGAGCAGCAGAAGCTGACTTTGAAGGTTTAGATGTTAAAGGAAAAGTTGTTGTTGCACTTTGTGGATTTGAAGGAGATGATAGTCCACAATCTTGGTTTTTTGCAGGTAGACAAAAACGAAGTGATGCAAAAGCAAGAGGCGCCAAAGGTTTGGTTGAAATTTATAACTCACCACAATTACCATATAATTTTTTGATTCAGTTTTTAAATACTTCTAGAACAGGAGTTGCTGATGAAGAGGAAGATGCAGGTATGGCATTTCCACATGTTTGGGTAAATGGTTCTGATGCTGACATGGTTGCTAAATTAAAAGATAGCAAAGGAATGAAAGGTAGTTTGATGATCGAAGGTATCCAAAAGGATAAAATCAAAACTCAAAATATTGTTGGATGGTTAGAAGGATCTGACCCAAAATTGAAAGATGAATTTATCATTTATTCTGCTCATTATGATCATGTAGGAATTGGTAGAGCGGTAGAAGGTGATAGTATTTATAATGGATCAAGAGATAATGCAGTAGGAAGTGTAACCGTTTTATCGGCTGCTGAAAATATTGCTAAGTATCCAACTAAGCGTTCTGCTTTGTTTATCTTTTTTACTGGAGAGGAAAAAGGATTGTTAGGTTCGGAGTATTATGCAGACCATCCTGTAGTTCCTTTGGATAAAATTACTTATTGTTTTAATAGTGATAATGCAGGGTATAATGATACGACCAAAGCGATGATTATTGGTTTGGAGCGTACACATGCGGAGCCTTTGATTATGAAAGCTTGTGCTGCGTTTGGATTAGAAGCAATTAAAGATAATATGCCTGAGCAAGGATTATTTGATCGATCAGATAATGTGAATTTTGCTAAGAAGGGTGTTCCTGCACCTACTTTTGGAATGGGAATAACAAAGATGGATGATGAAGTGAATCGTTATTATCACCAACCTCAGGATAATCCAAATTCTTTGGACTATGAATATTTGACGAAGTTTTTTAAATCATATGTTTATGCTTGTCGATTGATTGCAAATACCAATGAATCTGTTTTTTGGAAAGAAGGGGATAAGTATTATGATGCAGGACTGGAATTGTATGATATGAAAAAGACGAAGAATTAAGGAACGGAAGACGGTCGTTTTACTTGACGGTGGACGGTCGCTTCGCTTGACGGTATGCACGTTTTGTGTGTTTATTGTTATGGGAAAACAAAACCTCGGAAGTTTTTGCTTTCGAGGTTTTTTTTTTATTGAAGATTAAACTCTTTCTAATTTTATAAATGGTTCAGAGGGAAGAGATATTTCGATTTTGTCATTAAGGTTTATTATTCCTCCTTCTAAAACGATTCCCATAATTCCAGCTTTTCTTATCAAGTTCCCTGCATCATCTTTATCTAATACTGCGGCCATCAATCCTTCTTGAATTCCATTGAGTTGATTACATGGATTTCTTAAACCTGTAATTTTAATTTGGGCTGTTGTTCCTATTTTTAAAATGGTATCTTTTGGCAGACTCAATAAATCAATTCCTTCCGTAGTGATATTTTCGCCCATTACTCCATAACCAATATTAAATCCTTTTTCTTTTAATTCTGAATGTAATTCAGCGTGAATTAAATGAACTTGTCTGAGGTTCGGCTGATTAGGATCTTTGGCTACTCTTGAACGGTGCTTTACTTTTTTGCCCATATGAGCATCACCTTCGACTCCAAGCCCTTGAAGTAATTTTATACTTTCTTGATTAGGTTTAGATAAAGTATGAGTAGGACTTTTAGATAATGCTTTTACAAATGGTTTTTTCATAGAGTTTATGATTTTTTACTGCAGGCTAAAGAATAATATCGTTGACATAAGATTTTTTTGAATATCGAACAATAGAACAAGGAACAAGGATTTGAGAAGTTTGTCGAATACTTTTAAGTCGTAGAATCAACGTTATTCGACAAACTTCTCAAATCCTTGTTCCTTGTTCTATTGTTCGATATTCAAAAAAATCTTATATTAATGTGAGCTATAACCCTTAAAGCTAAAGCCCGACAGCGACAGCTTTCTCCAAACCTTTCAAAGCAATCAATCGTTTCGGCGCTCGCTCCAATACACTTTCAAATTGCTTTTTAGCCTCAGCCATTTTATTTTTTTCTAATAACCATTCCCCATAAAGTTCATCAGATGGTTTTACGATTTCAGGAGGGCCGTAGGAAAATTTCGTTTCATTTTCAACTGTAGTAGCTTTTTTAAACCATTCTTCCGCAGTCTTCTCATCATCGTTTAACAATGCTAATACAGCATTTAATTCCATCTCCATAACATGAACACGATTGACTTCTGTAGGAGTTGGAGGTTGCAGATATCTTGAAACGCCGCTACACATTTTGGCTCCACCAATTTCCATTTTTTGTTTTCCATCCATTCTAAATTTGCTTAGCGTTTTGATGACATCGACTAATCCTGCTTCATCTTTTTTATGATAAGTCAACATCCCTTTGGTAAAATGATGAACACTTTTTGTAGTCAAATTTATTTTGTCTAAATCAAATGAAACTTCAGCAATAGGATCATCCCAATCTCCTGATTCCGTCAAGTAAGCACCTTGCATCATTATAAAGTGTGCTCTTGCGCGAGAAGATGGTAATTCTTCACAATGCTTTTTCATTTCATAAACCATCTCTTTTGCCTTACCTAAATTTCCCTTTTGCAAATAACCATACATCAACCATTTGAAAGCATGATACCCTCTTGCGTCTCCATCCAATTCTTTATTTTTCATCCTTTTTACACTTGCTTCATAACTTGCAATATTGGAACTGATGACCTCATCCCACATTCCCATCGCCACATAAATATGAGAAGGCATATGTAAAGCATGCTCTGCATCGGGTGCAACTTTGGAATAACTGTTGGCAGCGTCCAAGGCCATACTCGCATGATCTGGGTCATCATAAGAATGGATTAAATAATGTAAAGCACCAGGATGTTTAGGATTTTCGTCGATGATGCCTTGTGCAATCAAAGCTCCTTTTTCATAGGTTTTGGTATCTCTTCCTCCTTTGGCGGAACCTAATAATGATAAGGCATAGAATGCACGAACTTCATGATGGTCTGGATATTTTTTATAAAGTTTTTCCATTTTATCTTTATAGACTACATCCAATTCTTTTTTATCTCCTTCCGAATATAAAATCTCGACAGCTTGTAACATGTCTTTTTCAAATTCTGTTTTTGCTTTTTCCAAACGTGCTTCTGGTGTAGCTGCTAATTTTTTTAGCGCAGCTTGACCTTCTTCAACATAGCGTTCTCTCCACAACGGATGATTATGAGACATGGCTTCGCCCCAATAAGCCATCGTGAAATCTGGATCAAGTTCTTGGGCTTTGATAAATTTTTCAGCCGCATCATCAAATTCAAAACTGTGTAATAATAAAAGTCCATCATGGAAATGGGGGAGTGCTTCCTCTGAACCTGTAACGGTGATGTCTATAGTTCCCAATTTAGAATCAGGTGCTTGTGGTGATTGACATTGGAAAAATAAAATAGAAAGAAGTAAAATGGAGGTAAGATTTTTCATATTTAATTTTTTCCTAAAAATAAGAAGAATTTTTTTTATGAAAAAATTATAATATTTGGTTCTAAATGAATTTATGTGGTTGTATCTAAAAACGAACCACTAACGCTTCGCTCGACGAACCACGAACCACGGAAAAAACGTGTATCGACCATGGTTCGTGGTTCATTTAGAATTTAATATTTCTTTTCCTATAAACCAGAAGCAAAGTGATTTTTTCTTTAAACCCATTCTTCCGAATGCCTTGTTGATTTTAAAAGGAGCTTGGCTTGTTCGTTTTTCATAAATATTTGACTTACGACCTTTCTTGGTATCAAAAGTAATTCCGTTGTTTCCTTTTCCATTATCATCTTTAATCCATTCCAATGTTAATAAAACATCTTGATTGATGATGAGTTCGAAAGGGGTGAGGTCAACTGTAAGGATACCTCTTTTTTGGGGAGCATAAATAATTACATTTTCTTTTAATATATTTTCCCCAATATTCTTTTTTTCAAAATGATAAATATTCACTCTAAATAATAGACTATCACCATCTGCATGGTTAATTTTGAAATGAGCACTTTTAAGAAAAGTTTCTTTTTTAATTTTTATAACGGAACCAATTTCGCAACCCAATTGTCGATTTGCAAAGCCAATACTTAATCCTCGATTTTTATTTTTTTTACCTAATAATATTTCTTTCCCTAATCGTTTTGATAATATTTCAATTTCTTTTATTTTATGAATTTGTTGTTCAAGGTAAATGTATTTGTTTTGTAACAATTCTCTTACGGTTAGTTTTTGTTGATGATAGCCGATAGAAGAAATAA
>Ga0114957_1004736_pt1 | contig 11550 bp, 8 predicted proteins | sample BantaG_FD_87175 | JGI IMG/M metagenome (GOLD analysis project Ga0114957, IMG submission 87175) | Marine algal microbial communities from Bantry Bay, Ireland - BantryBay_4 metaG | ecosystem: Host-associated > Algae > Red algae > Unclassified | place: Bantry Bay, Ireland | collected 2014-11-21 | reverse complement strand
GTTGCAAAAGTAGTAGGTGTTACCATTGCAGATGGAAGTGTAGTTGTTCGTGGATTAGGTGACCGATACTCAACAGCACAATTAAATGGAGCATCTATTCCAAGTGCTAATCCTTATAGAAACTCAGTTAACTTAGATCTAATCCCTTCTGGATTATTATCAAATATCACAACTTCTAAAACATTCACTCCTGACCAACCTGGTACTTTTACTGGAGGTAATGTAAATATTGAAACTAAGAATTTTCCTGAAACAAGAAGCTTTACTGTTTCTCTTTCTTCAGGATTCAATACTCAATCTTCTTTTCAAAGTAACTTCTTAACGCATGATGGAGGTTCAACAGACTGGTTAGGTTACGATGATGGTTACCGATCTAGATCATCACTTTTTGATGATGAAAATTACTCAGATGCATTGTTAAAAAGTGCAGCTACTAAAGCTCGTAACAATGATGTATTGGCAGGGCAGATTGAAGAGATTTATGATGCGACTTTAAATAACATGGCTCCTACAACTAAACAAACTCCTTTAAATCATGGTCTTGGATTTTCTTTTGGAAATCAATATACCGTAGGTGGTCGACCATTAGGCGTTATTTTAGCGGCAAATTATAGTCGAAGTTTTAGACACTACAATTCAGATTTGAACAACTTCACTTTAGAATCTCAGACTTCATCTACTTTGAATCCAAACTTTGAATTGGGAGGAACAACAAGTATCGAAAGTCCAACAGTAGGAGGAATGTTGGGATTGTCTTATAAAATCAATCCTTCAAATATTATCTCTTTCAATACTTTATACAATCATTCTGCGGATAAAAGTACACGAAGTTTTGCAGGTCAATATCAAGCCTACCAAGTTACTGCTCCTGAGATTTTTGAATTCAGAGAATTGTACTGGTTAGAAAGATCATTGATTAATAATATGTTGATTGGTGAACACGCAATTGGAACTGGTGGTATGAAAGTAGAATGGGTAGCAAGTGTTTCTCAAGCCACTCAAACAGAACCTGAATTAAGATATTTTGGTAATGAGTTTGACATAAGAGATGAAGCTGATCCTACAGATGATAGATGGGCGATTCGTGCGCCAGCAGAGTATGACTATCCAAATCACTTTTTTAGAGATTTGACAGATAATCAATATGAAGGAAAAGTAGATATCACGCTTCCAATTTTGAAAAAATTAGGTAGAGGAAACAAAGTTAAATTTGGTGGTTTGTATTCTAAAAAGGATAGAGACTTTGGAGAAAAAAGATATTCTGTTCAAGAGATGAATGCAGAAAATTATACAGGTGATGCTACTTTCCACTTTAGTGATGAGAATAGTGGAGTGATTGCAAAAGATGCTTTGGATAGAAATGTAATTGGAAATTACTTGGTAGATGATTCAAGAGCATCTAACTCTTATACAGGTTCGGAAGAAGTTGCCGCAGCTTACGCAATGACGACTATCAAGCCAGTTGAGAAATTTAAAATTATCGCTGGAGTAAGAGTTGAAAATTCTGAATTGCCAGTAACAAGTGCTGACTCCACTTATGAAGCATCAAAATTTAGTGTACTTCCTTCTGTAAACTTGGTTTACGAATTACAAGATAAAATGAATTTAAGAGCTGCTTTTAGTAAAACAGTTGCTCGACCTAATTTAAGAGAGTTAGCTCCGTTTTCAAACTTTGATTTTAAAACTGGTGCCTTCATCGTAGGTAATACTGATTTGGATATCACTTCAATTACGAATATTGATTTAAGATGGGAATGGTTAATGAACCCTGGTGAAATCTTAGCAGTAGGAACTTATTACAAGTCATTTAAAGATCCTATCGTTTTGGTTAATTTAGGAAAATCAAATCCTGAATTCCAATATCAAAATGTTGATGAAGCAGTAGTGTATGGAGTGGAATTGGAATACCGTAAAAATTTAGGATTTATTTCTCCTAAATTAAACAACTTAAAATGGAGTGCAAACTTCTCTTACATTCATTCAGAAGTTGATATTGATGCGGATGAATTAGCAGATATTTTAGAAGTCAATCCAAATGCGAGTACGCAAAGAACTTTCTTTAATCAGTCTCCATTTATCGTAAATACAAATTTGACTTACTCGCTTCCTGAGCAAAATATTGATGCAGCATTGTCTTATAATGTGTTTGGAGAAAGATTGGTTATCGTAGGACAGGAAGGAACTCCAGATATCTTTGAGCAATCAAGACCACAATTGGATTTTACAATTTCTAAAAAATTCAAAGACAATTTATCAGTAAGATTATCTGCTCAGAATTTATTAGATCCTAGTTATAGATTGCAGTCTTCTTTCTTAGACACGGATTATATTTACTCTGATTATAAAATAGGAAGAACGGTTTCAATGAGTCTTTCTTATACGATAAAATAAGTTCGTAAGAACAAAAGAAAAATAATCAATGCACTAGATTATTTTGTTAGCTTTCGAAGCCTCAATGGGAGATTATTCCATTGGGGCTTTTTTACGTAGCTGCTGGGCTTCAGCCCGCAGTAAAAAAATCAAAATTATTCGACCCAAAATATCAAAAATTATTCGAAAAAAAACACCAAAAACGAATTAACAACCACTCTTTTTCACTTCAATATTTTTGTTTATTTAAATCGAAAAAATAGTTTTACTTTTATCAGGTAATTTGGACTTTTTTAAGTCGAATAATTTGATTTTTTTACTGCGGGCTGAAGCCCGACAGTTACGTACATAAAAATAAAACCATATGTTTTCAAAAGAAACTTATACATCAAGACGAAACACACTAAAAGAAAAAGTAGGCTCAGGATTAATCCTTTTAATGGGAAATGACGAAACACCTATGAATTATACCGATAACACTTTTCGTTATCGACAAGACAGTTCGTTTCTATATTACCTTGGAATAGACCTACACCACCTCGCAGCAATCATAGATATAGATGCCAATAAAACGATACTTTTCGGAAATGATCTTTCTGTGGAATATATTGTCTGGATGGGAGCGCAACCAAAAATGCGAGAGCTTGCAGATAAAACTGGTGCAGAAGAAGTTCAACCTTATAACAATATTGCTACATTTTTAAAGAAAGCTCAATCAACAAATCAACCTATTCATTTTCTTCCACCATATCGAACGGAGAATATGTTGAAGATGGAGGAATGGTTAGGGATTCCTCATAGGAATTTATCAAATGGTGCTTCGAAAAAATTAATTCAATCTGTTATCGAACAGCGTTCTATAAAATCAGCTGAAGAGATTGCTCAAATGGAACATGCAGTTGCTATAACAAAAGAAATGCATGTTTCTGTAATGCGTGCTGCCAAGGCTGGAGGGAAGGAATATAACCTCGCAGGAATCGCCAAAGGAATTGCAAAAGGATGTGGTGGAGATTTAGCATACGGCATCATTATGACAGTTAATGGCCAAACACTTCATAACCATTATCATGGCAATACATTGGAAAGTGGTCAAATTGTCTTAGGAGATTTTGGTGCAGAAAATGGAATGCACTACGCAGGTGATATTACAAGAACTTTCCCCGTTGATAAAACTTTTACCCAAAAACAAAAAGAGATTTATCAAATTGTTTTAGATGCGGAGGTGAAGGCTGTTGAATCATTAAAGCCAGGTGTCCAGTACAAAACAACACATTTACAAGCTGGAAAAAATATGTCGGAAGGTTTGAAATCTTTGGGTTTGATGAAAGGTGATATGGATGAAGCGGTTGCAGCAGGAGCGCATGCATTGTTCTTTCCTCATGGATTAGGACATATGATTGGATTGGATGTTCATGATATGGAAGACTTGGGAGAGGATTTGGTAGGTTATCGAGAAGGTTTGGAAAGGAGTACTCAATTTGGTTTGCGGTCTTTGCGATTAGGGAAGGAATTGGAAGCAGGTCATGTGATTACGGTGGAGCCTGGTTTGTATTTTATTCCTGAGTTGATTGATTTATGGCAGAGTGAAAATAAGTTTTCTGAATTTTTGAATTATGATAAAATCAATACCTACCGAAATTTTGGAGGTATTCGGATCGAGGATAATATTTTGATTACGAAGGATGGTTATCGAATTTTAGGGCCTGCTATTCCTAAGACGATTGCAGAGGTAGAAACAGAACGCAGCTAAACCACAAAAGGGACAAAAGATGGACAAAAGATTTTTTCACATAGTACGGTGAAAACTCACAATACCATGTGAAAAAACCTTTTGTCCTCTTTGTGGTTAGATTTTATTATAAAACACGCTCATGAAATCTTGATAATCAACTGAAGACATCAAGTCATTCATCTCATCTGCGTCAATGAGTTCAATTTTTACCAACCAACCTTTTTCATAAGGAGACGTATTTAACCATTCAGGAGTATTTCCTAAATCAGAATTTATAGAAACAACCTTCCCACTTAAAGGAGAGAATATTTCTGTCGAAACTTTATCCGATTCAATGGTTACTAGCAATTCATTTTTTTTAATAATCTTACCTACCTCTGGAAACTCAACAGAAATCACATTTCCAAAAACAGTTTGTGCAAAATCTGTAATTCCAATAGTGTAACTATCGTTGTCTTTTCTTACCCATTCATTAGTTTCATGGTAGAAAGCATTTGGATCAATCTTTTTCATTAGAAATTAATTGGTAATTTTGATTTTTTACCACAAAAGATATAAAAGATGGACAAAAGATTTTCTCACATAGTACGGTGAAAACTCACAATACTATGTGAAAAAAAACTTTTGTCTAATTTTCTTTTGTATCTTTTGTGGTAAAAAATACAAAAATGCTAAAAATAATTTACTTCTTTGTAGGCCTTTATATACTCGTATGTATATTACTATATTTTTTTCAAACTCGCCTTATATTTTTTCCAGAAAAATTATCGCAAGATCAAGTGCTTCATTTTGAAGGCGATTTTGAAGAACGATATTTTCAGGTAGATGAAAATAAAACAATTCATGCCTTGCATTTTTATAATAAAAATCCAAAAGGTGTGATTTTATATTTTCATGGAAATGCAGGTTCATTGAAAGATTGGGGACACGTCGCACCTGATTTTGTAAAGCTAGGATATGATGTTTTGATTTCTGATTTTAGAGGTTATGGAAAAAGTACTGGAGAGATAAGTGAGCAAGGTTTTTATGACGATGCTCAAATGTTGTATGATTTTTTATTAACCAAATATCAAAGTGATAAAATAATAATTTATGGACGTTCTCTGGGGACAGGAGTGGCAGTTGATTTGGCAAGTAAAAATAATTCACAGCTATTAATTTTGGAAACTCCTTTTATGAATTTCGCAGATTTAGCGCAAAGTAAATTTAAAATATTTCCCGTAAAATTATTGTTACAATATCATTTTGAAAGTGATAAGAAAATTAGAAAAGTGGATTGTCCAATCCATATTTTTCATGGAACTCAAGATGAACTTATTCCATATCAACATGCTTTAGAACTTGCATCTCTTTTGAACAAAGAGACTGCATTAACCACTATCCCCAATGGGAATCATAATAATCTTCCTACTCATTCAATATATTGGGATAAGCTAAAATTATTATTAAAATAAGGCTATTGGGTTTTTTATTCTGAAAGATGTCAAATACTAATGATTTTTGATTTCTGTATGACTACTAATATATTTTTTCATAAAGCTATTGAAATGAAAATTTTAACTAAAAAAAATCTAATCCGATTAATAATTTTTGGATTTGTAATGTGGTTATTGGGTAGCTATGTAGGGAGTAGAATCGCTACTCGTACTCATCCTCAAGCAATCCCACCTGCATCAAATTATTTTACACAAGTCGTTGAAAATCAGAGTTTTAAATCATATGACGAAATAGAAATTTCTTCATGGTTTATACCTAAAGCAGATAGTAAAAAAGCTGTAATTATTCTTAACGGCATAGGTGGAAATCGATTGAATTTAGTCCCTCGTGCAAAGTTTTACCAACAAAACAATTACAATGTTCTTTTACCTGATCTTCGTGGAACAGGAGAGAGTGGGGGCGATGTCATCACTTTTGGTTGGAAAGAAAGATTTGATTTTTTAGCGGGTGTAAATTTTTTAAAAGAGAAAGGAATCGATACCATTGCTGTTCATGGATTATCATTGGGAGCCGCAACAATTGTTTATAGTTTTCAAGAAAATACAGACTATGATTTTGTAGTGTTAGAGTCTTGTTATGATAATATTACCAATGCTTTAAATCATCGAGTAGATCGTATTCCTTTGCCCTCGTTTATTTATTTTCCTTTGACAAAATTTACAGAAATGAGAGTTGGAGCGACTCAAGAAGAATTGAGTCCTGAAAAATATATTCACCTTTGCGAAGCACCAACTTTTATTTTAGCAGGTGATTCTGAAAGAAAAGTTTTACCAGAAGAAACACAAAAGTTATTTGATAAGTGTGGTGCAAAAACAAAACAATTACATTTTTTTAAAGGCGCTTATCATGAAGATTTTATGAGACGGTTTGGAGAAGAATGGAAAGTGGAAATGCAGAATTGGTTAGATAAGTTTTAATCAAAATGAAAAAATAAATCAAAATCAAAATTCACAAAACATGTTTTCACCGTTAGTTATTTTGATTTTGATTAAAACCGTTATTTCGTAAACGAAAATATAGCATCTACCTGATGTGTGACAGTTGCTCCATTTTGGTTTTCTGTATTATTATAAGTTTGAGTAAATTTCAACATACTCTCATTTTCTTCGATAATTTGAGCATCAGAAGTATCTCCATTTTCATTTGTAAATGTCAATACATCTCCACTTCTTGACCAAGTTCCAGAACCTTGAAATTCTATATTTGACCATACAGAAGGATAGGTTTGACCGTCAACTGTCGTTTCTAAATTGATACTGTAATCTCCTGATGAAGTATAATTGTTTGGATTTTCTTCAAAATCAATTTTTAAATCCATATCAAAACCTGTTCCTACGAACGTCCCAGATGATGGTGGATTTCCCTGAACAACTGTACTTGTAGTTCCTGAATAAGAAATTTCTGATACTGTCCATTCTCCAGCAATCATATTATTTGGTTCAGCATTATCATCACTACTACATGCAAAAAAGAAAGAAATAAAAGTGGCTAGAAATAAAAATTTTAAAATTTTCATCAATGAAGTTTTAGTTATAAAATATATGAAAAATAATACGGAGGGAATGAAAAATAAGCTATGACAAAAATCTTTCCAAAGAGTTAAAATTTAAAATTATAAGTCAACGAGGGGAGAATAGGAAATAGCGAAACCTGCTTTGGTTGAAAAGCTTGAGGTATTCCATTTTCATCATTGATGATTTCAATATAAAGGAAAAAAGGATTCCGTCTATCATATGCATTATACACACTTAAGGTTAAATCCGAGGTACCCCAACGATGCCAAAATTTACAAACAACACCTAAATCCATTCTATGAAAATTGGGCATTCGAAAACTATTACGCAATGAAAATTCAGGTATGACAAATTCAGGATTACCACCTCCAATGTCTTGTATAAAAAAACGTCCAATCGGAATGGTAGTTGGTGCGCCCGAAGTGAAAATCCATGTTGCAGTAAAATTCCACCTTCTATTTAATTGGTAAAGTCCTACCAAAGAAATGTCATGACGGGTATCATAACGAGGAGGAAATGGATCGCCATTTCTTATTTCATCGAATTCCAATTCACTCCAAGAAAGGGTATAACTTAGCCATCCCGTAAACCTTCCATTCTTTTTTTCTAAATAAAATTCATTACCGTAACTCTTACCTTTTCCAAAAACAAATTCACCACTTAAATTATCATTTACAAATATCTGTGCGCCATCTTTTAAGTCTACTACTTTATTTGTCCATTTGTAGTATAACTCATTGGTTAACAGCCAGTTATCGTTTATTGACCAACTGATACCTCCTGCGACTTGATTGCTTCGTTGGGGCATGGCAACAATATCTGTAGGATACCAAATATCTGTAGGAAGGGATGCTCCCGAGGTGGAAACCAAATGAACATATTGCGACATATTGGTAAAACTTGCCTTGGCAGAGAGGTTTTTATTTATACTATATTTTGCGGAAAGGCGAGGTTCAAAACCGCCAAAGAATTTTTCATTATAAAAGCCAGACAATCTAAGACCGCCATTTATTTTCCATTTATTATTCACCTCAAAATCATCAGAAATATAAGCTGCAAATTCATCTCCTGTAAAATTTTGACCTGAACTAAAATTAAAAGTTTCTGCTTCATCCGAAAATTGTAACCTCCCAATTTCAAATTTATGTCGGGTAAATTCTGCACCAAAACGGATATCATGTTGGTTGTTGGGTTTGTAGAAAAAGTTTTGTTTAATAGTATAATCTTGTATGCCTGAAGTCAGGTTAAAAGTTGCAATTCCTCCAAATTCATTATCTAATCTATAGTTGTAACTTGAAATTGTAAATGAAGTGTTAGAAAAAAGATTGGAATTAATAATTCTATTCCAACGGAGTGTACTTGCTGTATTTCCCCAGTTGAAATTAATGTCAATTACATCATCACTAAATTTAAAAAAATCACGTCCAAAATATCCACTCCAATAAATTCGATTTTTATCATTTATCTCTACATTAAATTTTGCATTGAGATCATAAAAAAAGTAATCTGGGATGGGATTAAAATTATCTTTGTCCTTATTTATTTTATTGATTTGACTGGTGATAAGGTCTGCATAAGTTCGCCTACCCGAAACCATAAATGAACTTTTATCTTTTTTAATAGGTCCTTCTAAAGTTAACCGAGAAGCAATGATTCCTACACCACCTGCGCCTGTAAATTCTTTTTTATTGCCTTCATTTAATTTTACATCAATGACTGATGATAAGCGACCGCCATATTGCGCAGGGAAACCTCCTTTGTACAGTTTTACATCTTTTACCGCATCAGAATTGAAGGTGCTAAAAAAACCAAATAAATGAGATGGATTATAAATCACCGCTTCATCTAAAATAAATAAATTTTGATCGGGACTTCCTCCTCGTACGACTACCCCAGTTGTTCCTTCACCACCACTTTTGATTCCTGGTTTGAGTTGAAGGGTTTTGATAATATCCACTTCTCCAAAAAGAGCAGGCAGTAATTTTGCTTCTTTCATGGAGAGTCGTTCGACACTCATTTGGGTGGAGTTGATGATTTCTTGATTGGACTCTGCGGATACTTTTATTTCACGAAGGGTTTCTCCAGAAAGTAATTCAATATTGATTTGTAAGTCTTTTGTTATTTCAATGTTTTTTTCAATCGAACTAAAACCGATAAAGGAGTAAATAATTTTAGTTTTTCCTAGTGGTAGTTTTAAGGAGTAAAAACCATATTCATTGGTGGCCGTTCCAATATTGAGTACAGGAACGAAGACACTTGCCCCAATCATTGTTTCTCCACTTTGAGCATCTGAAATGGTTCCGCTCAATGTAATCGTATTTTGGGAAAAAATAGATATTGAAAATAAGAGATAAGTAAATATGAGGGGAAGTTTAAAATTCATCGATTTTTGAATGAGATACGTTAATGATGATTAAATTATGAATCAATTTTCTTTTGTGAAAGTATAAAAAAAATAACGTTATAACTGTCTCCTATATTCATAAGTTGTTGATAGTTAACAGTTCAATGCGAAAAATATTACTTTTGCATTTTATTCTCAAATTGATTTAATAAAAAATAATGAAGTCAAAAAAAGTTAGTGAGTCGAAAACCGTAATGACCGAAATGATTATGCCCAATGATACCAATCCTATTGGTAATCTGATGGGAGGAAATTTAATGCGTTGGATGGATATTGCAGGTGGAATTTGTGCGGGTAAGCATTGTGAAGCTCATGTAGTAACCGCTTCCGTAGATCATGTTTCTTTCCAGAATCCAATTTTAATGGGCGACATTATTACGATTGAAGCATCAGTAACTCGTGCTTTTAATACTTCTGTAGAAATATATGTTGAGGTGTTTGCTGCTAATATCAAGGGCCATGAAAATAGATTGAGTAATCATGCTTATTTTACTTTTGTAGCCTTGGATGATAAAAAGAAAAAACCAATTAAAGTCCCACCTGTAATTCCATTGACAAGGGATGAACAACAATTATTTGATAGTGCAAATAGAAGAAGAGAGTTACGATTAATCCTTGGTGGTCGTATGAAACCAGCAGATGCTAAGGAATTAAAATTGTTTTTTCAAGAAAACTGATGTTAATGAATAATTAAGAATTAATAATTTCGAATACCTTGAATACAGAAAATTTTAATTAACTGGATTCAAGGATTGAAAAAAGAATTGAACGGTGAACGTTTAATTAAGAGCCAAAGGACAATTGATTTTTTTATCTCATATTCAACTTCAAAATAAGGAATCAAAAGTATTCGAAATTATTAATTATTCATTAATTACAGTTTGTCGATTTTTTTAGCCTATCCACAATATTCTTTTTAACTTTCCTATCATTTTATTTTAAAGAGTTTTGTTTGGAGGATTTCAAAACTAAGTCTAGTAAATACAAGGTTTTCGATACATTCATCCCGATAGCTATCGGGACAAAATTCGTCATTCAAAATTAAGTCTATTCGTCAATCAAAAAAAATTACTTCTATGAAAAATTCACTTTTATTTAGACTATTGGGTGTCTTAGCCGTTTATATTGGATTAAAGTATTATGGGGGAGAAGTCGGTGAAAAAATCTTATATCCAGTAAATTTATTGGTTACTTTTTTACATGAATTAGGGCATGCATTAGGCGCTGTTTTAACAGGTGGAAGAGTGGATCGATTAGTTGTTAATGCTGATGGGAGTGGAGTGACTTATACCGCAGGAGGAAGCCGAGGCATCATTTTAATGGGTGGATATATTGGAAGTGCATTGTTAGGAAATTTGCTGTTTTATATTGGAGCAAGATGGAAAAATGCAGCTTCGACTACGATAGCATTGTTATGTGCTGCAATGGTGTTTTCTGCTTTTTGGTGGCAAGGTTCTATGTTTTCAACCATGTTCTTAGTGGTGTTTGCAATTGGGACTTATTTAATTTCGCGATTTACTAGCTTAGATCGAGAGATATTGATGTTTTTAGGATTGGCGAGTATCCTTTATATTATTCAAGATTTTCGAGTTGGCCCTTCCTCTGATTTAGAAAAATATGCGGAGTTGATGGTGATTTTTCCAAAAGTAGTTTGGATGTATATTTGGTTAGGAATTGCATTGTTATTATGCTTTTTGAATTTGAGATTGATCTTCAAAAGTGGAGGTTATGCGGATGTTGAAAAAGGAGATGATACTATTTTGGATAATACTAAATATTAATTGGTAATATCAAAAGTTGTAAGACGGTTTGACAAAACCGTCTACGATATTCGACATTTTACAAAATAAAAAAACAGGTTATTCGAAATCAAAATCGAATAACCTGTTTTTTTATTTTATAAAATGTCGAATATTGCGGACGACTTAAAAAGTCGTCTTACTTGCCATGTTTTCCACTTCCACGTTTTCTTCATTTATCTCCAAAACCACGAATTCCACCCTCCGATTATTTTGTCTTCCTTCATCCGTATT
>Ga0114957_1004734_pt1 | contig 11558 bp, 13 predicted proteins | sample BantaG_FD_87175 | JGI IMG/M metagenome (GOLD analysis project Ga0114957, IMG submission 87175) | Marine algal microbial communities from Bantry Bay, Ireland - BantryBay_4 metaG | ecosystem: Host-associated > Algae > Red algae > Unclassified | place: Bantry Bay, Ireland | collected 2014-11-21 | reverse complement strand
GGGGTCTTTTTTTTGCCTTATTTAGAATACTTTTGCAGCTACGATGAGTAGAATACTTGCTATAGATTATGGAAACCAGAGATGCGGCATAGCCGTTACCGATGTACTTAAGATATCGGTAAATGGTTTACCGACACTTCCAGAAAAATCTTTGACTAGTTTTCTGGAAGACTATCTATCTACAGAACCCGTAGAGACCATCGTAATGGGATGGCCGACACATAAGGATGGGAATCCCACACCGATCACTAAAAAGATCATAATCCTAGAAGATCATCTTCAGAAAAAATTCCCTCACATTGAACTTGTAAGAGTAGATGAGAGTTATACTTCCTCTGAGGCAAAAGAAATTTTACTCCTCAGTAACATTAAAAAGAAACATAGAAAAGTAAAAGAACTCACAGATAAAGTGAGTGCGATGCTTATTTTAGAACGTCACCTCGAAAATTTATGATACTCCCGATTACCGCTTACGGACATCCTGTTCTTAAAAAAGTTGCTAAGATTGTTCCAGAAGATTATGCACAACTTGACGTTTTACTAGAAAACATGTGGGAGACGATGTACAACGCAAATGGCGTCGGTCTAGCAGCTCCGCAGGTCGGACTGAGCTACCGGATATTTTTAGTAGATACGATACAACTACACGAAAACGAAGAAGATAAATCTAAAGGAGTAAAGCAGGCTTTTATAAATGCAGAAATAATAGAAGAGGATGGAAAGTTATGGTCTTACGAGGAAGGCTGTCTCAGTATTCCACATATAAAGGCAGATGTTGAACGACTATCTAAAATCACGATACAATATCAGGACACTGATTTTAAAACTCATACAAAAAGCTTTGAAGGTATAAACGCCAGAGTTATCCAGCATGAGTACGATCACATAGAAGGTAAGCTCTTTACAGAAAAAATAAAACCGCTAAAAAAGAGATTTATTAAAAGAAAATTAGAAGCCATCAAGTCCGGAAATGTAAGAGCCGATTATCGCATGAAGTTTTATAGAAACTAGTCTTTAGTTTCTATCATATCTTTTTTCATAATTTCATGGGCTAAGGCTTTCGCCAATGTTACACTTCATTCTTGCATACTTTTCACTTCGTTAACGCTCACCACTCCTTGTAATTTTGACCGTAGCGGATAAATGTGTGTATTCTCAATGGATGGAATTCTTTATAGATAACTTGTAGACTTACATTAATCGGGTAATTATATAAGGAATATCTTTTCCTAGACACCTCGTGTACTTTCTTGGAATTTAAGTTTTTAGCGTTTTGGAATTTAGTGATTTAGTGATCTATACTATGGATTGATTCTTATTTCCTCCCAAAATCAGCAGGAATTTCTCCCCACTTCTTAGTATTCCATTTTTTTACGGGATTGTAAGTCCGGTTTTGATCCATCCAGCGTATTGCACGATTGACAAGATCGAGCAGCTCATCGTTTTTGTATTTGTTAAAAAAAGTAGTTTTTACTTTTCTATTTCTCAGCCAGCTCATTGCAGTACGACTATCACTGTAGACCGTCATATTGAGATCTCCTTTCTTTTTTAAATAAGCTAGTGCATGGATTAATGCCAGAAATTCTCCTAGATTATTAGTGCCTTTATTAAAAGGACCTTTCTTAAAAAAGACTATTTTAGATTCGGTATCTACACCTTGATATTCGACGATTCCCGGATTACCACTACAGGCGGCATCCACACTGAGACTAGGTAATATGATTTCTGATAAGTAGTTCTTATAATCTTGATTTTTATCGCTGCTGTAAGTTTTGGAGGATATACTTGCATTGGCTCCAGCCATATAAGCCTCCTCCGCCTCAGCTCTCGTTTTAAAAGATTTATACCTTGCAGACGGATATCCCTGAATTTGTAACTTACATTTATTCCAGGTATCATAAATCCCAGGCGTTACACCATTCCATACTACATAATATTTCTTTTTCGTTGCCAAGTGCTTAGGTTTGTACCATAAAATTAAAAAATGTACGTAGATACTCATGCTCATCTTTTTCTGGATCATTTTAAAACAGATATAAAAGCAGTCCTCGATAGTTGCAGTGACCATGATGTACATCGGATTTATCTTCCTAATATAGACACCTCTACTATCGATGCAGTACATGAGCTCTCAGATCGTTTTCCTGACCGATGTTTTCCTCAGATGGGTCTACATCCTTGCTCGGTAAAAGCAGATTATAAGGAACAACTGGAGGTATTATATCAGCAATTTAAGTATCGTAAATATGCAGCAGTGGGAGAGATGGGCATAGATCTTTACTGGGATAAGACTTACGTCAATGAGCAAGTAGAGGCATTTAAAATACAAGTGGAATGGGCTCGAGATATGGAATTACCTTTAGTCATACACTCTAGAGATTCCTTAGAAATGACGATAGAATTAATTACAGAATTACAAAAAGGGGATCTAACTGGAATTTTCCATTGCTTTAACGGAACCATCGACCAAGCAAAAAAAATAGAAGATGTCGGATTTATGATGGGGATGGGTGGAGTTATTACTTTTAAAAATAGTGGGATGACTGAGGTCGTTTCTGAGATAAACATGGACATGTTAGTTTTGGAGACAGATGCACCATATTTAACACCTACACCACATCGAGGAAAACGAAATCTCAGCTCGTATATTCCTATAATTGCAGAAAAGCTAGCGGAGATAAAAAGATGTTCTTTGGAAAAAGTAGCAGAAGTCACTACAAACAACGCAAATAAGATTTATAATTACACACCACTTTAGTTTGATAATGAATCTATAACATATATATTAAAAATTGATTTTATAATTAATTCTCTCAGATTTTGTTTATCGATACAATTGTGTAATTTTTACAAGACTGGAGAATTGCTCGAGTGGCTGAAGAGGTATGCTTGGAAAGCATATAAACCTGCAAGGGTTTCGGGGGTTCGAATCCCTCATTCTCCGCAAATTTGAGCGAAAAAAAGTATAAAAAACTGTAAAGTCAGTGGTATACTTTCAATTATATTTCTAAATTAGACGTTCAAAGCAATTTAAATTTATCTGAAAAACAAGTAAACAAATCAAATCATGCGAAAGATTTTAGTAATAGTAAGCGTTTTCTTTTTTGCCGCGTACTTTGGTGCAACAGAAGTAATGGCGCAAGAAGCAGTAGAAGCTTCAAGTTCTGGAGGATTCCAAGTCTTAAAAGAAAAGTTCATCGAAGGGGGTTGGATATTTATGAGTATCGTTTTAGTATGTCTTATACTAGGATTAGCTTTCTGTATCGAAAGAATAATCACGCTTAACTTAGCTACCACTAATACGGATAAACTTCTTTCGAGAATAGACGAGCGTCTAGCAGATGGTGATGTAGAAGGAGCAAAAGAAGTTTGTAAAGCTACACCTGGACCTACAGCAAGTGTTTTATACGAAGGTCTTAGAAACTCTAGTGGTGGACCAGAAGCCGTAGAAAAAGCAATCGTTTCTTACGGTTCAGTACAGATGGGTCTTTTAGAAAAAGGTCTAGTATGGATTTCATTATTTATTGCCATTGCACCGATGCTCGGGTTTATGGGAACAGTAATAGGGATGATCCAGGCATTTGATAAAATCGCCGTTGTAGGAGAAATATCTCCAGCAGTAGTGGCCGATGGTATTAAAGTAGCCCTGTTGACTACCGTATTTGGTTTGATCGTAGCGATTATATTACAGATTTTTTATAATTATATCGTATCTAAAATAGACGGTATCGTAAATAAAATGGAAGACTCTTCTATCGCACTGGTAGATGTAATGTCTAGAAACAATATTTTTAAATAATCACCTAACCTAAAAAATTATGTATAAATTTTTAGTGTCCAAAGGGCAAACAGTAGCATTGTTAATAGGGTTAGGTGTGGTAGCGATATTTTTAATATCTGCTTTTACTGGCCTTTCAGGTCAGGGATATGATACTACTACTGATCTAAATAAATTGCCAGACGAGGCAAAAGCAGAGATTTTTAAAATATTTAACCCTGCAATTTTTCTTACCGTAGCTATGATTATCATCGCATTTGTTTTAGCATTTGTTGTTTTCGGAGTAGCTAATATTATAAAATTCCCTAAGTCCTCTATGAAGGCGCTTATAGGAATAGGAGTACTACTAGTGATTCTTGTAATTCTATATTCTATGAATGCAGGAGAATACGCAAATGGTACTAAAATGGCAGAGTTAATAGATCTCTATAAACTTAAACCTGGTCTTGTAAAAATGATAGGTGGTGGAATTACCGCTGCAGTTATTTTAGCAATAGCAGCAGTAGTAATCGGTACCCTTTTTGAAATCAAAAACGCGTTGACATAAGTTATGGCTAAGAAAAGTACAAAAGATCGTTTAAATAATGAGGTCAATGCCGGTTCTATGGCTGACATTGCCTTCTTACTACTGATCTTCTTCTTAGTAACCACGACTATTGTAGAAGATAAAGGAGTCCTCGTACAGCTACCACCATGGTCTGATGACGAACCAGATATTACTAAGCTGAAAACACGTAATGTATTTTCTGTATTAGTAAACGCAAATAACGAACTGCTAGTCAGAGGCGAGCCTAAAGACATAGGTAATCTCAGAGCGGATTGTAAGGAATTTATAACTAATCCGCAAAAACTACCGAATCTTGCCGAGAATCCAAAAAAAGCAATAATCTCTCTTAAAAATGATAGAGGGACTAAGTATGTTGCTTATCTAGAAGTTTATAACGAGGTAAAAGCAGCCTATAACGAGCTGAGAGATGATCTAGCTAATAGGAGATATGGTAAAAATTACGAAGACTGTACTAGAGATGAAAAGAAATTGATCCGTACGGAAATTCCTCTTGTTATATCAGAGGCGGAACCGACTAATTTTGGAGAAGATAATTAATAGCAGTAGAAATAAATAGATATGTCAAAATTTCAAAAGAAAAGAGGTAAGTCCTCACCAGAGGTATCAACGGCCTCATTGCCGGATATTATTTTTATGCTATTGTTCTTTTTTATGGTTGTTACGACGATGAGAGACACAGAGCTCATGATAGATGTTAAGACGCCTGATGCTACAGAGCTGACTAAGCTAGAAAAAAAATCTCTTGTAAATTATATCTACATCGGAAAGCCTAAGCTTAAATTTCAAGAAACTTATGGTACTAATCCGAGAATTCAGTTAGGAGATAAATTTGCCAGCGAAAAAGATATCCCCTTATTTTTACAACAGCACAAAGCTAAAATTCCTGAAGTTCAAAGAGGAGGAATAAAAACTTCACTTAGGATTGATGAGAACGTAAAAATGGGAGTAGTAGCAGATGTAAAAACAGCATTGCGTAAGTCAGGACAGCTACTAGTAAACTATTCTGCTAAGCGTAGAGCAGAGAAATAATAAAAGCATAAATTGTAAATATTATAGAAGAGGTATGTTTTCATACCTCTTTTTTTATGTCTTGTAATGTGGACAGATGCTTAGAAGCTATCTCTAAAATATCGATTATAGTAGCTTTGGTTTGTCACCAAAAATGTTAAGATACTATAGAAACAATGTCTTGAGTTCACTTGTTACATTATTATATACAGACTTTAAGTTTATGAAGTGATTGGAATACTCAAGTCAATATAGAAATGAAAAAAGTATTAATATTTGGAGGTACGGGATTTATTGGTAGAAGTTTAGCTTTTCATCTTAAAAAAAATGGAATTGAACCAATCTTAATCTCTAGAAACAAACCTGATAGTATTATTGACTTTAAATTTAAGAAGTGGGATTCTCTTTCAGTTGGAGAATGGAAGGAGACGCTTGACAATTCAATGGCAGTTGTAAATCTGGCTGGAAAAACCGTTGATTGCATAAAGTCTCCAGATAATTGTGATTTGATTTTGAAGTCAAGACTAAATTCAACCATTACAATCGGTAAAGCATTTAGGCAAGTAAAAAACCCACCAAAGACATGGATACAAATGTCTACGGCTCATATCTATGGTGATCCACCAACTGAATTGTGCACAGAAGATTCTGAACAAGGTTATGGCTTAGCTCCTTATGTCGGTAAAGCATGGGAGAAAGCATTCCTTAACTCAAAACCAGATAATGTAAGAGGAGTGATTTTAAGAACAAGCTTTGTAATAGGTAAAAATGGTGGAGCTTTAAGAAGTTTGAAAAACATAGTAAGTTTAGGATTTGGAGGGACGGTTGGAAAAGGAAATCAAGGGATGAGTTGGATACACGAATTTGATATGAATGAAATCATTTATCAGTCAATCATCGACGTCAAGTATAAAGGTGTTTACATTGCAAGTGCTCCTAACCCAGTTTCTAATAAGGAATTCATGAAAACCTTGCGAAACAAGATGAGAATGCCTTTTGGGTTTCCGGCTCCAGAGATGGTGGTTAGATTGGGTGCAAAGCTAGTTTTCAGGACTGATCCTGAACTAGCACTTTATGGCAGATATGTAAAATCTGTTAATTTGGAATTAAATGGTTTCAAGTTTAAGTATCCATATTTAAGTGTTGCATTAAGCCACTTGCTAAATAAGACAAAAGAAAATAATACTTGATAATGCCATTACTGACTGAGATGGAACACCTAATAATGGAAACAATTTTATGTCTTAGATTGAGTTTGTAATCGATAACTGATTTTAAAGTGCTATAAATCCGTTAAATCAAAAGTTGGTTACACTTTTATAAATCCTAATAAAAGTTCAAGTCAAGCCTTGTAATAAGATTACATATCGTACTATTTGCGATACAACCAATGGCTTAAGTATTACAATAGCAAAAGCATAACTAGCAAATCAATAATGAAATAACAATCAATAATCAATCAATTTATAATTGATATTTTAACGAAGCCGATCCATAGATTTGACCAGCTTATCATCTTTTTTTATCGCTCTGTTAGCAAGTAATGCAAATACTAATGCCACGACGGGAAGACCTATTCCAGGTTTCCATAAAAAAGAATTATCTCCAGAAAATGTATTAAAGGCATTATAAATACTCATCGCTACAAAGCCCACGATTATTCCAATCGCTATGGAACCGAGCAAGCTAACTAATGTCTGTATTTTTCTATTACTAAATAAAAAGATACTAACTAAAAACGCCCCGATTCCCACTGGAACAGCAACCTGGAGTATCATGTAATCATTAACTTGTAATAAGCTATCGCTAAAAGCAGTAGCTTCCACAGGTAATTTACTGCCTCCAAAAGGGAGTAAGTATAATCCGCCTAAACATAAAGAGGCGATAAGTAAAAAAACACTCTGAATTCTTTGTATCATCGTATATCTGGATTTTCTTTTACAAAATTAACAAATGATTAAAAATCTAAGTTTCTGGGAGCAAGAGTTCATGACTCAAAACTTAGATTTTACCATCATAGGTGCAGGAATAGTAGGCTTATCCACTGCATATTTTTTAAAAAATAAATTTCCGACTAGTAAGATCGTTGTACTAGAACGCCAGTTTCCTGGCTCAGGTGCTTCCACTAAAAATGCTGGGTTTGCCTGTATCGGAAGCCCTACAGAGATATTATCAGATTTAGAGGACATCGGAGAGAGAGCGACTATAGATCTCATTAAAATGAGATGGAATGGACTTAAACTATTAAAAGAGATCATCAGCCCAGATCTTATGGATTTTAGAAACCTAGGATCAAAAGAATTATTTATAAATCAGGAATTAAAAAATAGAGCTACACAGAAACTAAAGTACCTTAACCAGATTATGGAAGAGGCTACTTTACAGCAAAATGTATTTAGTCTCGTAAAAAATACTGAAACTCGTGGACTAGAGGATGTAGCAATCCAGTGTGATATAGAATCACAGCTAAACCCGATGCTGATGATGTATGAGCTATACAGAAAAGTATTAGAGATGGGAGTCCAAGTCATTTATGGAATGGACGTAAAAAAAATTATTCCAGAATCGGGTATAGCCATCGTAGCAGATGATGTAGAGATCCGATCAGCTCAACTCATCGTCTGCACTAATGGAATGGCTCGAGACTTAATAAATATTAATGACTTAAAAGCAGTCAGGAATCAGGTCCTTATGACTAAGCCTTTACGATCCTTACCGATCAGCGGAAACTATCACGTGGATCGAGGATATATTTACTTTAGGTCTTATGGTGATCGATTATTAATAGGAGGAGCTCGGAATATAGATGCTGATACAGAGACTTGTTCTACATTCGGTGACAACCAGAAAATAATTAACTATTTAAAAACATTTGTACAATATCATATCTATCAGGCAGATGATCTAGAGTATGAAAAACAGTGGAGTGGGATCCTCGGGGTAGGGTCTAGTAAGCAGCCGATTATCAGTGCAATATCTGATCGTACTACTCTTGCGGTAAGATTAGGTGGTATGGGAGTTGCAATAGGAACAGGAGTCGGTAATAAAGTAGCAGATATGATAACTGCTTAGCCAATAAATCGTCTTACTTTAAATATTTAAACTATTAATTGAAGCAGCTCTTAACCATATTATGTTTTTCTATGCTTTCTTTCCTATCCTATGGGCAGGAATCTGATACGCTATTCCAAAGTAAAATATATGTGGAAAATGCAAATAGTTCTATCCAGGATTTAAGTGGAGAAGAGCTAGTTCGTTATCTAAACGGAGATGTAAGAATGTATAAGGATAGTGTGTTTATGTTTTGTGATTCTGCCAGAATGATCGGAAATAAAGTCACAGCTCTAGGAAATGTGGTATTTGTGCAAACGGATACGGTAAAGATGTTTTGTGACTCATTAGTCTACTTTTCTGATATCGAGAAGGTTTATTTATTTAAAGATGTCATCTTAGAAAATGGGGATCAGCAACTGTACACCCAGTCAATGGTCTATGATGTATTTAATAAAATAGGAACCTTCCAGGATACAGCGATTTTAAAAAAAGACCTTAGCTTATTACAAAGTAAAAGAGGAACCTATGATGTAAATAATAAGATTTCCACTTTTTATGAGGATGTCATCGTTACTAAGGAGGACATGACGCTGCGTACGGACTCTCTAAAATATCTAACAGAAGAAAACAAAACTATTTTTATAGCCCCGACAAGAATCGTAGAGAAGGATCGTAAAATTTATTGCGAAGATGGGTTTTATAATTTAGACTCTGGGGAAGCAGAATTTTCTGGAAATCCACAGCTCATAGAATTACAAAAAAAGGCAACGGCACAAAAAATATTGTATTCCCAAAAAGACTCTACACTGATCCTAATAAATAATGCCAGATTTATAGATGGTGGTAAAATCGCAATAGGAGATACGATCATCCATAATAATAAACTTAAAGAAACTCAGTTACTAGGTAACGCTCAGTTTACGGATGGAGATAAAATTACTAGAGGTAAAAAAATACTGTATAACGAGATAACAGAGGCTGTAACACTGGATGGTAAGGCTACCTATACGGAGGGGAGTACTGCATTAGATGCCGATCGGTTAGTTTTTGATGATATTACGGGGCAGGGATTAGGATCAGGAAATGTGATCTGGAAAGATACCTCCTCTAATATCACGATGATCGCCGATCAATTAAGGATGAATAAAAACGATGAAAGCTTATTTTCCTATGGAGAAAAACGACGACCTTATGTGATAAATTTGCTCGATGGAGATACGCTTTATCTGGCGGGAGATACACTCCAGAGCTTTCAAGATATTATAACGGATACACTAGGTGTCAGTGATACCGCTAGGGTCTTTACCGCGAGGGGGAAAGTAGATATTCTTAAAACTGATTTTAAGGCAGTGTGTGATTCGCTAAGTTTTAATGAGAAAGATTCTATTTTTAGGTTATATAAAAACCCTATAGTCTGGTCTGATACGACTCAGTTTATGGGAGATACCATTTACATGTACTTAAAAAATAAGAAAGTCGATCGTCTAGAAATACGTAAAAATGCATTTATCATCAGTAGATTAGAAGCAGAGACCTTTGATCAGATAAAAGGACGATTTGTAGATGCAAGATTTATAGATGGAGCTATAAAGGAGATGGATGTAGTCGGAAATGCAGAGTCATTATATTATATGCGAGATGATGATGATAAGTACATCGGTGTCAATAAAACGCTATGTAGTAAAATGACTTTTTTCTTTGAGGAGAAAGAGCTGATGAATATAAAATTCTATAGTAAACCAGAATCAGTTTTGACTCCGATCCAAAAGATTAGTCCCACCACACAAAGATTAGAGTTATTTAATTGGCAAATAGAGAAGGCTCCTATAAATTTGCTTTCGATAATCCAAATGGACAGATGAGTAGAATAATTTATTTTCTTTTTTTATTAGTGCCTCTGGTATCGATCGCTCAGGATGATACGGGGGAATTAAAAAATGCTCTTGCGGCATATAATGCAGAGGACTATAAATCTGCAATTATAACTTTTCAGAATCTAGAGAAAAAAGGATATGCTTCTGATGAGTTGTTCTTTAACTTAGCCTCAGCATGCTTTAAAAATGATAGACTAGCGGAGGCAGTACTTTATTACGAAAAAGCTTTAAAACTAAACCCGCGTCATCAGGAATCTAAAACTAATTTAGAAATAGTAAATAATCTACGGGATTCAGAAATATCTGCCATCCCCGATTTTTTCTTGATGCAGTGGTGGTGGATCTTTTATAGTTTTTGTTCCTCCAGTGTATGGCTAGTCTTGAGTATAATCGTTCTTATCGCTGCTCTTTATTTTTTCTACAGAAGACTATTTATATCTAAAGGTTTAAAGAGTAGTCTGTATTGTCTATGCTTTTTTGGGCTAGCCATTTTATCATTACTGGCTTCCAGAAGCAGATATAGCGATATGTTTAAAACTAAGTATCTGGTAAATATAGAAGCCACCTCTTTACACGCGGGCCCTAATGAACAGAGCAAAGTAGTAATGGAAATTACAGCTGGAGAAAAACTGCAAATCAAGGATCAGTTAGGAGACTGGTATCAAGTCTTTTTGATCAATAAAGAACAAGGCTGGATAAATAGTAATGTGGTAAAAGGAATATAGGATTTTAGACTTTAAATTTTTAGATCGTAGATGGGTAGGTTTTAGTTAGGTTTTAATTGAAACCGATATCTTCTAGTATCTATTAACCAATAACCTCTAGACCTTTTAAGCCTTTAAACCCTTAAACCCTTAAACCTATATACGGTAATACCTAAATTAAAAAAGCCCTCCCGAATAAACGAAAGGGCTTCTATTTCTATTGATAAGAAATCTTTTGTAAATAATACTTAAAGATTATTACTTAACGATTCTTACTTCTATTCTTCTGTTTTCAGCTCTACCTTCAGCAGTACCATTATCAGCTACTGGATTATCAGCACCAAAACCTTTAGCAGAAAGTCTTCCACCGTCGATTCCTGCACCCATTAATCTTGCTTTAACAGCTTCTGCTCTAGCCATAGATAATTGTACATTTTTAGCAGCGTCACCTGTGTTATCAGTATAACCTTCTACAACTATATTTACAGCTGGGTAAGCTTTTAAAATTTTACTTAGGTTATCTACTTCTACAGCAGAACCTTTATCGATAGCTGCAGATCCAGAAGCAAAGT
>Ga0114957_1004732_pt1 | contig 11559 bp, 11 predicted proteins | sample BantaG_FD_87175 | JGI IMG/M metagenome (GOLD analysis project Ga0114957, IMG submission 87175) | Marine algal microbial communities from Bantry Bay, Ireland - BantryBay_4 metaG | ecosystem: Host-associated > Algae > Red algae > Unclassified | place: Bantry Bay, Ireland | collected 2014-11-21 | reverse complement strand
TCTTCGTTATAAGTAGGTATGATGACGGAAATGTCCATGTAAAATTGATTGTTAAATGGTTTCGCTTCGCTGATGGTTATATTGTTTCGCTCCTTCGTCGCTGATTGTTAGATTAGTAATCCAAGATTTTCGACAACAATTAGTGAAGCGAAACCATCTAACAATCAGCGACGAAGGAGCGAAACAATATAACATTTATTTTATCCTTTTAATCTTCGCTCCAATCGCATTCAATCGTTTATCAATATCTTCATATCCACGATCAATTTGGCTGATATTATGAATTGTACTTTTTCCTTTTGCAGAAAGTGCAGCAATCAATAATGAAACTCCTGCACGAATATCAGGTGAAGTCATTTCGATACCACGCAATTGAGATTTTCTATTCAAACCAATTACGGTTGCACGGTGTGGATCACAAAGAATAATTTGTGCGCCCATGTCAATTAATTTATCTACAAAAAACAAACGACTTTCAAACATTTTTTGATGAATCAAAACGCTACCATTGGCTTGAGTGGCCATCACTAAAATAATGGAAATCAAATCAGGTGTAAACCCTGGCCAAGGTGAATCATAGATTGTCAAAAGAGAACCGTCAATAAAATTTTGAACTTTGTAAGACTTTTGTTTTGGGATAAAAATATCGTCGCCTTTGATTTTTAATTTGACACCCATTTTTCTAAAAACAGCTAATGTGTTTCCCAACTGATCTACTCTTGCATTTTTGATTGTAATCTCAGATTGAGTCATTGCCGCTAATCCAATAAAACTTCCAATCTCAATCATGTCTGGCAAAATCCGATGTTTGGTTCCACCCAATTCTTCTACGCCTTCGATGGTCAAAAGATTAGAACCGATGCCAGAAATTTTTGCACCCATGTCATTCAACATTTTACATAATTGTTGAAGGTAAGGTTCACAAGCTGCATTATAAATGGTCGTAGTTCCTTTGGCAAGTACCGCAGCCATCACCACATTGGCAGTACCCGTCACAGAGATTTCATCCATCAGCAAGTACGCTCCTTTTAGTTTTTTTGATTCGAGAAAAAACTTTTCTCCTTCGTATCTAAATTTTGCACCTAATTTTTGAAACCCAATTAAATGTGTATCCAATCTTCTTCGACCAATTTTATCACCACCAGGTTTTGGTAAACTCGCTCGACCAAATCGAGCCAACAATGGTCCTATCAACATTACCGAACCTCGAATTCGTTTTGCATTTTTTTGAAACTCAGCAGATTCATAAAATTTTAAATCAATGTCATCCGCTTGAAAAGTATAAGTATTCGCTCTTATTTTTCGAACTTTTACTCCAAGTCCTTTTAATAATTCCAATGATCGCCGCACATCTAAGATGTTGGGAACATTGCTAATGGTAACTTTCTCGCTAGTCAATAATACGGCACAAAGCACTTGTAACGCTTCGTTTTTAGCACCTTGAGGAGTTAATGTTCCTTTTAAAGAATGCCCTCCTGTAACTTCAAATGATTCTGATTGCATTTTCATATTTTTTTTTTAACAATGATAAAGGGTTCTTTTCCCAAAATCATCATCAACCTATTTTTCGGCGACAAAATTAGAGTATTCGTTGGAGGATTTTAAATAATTGTTCTTTTAAAATAAAAATACGACTGACGAATTCTAAGCATCGTGAATCCGTCAGTCGTAATCCGTCAGCGAAGCGTCTGTCAGTCGTAAAAAAAAACGGCTAGCTGCATTTACAACTAACCGTTGAATAATTCCTGGTATTTTATCCTTAACAAAATTGGTTTTTGAGATTTTGAAGACCTAAGATAAATTCCGTTTAGGTTTTAGTTTTCATGGGAACAAAAAAAACGAATTTGTAATTAAGTCATTCGACAAATCTTAATTTTTCATTTTTAATCATTCATTGCAAGGCTGCTGCTATTACGGATTTTATCAAAGGTCATTCAAAACTCATTCGACTATCTTTTTTTCATGAGATTATTCTAAATAATTTTGTACAAAGAATTTAAAACCTAGTAAATGCAAGGTTTTCGATTCATTCAAAATTCAAAATTTGTCATTCAAAATTATGTCTACTTAACAGATAGTTTACCAGAACTGATTATTTTTCCATCTCCAGAAAGTGTATAGAAATACATTCCGCTCAATAATTGGTTTCTGTAAAATGAAAATTGATTTTCAGAATGGGTGGTAGTTCGAATCAGGCGCCCAGTGAGATCATATAAATTCATTTGAATTAACTGGAAGTTGGCACCCTCCACTTCGAACTGCACCACATCCCTAAACGGATTTGGGAAAGTATGGACAGCTAGATTAGGGAGAAAAATCTTTTGGGTATTGACGCTAATAAAATTTTCTCCTATGGTATGAGATACGGTGTTGGTAATTATGGGTTCGTTAAAGTCAAAAAATATAGCAGCATCATTTTCTAAAATTGTTCCATTTGCAAGATCATCTTTTTGTGCGATTTTAAATTGAACAAAACCATGTGAAGCTGCTTCATTAATATTACTATCCGGAAGCATGATGTTATTAAAACTAAAAACAAGGACACCATTTCCTTCCATATTGAAATCAACAGGATGGCTACTTGCTCCTAATCGGAAACTTCCAATATTTAAAAAACTAGATAAGGTATCTTTAATTACAACATTGAAAGCGGTATCTGTACCTGTATTTTGAAAACGGATAAGATATTCAATATCGGTATTTGCTTCAATAAAATTTTGGTCTCCAAAACCTTTAGGGAATGCTTGTTTGTCATTAGGATCGTAAGCACCAATATTTTCTTGACAATCGATAGCCGTAAAAGGATTGTTATTTTCTAGTGGGAATTGATTGACAAAACCAGTACTAAAACTACCTGTACTATTTTCACCACATCCTTCTACTACTGCTGCAATTGACCCTCCGAAAGGATGATTGACTACTTGTTCTAATTCCATTCTCATTGTTGATCCATTTGCCGCGTATGAAAACATTTGGGATTCATCAACTCCAAGAGAATTTACAGGGACGCCATTCAACATCATTACTGCATCTTCAATTACTATGGAGGATGTACCGTCAGGCATGTCTCCAATTCCAGTATTAGTGATGGTGAATTCTACCATATCATTTGTTGAATTACAATTACCTGTGATTTGTAAGTTGGCTCCTGACCAATCTGTTGGTGGAGGTGGTTCACAAATGGTATCAGGAAAGATATGAGCGTTGGTACAATGAGTTATTCCTAGCTCCGCATCGCAAGAGATTAATACAATTATTTCAAAATTTCCGCATTGTCCTACATCTACATTGCCTAAGTCAAAAGTAAGTAGATTTCCATTTTGACTAGAAGGGATGCTAGTAGAAATTACAGAAAGGAAGGAATCTAACTCCACTTCAATAAAGGCATCATTAGCTGCTACTGTTCCTGAGTTACAGAATGTAACAATATATTTACTTTCAAAGCATCTCCGCAAAAATGGACTAGCTATATCGACTTCCATCAAAGGGCAGTCAACTAATGGCTGCATGGGAATGTCTTGGGTGATCGTATCTACACCATTTAAAGTTACGGTATAAGAGTCTTGACAAGGTTGCCAATAATTATTTGCTGGTAAAGGGGTAAGATTAGAGCAGAGGATTTGGATTGGGTAGATAATTTTATTCATGAATATAAAGAGGCGTTACCTAAAAAATATCGCGAAAGTACTTTTAGTTTTAATCGTGGCAGACTAGAATACAAAAGAAAAAATTATGATGAGGCCATGCAATTATTACAAAAAGCAGAATATCGAGATTTATTGAATAACCTTATTTCAAAGACTTATTTGTTGAAAATATATTTTGAGTTAGGCGAGTTTACTTTGTTGGAATCTCATTTGGATACCATGAAAGTTTTTATTCGGAGGAAAAAAGTGATTGGATATCATCAAACGAATTTAAGTAATATCGTACGGTACACTAAAAAAATTATTACCACAAATCTCTATGATAAAGAAAAGAAGGCTAAGCTTAGAAAGGAGATTGAAGTGGAAGAAATTTTGACAGAAAAAAAATGGTTACTAGAGCAATTAGGTTAGTATGGGTGTTATTGTTTTTTTATAATTATTTTCCCTGTGTCAACTACTTTCTTCTCATTTTTTATTTGATAAAAATAAATTCCATTGGCTAAATTTTTAGTATAAAAAATATAAGAATTATTTGAAATCATTTCCTCAAAAACTAAAATCCCTTTTGAATCGTAAATTTGTAAATGTTTTGTTTTAAAATCAAAATCATTGAACTTAAAGATAGTTTGCTCACTCATAGGGTTGGGGAAAATTTCAACATTCGAATTTGAAAAAACATTTTTAACACTTGTTGTTCCTCCTATTTTTTTCAATAACATATCTCCATTATCTTGACCCGCTAAGATGAATCCCCCATCAGTTGTATTTTTTATTGCCGCCATTTTTTGATTTTCATTATTAAAATTTTCAGACCATTCTATTTGACCTAAAGCATCAGTTTTTAGAATGAAACCATCATTGGGAAAAGTGAAAACATCCCTGATTGCACCAGTAGCAATGAATCCTCCATCGGGAGTAAGTTCAATATCAGTAATACCTCCAGATAGATTATTTGAAAATATTTCAACCCATTCTGCTGCGCCCAAGGAATCGGTTTTTAGCATTACAGGAAAATAATTATTTCCGATTCCATGAGAAGAGCTTCCTATGATAAAGCCATCATCAGGAGTTGACTTAACTACATAACTGTGGTCATTATCAGAGGTTTGATAAGTGTGATTCCAAATAATATCACCTTGCACATTTAATTTTGTAAGAGATAGTTGAGTATTTAAATCACCTAGAATAACAAAATTTCCATCGGAAGCAATTGCAATGGAAGTTGGTATTCCAATGTTAGTTAATGGATATGCTTCCTGCCAAAGAAAATTTCCATCATTATCAAATTGAGATAAGGAAAGTCTCCCGTAGGATAACTAACATCTCCTGCCATCAAATACCCTCCATCAAGAACTTCTTCAACTTCTAATCCTACAGAATTTCCAGTTGCACCAATGACCGTATCAGCAGGAAATATCGTCTCCCAGCCTTGACCAAATGAAGGAGATATAAAAGCTATAAAAATTGCTAGCAATATTGAAGATTTTCGTTTCTTTTTTTTAATAGGAAAGAGATGTATTAAGGTAGACATTTAATATAACTAAAATGGTTGGTTCATAGTCAAGGCATAATTCTTGATTTAATAATCATACTCTAGATTCCCCCTCATCAAATTTTTTAAACACTTAAAATAATGACACACGATGAGACCACATTTTGGAATTTTAGATGCTGAATTTTTACTGACTAAAAGAAAAAAACGTACTTACCAGAGAGCAAGTCTGCTCAAACGATTTCTAAATATACTAATCGACTACATGGCGATTTTACATTTTTCTATTTTTGTAGGAGTATTGTTAGGGACTATCTTTGTTTTAATTGGAAAAAATGAATGGGTGGAGATATTTAGAAAAGGATATGTAAATATAGCAATAAGTTGGATAGTGATTTTTCTATATTATTTTATTGGAGAAAATTTTCTAAAAGGACGAACACTTGGAAAATTTGCCACTAAAACTAGGGTAAGAAATGTTTCAGGAGAGGAGCCTTCTACTAATGATATTTTGATTCGATCTTTAACTCGTTTAATTCCTTTAGAGCCTTTAACTATTTTTTTGGGAGAGCAGCAAAATGAAAGTTGGCATGATGCGTTATCTGAGACGATGGTGGTGGAGGATTAAAATGTGTATGAGTGTATGTGTTGTCGAATAATTTTGATTATAAACTCTGGAAGTATTCAAAATTATTCGACAACACATACACCCATACACATTAACACATATACACATTAATTACTCTTCACTCACCGCCGCCGCTTCTTCGACTTTTCCAAATTTTGTCTTTCTAAGAATATGCTCAACTTGTTGCATGTATTGTCGCTTGGTGGTAGTTGGCGCATGGATAAAAGCATCGAGGTAAAGTAATTCATTAGTAGATTTATTATGAATCAAATACCCTATAAAAGGGCCACCCATAAAATCATTTTTCAAATCCCAAATTCCTCTTAACTCTGCGGCATAATTTCCATTAATTTCCATTGTCGTGAGGAACATAGGTAAATTTTTATCATTAGTTTTCATGTAAGCACCTTCGATTTCAGTACGAACATATTTTTCTCCTAATGAATTTCTGATCGCTTTAATACCTTCTTTAGTAAATTGATCTTGGCTCACATATGGTAATTTGTGAATAAAAATATTACTACTCAATTCACTTGTTTCTTTTCTAAGCCAAATAGTATTTTCTTCATCAAGTGCTACAAAATACTCTTGTGGAATTTGCATATCTGCACCCGTTTTTTCTTTTATTACTTTTTGAACACCTTGGTTTAGTCCTTTGACATAAACCATGTTTCCAATTTGAGGTTGGTCAAAATCATTTATTCTTTTAGCAATAGTAGGATAACTGGCTTTGATATTTTCTGCAAGTTTATCTTGAGAGTTTGCAAAAATAAAACTCAATAATTGACCACGAGCCCATTTGTTTTGTCCCACCACCGTATGGAAATTAGGATCAGTTGTAGCTCTAGCCACCTTTTCATCTCCTATTGTTTTCTTAATTATTTTATTAGTCTCAGAATGCTCGTCACTAAAATTTCCTAAGAAAATATAAGTTCGTAATTCCTTTAATAAATAATTGTTTTCCAATTGAGCAGGGGTAAGATGACGAAGGTCAAAAATAGATTCAGGTTGAGGCAAAATCAAATATGCCGACCCAAAATAATATCGAAGCGTATCTCCAGCTGGACCTTCCCAAACATTGTCATCTGCAATTACGACGATCTCACTAGTCTTACCAATCGCTCCTCCCAATGGCGGTCTATAATTACTAGAAGATTGTTCGTTGGCACAGGAAGTGATTAAAAACATTGATCCTATAACAAACAAAATACATTTTGAAAAATAGGATAAATGGATGATTGCATTTTTTATATTATTCATTTCAACGATTTTTTAAATTTACTTGGTTTCTTTTTATTTACAAGATGCAGAAAGAAACAACTTTGGTGTATTTATTAATGATTAATGTTGAACGGTTAATCATTAATCAATACTAGGGAATTTCGTACTGATCAAAATTATTAAACTCACCGTTATTAGTTAATCATTAAACATTAACAGTTAATCATTACTATCAAGGTTTTCTCGAAAAATTCGTTCACTTACCCCTTTAAGATGTTTTAAACTATAGTCCAATTGGGGATTTTTATCACCTTCTTTTTTTATAAAAATATTTTCAAATTTATCTTTGATATTTAAAGGTACAGGAAGTTCCAGTTGGAAGGTTACTTCTGTGCCATCATTTTTTTTGGTGAAGATATAATTTGCATCTCCTCGTTTACCAGGTTCCTCATATTCGAAAAATACATGAATCATTTTTGCAGGAATACTTTCTACGATTTTCAACTTTCCATCGCCAAGTTTTTCTGAATTCCATCTCATCGAAGCATCTTTTCCAAATGTCCAATTCCCGAAATCTATCTTCCAGTTAGCATCCAGGTTAGCGAAATAAGACCAGTCTTCCCAATGGCTCAATTCATTGACTTGTTCAAAAACGATATCAACAGGAGCGTTGATATGAATCGTTTTTTCAATAGTATATTTATCGGGTAGAAAAAAGGATAGAACAACCATAATGGCAAGGAATGCAATAATCCCAAAAAACAAATTTTGAATGAATCTAATCATTGTATTTAGCTGTTAACGATTAACCAATAATGGAGATTGAATTTTTTTAATAATGTAAAAAGAGTTTGCGGTTCAAAGTTAATCGTTAACAACTAATAAAAAAAATCAGCCGCCCGAATTACCCTCGGACGACTGATTACAATAAATTTAATTTTCCCTCTTATGGGAAAACCAATTCTGACAACAGCTTCTTTTAGCCCCCAGTTTTTAAAGGGGAGCATTTTTTCTTTGCCCTTTGGGACAAAGAAAAAACTTCAGCTATCGTGGGGCTACTTTCATATTTTAATTTTACTCAAAAAACAAATCCTTTAAACTTTTCCTTTTGCCGTCAAGGCAAAAGGAAAATGCTCCCTTTTAGGGGCTGGGGGTTTATCTTATAACAGCAACTGGCATTCTTGAATCAAACTCTCCAGACAAAGTTGGAGACTGAGCATTACCAGTATAGTTTCTTACTTTTTTATAAACATAATCATACAACTCCTGAATAGTAACAATCTTATTGTTATTTCTATCAGCATCTCCTTTCAATCCTCTAATTAAATAATGACTAAAAATACCTTGACGTAATCCTTTATCTTCAAGAGAATATTCTTCTCCTTTTGAAGACATCAACAAAGCCGTTCCTCCATCTGAATTATCAAAAGCGGTGTAGTATTTTTTCAATGTATTTTTTAGCGTAGCATCACGCATCGCCATCAATGTTCCTGAGTGGCAAGCATCCGCTAAGCAAAGTTTATGTTTCGCTTTGGACTCTCTAAAAATTTGTTTTACCTCTTCATGTCCAACTTTATTATTAAAGCCATCAAAATCAACTGGTAAAAATGAACCAGGAAGACCATGCCCAGAGAAGTACATAATAACTACGTCATTTTCATCTGCTCGAAGAAATACATTTCTCATTGTTCTTAAAATATTAGAACGAGTTGCATCTTCATCAATCAAAACTTTGATTTGATTATCAGGCAATGCACCACCTTCAGGACTTTTTAAGAAAGCATAAGTATGATAGGCATCATCATCTGTATATTTTAAAACAGGCATGTGTTTGTATCGAGCAACACCTACTACAACTGCCCAAATTTTCACATCAGGACTTTGTTCGATTTCTACATATTCATCACCAATAGAAGGATCTCCATTTTCCAATTCTCTAAGGACTTGCCCATTGTTCCAAAGTGCGCCAAGAACCCGACCATGCTTGTAGTACATGATACCTTCTCCATGAGGAGCATGATTTTGCCAACCTCCTACATACTTGTCTCCATTGGAATAAAAACAAGTTCCTTCACCTTGAGGATAACCACTTCTAAATGTTCCAACATAACGACTTCCATCAGAGTATGTAAATTTTCCTTTTCCATTTTTACAATCTATCTTATTACAATCTCGAAAAGATTTATCATTTGAGTCAGAGTGAGGAGGTACACTTGAACTAGAAGATTGTGAAGGGGAATTGTTGTCCGCAATTTCAGTATTATTAGACGGTGCATTATTATCTAAAAACTGATCGTTAGCCCAAACACCTACAACAGATTGCCCGTTGGATTCTGTAAATGTACCATGTCCATCTCTTTGATTATTCTTCCAAGCACCAACATATTTTGATCGGTCAGCGTAAACCATAGTTCCTTCTCCATGAAGATTTCCATTACGGAAACCACCGTCATAAATTTTTCCATCAACAAATAAAAACTTTCCTTTTCCAGTCGCTTGGTCATCTACCCAATTACCCTCGTAAACACTTCGGTTGGCATATTCCATAGTTCCTCGCCCGTTCATTTTACCTCTTTTGAAATTTCCTTTAAAGATGTCGCCATTAGCATAAACCATCTTACCTTTTCCTTCACGGTATTGGTTGTTCCATTGGCCAAAGTATTTATTGCCATTGCTAAAATATAATGCGCCTTCTCCATGCATTTTACCGCCTTTGAAAGTACCGATATATTTGGCGCCACTTGAATAAACAAATGTTCCTTTACCATTTAGGCAATTACCTTTAATACATTGTGCTGTTGAAATTTGAAGATTTGCGATGGTCATCATCACTACAATACAAATTAATCGTCTCATGCTTTCGGATTTAAGTTCCACCTCTAAAGGTAGAGTGAATTAGGTTGAAACAAAATTATAAAACTAGTATTGTAAATGATTTTCTTATCGTTATATGCTTTTTTTAGGAAAGATGAGCTTTATCTTTTTTGAAGTAGGTTAATTTCTTTAGTGAGTATAGTAAACTAAATTTCTTCTCTAATATTGCTCAATTTTTTTCAATTTAAAGAAATATTAAAGGAAAAGAATTGTTTATCTTTACTTTTGTGTAAAATTTTGCAAAACCTTAATTTTTTAAGTGTTCCTAAGCATTAACCATTTCTATAAATATTAACAAGATTAAAAATGAAGAACGTATTTTTTGCATTAACTATTATACTTACGATTGCAGCATGCAGCAATAATAAAACTACAAATACAGGTATTACCACAGCTGCTACTTCAAATGAATTTTTTGGAGAAAAAATATCAACTGCCGACGCACTTACCTTTAATCAGTTATTAAATAAAATGGATCAAGCTGATTCTCTTGAAACTAAAGTTATAGGTACCGTAGAAAGTGTATGTAAAAAGAAGGGATGTTGGGTAAATATAGTTTCCGATGATGGTCGAGAGATGTTTGTGAAATTTAAAGATTATGGATTTTTCTTGCCTTTAAATTGCGAAGGAAGAAAAGTAGTTATGGAAGGAAAAGCATTTAGAGAAGTTACTTCCGTTGCTGATTTGCAACACCTTGCCGAAGATGGAGGAGCTTCTAAAGAAGAAATTTCAAAGATTACAGAACCAAAAGAAGAATTAAAATTTATGGCTTCTGGAGTGGTTCTTTTAGAAGATAATAAACAATAAAACCCTTGAATTATTGAATTTGTCTTGATATTGTGATATTTTTAAAGATAAATAATGTCTAGTTACTTATACTAAACAAGAAGCAGGACTGGTTGTTATCTTCATGGTTCTATTTTCTCAAAATTTTATGAATTACAGAGGAGCAAAAGCATTCATTTTGAATAAGTTGGATAAGGAGTTGACAGACAAACTCACTTACCACGGGAAGCATCATACTCTAGATGTATTGAACATCACTAGGGAATTATGTGCTGCGGAAAAGATTTCGAGAAAAGATACCACCTTGCTTAAAACTGCAGCTTTATACCATGATTGTGGATTTACCGAAACTTATACTCAGCACGAAGAGAAGGGCTGCGAAATAGCTAGAAGATCACTTCCTCAGTATGGTTATTCAGAAGAAGATATTGAAAAAATATGCGGGATGATTATGGCTACTAAAATTCCACAGTCTCCTACCAATCATCTAGAACAGATTATTTGTGATGCAGATTTAGATTATTTAGGAAGAGAGGATTTTTATCTGATAGGCAATACATTGTATGAAGAGTTTGTGGAATACAATGTTATTCAAGATGAAAAATCATGGAATAAACTACAAGTAGGTTTTTTAGGAGGGCATAATTATTTTACAAAAACGACTCTCAATCGTCGAGAAAATAAGAAACAAGAATACTTAAAAGAATTAAAAAACTTAGTGGCAAGTTATAGATAAGGCAGCGTTTGCAAGGAGTAATTCGTAATACAGGTGGTTAAAAACTCATCAATCTATACAACGAAGATGCAGCCCCTTTCTACTCTCACTAGTTTTTTTAATTTTTTATAAAAATTAAAAAAAGGGGCTGCATTCTTTTTTCTTCAAAAATCTTTCCAAACAAATTATTGAAAAT
>Ga0114957_1004728_pt1 | contig 11571 bp, 13 predicted proteins | sample BantaG_FD_87175 | JGI IMG/M metagenome (GOLD analysis project Ga0114957, IMG submission 87175) | Marine algal microbial communities from Bantry Bay, Ireland - BantryBay_4 metaG | ecosystem: Host-associated > Algae > Red algae > Unclassified | place: Bantry Bay, Ireland | collected 2014-11-21 | reverse complement strand
GGCGCTGCCTGAAGACCCCCATGCACGGCCCATTCCCGCGGGTGCGGCTGCGCGCGGACAGTCACATGCCGGCCACACAATGTCGGCTGCGCGGAACCCCCCCCCGATTGGCTTCTAGCGCAGGTTGGTAGCACCAGCAGCGCGTCAACTGGGGGCCAGCCCGCCGAAGAATTCCGCTGCGCGACCGCATTGGGGCCGCGCGCCAACCCATGCGACAGTGCCTCTAGGCGGCCCCCCCCCCCTAATCAAACCGTTCAGCCGAGGGGGGGCCGACCCAGAATCGCGCGTGGCGGCGGATGTCCACCAGGAAAAAACCGTGTCCCACCGGCCCCCCCCCCCACAGGGCCCGACAATGAGCGCCGCCTGCGCCTCGAATGGAATCAGCGGCCACTCGCGACCGCTTGCTCAGAAATATCAGATCTCGAGACGCCTGTGCGATCGTCAACGCAACGTGTGTTTGTCTGCGAACGTCCCGATTTGGGTGTTTGACCTCCGTTTAGACACAATTGTAGACAAATTCGGTTCGCAAAACGTTCGGAAATGCACAAACGTCTGCCCACACGCCAGTGGTATGGTCGGCCGATGGAGAAATGCGAACCTCCTGGGAACCAGCGCCATATTATCCGGTTGGACCGATATCTGGCGCACCAGTAGCTCGGTTCGAAGATCTGGTTCGCGACGTTGGTGGGATGACCGGTTTTCCCATACCTCTTCCCATAACTGGCAAATATGCCACTTTTAACGAATAGTACGCAAACGCGGTTCGCAACCGACGTTGTTGGGTGTGCTCTAACGCCTCTCTTCGTAGAGACATGCGGCAGCTGTCCACAATTGATCGCCCGGGGCTCTGCAAGCTGGCTGGGTAAGGCAATATCCCCTCGTGTCATTGCCGCCGCACCGGGCGCCTCACGGCACCAGCTGCAACAGAAAGCCCTCCTCCGTCCTCGTGTTCCTGCGCGAGTCGCCAGATGTTTGTGGATCTTCGCGCGCGGCAAGAGAGGATGGGCAACTCCACTGGCATGCCCGAGCTCTCCTTCCATGAGCCCGGATGCTTGAGCGTCGAGGGATTCCAAGCAGAGGAAAGCCACCTTGAGTACTGCCCAAACGTCACACATGAGCTGTTGATACCCTGCAGGGCCTTCGAACCACCGCTGGCAGTTGAACTCAAGGAGAGTCCCTCCCCTGCGGATTCCCCAGAGCCGCTCCATCGCGTCCTTAGACACGCCGTGGTGACGACATGAGCGATAGTCGGCGAGGTCAGCCAACTCCTCGTCTGGAGGGTGCGCGGCAAGAAGGTGGTCGACCCATGCGAGAAAGTCCGAGCCGCCTGACTTGTCCGCCTCCCATCCGTGCCACGCGACGTCTAGCGTCTGAACGGCATGGCGAATATCGAAGATTGCGCGCCCTTGCCCAGCCGCAACGGGCCGAACGACCAGCGTCGGCTTGGGGTGGTTGGCGTCAGGCCACCTCCATTGCCGCCAGTGCGTCCCCGTTACGCCCGCGCCCAGGACCGACCAGCCGACAGCGGCACAGATTGGGTCCTCCACGCACGCGCTCCTCAAACGCACGGATGTAGCGGCCACCGCCAGCCGGCCGGCCACACACAAGTGGTCCAGCACCATGTACAACACCTCGGCAGGTAGATCCAAGAGGGACGCGGTCGGCAGTGGCTGTCACTGTGGGGAACAGGTACGAAGCCGCTTGCGAATGCGCCTGACGGTGATGCTATCCATCACCTCCAAAGTCAAGAAGCGATTTGCCGGTCCCACTTGTTGTGATCGCGCCCGTCGGAGAGCGCCAGCAGCCGAAGGCATCTGCTGCACTGGCAGCCGTCGCCGCCGTCAATGTCAAGAGAGACGACGGCACGCGGGCACCCGACGTGCCGTATCTCGTTGTCCACTTGCACGTGGACGGGGTGGGGTTCGACGTCGAGTGCGACGCGGTGGCCGCCGAGGCCGCCGTCGTCTTCAAGAGAGACGGCGGCTCGTGAGCACCCGACGAGCCACAAGTCGTTGGCCACTTGCACGTGGACGGGGTGGGGACTGACGTCGAGTACGAAGAGCTGGCCGCCGAAGCCGCCGCCGTCGTCAAGAGAGACGGGGGCTCGTGAGCACCGTACGTGCTGACCATCCATGACACTCTCCGAGCTCGTTTTCGTGAGTTATTTTCTTTCTATTTACATGGCTATGCCTGCAACAGGCGGCTAGCATGGCGGAAGGCGCGCCGGACGATGCGCTAAAGTGGCGGGAGTGGGCCAATCGGCAGCGAGTGGCTCGTCCCTTCGCTGCTTGGCAGCCTCAGCCGCTAGTTGCGCCTGTCAACAACAGCGTCGCCCGCCGCACTTTGGCGCGAGAGGTTCAAGTTCTCAGTTTGGGTGGCTCCAGCGGTGGGGAGTATCATGAGGTGCCGTCTATGCTTCAGACGGCCTTTTCTGGCATTTGTACTCCCTACCAGAGTGCTCCCCGCACCATGACGTCATTGTCATCCACCCTCCCTGGGCGGACGAGGGCGGCAGCTTCGTGGTCGAGGACCTCCGTCGTATCTTTTTCAAGGCATTGGTGCCCAATGGCGTCAGCTGCGTATGGGTGCACGGCTCCCTCTTGGCTGGCACTGTGGGGTGCACGCAAGATATGGGCTTCCGCCTTTTTGACAGTTTCTGCTGGGTACTTCATGACGCGAGCGACTCCGAGATCTTGCACCGGGCGTCGCCCGGGAGGGAAATGCGGGAAATCCACGTCACCCTGCTTATCTCCCGAGATTGTAACAGAAACAGGGAGGGCATGGTCTCGCTATCGCCTCAAACCGGTGATGTGACGCTCCAGAACATGATGTGGAGGCGGTCTCGCGTCGACTCCATGTCACACCAAGTGCGCGTCAAGCCAGATTCTTCGTACGATGCCGTTCGTCTCATGGTGGCGTTCTCACCGTGCAGGCGGCTCTTGGAGCTGTGGGGCCCTCCTTCGGGAGCCGCGCTTTGGGTGGTCTGTATTTTTAGTGCGGTGACCGCCTTCTTGTAGTGTTGTGGACGGTATTCGGTGCCTTTTTCTTTTCGCTTAAGTGTAATTTTTGCCTTCACGAGAAGCTAGTGCCATCACTTGGCGGCCGAAGTGGTTGCAACAAGAGCGCCAGAACACGAGTTCCACCGGCCTGGTGCTGATGTGCAGCGCATGTGTGAAGAAGGGCGGGCTGAGGTCGCCAACTATTGTGAGGAGTTGGTGCGACACACGACGGACGAAGCGAACACGGCTTTTTCGCTGCCGCCTCTGCAGGCCTCATGGCGGCCCCGCTACCGCTGCCGCCGCCGTCGTCGCTGACTGCGCACTTCCCACTTGTTCCTAGACCCTGTCCCTAACCTGACCAGAAGCATGACGGTTGGCGTGTAGTCGAAGCGCTGCCGCTCGTCGTGCGAGCACCCAGGCTCTCTCGCCGTCGGCCTCAGAGAGCAGCACGGCAGTGGCATACCGGGCGTTTTGCTATTCTAGCGTCTAAGTGGTCTCCGCGGCGAAGAACAGGCCGAGTGAGAGAATTGCGGTCACCGGGACATGCATCTAGGTCTATGTTGAGTGCTTTGTGCCAGACAAAGTCGGTGGCGTAGGTGCCAGCGTGGCTCCGCCATCGGACACGCGTGGGTCAACCCGCACCGGAGTAGCGCACCTCCGCCGCGCGCAGAAAACATCACGATGCACGTGGCGCTGTCGGTGTGCCAATGAGGCTCTAAAGCCTTGTAGTGTATCTACTCGTTGCAGGCGTGGTGGTTTCCGCCACCGCCCCGGCCATGCAGCTCGTGACCCTCGTTCGCGAAAGTACAAATAATAGCGTGTAGACAACGTCAGGGATGCTGTAAGAATAAAACACCACCCACTACACAAAAGAAGCACAACTACATGAGCCAACACACACGAGTGGCAAAGCGTGTGGCTAACAAAGACAGGCTGGTCCCGGCTCAAGGCTCACGGATGTGCTCAAGAAAGCGACGAACTCGGAATGCCGCACCGAATGGAATCTCCCCACCACGCGTGCGACGATAGCTTGACAGGAGCTGGGCCACTAGCACCTCGACATCCCCGTTCAGAGACACGCGCCGTGTGACGCGGCCGTGCTCAGCAGCGAAGCATAAAGAAGAAAGAAACGCTTCCTGCTCAGGTCCCGTAGCCACCTTGCGGTGCGCCGCAATGGCGGAGGCGATCTGCAGCGGCGTGGCGTGCGCAATAGAGTCATTGGTGCCATCCTGCAAAAGGCCAGAGACCTTGAGGACGGGTAGATTGGATAGAATCACAGAGTTGGGAACCGGGAAGCCCATCCTGCCCACGTCTTGGTGGCCGAGTCTGGCGCCGATCAACACGCCGAACACCACGCGGACAAGAGAATCAATGTGCAGCGCGCCCCCAGACTCCTCCAAGCTCTCCACGGTGTCCGCGTGGGAGATGCCCTTAACAGCCGGCAGCGAGTGGCGGCCGAGGCCCGCCGAAGCCCCGCCGCCGTCACCGAGGAGCGTAGCAACGGACGTGCAGCCGGGCACAACACCTGCGCTGGACGTTGCCTTTGGTTGTTGACGCCGCTGTAGAGGCCGCCGTCGAGAACAGTGGACACCGCTGCAGCGGCGGCCACGGCCACTTGCTAGACACTTGGTCGGCGACTGCCCAAAAGGCGGCCAGCGGCCTTGGCGTCGCCTCTGCTTTGGCGGTCGCGGGCCGCACCCAGCCTGGCACCCACAGCGCCCAGCTGCCCGAGCAGGTTGATTGACGACTCATTCGCCGCTGTCGACACCACTGCGGCGTTGGCGACGGCCGCTCGTTGCTGCCCAACGGCAAATGCACAGCACGCAGTCAGCGGCGTCCGACTTCGATGGTGGTGGCCACGGCGCGCAGCCAATCGCACTGCCACAGCGCTCCGCCGCCCCACGAGTTTGAAGGGTGACCCAGACGCTGCGTTGACGACGACTTGTAAGGTGAACACGCCCGCACGTCGAATGTCGACCGCCACTCTGGCAGTGTGTCGGTCGGGCCTCTCTTAGTGTGTCGGCCGGCTGCGGCTGAGCATTGAAACAACGACGTGGTAGCCCAGCAACCGCCCAGTTCGCCCGTCATCTGAACTCAACGCCGTCCACGATGGTGTACCTCATCAATGCCACAGCGATCAGGTGACCGCGGCTTTCCAGGTTGCCGCCATGGCTGTCGAAAATACCACAGGCTACGGCAGGCGGGGACTCGACACTGGTCACTGGCTTTTTTGAAGGCACCGGCCAGCGGAAGTGCAAGAGTGCTGCAGGAGTTGTCGCCTCAGCAACCGCACCTAAGGTCTCCTTGACGCGGCGAAAGCATGACTGACGTCAGGCATCCCGGAGAACAATCATCTATCCGTCAGCAACAGAACGCGTGTGCCAGGAAATCACCAGAGTGGCACTGCAGTCATACGTGCAACAAGACTAAGAGACACATCGTTAGCACCCATTGCCGACGTTACTTCTATCGGGCAGCACGGCGGTCACGACGCCACACATGGTTGGGGAGTCGCGGTGATTCACAGGCGTGATCCTCATCGGCAGAGACCAATTTCTACACAACTGACAGCAGGTGAGACCCCGCCAGGTCGCAGAGAGCGAAAGCGACCAAGTCGCACGTCCGAAACACGAGCCCGAGAACCGCATTGGCAGTGGGAGCTTTATAAAGAGCAGGTCAACGGCTAACAACAGCGTCATGAATGCACATCAACGTACCACTTCCAGGACGTCAGCAATGAGCCCCGTTCGCCCATCAAGCTCTTGCTTCTTCACGCCAGCTTTCGAGAAAGTGACCTCGGTTGCGGCGGCGGTCGTCGACAGCAACAGGCGATGGCAAGGAGATCGTGACGACGCCGGGCGCGGCCGCGGAGGCCATCTCGACGACGGTGACGGCATCGACGATCCGTAGTTCACGTCTCTGGCTGCAACGCGTTGTCAGTCGCGACAGCATGATCATCGGAACGAGACAGTATTTTGATAAGATAGCCCTCGAAAGCGCCCTTCCTGGTTCACGAAAGTCAGACAGAACGCTCTGTTTCGCCAAGCAGTGTTGAACATTTGCGCCGTGGGTACTAACACTCTCTGATCGGCCTTACTACCCACCTGTTTTCATGCTGAGCGCCCAAATAGAGCCAAACACGAAGATGATTCGTTTAACACCCCCTGGCGATGCGGAGAGCATTGTTTATGCGAATATATTGATGCCTACTAGCGTGAGCAACCTGCACTCGTCTGTTTTTTTTAAGAGCCACGCGTCACAGTGTCAACAGCTGACACCTGCTTGTCATGTGTCCAGAGCGGTGCCCGGGTCAGTCCCAGTTTAGTTGGTACTGGCGCTGCATTCGTCTCCAGGGAAAACATCTGCTGAAGCAGCTGTCTTTTTCTGATGCAACGGGCGTCTCTTCGTGTCTGCTGCTCTTTTGCGCGTGGCTGGAGTGTCGAGGCAAGCACGCTATTTTTCTTTGACCAACCAGGTCCTCTGGTCGCAGCTGCCTCCGCCGCCGTTGACGCGCCGCGGAGACGTCGCGGCGGAGGTGCTTCTATTTGTGGCATGTATGCGTCGGCGGCGGTGTGGGACCTGTCGTGGGTGCTTGGTTGAACGGTCCTTGCGCTTCCATGGCCGCCGTCTCGGGACTCTGCGCGCAGCTTTTGGCGTCTCACCACGCCACTGCGGCGGCCGATGGCACCGAAAGATAGTTGTGGCTTCTGCTGTGTTTCTGATGCCTCAGACGCCCGCCTGCCTATGAAGACGGCGGCTCAAGTCATTGGGTTAAGAAAGGGACGGGGGGAGGGGGCAGGAGCGGTAGCAACGCCGTGTCGGCCGTCGATGGCCCACGCCGCCTTTCTGGGCTGCAGGTGGGCGTCGTACGACCGCTGGTTCGACACAGAGACGCACGCCCGCACTTCTTGGCGCGCGGGCGACGAGCGGCTGATGGCCGCATACACAGTGGCGCTGGCCGCCTTACTTTGTCTCATAGGTGCTGACCGGCTCGCGGGTTCCCGCTGCGACGGGTGCTTGTCGTCCAAGTGCTCGTTCTCGGGGCTTCACTCACCCCGACGTTGCGGCCCAGGCAGCGACTTGGCCTCTGTAAAGATCCGCACTGGCTGATGCCTGCGTCGACATCTCGTATCCCATGCCGGCGCCACCTTTGCCGCCGATGTCATCATCGGCGGTGGCCGAGGCACAACCCCCGGGCATGACGCCACAGGCCACCGCAACGACGAACGGAGAAGCAGGTCGCCGCCTCGACCAAGGGCGGCGGCGACGTGCCGGCCGTCGGCGCTGGCGCTGCAGTGCGCCAGAAGCCATGAAATGACAATTCGAGTGACGTGCTTGGTATTGGACGGGGCGGCCTGTAGATGCCTCTTGAGGGAGCGGAGCACCAAACAGACATCACGGTGGGTGCTGGTAGCACATGTGGGTTATTGTTGTATCCTTCTCACCTCACCATGTCTCTCCAGCTGCTGGTGCAGGGTTCGTTTCACGTTTTGGTCGCAAGCCACTCGTTAGACGTCAATGGTAGTCCCTTTCTCCTTGCGTACGTGCTATAGGCAGCACTTCTCACGAGGCACATCTTCACCAATGGACACCCACCCATCCCGCAGGCCGTGCGCAGGAGCAAATAGCTAGAGGTAGTGCCCATAGCAAGCGGCGGCTTCAGCAATCTTGTTCAGCTCCTCGGGCTTCTTGGTGTGCACGGGAATGACCATTCTTGCGAGCACGTCGCCGTAGCAACGCAGTGCTTGCGCTTGAGCGCCCTTGCGCGCCACCAAACAAATTTTCTTGGCCCGCTGGTTCTTGCCGGTCCTCGCCTTGCGACCGTACAAGGTGAGCAGGTTGAGCTTGATCCACGTCAGGTTGCCTACAATCGTGTAGCCCCACTGGTCCTCTAGGGCCTCTATGGCCATGGCGACCTTGGTCATGGGCACCCACAGAAAAATATAGGCGTGCTGCTGAAGAGTTGTAACAGGCAAGCCCAGGAAGTCGGCATCTGGCAGCGGCTCGTACAATCCTTACAGCGTGCCGGTCTTTGGGGCGTCATGGGCGGTCCATCGGAAGTTGCAGACGACCGCCTGGAAGTTGCCGACTGCCGCCATTAGCTTGTCCACGTCAAACACGCGGATGTCGCCCCGGATGGGAAGCCTGTCACTGGGAATGCGCGTCGGGGAGAGAGCGGGCCCACAACGCAGGGACAGCGAGCTTTTACGCGCTTCGTTCCCGCCCCGTTGCATGCGTAGCATCTGCTGGGATGCAGAAATCGGTGGCACCACCCGACGCTTTGGCGGAGGTGCTAGAGAAGAGCTCCGGCGGAAGGGAGAAACCATGTCACAGCGGGAAGGAGAACAGCGACGCACGCCGACACGCAGTGAGCGTCCACCCTTCTTCTTGAGGGACTGCATGGTAGCATCAGGGGCAGACAAAGAGGGAGCTAGCCTCGTGGTGGTCGCCCGAACCGTTCTGACGCAGAGCAGATGTCGGCGTGGGGAAAAAGGTCACCGCGCCGCACTCGGCCGGGAAGAGGGAGGCTCGTGCACGAGTCGTCTGGGCTGCTTAGGTTGACGCTGCAGTGTCGGGGCGACGGGGATGAAAGCGGCTGCTGACAATGCAACATGAGCTACACTCTATCGAGCGGCACGGTCTCTGGACCACGCGGGCGCAGCTCAAAATAGCCATTGCCACATAAAACCAGCTGGTGCTGCAGCCTCGGTGGCGCAGGAGCCCCTCCCTGTCAAAATATCGCGGGTGCGGAGCAGCCGCTCTCCACGACGGCGGGGGCGGCAGACCACTGTGCCCACGTCGTGATCGCGGCCGCGTTCGTGGGCGTGGCCGCAGCTGCCACGGCTCCTACCGCAGCCTCGACCGCGGCCGTAGGTCGGCGTCGGCAGCTCCCCCGTTGCTCCTGCATGTCTCCGGATGGCTTTCTTCTCAGAGGAAGAAAAAATCACAGCGACACGCGCCGAGATTATTGCGCGGGACGCAGTCGGTCTAAGTATTTTTCAAGTGCAGGGTTGTGCTCTAGCTGAAAGCTGATCGAGGACTGCCGTGGCTCCTTGAATCAATCTGCGACGGACCATTGGCCGTTGCTTGATAGCTGACAGCTATTGGTTAGGAATGTCTGGGGATCCTTTCTCCTTAAACTGGTTCCTGTGGCCATTGAGCTTCAGTCCACGCGAAGGTTGTCACCTTTCCAAATCTCACGTGAAACAGAGAGAGACTGTGGGTTCGGGCGCTGTATCACCAGATAATCTGCCAGTAGTCGAGCACGGAGGCCCCGACGACTGCAGCATCCCCTTCCTGCGGCGGCGCCGACGACGGAGGCCTGCTGGCGTGCGGTGTGTCGCGCGTGTCACCGCATACCACCAAGACCATGGGCTTGCTCCACTGCTTCTACAGCGGGCTGGACACGGCTCTCCCGACCGCAGCTGCTTCCTCGAGGACGCGGTGAGGACGCTATTGTCAAGCGCGGCGGCTCAGGTGGCGGCCCTCCGCGTCGAGGACGTGCTCGTCATGGGGCCCGTGACAGCGTATCTGGTTCTTGGGCTCAGCCAAGCCGAAGAACCTGGCGCGGAGCGCTACGTGACGCTGACTGCGGGGGCTGCGGGCACCCTCACTGCCACGCCGGGGCACTATGTGCGAGTCTCACCCGACAGGCGCGGCGCGACCGCTACGCCGCCGTCGGGTGCCTGTCTGGCGACCGCTAGCCACCTCCTCGCGGCCGAAGCCATGCGTGTTGGCGACCTTGTGCTGCCCCACCCGCCCTCTCCGCGACCGTTGGTCAGCGCGAGGAACACGGGCGGTACGCCGCCCAGTGGGGGCGGCGTCTTCACCACCGCGCGCCGCGCCGGCGCGACGGCGGGCTCCGCCGTGCCCGCCATCATATGGGCGCCCGTCTCAGCCATTGCTGTGGACTCGGCTCCCATGGCACGGGGGCTGTACAACTCCCTCCGTCTCGATGGGGGGGTGGTGGTCGACGGCTTTGCGGCGTCAATACGGACGGCGACGGTCGCACCTGGTGTAGTGGCAGTCGCGCCCGCGCCCGCCCGCGCCGCACTTTCTGGCGGGCTGAAGAGGGGTCGTTGGCGCTCGCTGGCTGCTGGCCGTGGGGGGGGCGGGCGTGCCGGCGGCCCTGGGGGGTCGGCCTTCGTACTGGTGTGGTGACGGAGGGGTGGTGTATCTTTCTGTGAAGAGGCACAACGGCGATGGGGTGCGTGCGCGTGACAACTATACGACCAGAGTCGGGGCATTTGAGCGATCGCCGATGGCGCATGCGGACTGTAGCGGTGAGTTTGTGCGGGCTTTTGGCCGCCACTGACTAAACTTTAGGAAAAGGTTTGGCGGGACAACAAATCGACTGACCAGTCATTTTCCGGAGGACACGGTTTAAGCACCACAGCACAGTGGCAGTGGTGCGGTGGGGGGGCGGTTTTGCGGTCGAAATGTGCATTTGGCGCCAAATGGGGGTGCTTTTGACGCCGGTTGCGATGGTGGGCGCGTGGCCCTGCGGGTATCGCGGGGGAGCGGATGTGGGTTGGGGTGATCGGCATCCACGTGTTACAGTCAATTCCCAGGTACATGACAACCTTGCGTACTTTGTCAACTGTCCAATTTGCTGGATTCTTCACCCCTTTTGCAGGATGTGCCCAGGATCTGACCAATGAGATACACTCTGGCGACATGGTCGCCTGCAAACAGTCGAAAGATGCGTTCTCGGGCTCCATCGAGCAAGGAAAATCACCCAGTTATTTGACCCATCATATAACTGGAGGGTATATGACCAGATATTGATTCTGTTTGTGAGCGGCCGAGCATCCGCAGACACCTCCGCCGTGGGGGGGAGGAAAGGGTAACGGCGAACAGATCAGCGGCGGCGTCCGCGGTGGACTCTCTCTCGCTCCAGCGAGCCCGGCGGCCACCTGTCAGGTCAGCAGGCGCGCAACCGCCCGGCTGGCAGATGGTGAGGCAGGAGGCTTGCGGACCGCTGCAGTGCTGGAAGCGCCAGACCGCGCGTGCCACGCAACGCAGGCAGCGTGACGCCACGCGAGGGCACTCTTACTGCGTGAGCGTCAGCGCTGTTCTCTGTGTGCCACGGACGAGCGGCGACAGTCCCTACGGGAAAAGCCGGGGTCAAAAACCGGCATACTCTTATCGAGAACTATGCCGGTTTCCTAAAGTTTGGGACGCACCACAGGGCCCTTCAGGGGACCCAAGTATTCCGGAAAAAACCGGCATCAGTGAGGCAATGACCGGTGTCTGAGACCTCCTCACGACAAAAAAGCGGCATACCTGGGCTCATGAGAGCAAGCCCAGCGGTGCGGATCCTGCACCTAACTATAGTGCAGCACCAAATTATGGTGCGGAAGGGTGCCCAGCGGTCAGATTTATAGTGCACGATCCGCACCAAGTGTTGGGATGGTGTCGATCCGACACCATAATCCGGTGGTTTCGCGTCAGATCTGCACCATCCCAACGTTTGGTGCAGCGTATGGGGGAAACCCCCGTTCGGAAAGAGTCAAACCATTGGAATGTGACCAACCATTGTGCATGATTGCGTGCCACGACGCTCGCAATC
>Ga0114957_1004724_pt1 | contig 11574 bp, 6 predicted proteins | sample BantaG_FD_87175 | JGI IMG/M metagenome (GOLD analysis project Ga0114957, IMG submission 87175) | Marine algal microbial communities from Bantry Bay, Ireland - BantryBay_4 metaG | ecosystem: Host-associated > Algae > Red algae > Unclassified | place: Bantry Bay, Ireland | collected 2014-11-21 | reverse complement strand
TGTTAGGCAGGTTGATGCAGCATTAAAGCCAGGAGCAGGTTCATCTGCTTGGGTGGCAACGGACCCAAAGTCTGAAATCGACTGGCATCTTGGGTTGTAGATGTTATTAGCATCACGAGTAAAGCCAACAAGGTATTCTTGGTTTGCAGTCTCACAGCCAGTGAGTGCGTAACTTGGAAGGTTGCAAGCCCCAGTTCCAGTATTAAGAACACCACCGAGCTCTTCACAGCTGTCTTGTACCGCTTGATTAATGACACTTAAAGAGATTCCTCGATCGCAAATAATTCTGTTAGTTGGCGTATGAAAGAATGCTTCAAAACGATAAGTTCTAATCATTTCTTGGTAACGAGTATTGGCCTTTGAAGATGCTTGAAATTTTACGATAATTTGAAAAGTAGAACTTTGTAAGTCACTGTAAAAGTTATTTGACTGATTTTGTAATGACCTTGGAATCTTTTTTATTTTAATACTTTCTACGTAGTAGTGAGGAGAAAATGGTTTCTTGGGACTTATGCCTTCTTTTTGAATTTCTGCTTTAAAGCTAGGAGTTATTGCAGCTTCTCGTTCGCTTAAGCTCCAAGCAGGGCTTCCGTCATTTTCAACTTGGTTGGGGATGAAAACATTTTGTTGGCTTGTACTATAGACAGGTAAGTCGACGCCATCAATGACTTGGACATCATCATTAATACAAGTATTATTACTTCCACATACTAGGTCACCGGTGCATGCTGACGCTCCATTTGATATATCACAACACTGAAGGCCTTCTTCACCACAAGTCACAAGGTCGGCGCATACATTATTAGAGTCGCAATTATCACTACAGCACTCTGCAGGGTCAGTACAACTTAAACCGTTAGCTTTACACGTATTTGATACACATACATTTCCGGTGCAATCACCAGTACAGCAATCGTCTTGGGAGAAACAACTTTGTCCTTCAGGGCTACATTGATTGAATGTACACACATTTCCAAGGCAATCATTAGAACAACAATCTGACGAAAAATTACAACTTTGTCCATTAGGTTTACAGGTTGAGTTAGTACATCGATCTGAAAAACAAGTACTGCTACAGCACTCTGCAGCGACACTACAGGTTTGGTCATTAGGAGTACAAGAAGTCATAGCGGCAATTCCAATATTGCCACTTCCCCCACCATTTGTAGAACTAGAGTTTTGGGAAACTGTAGGTAAAGAGTCGTTGATTAATTCAGTTAATTGATCGTGAGCATTTTCAAGTGATGCTTGATCTAAAGGTGAAGCAGACTCAAATAAAGTATTAATTATATGCTTTCCTAGCTGATCTCTTTTAGTTATCCCCTTTGAATCAATGACCTTATATCGAAGAGAGGGAATATAAGCTTCGCCATTACTATCAAGCTGAATATTATGAAAATTAATGGCACAATTTTTTGGATACCTTAAAGCACGATTGAATTTATTCATTTGAATTTCGAGACTATTAGTATCTTCTACTTGCGATGAAAACTCTTTAGTTTGTTTAATAATATTGGCAGTATTTAAACCTAGAACGGCCACAAAAATTGCGGAAATTGCAAACTCCATCAGAGTGAAACCAGACTGATTGAGTAAAAGTTTCTTGAGGGCCAGAAGCGCTCCTTCCCTAAAATTAAGAGATCAACGTTTATACTAAAGCTTTATTACACTACACTCAAGGCAGTTAATCAAGAATTGGCATATTGGAGGTGATTTAGTAGACAAATTTAAGACTATCTATGGATAAGCCAATTTTATTTGTCCAATTTATGATTTACAAACTTTTTTTTAGATATGCCTACTTTAAGGTGCGAATAAGTTTCAAGTTAAAAAACGTGAGTTGTGTTGGCTAACAATAGAGACGATCTTGCTTATTACCACTGGGTAGTGTCTAATTATAACTTTATAGTGAAAAACATAAATGGACTTCAATTTTTTAAGCAACAAGGAACATCTCTCATTGAGGTGCTAGTTGCACTCGCTTTATTTTCGACAGTAACTGTTATCTCTTATAATGTTCAAGACACTGTTCGAAAGCACAAAAACGAATTAAAAGGAAAGTTCAACTCTATTAGCTTAGTCAACGAGGTTTATCGGCATCTGCAAGATGAAGAAACTTGTCGGTGTAACTTTGTAAGTGATCCAGCTTTAACTTTTGCGGATAATGGTTCAGGACAATTTGTAGTGCCTATAACAGATATTAATTTTTATAGTTCGGGCAGTTGTGCTGGGGCAAGTCCTCTTATTACGCAAAACGGATTCATTCCAGGGGTGCCTGATTTAAAAGTCCAAAATATGGAGCTCATCAGGAAGAAAGTTGCAGGAACTCTTTTAAACGATGTAGATTTGTTGATTAAGTTTATTAATGTAAATCCAGGAAAAGGGCAGATAGGAAGATTTTCTCGTCGCTTTAAAGTAAATGTTAATGTAAATGAGGAAAATCAAATTACCTCATGCTTTGATAAGAACACAGCAATTTATAAAACTATTAAAATGAGGGCCTGCCCAAATGGGGTCGAAAGCTATGATGATACAAAGCTTGTTAGTGATGACTCTGAGTCGGCCTTAAAATTAAGGTATAGGTGTAAGCGCGATCACATCATTAAAGATATTCCTGCAGTTGTGCCGAAAGTACGAAGTTGTTTTACCCAAAATGGACGCTTTGGATTTATCTCCTCTGTAAAAGATTCAGCTACTGGACTTTCACCAGATGGAAATGGGGAATATGAATTAAATTGTGTTGATTATCGTGAACTGGCCGCAGATACAAATTGTCCTGCTAATCAAAGACTTATTGGGTTTGATAATTCAGGAAACCCAGAGTGCAAAGCTATTGATAAGAGTGATATTGTCCATCTTTTTAAAGATTTTAATAGAGGAGATACTCCTGCTATTTTAACTGCTGATTTACAGATTAGAAATGATGGCGGTAATTTTCAAATTCATACTTTGAATGAAGTCTTGTCTTCAACGACAACGACAACTGCTCCTACAACGACTAGTACTTCGACAACCACAACGACGCTACCTCAAGAGTACTTAGCAGTTGATGATGATCAAGGTACTTGGGGAGCACCTCAATCTGCCCCTGTTATTGTAGATACAAACGACACTGCACAACCAAGTTGTGCTCCAATAAGTTATTCTACAAGTAGCTTAAATAATGTTTCCGTTACGGGAACAGGACCAAATTATAATGTAACTCCAAACCCTGGGAACTGGAGTTTTACGTACACAGCAACTTGTAACGGAGGCTTTAGTGACTCTGCGGTTGTTTCAGGAATACTTACTGGAGGAGGAACGACAACTTCAACGACCCTCCCTTCTAGCTGTACTTATGTCGGTCATAATAATTATTACGGAGGAAACGGTGGCTGGAGTGATATAAACTTTAATGTAGCGTCAATTAATAACAAGCTTGGTTGTAAACCTCCTGGGTTACCAAGTCCGGAAGTTGTAATTGCTAGTTATAACCTTAGTGGGGTTAGTACTACCTTTCCTTATACTGCTGGGGGCGGAAAAAGTTTTAACTTCGCTTTAAATAACTGCTTGTTTGGGTTTCAATTAAATGCAAAGGGAAGCCCTCATGTACAAACTCACCCTAGTAATGGGTATGCTTGCGAAATTCATACGAGTTCTCACCCGGCGGGAGTTTGTGGCACGAGTAATTATACTAGTTGTTATACAAGCAGCGTTGGAAGTACTAATTCTATAATAAATTCTTACTCTGAAAATGGAGATGACATACACCCTGCTTTAGCTACACCTTTGCCTAAGGATCATATTATTCAAGTAAGGGCAAAGATGCATTTCCTAGAGCAAACTTACTGTGGTGGAGGCTGTAATGGCTGCTCGAATCCTAATTCTCAAATTAAAGTTGGTACTACCGAACTATCTGTTTCTACTGATGGCGGTTCTACTTGGTTTCTCATTGCTTTAGTCGCCCCAGAAGCAATGGGCCAACAAGGACTTTGGCAGAGTATTAGTAATGCATCTCTTCAAATTGATTAGTTGATTGAGCCTTATAATGTTCCTAACCTCAGACTAGAGTAGATTAGGCTCATTTTTAGTACTCTGTAGATAGAAGTCCCACTTTGACCTTCTTCGCTGAAGTCGATACTGGTGATGACATGGGAGCTAAAGGACTTTTGCAAAGTCTTACGAATGACACTCTTCAGTCAGAGCTCAAAACTTTTGATAAGTAATTCGACTATAATAGAGTTTACCCATAATTAATTATTCAATTTCAATCGAAGAACAAATCAATTGATACTCAAGTCCCAAACCTTGGTTGGTAATAAACCCTGTTAACAAAGGTTGAGTTAGACAGGCGCCTGAATTCAGTAAAAGTTTAACACCAGCATTTATTTCTACTGAGTTAGAGCTAAAGTTTCTTTGACTCCAAAGGCTTTTGTCGTGAGCTTTTAACTTTGAACATCGAAAGCTTGTTCCTCGCTTCCCGTCTTTCATAAAATTATAAATTCCGGATACAGCATGTCCTGCTGGACATTGAAAGTTATTTGCTTCATTAGTAGATATTGAACTTTTCACTTTATAGTTATGATCATAAATAGCGAAATGCTTCTCCTCTTTAGATTGAGCAAGTACTTGGGCACACTCAATACTTAGAGGCATTTGAGCTCCTTTTACTAAAGGATCAGGGCTAAAAGTTACACCTGTGATCAGTTTGCCACTAGAGCACCCTGCATACTCGGGAATATTAGTTTCACTCGCGGCGTAGTTTGGAATATAAATAGTCTCTAAAGAGGCAGCATTAAACTTAGTCGTCTTTATAATTTTATCATTTTTAATATCATCCCAGCTTTCACAAATCTCTCGTCCTAGCGACCCTTTAAAGACTTTGACCTCTCCTTCTTTACAAACTGGAGAGCTTGGAGAGACATCACATGCCATTGATTCACTATTGAAAGTTCCTCCTAATGATTGGCAAACTTCTTGGAGAGAGGGAGAGTCATTTCCAATTGAACACTCTTTTGTCGATGAATCAAAAGTTCCACTCATTGCTTCACAGATTTCTTTTAACTGAGTGGCGCTGTTTTGAGAGGCCGTCTCACATGCTTGAGTTTCTTGATTGAAATTTCCTCCAATTTTAGAGCAAAGAGATTCTGGAGTAAGTCCACTTAATTTACAATCTTGGGTAGTTTCATCATAGTTTCCACCCATTGAAATACAAAGTGCTTGTGGGCTAAATGAAGGAGCCTGTGAGTTTGCTCCTAGGCAAGACAGAGTTTTATCACTCACGTCGTATTCAATTGGTGCTTCAAAAACTTTTGCAATAGTTCTTCCACCAAAAGATTTTGAAGGTCGTAAAAATGAAAAGTTGAACTTTACTATAGAATCTGAAACTTTTTGCAGTTCGATCTTGTTAACCTTCATTTTTCCTCTAAGCTCATCTCCTTGTGAAATAATTTTAATAGGTTCACCTTGAGAATTTACAATATAAAAACTACTTCCAAGAGGAAGGTCCATTGATTGTCCTGTTTGAAGTGTTTCATAAATTTGGTTTTTAAATTGACTTAAAGAAAAAGTACAGTTTGATTCGACATTAAAGACTGAATTTAGCTTGCCTGAAAGAGAAGAAAGCTCAAGAGAGTCATTACTCTTTTTTTGTATCTTAGAGACGATGTCTGTTTGCATAATGGTAAAAAGAGTAAGCACCCCAAGTAAGCCCATAGAGACAATGACTTGAATAAGACCAAAACCACTTTGATTGTTAATATTTTTCTTGCTTTCCATTTTTATCCCCGTTAATGACATTTTATCACTAGAGGGTTGAGTTTCATGGGCAATAGGCCTTAGAGAAAGTAAAAACACTGACTTGGCAGTTCTTTTTGAACTATATTTATGGCCACTATTGATGGCATAATGAGCAGTATGGAAATATTTGGGTATTGCCTTGCTTTGGCAATGGGAGTTGTTCTTGGAGTTTTTGGAGGCGGAGGTTCTATTCTTTCAGTACCGATCTTTCTTTACTGCTTCCACATGAATGCCTTTGAGGCAACAACCTTCTCTCTTTTGGTAGTCTCCTTGGCCTGTAGCTTCGCGAGTCTTCGTGCGATGAAATCAGGACTTGTTGATTTTAAGTCTGCGTTGTATTTCTCGATTCCTTCATTCCTATCAGTGACTCTAATGAGGTCTTACCTGTTAAAAATGATACCCGCATACTTTGAAGTTTTTAGTTTTAGTATGAGTAAAGATACTCTCATAATTTCAAGCTTTAGTATTGTCATGTTTGTTTCAGGCATGCAGATGATCTTAAAATCTAATGAGAAAGAAACTTCGGGGCAAGACTTTAAGCCTGTTTCTCTAATTGTCGTGGGGTTTTTGATTGGTTTATTAACTGGGTTTATTGGAGCGGGAGGGGGCTTTCTCATTGTTCCAGCCTTAAGTTTATTAATAGGTCTACCAATTAAAAGGGCCATAGGGACTTCCTTTTTTATTATCTCAATGAAGACTTTAATTGGTTTTTTAAGCTCGCTTTCTTCTATAGAAGAGATTCGTTATGAAATGCTGACTCTCTTTGTTTTCTTAGCATTGATAGGTGTTTTCTTTGGGCAAAAATTATCAAAAAGGCTCGATGTGATAAAGTTAAAAAAAATGTTTGGAGCTTTTGTCTTAATAATGTCACTTTTTACTTTTTTGATGCAAATCTAAGTCTGTAGGTGAGTCAAAAACGAGTATTTTTTTCAGACTAGCTTTCCAGTAAGTGAGTCTTCTTTCATAATCTCAAAACTTATGAAAAGAAAAATACTTATTATCGTGATAACAACTCTTTGCTCTCAAGTAGCCTTTTGTTCTCAGATTAATAACGGAATTCAACTTTATATTAGCTCTAAAGGTCAAAGTTATATTCAAGATAATATTATTGATTTAATTGAGCAAAATCTTGGTGTTTCGGCAAGTTATGTTTCTATTGGAGATTTCTCTCAAAATTTTTCGATCCCAGAGTTTGGAGTGATGACTACTGAAGTAAACGAGACTGGTCAAAATAACTTGGTGAAAGAGTTTATTGCTACGATAAAAAGTAATTTAAGCAAATTTTTAAGTTATTACGGAAATAAGTCTGAGAATAACTTAGAAGTTTCAAACCTTTTATTCGAATCTGAGTGGGACGATTTTAAATATAATCTTTACCATAAAACAAAAGAAAACGGTGACTATCTTTTTTCATTAAGGCTTAAAGTCAGTTCATCCAACATAAGTATTGAAATGGATTCGATTTCAGTGAGAAATGAATTTTTAGGAGGAGTTTCGTTTCACAATAAAGTAGAGGTTTCGTTAAACAAGAAAGATGCACTGGTCCCTCTTGAGCTAAATCTTGAGCTGGACTTCTTTAAATCACAAGATACTTACAAAGTGAAGGTCGTTGATACTAATCTAAACTTTGATAACCTTTTGTTAGGTTTAGACCTGAATGGGAACCCTAAATTAAACTATGAAGTACCTGAAGTGATTATTCCTTTTAAAGATAAAGAAATTATAATTTTAACGAATGAAAAGGTTAATTCTAGTGACGATGAGTATGTTATTCAGGCGAAAAGAGAGAGCGAAAAATTAAGACGTTTAGGTGAAGAGATTATTTCCACTGGAGTGAGTGAATGGATGATAGAAGGTAGTAAGGATTTTAACGATCAGATCATGGAGAAAGTTCAAACCTTTTTCAATGAGAAAACACCGAGTTTAATAGAAACAATGATGACTAAAACCTTAAATCAAGGTTATCAAGATTATGGTGTGATTGATTACGTAGGTTCACTTGAAAATAATAAAAAAATTCGTTGGGGGATTGATCTTAAAACAATTGATGCTTTAGATAATAATTTACTTTTAAGCTTTAATTCAACTGTTCAAGACTTAGGAGAGAGAAATATAGAGGTGAAAGACTTTGAGTTTCCATATGCCGCTGACTTTAATAAACCAGAGCTTGATAGTTTGGAAGAGCTTGAAAAATATGACCTTGCTTTGGCATTTGATATCGGTTTTTTTAATCAATTGATTTCTCTTAGCTATGATAATAGCGTCCTTAAAGAAATTGCTCTTGACTCTGAATCTGATCAGGATGATTCAACTCTTATTCTTCAATCAGCTCCTCTTCTTTCTTTGAGAGAGAACATGGATGAATTAAAAATGTCAGTTTCGATGATTTATCCTCTTAATGATGATGAGTTTAAAAAGTATACAAAAGGTAGCATTGAAATAGACTTGGAGGTTTTTGTTCATTTTGCCTTAAACGAAGAAACTCAACTCTATGACCTTATAATGGATGGAGTTAATAAAGAGACGATCTCTTTTAATAAAAAGTCTCTTCAATGGTGGGTAAGAGCTTTGGGAGCCGTTAAGATAGTCAATCTTAAAAAAAGAATAAAAGAAGCTGTGACAAAAGTGGTTAAAGAAATGCAAGGACAGCACCTTTCTACTCAAATCCCTATTCCAAGCGATGTGGGCTTCCTTGAAATCTCTCATGAGAAGGCATTAATTGACAAGACTGGTCGAATCGTGTTTTACACTAAGGTGAGGTAAATAATGACATATTTAAAAAACTTTTTTTTGCTTTCTCTTTTCTTAGGCATAAATAGTGCATTTTGCGCTAAAATCCCTTCATTTATTATTAAAGGGCTAGATGCTTACCAGGGAGATAATATTACTGTTTATGCTCTTTCAGCGAAGTCCGAACTCATAAGCGGGCGTTATGAAATTCACGCTGTTTTAAGACCTTTATTGGTTTCAAAAATCTCAAGCTTAGATTTAAGAATTCCAAGCCTAGATATTCCTTCAAAGGAAACAGTTCCTTTTGTAGCAAATTCAATTCTTGTGAGTGTACATAAACAAAGTGTTTTTGTTCCCGGAAAAGAATCTCACTTGCAGTACTCAGTTTTTCCGAAACTTCTAGGTGATTTGAATAAACTAGTTTTAAAAGAAAATAATCAAGATTTTCTATTCAAAGAGTTTAGATCGATAAAAAGTTTGGGGAAAGGTCCAAACATTAATCTAAATTAAAAAAGGCCCTTATAAAAAGGGCCTTAATTACTTTTCAACGTAAAATAAAATTCTTATTGAACTTGACTTTTATCAACTAAAATTTCAATTTCAACTCTTCTATTTTGAGCTCTACCAGCTGTAGTAGAATTATCAGCAAGCGGAAGTGCAGAACCAAGTCCAAGTGTTTGAACTGAACCAGTTACTCCACCATTTGCAAGAATATTTCTTACGGCCTGAGCTCTTTTAGCAGAGAGAGTGTTGTTCCACGTGGTAGACCCCTGGCTGTCAGTATATCCTTTGATTGTTAATCTATCATTTGGATACTGGGCCATAATTCCTGCGAATTGAGCAATTTGGGCTTGAGCTGTAGGAGTAACGGTTGCGCTATTTGAACCAAAAGTAATATCACCTTGAAACTTAGACTTTAGGTTTCCATCTTGAGTTACTTGAGTCTGAGCGACTCTTTCAAGTTCTTTTTTTCTTTTATCAAGGTAAAGACCAACGCTACCACCAAGAAGACCACCGACTGCACCTCCAATCATTGCTCCTTTTGCTTTGTTTTTACCACCTAGTAATGCACCAGCAACTGCACCGGCCGCAACACCAACACCAGCTCCAAGACCAGTTCTTTTACCTGCATTATCTTTCACACTTGCACAGCCAGTAAAAAATAAACCTGAAGTTAGTAATAAACTTAATAGTTTTTTCATTTTTTCTCCTTTAGATTAAATTCTAATGTTAATCGTAATGATTTTCATTAATGTATTGAATACTAATAAATTATGCTGAGTTTAGTGAAGAATTCAACTAGTTTAAGGTTGAGCAGTTTGCTATGATGGTCAAACAAAGGAAATATAATGCTTAAAAATATTGCAATCGTGGCACACGTTGACCATGGAAAAACGACTCTTATTGATCAAATCTTCTCTCAAGCAGGTCTTTATAGAGAAAATGAAGCTCAAGTTGAGCGTGTCATGGACTCTGGTGATCTTGAAAAAGAAAGAGGCATCACAATCACAGCAAAAAACTGTGCGATACAATGGGGTGGGATTAAAATAAATCTTGTTGACACTCCTGGACATGCCGACTTTGGAGGAGAAGTTGAGAGATCATTAATGATGGTCGACGGAATTTTGCTCTTGGTCGATGCTTCAGAAGGTCCTTTGCCGCAAACTCGCTATGTTTTACAAAAAGGTTTAGAGCGAGGCTTAAAAGTCGCGGTAATGATTAATAAAATCGATCGCTCTGATGAGCGTCATGAAGAAGTAAAAACAGAAGTTGAAGATTTAATTTTAGAGCTAGTAGATGAACTTGGTCTTGATGATTTTGATTTAGATTTACAAGTTCTTTATGGGTCTGGGCGTGATGGGTATGCAGGTGATGACCCAACAAGTAGAGAAGGCTCTTTAGACCCACTTTTAAAGTTATTTGTAAGTGATTACTTCCCGCTTCCAGCGAATAATCCAACTGCACCATTTAGGATGCTTGTGACTAACTTAGATTACTCAGAGTATTTAGGAACATTGATGGTTGGAAAAATTGTAGAAGGAACGATTAAACATAAAGAAACAATTAAAATAATCGGTGAGAATGGGTCAAAAAACTTTAGAGTGTCTGGAATTCAAGTTTATGATGGATTGGGACAAGTTAATGTTGATGAAGCCTCCTCAGGTGAGATCGTAAGTATCTCTGGTTATAACGATGCCAAAATTGGAGATACTATTTGTGCTCAAACAGTTGAGCAAGCTCTAGAAAGAGTGGAAATTGAGCCACCGACAGTATCAGTTCAGGTTTCAGTTAATACTTCACCTTTAACAGGTCAAGATGGAGAGTATCTTACAAGCAGAAAGCTTGAAGAATTTTTAGAAAAAGCAGTTCGTAATAATGTTGCCCTTCAATATGAGCCAACTGATGATCCAAAAATCTTTCTTCTTAAAGGAAGGGGAGAGTTACAATTGGCCATTGTCTTTGAAGAAATTCGAAGAGGTGGGCATGAGCTCATGGTTTCTAGACCCTCAGTTATCTACAAAGAAGAAGATGGAAAAAAACTTGAGCCATTTGAACGAGTTGTTGTTGATATGCCTGCTGAATTTACAGGAGCAGTAACTGAAAAAATGTCATCACGTAAAGGTATTATGGAAGCTATGCTTCCTTATGGTGAAGGAAGAGTAAAAGTTGAGTTCACTATGCCATCTAGAGGTCTAATTGGACTTCGATCAGATTTTTTGACTCTTACAAAAGGTGAGGGGCTTATGAGTTCATACTATCTTGAATATAGAGATTATCTTGGAAAAATGTTAGCAAGAGCCAACGGCGCACTCATTTCAGATCGTGCGGGCAAGACAACTCCTTACGCACTTTTTAATCTTCTTTCTGCTGGGAAACAATTTGTTAAACCCGGAGAGGCGGTTTATGAAGGAATGGTTATTGGGGAGAGTACTCGAAATAATGATCAGAACTTAAATGTTTGTAGAGAAAAGCACCTTACAAGCGTACGAACAGCAGGTAAGGATGAAAATATTGTCTTACCTCCAATTAAAAATCGTTCACTTGATTGGGCAATGGATTGGATTG
>Ga0114957_1004723_pt1 | contig 11576 bp, 9 predicted proteins | sample BantaG_FD_87175 | JGI IMG/M metagenome (GOLD analysis project Ga0114957, IMG submission 87175) | Marine algal microbial communities from Bantry Bay, Ireland - BantryBay_4 metaG | ecosystem: Host-associated > Algae > Red algae > Unclassified | place: Bantry Bay, Ireland | collected 2014-11-21 | reverse complement strand
GTAATAATGGGGGATGGCAGTGGGCTGCAGGATGCGGCACTGATGCAGCTCCATACTTCAGGATATTTAATCCCGAATCTCAGCTTAAGAAATTTGATAAGGACTTGCGATATGTAAAAAAATGGGTTCCAGAATATGGAACGGATAAATATGTAGCTCCAGTCGTAGATCATAAGGAGGCAAGGGAAAGATGTCTCGCCACTTACAAGGAAGCGTTAGCTAATGCTTAGTGACGATGAAGGATAAATTTATTAAATGAAATATTTTAAGCCAAGATTTTACACCCCTTAATATTTTGAAAAAACGGAGCCCAAAGTCTAGAACTTCAGACCCCTATCATGGGAGTGATCTCCTTACATAGTTGTTGTTCAAGAGATGTGCCAGACAGGTGTTTTCCGGAGTACAATAAAGATTAATTGTTTTGAAAGAGAGTATTTTTTTAATATGTAAAGTGTTGATGGCTCATATATTAAATCTCGATGCCTTTAAAATTTGTTAGATAAAGCCCTAGTCGGTTTTTAATAAAACGTCACTTTTCTAACTCAGCGATTTTTTCTTGTAACCATTGTTTGCTGAAAAGAGGGTTTGTATTATCAATTTCCTCTTTTAATAATCTGACCTGATCCTTCTCAAACGGATTAATTCTGGTGAGTTTTTTAGTGAGACTGATTAAATTTTTGTAGCCTTTCTTTATACGATCGATAATTTTATCATTGCGATCTACATAGATTCTAAAACTGTCTAAGAAGGAGAATAATGCATCGTCTTCATCGAGTTCATAATAGGTAGCTAGAAGTAAGGACTTTGCACCTAGTGCGTAATTTGCCTCGTCATACTCAAAGGATATCAAGTGTTGTATAACAGATTTGAAATCTTTTTTGTAAAATGATAATAAAGCCTGATTGAGGCTTAATACACTAGTTGAAAACTTAGGATTTAGTGTATGTTGATATTTGTTCAAAAAGTCCTCAACCCAAACAAATTCTTTAAGCCTTAATGCTGACATTGTAATGTTTCTAAATGTCGTTGGAGATAAATAACCATTAACCAAAAGAACTTCGGAGCGCAAAGCAAGTTTATATAATTCTAAAACTTCAGATTGAAATTTAATTTCTCCTTTATTTGCTCTTTTAATGCAATAGGTAAAGGCAGACTCAAAAATTTCTTTAGATTCATTTAAAGGAAATATTTCTAAATACTGGTTTATTAGATCTTTGAGTTTAAAGAAATGTTCCTCGTTTTCTTCATCTACATGTGTCTTATAAATCAAATAATAAATTTGCACGACACGGTTTCTAAGAAGAGCAGAGTTTTCAATAATTTTCAAGATTTCGTCCATATAATTGATCTCCACCTTTTGAGAGCGTATACTTTGCCAGCTGAGGACGGTACACATATATCTTAATTTCTCAATGATGTAAAATAGGTCGAGATTATATGATATTTCTGGAATATTAAAGTCACTTATCTCTTTTTTAGATTTTGCTTTACGCTCAAACTCAGATGTAAGTGTAAAAATATTTTTCTGAAGACTAAATTGTTCGTAATAAAACTCGCTTGTTTTAGAGAAGGACTGTTCTGTATATCTTTTTGATCGACTTAGGATTGAGTTGTATAACTTTTCAATCCGTCGTTCACTTAAATTAGAAAGTAAAAAATTGATCTTCGATAACTTACCATTTTGGAATTTTTCATTGGCTAAAAAGTCTTCAAATAGTGATAATAAATCTGTACTGAGTTTTCTAAATCGATTATCGTTAAAAGCTTCTTTACCATAAATACGCTCAAACAATTTTTCCTTACTAGGTGGATTTGCATCTTTCTTTAAGTATTTCTCGATTACGGTAAAAAGAGAAGAGACCTTATCATTAGAATTGAAGTAGGGCGAATTAATAAATTTTTTAAATCTATTGAGTTCGTAGACATCTAGATGACTTAGTGCGTATATCAATTTTGAATCTTTCAAAAATAAGCTTCTCTTTTAGTATTTAAATTATATTTAATATGTAAGACATTTAATAAAAACGGCTAACGTATATTTATAAATTTAATATATGATAATTTTTCATATTTCAGATTGTAATTTTTAATACTATATAAAATACTGATAATCAACGTGTATAATCTTTTGAATATCATAAATATTATATATTTAAATTAATATCATGGATAAATACCAATTCGTTTGGATTTATTAGAAAAATACTGCTATTTTGTAGTACAATTTAAGAGTTTCTAACTCCATGAGTTTAAAAGCAGTAACTAAAATTTTTTATTCCTTAGTCGGAGTCCTGTTTTTTCTGTGCACAAATGCACAGGAAACTCCTGGTTTAGTATTGGATCAATCCTTAAAAAATCAAACTTACACATTTACTCTTACTTCTTTCCATTCTAATAATTCTCCAAAATTTATCATACAACCAACAAATGCCGATCAGTTTGGTGTTACGGATTTAGATAACGGTAATAATGAATATGAAATATCATATACCCCGACTAATGATTTTCTGGGTACTTCTAAATTTACTATAGAGTATTATAAGGATGGTCCTGTAGGTCAGTGGCCTTTAGCTTATATAAACTTCGAGATAGAAGTTGTAACTTCTAAAATTATCGCTTCTGATGACTTTCATATTTTTGATTCTATAAATTCTACTGAGGCGATCGATGTTTTAGCTAACGATACGACTACGGCAGACACTTTATTTATTTCTAAGATTGTTCAGAGTTCAGGTGGAAGTACTACGATTAACACTGATGGTTTAATAGAATTTACACCGGACGTTGTAAATAATTTTACAGGACATGTAGAGTATATAGTAGAGGATGAGACTGGATCTTTTGATCTGGGATCCTTGACTATTATATCGGATGATCAAGGTGGCACTGATTCGCTTTATTTTACAATTACAAATGAGCGAGCTTTTAATGTAATCTTACCGGGAGTAAATTGTTCTATTTCCGAATATCCGTCATTTGGTGAGGCAGAAATAGTTTCCTCCTCTAACGCCTTAGTATATACTCCTGATTCTAGTGCTGAAGGAAGTGATGAGTTGTTAGTGGTTGATGGTTCAGACCAATTGTTAATAACTTTTGAGGTTATAGATTTAGCTAATACAGATGGATATGCTAAAGATGATTATGTATTTACCCCTTGGAATGAGACGGTAAGTTTTGATGTTTTTGCTAATGATTATGAAGCTGATAGTAATGTTATAGTAGATTATTCTGTAGAGCTAGTTTTTGACTCATTAGGTCAATTTAGCTACACACCTTCGCAATGGTATTTAGGCGTCCAGGAATTTTTCTATACCTCGTATAACGGGTTTGAGCATCAGACTGCAAAAATCATAATGAGCGTAGATAACCAAGTTCCTAACAGTTTAGGTAACTACGTGATTAATGGAATAGAGAATGAGTCAATCGTACTTAATTATGCGGTTCCAATAGAGGGATATTCTTTTACTGAATTAAACGCTCCTCTTCATGGTTCTCTGACTATAGAATCGGGAGATGTTAGTGTAGACTTGGATTGCGATACGATCTCTGGTCATGACTTGATAGTTTATCAGCCTGATTTAGATTATACAGGAACTGATGAATTTGCATTGCGTTACAGGATAGATGGGCAAAATATATCTGTTGTTAAATTTACAATAGACCTGCAAGAGGATTCTAATAATACACTCTGTCACTGTGTAGGTCTAGACTGTGTTTGGCCAGGTGATGCTAATAATGATGGTAGAGTTTTTATAGATGATTTACTCGCTGTGGGTATGAATATGGGCGAAGTGGGAGAGCTTAGAGATACTGATATAAACTATAATCATTGGTTTGGTCAAAAAGCTCAGGATTGGGGAACTCAGTTAGGAGAAATAGGTGATGATTTAAAACATATTGACTCCGATGGTGATGGTTATATTACTGCGGATGATATTATTGATATAGAAGAGAATTTTGATTCTGCTCATGGTCTATTTACTAATAAAATTTTAGGTACAAAGGACTTTGGTGTCTTTTTAGAACCTTCTCACATGCCTGTTGATTCTGGAGATTTATTGTGTGTTACCATCAAGATAGGAAATGAAGATAATCCAGTTATAGATATGCATGGATTATCCTTTGATTTGAATATTAATGAGGATGTCATAGATTCTAGTTCATTAACTTTTGAGTTTTTTGAAAATGACTGGTTTACTTATAATTCTTCTCAGATAGATATGCATATACAACCTACTGACGGTGTTATTTATGCAGGGTTATCGAGATCTGATGGTAATGTTACCTCTGGACATGGTCCTGTAGGAAAGGCTTGCTTTATTGTTGAAGAGGACTTAGGTGGATTTAAAGGTGATGGTCAGTTAGCGGCGTTTACAATCGCTACATCGCAGATCACTACTATGGACGCGGATGGTAATTATTTCCAGCTTCCTAATACCGAAATAGAAATTCCGTTTAATACTGAGGTTAAAAAAGATATAGACCAGAACAGTTTAATTATCTATCCTAATCCGACCTCTGATATTCTAAACATCCACTTAAATGGATCTCAGAACATTAATGACATTCAGATTATTAATTTTAATGGTCAGCTCATTAGTCGCTATAATAACTTAGATACTGATCACTACAGCCTCGATGTCTCTACGCTTAACACAGGTCTTTATGTGGCTAAAGTTAGATCCCAAGATAAATGGATTTACAAGAAATTTAAAGTTCTGAATTAATAGAACTCTTGATTTTTTTTATCGTTATTTCTATTAGAAATTTAATATCAGTTTAGGATCAGGTAATACCTTAATTCAGACGCTACAAGATTTACTTCAGCTACTTATAAATATTTCTACAGCTATTTATAATCTATTCTCATTAACGATTTCTAATAACCGTTCTCTATAATTTTTTCCTACAGGAATGTGTCTCTTTTCCCCTTTCTCAGTGATCTCGACCATATTACCGATGATGGCATTTATACGTTGGATGTTGATGATATAGGATCTATGGATTCTCTGGAATATATTACTCGGTAATTTTGATTCTAGACTCTTCATGGTTTGCAGCGTAATCACTCGGCTATCATTCATTCTGATAATCACGTAGTCTTTAAGTCCTTCGATATATAGAATATCACTGTAGATTATTTTTATTAGTTTTTTATCTGCTTTTACAAAAAAGAATTCATCAGTTTCTGCATTATTAGAACCGCCTTCGTTTTGTTCTAATTCTATTTCTTCTGATACGCGGTTTACTGATTTCATAAATCTTTCAAGAGAGATAGGCTTTAATAAATAATCGCTTGCATTTAGTTCAAAACCATCTACCGCATAATCGGGGTACGCTGTGGTAAAAATTACCTTAGGCGGATTTTCTAATGATTTTAAAAAGTCTATACCAGTGATCTGAGGCATCTGTATGTCCAGAAACATTAAATCGATTTCATGCTGTTTTAGAGCCTCGTTAGCTTCGATAGCATTGGTACATTTTTGTACTAGTTCTATATTTGGCAATTGGCTAATGTAAGTTTCTAAAACATCTAAAGCTAGGGGTTCGTCATCTACTATTATTGCTTTTATCATTTGCGTTATGTTTTTAATCTAGTTCTATAAATAAGTGTACGATATAATCATTAGGATTATCGGTAATATCTAAGTTGTAATTTTTTCCGTAATGTAATTCCAGTCTCTTTTTAACATTGACTAAACCGATTCCTCCAGATTTTGATTTTCCGGGTTGGGAAGGTAGTGATGTCGTCTTACTGTTTTTTATTTGCATATCGACAGCATCATCACTTACTTGCATAGAGATCCTTACATATCCTTTTCCGATTTCATTTCTAAGACCATGTTTAAAACAGTTTTCTACAAAAGGAATAAAAACAAGAGGAGCTACTTTTTGATGGTCTACATTTCCTTCTAACTTAAAATCTATTTTTACCAGTTGGCCTTGTCTGATTAATTCTAAGTCTAGGTAGTTTTTTAAATAGTTTATTTCTTTGGATAAGGACACTCTTCTTTCGTTACATTCATACAACATATATCGCATCATTTCTGATAGCTTTAGTACAATCTCAGGTGCATCGTCTGATTTTTTAAGCGTAAGTGCATAGAGATTATTTAATGTATTAAATAGAAAATGTGGATTGATCTGAGACTTGAGGAAATTTAATTCTGATTCCAGAGACCTTTTTTGTAATTCCTGTCTTTCTCTCTCATGGAATGCCCAATCATTAAAAATTTTAAACCCAGTGGATCCGATAATCACAAGGAACGAGGAAAAGAATATATCCCTTTGCCTTTCGAGAAAGTAGACTTGTAAATCTGGATAACTCGAATAAATTAGGAAATATACCAGCGTTTTTATCGGTGTGATCATCAAAACGACAATCAGCATCGATAATAAATAAGCCCAAAACGATTTTTGCTTTAAATACTTAGGAATGAGGTAATAAAGGTTTATGTATACGATAGCAACATAAAAAAGGACATTAATTAACTCTTTAACGAGGGTAAACAATAAGCCAAACTCTGTCTTATTATCATTAAGTACAAAAAATAGATAAAAGGCTAGCCAAAATAGAATATGGTAGCCATATTTTTGAAATCCTATATGGATATCAGCTTTTGTATCTATATGTTTTGTGATCTGATTCAATTATTGAACTAATTACTACAAAGGAAGTTTAATTAAGTACATTATTAAATAAATATAGATAAACGAAATTATTAAGTAGACAAAACTGGATTTAAGTCATAAAGAACTGACTAATGCCTATTTTTGTGACTGAATAAGTTTGTAGAAAGCGTAAAATACATGTCATACAAAAAAGAAGAATTTTATGATAAACCAGTTACTAAAAAGCTGGTTAAAAGATACCAAGATATACTCGATCATCTAGGAGAGGATAAGAGTAGAGATGGTCTTCTAAAAACTCCCGAGAGAGCTGCCAAGGCAATGCAATTTTTAACTCATGGATATGATATAGATCCAGCAGAGATATTAAGAGGAGCATTATTTGAAGAGAACTTTAAAGAGATGGTTATCGTAAAAGATATAGAACTATACTCATTATGTGAGCATCATATATTACCATTTTTTGGGAAAGCTCATATTGCTTACATTCCTAATGGAAAGATAGTAGGTCTGAGTAAAATCCCTCGGGTAGTCGATGCATTTGCACGTCGCTTACAAGTACAAGAAAGACTTACTAAACAGATATTAGATTGTATCGATACGACTCTAAAACCTCAAGGTGTAGCGATCGTAATAGAGGCATCACATATGTGTATGATGATGAGAGGAGTCCAGAAACAAAATTCGGTTACAACTACATCTGCCTTTACAGGTCAATTTAAAAAAGAACCAACTAGATCAGAATTCTTAAATTTGATCCAAGCAAATCTTAGATAGTTTATGAAAGTGTATGTTTTTCCTGGGCAAGGTGCTCAGTTTGAGGGAATGGGTAAGGATATTTATGATTCCTCAGATGAGGCAAAAAATCTTTTTGAACAGGCTAATGATATTCTAGGCTTTAGATTATCAGATACGATGTTTTCTGGATCAGCGGATGATCTTAAACAGACGGATATCACTCAACCAGCCATTTTTACATATTCCCTGATAAAAGCTATTCTAGCTAAAGATGATTTTAAACCTGCTGCAGTAGCTGGTCATTCTCTGGGTGAGTTTACAGCACTTACTGCTGCTGGAGCCATTAGTCTTGAGTCGGGATTAAAGTTAGTCCATAAACGTGCATTGGCGATGAGAGCGGCTTGTGATAAAACACCAGGAACTATGGCCGCTATACTAGGCTTAGAAGATGCTGTTGTAGAGGAAGTATGTGGAGATATTTCTGAGGTAATCGTTCCTGCAAATTATAACTGCCCGGGACAATTAGTAATTTCTGGATCTATCGAGGGGATAGAAAAAGCAGTAGCTGTTCTTACAGAAAAAGGAGCTCGTCGTGCTATAGTCCTTCCTGTCGGAGGTGCTTTTCATTCGCCATTAATGGCTTCGGCAAAAGAAGAATTATCAATGGCCATTGCTCAAACGGATTTTAAAAAACCGATCTGTCCTATTTATCAAAACGTTACGGCTAGGGCGACAGATGATGTAGACCTCATAAAAAAGAATTTAGAAGCTCAGCTCACGGCTCCCGTAAAATGGACTCAGACGATGCAGCAAATGATAACTGATGGCATGTCTACTTATGTAGAAGTAGGTGGTAAAGTACTAACAGGAATGCTTAAAAAAGTGGATAGACAGTTTCCTACCCAACTGATTTAATGGAAGCATCTATTGAAAATATAACTCCCGGAAAACTAATACTTGCAGAACCATTTATGCTAGATGGTAATTTTAAAAGAGCTGTAGTACTCATCTGTGATCAGTCTAAGGCTGAAGGAACCGTAGGTTTTATATTAAATAAGCCGATCGATATGGTCGTAACAGATTTAATAAAGGACTTTCCAGAATTCGATGCTCAGGTATTTTATGGAGGACCAGTGGCTACCGATACTATTCACTATGTGCATGATGTAGGTGAGCTACTCGAAGAAAGTATCCTGGTAAAGGATAATTTGTACTGGGGAGGGGATTTTGAAAAATTAAAGATTCTAGTTAAACAAGAACTGATACTTCCTCGGAACATAAAGTTTTTTGTCGGATATTCTGGATGGTCAGTGGGACAGCTAGCTGATGAACTTAAATTAGGATCGTGGATCATCGAGGAAATGGATAAAAATTACGTTTTTGGAAAAGGAGAAAAAGGGCTTTGGAAAAAAGTATTAAATAATAAGGGCGATGTGTATACCGTAATATCACAAATGCCCGATACCACATCTTATAATTAAAACTCTATCTTATGTTAAATCTTACAGGCGTATTTATTAAATACGGCGATAGGGAATTGTTGAAGAGAGTAAATGCTACCATTAAAAATGGAGAGCGTGTAGGTCTCATCGGACGGAATGGTGCTGGGAAAACTACATTGCTTAAACTGATTACTGGTGAAGTGTCTCCTCATGAAGGAAAACTAGAGATCACAAAAGGGATGTCTATAGGTCATCTTAAACAGGTGCTAGATTTCGATAATACCCATACTGTGATGGAGGAAGCGCTTCTTGCATTTGAAGAGTACTGGGAGATCCAGCGTGCGATAGATGAATACAATAAACAGTTAGAAATCAGAACAGATTACGAAAGTGATGAGTATGCAGATATTATTCAAAATATAACAGACCAGTCAGAGCGTTTAGGCATGTTTGATGCGGATAGTCCTGAAGCGCAAGCATCTAAAATTTTAAAGGGTTTAGGATTCAAAGATCAGGAGTTGCACAATCCACTTTCTACTTTTAGTGGAGGTTGGTTAATGAGAGTAGAAATGGCAAAGTTGCTTCTACAACATCCAGATATTCTTTTACTCGATGAGCCTACAAATCACCTAGATATAGAATCTATAATCTGGTTAGAAAAATATTTGCAGTCTTATAATGGAATCATCATATTGATTTCTCACGATAAGATGTTTTTAGATAATGTTACTAATCGTACTATAGAGGTAGAGCTAGGAAGACTGATAGATATCAAAGGGAACTATACAAAGTTCATGACCGAAAAAGGGTTTCAATCTAAGATTACCCAATCCGCTTTTGAGAATCAACAAAGAGAAATTCAACAAAAGGAAAAGCTAATTGAAAAATTTAGAGCAAAAGCTAGTAAAGCAAAATTAGCTCAGTCTTTAATTAAGCAGTTAGATAAGATGGATAAAGTCGAAGTCTTTTCTGGTGATAAAAAGGTGATGAATATTCGTTTTCCTGAACCACCTAGATCAGGAAGAGATGTGGTTACGATGAAGGGGCTTGGGAAATCATATGGAGATAAAGAAGTATTACAAAATGTAGACTTACTTATAGAACGTGGAGATAGAGTAGCATTTGTAGGACAGAACGGACAGGGTAAATCTACATTAGCAAAGATCATTACTAAACATGTAGAAGCTTCGGAAGGGGCTCTAATATTAACACCTACAGTTGAGATAGGATACTACGCTCAGAATAATCACGAGACTTTAGATGGTAACTCTACTTTGTACGATACATTATATAATCATACACCTGCCGAACTTAAAACTCGAGTACGTGCTATATTAGGATCTTTTCTATTTAGTGGAGATGATATCGATAAGAAGATAAAAGTTTTATCTGGAGGAGAGAGAGCCCGTCTTGCAATGGCTTGCTTAGTCGTGAATCCTGTAAACTTACTTGTATTAGATGAGCCTACAAATCACCTAGATATTTTGTCTAAGCAAACATTAAAAGAATCGCTGGCGGAATTTAAAGGAACCCTTATCGTCGTTTCTCATGATCGAGATTTCTTATCGGGTATGACTAACAAGACCTATGAGTTTGCAGACCATTCTATTAAAGAATACTTAGGTGATATAAATTATTTCTTGGAGAAAAAAGCCATGGATGATTTTAGAGAGGTAGAACTGGATTACAAGAAAAAGAAGAATCAATCAGACCATAGTAATCAAGTAAAAACAGAAGAAACAACAGTAAGCACACCTAAGGTTTCTAATGCGGACGAGAAAGAATTAAAAAGAGCCTTGCAAAATACGGAACGTACTATCGGTCAATTAGAAAAAGAGATCAGTGGTTTAGAATCTAAAATGGGAGCTGATGGTTTTTACGAATCCTCGGACTCTAAAGATATTCTTGAAAAATACAAGCAACAAAAAGAAAAGCTCAGTTCCAAAGAAGAAGAGTGGTCCTTAATAGTGGAAAAATTAGAAGCGTAGTTTATGCTTTTAAATCGTAGGATTATTTCTTAGGGCTAAGCTTTCTTAGTTGATTAAGGACCGCTTTAAAATCTTTTGGTAAAGAGGCTTCTGCACTGATTAGGTTTCCATTTACATCTTTAAAGCTAATATGCTGAGCATGCAAAGTGAGTCTAGACATAAGCGGTCTTTCTTCCTCATGTCGTGCATGCCTGTATTTTTTTCCTTTTAGTTTACTCAATAAAAATGGTTCGTCGGATCCGTATTTTTTATCTATAAGTAAAGGATTTCCGATATGTTTACAGTGTACTCTGATCTGATGAGTTCTTCCTGTTTCTATAGCTACCTCGAGTAGAGAACAAGATGCAAATCGTTCTAGCACTTTATAATTAGTAACTGCCGACTTACCTTTTTCATTACACATCATACGGCCTTTTCTTGATTTATCTTCAGTGATAGATTCTGTAATGGTATCTTGATCAACGGATGGGTTTCCCTTTACCAGAGCAAGATATTTTTTGTTGACTTTTCGGTTTTGGAATAACTCGGACAAGTATTTATGGCTCTGTTCGTTTTTTGCAAAACAGATACAACCGCTGGTTTCCTTATCTATTCTATGGACTACAAAGATTTCCTCGTATTTTTTTTTGAGCTCTCGTTGCAGATAAGGTTTATGCTCATCATACCTATCTCTTATCGTAAGTAAACCAGACGGTTTATCCACTATTATAAATTCATCATTTTCAAACAGTATATTTATCTTCATATTATAGAGTGTCTAAATCGCTGAAGTATTTTT
>Ga0114957_1004722_pt1 | contig 11577 bp, 10 predicted proteins | sample BantaG_FD_87175 | JGI IMG/M metagenome (GOLD analysis project Ga0114957, IMG submission 87175) | Marine algal microbial communities from Bantry Bay, Ireland - BantryBay_4 metaG | ecosystem: Host-associated > Algae > Red algae > Unclassified | place: Bantry Bay, Ireland | collected 2014-11-21 | reverse complement strand
GCCGAGAATCGGAATTACTTGAGAAATTATGATACCGAGATACCGATACGATATCGGTATACCGGTATACCGCCCGGTAAACGGTACAGAAAATCGTACCGATCGGTAAATGACAACCTTAGGGTGGGGGGGGGTTGACGGCCGTGACGCGCCCCCCGCCGTGGCAGCGGGCACCCCGGTGAGCGGCGCCACGTGACGGCAACGACAGGGCGGCGGCGGCGGCGCGCCGCTCAACCATCATGACGCGTGATGGCATCACGCGTTGGGGGGGCGGCCGCCGCCCGCCGCCTGCCCCCGCCATGGCGCGCCCGCCCCCCCGCGCCAGCTACGTTGTGTCCGCCGGGGAATCATCGTCACGGCCCGCAGACTGCCCATCCAAACGCGTTTTGGATGGGCTTTGGATGGGGATGGATGGGCTTTTGGATGGGGATGGATGGGCGTTTCCTCCCAACCAACGCAGGTTTGGACGGGGTATGGTTGGGGATTTGGATGGGCGTTTCCAGCCGATGGCGTAGTCACCAGTTCCGCCCTTGAGTGTGCTGACTCGCGAGGCCCGCGAGAGGGACATCGTGTGATCCTCGGCAGGCGCGGCCGTTTCAGAAGCACAGGGGCCTGGCCGTTGAAGAAGTTTGGCCTCATTGGACGCTTGGCCATCAGATTCAGCCAATGCCGTGCGTGCAGAAGAGACAACAAGATGCTGACAGCTCGCCCGGTAGTAAGAGACCAGGTGCGTGCACATTTGCGCGTGCTATTCCACGGCTGCTGTTGGTAGGCTTTGTACGGCACCAGGTACGCCAGGACACTCGGTTGTGTCTGTACGGAGTGCATGCGAGCGGTGATGTCAATGACCAGCACGGGCGACGGGAGCAGCCACCCAAAAGCAAGCAACCATCAAAGAACAAGCAGCCCTACCGGCTGTCATCACGCCCCCACAACAGCGCACGCGCTCTCAATGTCCACACACCTAGCCCTCCTCCTCGTCGTCGTCGGCGTCACCCTCGTCGCCGAGGACAGAGCTGCCCCCGTCGTCATCATCCGTGTCACTGTTGACACTCGCGGAAGTGGACGTGCGGCCGCCGACGTTCTCGCTCCCGTCCCCGTCGCTCCCATCCCCGTCGCTCCCCACCCCGTCACTCCCCCCCACGTCACTCCCCCCCACGTCACTCCCCGCTCCATCCTCCTTCAGGCCAATGATCGCCGCCCCGGCACAATGGTCCTCATCGTCGTCAAGTACGAGCACGACACCCGTGGCCGGTGGGTTCGATATCCCGTCGGAGGCGCGACCGTCATCGTCGGCGCCGACGCCGTAGTCGTCGCGGCAGTTTCTCGTTGCCACCGGCGAGGCACTCTTGGTTGCTGGTCGGCGGGTGACGCCGTCGCCGGCGCTCGCCGATGTGTGACGAGCTCTGCCGGAAGGGGGCAACGAAGACAGGGTGGAAGGGCGGCGCGACGCCGCGTCCGTGCGATTGGTCGCGCGGGGGCGGTCAGCAGACATCGCGAGATTGCCGGTGACCGCATTGTCGGCCGGCACCGGCGACAAGGCCCCGGGTGCGGTGAAGACCCAGCCGCCGGTGGCGGTGCGGACGACGATGTCGGGGTCAATGGAGTCCGTGATGCGGTAGCCGCCATGAATGTTGTTGTCCTTGTGATTCTTTGACAGGTGCTTGATGGAATGGGCGAATTCGTCGACCCAGTAGCAGTAGGTACCGCTGCCGTTGCCCTTGCGGCGGCGCTGGCGGTGGCCCAGCGCAATCTCGAACTCGTTTCGGACGAAGCTTCCGATCAGCGAGTAGTGACCAACGGTCATGTCGACGTGAAAGCGGCCGCCCGCGCTCGTGTCCTTGATAATGCGGGAGCTGCCGCCGATTTTGGTGAACAGGTTCTTGGCGGCGGCCACAACGGCCTTCTGGCCTTTGTAGGAGGTGAGGAAGCTGTCGTCCTTGTACCACTTCTTCGCCTTGCTGCGGGACATCGGGTTGTACTCGAACCCGAGCACCTTGAAGTATGGCTTAAGGACAAACTCCCGCAGTTGAGCCATAGCATGCGAGATGGTCGCGACAACGACGGTGTGCGGCCGCTTCAGCGTGGGAGCCGCATTCTTCGTAGCTGACGGGAAGTAGATAAAGTCCATCAGGTAACTGTGCGCGGCACCGGGCGTCATGCCAAACACCTTCATGGCCTCGTCGCTGATGCGCGCCGTCGCGACGGCTGTGTCCATCAGGACGTCGCGCGAGACAATGGTGTTAGCGACCAGGCGCTTCACTGCCTCGCGGACGGGGCGCCGGAGCTTGGCAGCATTAACCTCGTTTTCGGGAGCCAGCGCCATGGCGGCGGCCTTCGTCGAGACACGATCAAACATCGGCTTCTCGTCCTTGACTGGCGCTTTGCTCTCGATGTCGCCGCCCCCCCCACCGCTTCCGCTACCGCTTCTCTTGCTGCCTCCCGTCGCGCCGAGGTTCTTGACGGCGAGGCGAACGGACGCCACTGCCATGGCTGTGCGCTCGTGGCCTTGACCCTGCGCGTCAACGCGTGCCTCGAGGCGGTTGGTGTTCGCTTTGAGGTGCTCAATCTGCTCCGTCGACTGCTTGAGCGCCGACCACAACGCCTTGTTACTGTCACGCACGACCTTGGCCACCTCCCCCTTCACCAGGACCCAAGCTGCCACTGCCTCGGGCGTGCGCGCGCCCGGGCAGTCGGGTGCAGCGGACCCATCCTCGTTGCACGTTGCACCGTCCGCTTCCTTTGTCGTCTTGGTCTTTTTTGTGGGAGGAGCGGTGGAGACCACCGACGGCGTCTTGCCGTGACGCCGCTTGTTTGCCCCACGGGCTTGTGCGGCAGCGCGTGGACGACTGGGGGCGCGGCAAGGCGGGAAAGGCCCAGAGAGGGACGCAGTCGGCGGCGTCGCTGCCGCCTCCACGGCCGCTGCGGCGGCCTCAGCCGCTGCCTTCTCCGTCTCCGACGCAACGGTGGAAGATGGGGCCGCCGCCCGCACGGCAGGTGTCCACGGTCCGTCAGAAACCTGAGCAGCCGACCACGGCTCCGCCACTGCTGCGGCAGCAGCACTCGGAGGAGTCCAATTGAGCACATTACCAGCGGACGAGAGTCCCAGCGGCGGACCAACGGGCGTGGATGACGCACCTCCGGCCACAGGCGACGCAGATGGAAGGGCAGGGGCCCATGGCGCACTCATTGGCTCAGCTCGCGGGGCCGACGACGACTGCAGCGACGGGATGTTGACGTGCGTGCCGAAGTGGACGGAACGGTTGGGCCCGAGCGGGGTCGGCTGTAGCGCGTGCGGAACGCCGCCGTCTCCGGGCTGGCGCAGGCTACCGACGAGGTTCCAGACAGTCTGGGATCCGTGCTGGACCTCGCCAGCAGGCAGCGGCGCAGCGGGGCCTTGAAACGGCGGCTGCCCGCGGTTGTCGACGTGGTTTGCGACAGGGATCCCCACGGCTGCGCTGGCAGCACCCGGAGCGTCCACCGGCGGCGACGGCGCCGGACAGAAGAAGGAATGGCGGGGTGTTGACAAGTCGGCCGGCGCGTCTGCAGCTTGCGATCCCGGCAAGTGGTAGTGCAGCTGCGGCGGCTGCCCGGTTGTCGAGCGGGGAGAGTTAGCGGTGGCGGCCGCAGCACGCAGTTGGGCGGCCGCCGCAGCGTCACGGTCCGCCAGCCGACGCTGCTCCCACGCTGCGTCCTCAATCTCTTCACGCCGACGCTGCGCCCGCTCCCAAGCCGCCAGCGACGCGGGTGTCGTCGCCTCCGCGGACATACGCGGGGCGATCCCGCTGGGACGGTAGCCGACCATGACAAAATCAGCGCGGGACGGCGTGCACAATAGAGGGAAGCAGCCAGGATGCAGTGGAAACGAGGATAGGGGGGGTGACAAGAGGGGCACGTTGCCGCGCGGATCGCTCAAGTCAGTTGCGAACGGGGGAGATGGTGGACACCAGACAGCTCACGTCTCAGCCCGTTGGACACGCCTTCAAGTACCATTTCGGTGAGAGGCCAGCTCGCACCGTGCCAATGAGAGGGGGGTCGCAAGGGGCGTGCAAGAGCCCCCCTGAGAGATGAAAAAAACGGGTCCAGCGCCACAAGGTGGGAAAATCGCCAAAGCAAACGGCGCTGTGCGGGGCACAGGGACGGGGTGTTGCCACGGGCGTGTGTGGGCGCGGGCAGAAAGCGCGCGTTCGACGGCCAGGCGGGAAAAGGGCCAGAATGCAAGCATACGCGTCGTCCAAGTGTGGCGCGAAAGGGAGAGGGGGCCGTGTCAGTCTGGGTCTTATAAGATCCAACCCTCATCAACCAGGGCCGGAAAGGCCGAATCGCACAACACGGCAGTCCAAATGGAGGAGGGGGGCGGTGATAGGGAGCCGGCGGGCGGGCCCGCAGATAGCTCGCTGTGCAAAGCCGACCGGAAAAAAGCCAAGGGAGCACGCAGAATGGCACTAAGTGGCCGCAAACACCTTAACAACTGCAGGGTCAGGGGTCGCGGGCGGCGCGGCCCGCGGCACGTGGGGGGCGCACAACGCCGTCCAGCGATCGGCGGCGTCGCGCACCAGGGCGACGGGACAAAGCGAGGGCCTGTCAACCGCTGTCGTGTGCGCGTCGTGTCTGTGTCGTTCGTGTCGTTGGTGGCGCGCGAGTCGTCCGCGCAGCGCAGACACGGTGAGTCATCTAAATCGTTTCCATTTCCGGTCGATCGAATGCGATCGACCAAATGCGGTGACAACTAACTTATCTGCAAACACATCTCCCATCCACTAAGTTTCTACCTGTCTGATAATGCCAAAACCAACAACGGCGTGCATGCATCAACCGGAGGGGTTGGCTGAAAGTCGAAGGAGTTTCTGGACCACAATTGCATTTGACAACTCCACGTTCTAATTTCACGATTGGTTTCTTTGCATTCACGCAGTCCACACGCACACGATCGATCCAAAGTTGAGGCTTCTTTGCGGATTGTGGCCTTGGCGGACGTTTGTTGGATAGGAGGGGACCACGGTCTTTCCCATCCGCCGGTTTCTGGATGGGGAGCTGCGTCGTCGCACACCAGCGATCGCAGGGACGCCTTGTTTCTGTCGCGTCACAGCAACCGCGCGCAACCCCACCTCCGCTGACGGCCCCCCCTGGCGTGTGTGCGCATATCGGACGCGACACGCACCCTGCCATTCGCCGCCAGCTGTGCTCGCCACACATCTCCGGGGTCGCCGGCCGCGCGGGACAATGGACTCGCCCGCTTGCAGCAGGCTAACGCCATGCACCTTGCGCGACAGAGTACCCGGTTGCTGGCGGCAATGGCTCACACAACGTGTGGCCTCTGTTGCCCGCCGCCATCTGGTGCCCGCCCACTGTCGTCGAGCTGTTCGCCCTTACTTGGGCAAGGTACGTGTGGACGCGCTGGACGTGGGTGGTGGAGGAGTTCGAGCGCTGCCGTCCCGGCCGCGTCTGTGGGGACCTATCTAGATGAGAGGTGCGGTATCCGGTTAGCATTCTGCTGCTGACGGGCCCGCTCACAGTGGCTGACAGTCTCTCAGCCGTGTCTGTGCGCTCTGCGGCTTGGTGCGCCGCTTTTTACCGGAGCTCGCAGATGCCTGTTGTCGTCTTGCGGATCCCGCCCCTCAAAGTGTTTGGCGGGGTTCACTGGCCCTTGCCATTTGAGCACAGTTCTCTCCTGGCATCATCCGTCTATGAATCGCGGCGCGTGATTAACGCCTCGCCGTGCAACTTGCGTCCGTCAAGAAAGGAGAGCACCAGACGTCCAGACCCCGACCATCGCACCCCAACGCACTCTCTACGCGCACGCTCCCTGTGCCTCGCTATTGGTACGTTCCTGCGGGTAGTGCATTCGTAAGCTCTTTGGTGCTCGTACGGAGGGGTGGAGCATGCCTGTACTGTGAGAACACTGCTTAGGTGTGCGCTAGGAATTGATTTGTTGCAATGATGCTCATCTACTGAAGCTCTAGGGTTGTCCTTCTCCTTTTTTCTGTCTATGGTCTCTTCCCACTCATCTGCTGGCACTGCCCCGCCCTTAGCAGTATCAACATGTCGGATATCCCACCGAGGCGACCATTTCTTGTCTGCCCGTGCGGTTTTGAGGCGGAGGTCCCTGCGTCTATTCGGCGGCACCAGTACGGAATCCATGGAGGCCTCATCGGCCACGGCACACAGCTTCCGCGCCGTCCACCCCGCCAATCTTCGACAGCCGATGCTGGCTCCAATGCACGAGATGGGGAACGTGGGGGCGTGGGTTTCGAGGCGACTGCACGGGCTGATGTTCGTGCTGCCGCGGCGATGCGCGGACAAAGACATGCAGACGGCAACCAAGCAGACGACGATTCGGAGGAGCCCCCCTCCGTAGCATCCTCATTTTTGGACGCGGCGCCCACGCCGCCGGCTTCGTCAGACTCGGCATCGACTGCTCAAAGTGCAGTGGAGTCTCAGCTGCGTACAATTTTGGAGCTGACGCGAATCCTCGTTCCCCCAACTGAGGGTGGTGGCGCCGCTGCTGATGCCGTTCCCGAGTACTTGTACTCCTCGGTAGGCGTGCACGTGCGCGCGCTTTACGAGTCTCTCGGCGACGCCAGACGGGCGGAGCCGCTCGTCCAACCCCGCAAGCGCGCCAAGACCGGTCAATTCAACACCGTGCGCCTACGCGCGCTCCAGCGCTTTGTTTTGCAGGTCGGCGGGGCAGGTCTTTCCGAAAGGGACCAGGAGTTTATGTACGAGTTCCTAGACGTTTGGGACCGCACCAAGGCGGGGATGGCTGAGGACGCGGGACACCACGCGACGCTGAAGTATACGTTCCCATCGGTTACTGTATTCAAGAACGCGTTGCGGGACGACCTGGATGCCGCCGCACTCGAAGCGGGATGGAAGAAGGTCAAGCTGGTTGAGGGTGGCGTCACGTATGAGGCGTACTTCCGCGACGTGCTGCAGGTGATCCGGGAGCTGATGAAAAGGAAGGCGGACCGCATTCAACTATGGAGCGGAGTGGCGGGCCCGGCGCCCCCAACGGACCAGCGGGAGACGCCGATGGACGGTGACGCCTTCAGGTTGTGCGAGGAGCTGGTGATGAAGGAGCGGGAGGAGCTCGCCTGCGTCCTCGGTCTACATGTGTTTTCTGACAGTAGCCAGCTGTCTTGGTCAGGAGGTACGTAAGCCGCCCGTTGGCGGATCGGTTCATTCGCGCCGCTCCGCGTCGCGACGGCTTGGTGCGCGACTTGCGTCCACTAGTGGTGCCTTGCGCTTTGTCCATCAGCCACTGACATGCGTCTCTTTCGACATCCGTTCTTTCCCGAATCCCTTGGTGTGACGTCTTTTCTCAGCGCACAAATTGTATCCTGTTCGCGTCCGTCTGGTCAACGACGTGTCTGAGTCAGTTGAATGGGTCACCGTAGCCTATGTCCCCATCGTGCGGAAGCTCCAAGAGCCAGGGGCGGACGAGAGAGCCAGAATTCGTCGGTGCGGGATCCTGCAGCGGGTCATCTACGCGGCATTCACGCATGTCATCGGTCGGAGCCACATTGGTTTCCGCGTGAATGTCAATGGGCAAAAGGCGTTGGCGTTCCCGCGCGTGCTGTTGTACGTCTGTGACCAACCGGAAGAAAGGGCGGTGCTGGGCTTGAAGGCCGGACAATGCGCGCACCCGTGCACAGCATGCATGGCCAAAGTGGACACAATCGGGGCGGCCCAAGCGGTTGACGCCGAGGACCGCAATGTGATCAACACCTTATCCAATCAATTGGAAGCGTACGAGCACTCACGGCGACAACGGCATCGCCAACGGCGCGTGGCTCTCGGCGCGCTGGATTCCACGTCAGGCGGCGTGCCGGGCTTGGCCGGCATGGCCGGGCTAGGTACGGCGCCAATGCTGCTCTACAAGATGATTGGGTTTGATGTGCTTCATGTACGTTTTCTGTCACGTTCGCTTCTGCGCTTGAATACACTCTTGACGGCCGTACCGACCTCCCCACCGCTTTGCATTGGCATCAGCCACTGACAGTATGCTACCCTGCGGTTCTACCTTCCTCATTTGTGTTGCCTTTTTTTGTCAGGTGCTCGATCTGGGAGTGACTCGTATGCTCGTGCATCGCCTGGTACGTGTCTTTCCTTATTTATGTAAGGGCAAGAAGCCGCCAGCGGGGTCTGGAACGGCAACGCGGCGGATCGCTTTTCGGCGGCTGCTCCGCCTTAGCAGACGGAGCAAAGCTTGCAGGACACCACCCGGGTACGTTGGCACATCTCATGCATCATGGTCTCCGGTTCTGTATCTACCATCTGTTTGCCTTCTACCGCCACGCTCTCTTAAACTCTCGCTCCCACATCACGGCGAATTCGTGCATCTGACCCATACATGTGGCTATGGCATCCACGCTTGTCTGTCCATATGACTGTGCAGATATATCGTGAGAGCCAATGAGAAGCAGGCGGTGTTCACAGGAAAGCAGCAGCGCGACGGCGTCGCCATTCTGGCCTTTATTGTGGCGGGCCTTTTCGGCCCAGTTGGCGATGAGGATGGTGCCGGTTCTTTTGCAGCGGAGCACGACGCGGAGCGCGAGGCAGCGGCTGCATCGGCCGACGCAGCTGGATACGACGCTGACGGAGACGATGACGCTGCCAGGGTCGGCCGAAACTTCGTGTTCGACTGGACAGCGTACCACAGCGTGTGGGGGGATACCCCCGTCCACGTCGCAGTTACCTCCATGTTCGCTGAGTATGCCGTTCTTTATGCCCGTATTGCCGGTCGAACGACCTCGGCGGTGCCGCCCCCAATGACTATGTCGGAGGGGTTGGCCATTGACGAGCAGGCGAAGAACTTTGTGAACAAGTTCGTCACCCCTATCCTTGGCCACATTGCCTCGGTCAAGATCCACAAGCTGCTGTGTCATGTGGCCGACGCCATCAAGTGGCACGGCAACATGAGAAATTGTAACACGGCGAGCAATGAGAGCCAGCACAAGACCGACAAGTGCTTCTATCAGCGAACGACAAGAAACTTTGGTACCTTTACCCGTGAGCTTGTGTGCCACGCCCACGGCGCGCGGACGATCGTCGCTGGGCACGCCAAGGCCGACGAGGCCGCTGCCGCGGCCTGGAGCGCAGAACTGGCTATGCGCGCGGCTTCAGCGGACGGCGCAGTGGGACGGCATCGGTCGAGGCCTGCGGCACGGGGCACTGTCGCGGCTGCGGGCAGAATAGGGCCGGGTGCGGCGTCGACGGCGGCCGGCGTGGACGCTGCCGAGGCGGCTCGGGCGACTGTCGTCGGCCGGACGACTGATGCAGAGCGGCGGCGGCTGCAGAAGCGGATGTACAACGTGACCGAAGTGTCGGTTGGCCAGTTGGCCGGTCGCCCCGACTTGGCCAACGTCGGGGCGCTACTTAAAATGGCTGCGCACCGCCATGTACGAGTTGCGACCCGCACGCCAATACAGGCCGAGTTCGATTGCGGTTCTCGCGTGCAGCAGTATTTGCGTGCCGTCGAGAACTACCTCGGGGCACCTTGGTACGATGCCGTCTTGTACAAGCCGGGGGGCGACCGGTCCAAGCTCTGTATCGGCGAGCTCCGAGCCATCGTGCGGGGACCGAAGGGCGATGCAGTGGTCTTGGCCGCGATGGAGCATGTGGCGGCGGAGCCTCTGTGTCCATTCGTGGCGCGCGGATGTGTGCGTCTTAAGTGGCGTACAACCGAGAACGCGTCGGACATCACGCTGAGGTTGGTGCCAGTGGCACATATCCAGCGGTTAGCATTTGTGGTACCTGACTTCGCGGACCTGGCCGCTCGCCGAGGAGTCGACGCACCGTTGCCGTCAATGGACAGCCCGCTCCAGGAGCGCCTCGACATGCGCTTTTTTCTCAATGTCTTTTTCTCGTGGGATGCGAAGTAAAACGCGTCGTGGTGCTTGTACTTTGTGCCACCGCGGCGCCGCCGCCGAGCTCTCTGAGAACGAGTGGTCGTCTCATATGTCCCACCAGATGCCCCCCCCCACCTGCTCGCCCTCTCCCCCGCCCAGACGGCAGTAGGCCCGCCGCATCAATGATCAGCAACCCAACCCACGTGTTGTTTGCATTGACGACACTCGCCACCATGACCGCCGCAAATGCCATGACCAGTACGACCGTCCTTCCCCCCCCAGTGGTCCTCACAATCGTCCGCGCCACGCTCGTCATTGGCGGGCAACGAACCCTCATGGGTTCCAGCACTCCTAGGCCCATTGTTCAAGCACCGCGGCGAGCCCCGCCGCTCTCGGCCGTCACGAAGACGAGAGGAGCCCCACACCCTGGCTGACCGAGGCGAAGGTGTTACTCGATCTGTGTTGAGGACAACGCTGGGTGAAGGCGAGAGCAGAGGGGCGGTCACAGTCACGAAGTCTGCTGTAAGCCTGGGCCAAGAGAACGGTCCACATCCTGACCCGAGTCTCGTGGACAACGCTGGCCCAATTAGGACACGAGCCACCTCCGCGGTGCCGCGCGAGGCAGACACAAAACGCACGTGCGGCACAGTTAGGTAGTGACTTGTGACAGACCCTCGGTCGAGGAAGCCCATCCAAACCGAGTTTGGATGGGAAATGCGGGGTCTCCCAGAAGGGTCAAAAACGCCCAACCGAATCGGGTTTGGATGGGGGATGGGCTTGGATGGGGATGGATGGGCCTGTCTGCGGGCAGTGACGATGAGGCAGCCGGCCGAGCCAAAACTCGGCGGCGGCGCGTCGGCGGCGGCGGCCGGCGGACCGGTCGCCCATCACCCCAGGCCCGTGCGCCACAGCCCCCCGATGATCCGCCCTGGTCGCGCTCGGCGTCGGCGCCGACCGATGCCGCGGGCCCGACGCGGGGGCGGCGGCTGACAGAACCCCCCCACCGGCCGCCGCCGGCGCCACGCACGTCCGAAAAAAAAAAAACCCAACAAAACACAGCCTGTGAGCGGCGCGAGCCCCCACGTGCGCACCGCCGTTTGGCGTGTGCCGCCCGCTCTGCACGGGGGGGGGGGGCCCGCGCGCCCCGCTCGCGTATTCGTGCTGGCGGCGGCGACGGGCGCAGGCGCGGAGCGGCGCGTACGTAGTCTGCCAACCGGGACGCGTCACTGTTCGGTGATCCGCGCACCGGCCGTGGCTTTAGGCCCTGCTGCTCTGCTGGGCGCTGCAAACGAGGAGTAGGGACGCTCAACTGGTTTATCGTAGTTGGTTGAAACTGGTTTACATTGGGCAAAAATCGGACATCGCTTGCAAACTAGTTTCGGATGCAAAATATGAGTTAAACTGGTTGTTTTTCAAATACCGTACAGTCGCGATCACGTGACCAGAATTGTCCCCGTTTTTTTGCGTCAAGTGCGTGACGAGTCCCAACTTGATGACTCGTGCACGACCAGATCTGACGACTTGTGTCTTCGTCTCTCACACCGGCCCCGTCGCCGACGAGTAACCACATCGCACCGAAAAATATATGAGTCGTACATCCACACCGCACGCAAGTCGGGCAACCACACCCCACACGCCCGCACAGGAAAGGGACCGCCACGCACGCAACACGCAGCCGTGCGGGAAGAGTGAAGGTGCATGCACCCAGCAGCCTCGCGTAGATCTG